>Ga0265294_10000924_pt1 | contig 39624 bp, 35 predicted proteins | sample MunlanPumphouse3_FD_192504 | JGI IMG/M metagenome (GOLD analysis project Ga0265294, IMG submission 192504) | Groundwater microbial communities from a municipal landfill in Southern Ontario, Canada - Pumphouse #3 | ecosystem: Environmental > Aquatic > Deep subsurface > Groundwater | place... | reverse complement strand
CGGCGCCAGGGTCATTCGACGGCGCAAGGGTGATCCGGATTTGCATATCGCCTGAAAAAATATTCGAGAATTATCTGCAATTCTTGATCGACCGCTGACGGAAGCGGGAATCCTTCTCGTTCAACCGCCGGCGTAAAAAACGGTGCAGCCTTGTTCTCAACCAAAGGACCGAAGATCGTGGTGGTTTGCCTTTTCGGCCTTTGACCTCGCGTTGAATCCTGCCCCCGTCGTCATCAACCAGGCTGTTTCGCGGGGCTTTGACAGCATTTCGGATTTTTGCCGTTTTTGATCAGCTTCCGGTGGAATTTACACCGCCGGCTTTTATTGAAAACGCGCGGAACCGACCGGCCTCCTGCGTATTGCCCTGGGCCTCGTAAATCCGGCTGATCCGGTCATAGTACTGCCCCGCTTTGTCCGGGGCCTCCCGGACAAGGGAAAGGTAGCATTCCAGTATCTCAGCTCCATGCATGCCGGCCGCGAAACACAACTCCGCATATCGATGCTTGATTTCAGAATCGATCGGTGTACGGCAGTTTTTGTATCGGCCGAGGATTTCCTTGTAGATTCCGCGAGCCATATCCGGATCCCCGAGGATTTCACAGATTTTGGCAAGTTCGCGGGAGACGGCCAGGTTCCAGCCGTAGGTTTTCAGAAATCTGGAATAATAATTCCGGGCTTGTTGATAATTTCCGGCGCGGCAAAGCGTTTCGCCCCTCAGAAGCGAAACGGCCACGGATTCGGAAAATTCATCCGGCACGGAGGCAAGCAGGGCGTCTGCCTGTTGAAAATCCCTTTGTTCCCAGAAGATTTCGCACAGAAGCTGATATGCAGGCAGGGCTTCAGGATGACGCTTCAGAAAGCCTTCGAGCAGCTGCCGGGCTTCGTGAAAACGGTTTAGATTCAGGTAGGCGGTGGCCAGTTCCAAAGGAACGTAGCTGTCCGGATGCGGATTCTGCTCCATGGCGCGCACAAGGCTCTCCGCGGCGGCCTCAAAATCACCGAGGTTCAGTGCGACATACCCGGCTTTAAAGTCTTCTCCGTAGTGCAGATAGGTATCGCGCACCTTTTCGGGCAAGGCGCTGCACAAAGCAAGAAAATATTCATCGTCCGAGGTCTGTTCCGCGTCTTCTTCTTCGGATGCATAAGAAATATCCGGCAATTCTTCATCCATCTGCCGGGCCCGCAGCAGTTCCATCTGGCGGAGCCGTTCTTCCAGTTCCTTTTTAAAGAGCGCATCCGTGGTGAGCTCCCATGCCAGGGCAAGCAGATTCCGGGCATCGTCCGGATAGCCGTTTTCCGCAAAATCTTCCGCTTTCTGCCGATGCTCCCTGGCCAGGGCTTCCCTGGTCTGATGAATCTTGTCGCGTATCCTGCTCAAATCGGCGGAATCAGGCTCAGGACGTTTTTCAAGTTTGTCCAGTGCGCGCTCGTACGTCTGTTTGGCCTGGCCCCAGGCTTTGGCTTCAAACAGGGCATCGCCCTTTTGCTCCAGCTTTTCGGGGGACGGGCCGGAAAATATTCTAAAAAGAGGCATCATTTCAATTTCCTTTGAAAAATAGTGATACACCCATAATACCTTTCATATCATCTTCCAGAGGCCATGGGAATATGATTCGATATCAAGCATATGACGATGTTTATGCGTGGGGTGAGAGCATATTTCAGGAAATGAGCGGAGTAAACCCTTTCGGAGTGTAACCATTCCATCAAAATTTTCGACTTGACTGCTGGTAAAGTTGTTTGCTTCTGAATGGAAAAGCGGGTCAATCACGAGCGCGGATAGAGAATCATGGATCATGCCACAATGCCGGAAAGCCCTGCGTCAACGGAAAACGCCACCCCGAAAGGTGTGGAAGCGACAGGAAAACGAAATACGTACAGCGGCGCTTTCAAGGCGAAGGTCGTATCGGAATTCATCAATAAAAAGGGGCGCCTCAAGGAGCTGGCCGAACACTATCAGCTCCACCCCAATCAGATCAAGAACTGGAAATCGATTTTACTGAAACGGGCGGGCGATATTCTTGAGGATAAGCGGCGAAGCAAGGCATGATGGATCATCCTTATTGCGAGCCGCGGGCAAGGGGATGACTTATGGAGCATGTTCCGTTTTTTCGAGCTCTTTATGGCCGAAAATCCGCATTCCCTGGTGTTTTACGTCTTCGACGGCAAGATACAGGCAGGGAACGAGCACCAGAGAAATCACCGTCGCAAACAGGATGCCGAAGCCCAGGGAAATGGCCATGGGAATCATGAAGCGCGCCTGACGAGAGGTCTCGAAAATCATCGGCGCAAGACCGCCGAAGGTGGTCAGGGTGGTGAGCAGAATGGGCCGAAAGCGCTGGATTCCGGCGGCATTTATGGCCTCGCCGGGAGATGCGCCCAGTCTGCGCATCCGGTTGGCAAAATCGATCAGCACCAGAGAGTCGTTGACCACCACTCCGGACAGGGCCACCACGCCGAACATGCTCATCACGCTGAGGCCGTATCCCATCAGAAGGTGTCCCAGAACCGCTCCAACGATTCCAAAAGGAATGCTGATCATGACGATGGCCGGCTGAACGTAGCTTCTGAACGGAACGGCCAGAAGCGCGTACATGACCAGCAGGGCCATCAGCAGGCCCCTCAACAGGCTCTGCATGCTTTCGGCCATGTCGGCCTGCCGGCCTTCAAAGCTGTAGCTCAGTCCTTGAAATCGGTGGGTCAGATCGGGCAGGGCTTCTTTCTCAAGCGCCTTGACAACCCATGCCGCCTGACTGGGCGGATCCACATCCCCGGTCACCGTAATGACGCGTCGTCCGTTTCTCCGGTTGATCTCGGTATAGGCCCGGCCCCGGCTGACTTCAAAGGCTTCCGGCAGTGGAATCTCAGCGCCGTTGGGTGTGCGCAGCATCAGCGTTTCCACGTGGTATTCCGATATCCGCTCTTTTTCCGGCAGCCGCGCCATAACCTTGACCTCGTTCCGACCGCGCTGCTGGCGAAGCGCTTCGGCGCCGTAAAAGGAGTTGCGTATCTGCCGGGCCGCTTCCCGGGACGTCAGTCCCAGTGCCCGGCCTTCGGGCCGGACAATAAAATTCAGCTGCTGTTTTCCCGGAGAAAATCCATCGTCGATGTCCTTGACGTTGGCAAAATTATCCAGGGTTTGCGCAAGATCCACGCCTGCCTGTTCCAGAACGGTCAGGTCACGGTGGGCCAGTTCAATGGTCAGGGCCTTGCCGGATCCAGGGCCTCCGCGGTCGGACTGCAGAGCGATATTCTCAAGTCCTGAAATTTCTCCCGCCTTCTGGCGCCAGAGTTCGATGAAACGTGCTGTTCCGATGGGGCGGATTCCCGGATCGGTCAGATACACTCTGATCTGAAGGCAATGACCGCCCGAGGCGCCGGTGGAGGATTTGCCGATTTCCGAATAGATTCCCTGCACCAGCGTGTCTCCGCCGTTTTCATCGGCCACCTTTCGGGCGGCCTGCACGAGACGGTCCTGAACGGCCCGGGTTTTTGACACCGGCGAACCATAGGGGAGCGATGCTTCTGCAAACGCATAGTCCGATTCAACGCGGGGCATGAGGGTCATGCCCATCCGTCCGCTCTGAACGAATCCGACGACCAGCAGCAGAACCACACAGCCGGCGGACAATGTCGTGTAGCGGTTTCGAAGCGCAAAATTCAGAAAAGGACCATAGCGGCGGCGAACCAGCAGGGAGAAGCCTTCGCTGAAATGCTGCTGCCGCAGATGGAGCCATTTTCTGAACCCCTTCAGACTGCGCCGGTGATCGTGAGCCAGGTGAGCGGGCAGCACCAGAATACTTTCCACGAGCGAGATGACAAAAACCGTAATAACGACGAGCGGTATGGCCTTGAAAACCTTTCCCATGTCGCCCGGCACAAAGGCCATGGGTAAAAAGGCAGCGATATTGGTCAGAATGCTGAAGGTCACCGGCATGGCCACTTCCCGCGCTCCCCGGATGGAGGCCGCCAGAAAAGGCATGCCGGCCTGACGGTAGTGGTATATGTTCTCCCCAACGACAATGGCGTCGTCCACCACGATTCCCAGGGCGATGATAAAAGCGAACATGGACATCATGTTGATGCTCACTCCCAGTGCCGGCAGAAAAAGCAGGGAGCCCAGAAAGGATATCGGAATGCCCATGGCCACCCAGAAAGCCAGGCGGAGCTCCAGGAAAAATCCGAGAAAAATGAACACCAGTCCGAGGCCCACGTAGCCATTGGTCATCAGAAGGTTCAGTCGCTGACGATAGACTTCGGAACGGTCGTTCCGGGATTCAACAAAAATTCCCGGCGCCAGACTCGGTCGGATCCGGTCCAGGTAATGGTTCGCGGCTTTGGAAACGGCAATCGGCGTCTGTTCGCCCACCCGGTAGACATCCACCATTACGGCCGGCTTGCCGTTATAGGAAGCCTGGTAATCACTGTCCTCGAACCCGTCGGTGACCGTGGCGATGTCTTCCAGCAGAACAACTGTTCCGTCGTTGGCGGTGATGACGGGGATCCGGCCGAACTGGCGGCCCCAATCCCGGCGTTCTTTCATGCGCACAAGAATTTCGCCTGCCTGGGTCTTAAGCTCTCCACCAGCCAGTTCCACTGCATTGTTTCCGATGCGCCGGGCGACTTCTTCCAGGGTCAGGTTGTAGGTGCGAAGATTCGCCTGGGGCACCTCGATGCTGATTTCAAGATCCCGGATACCGGAAAGATCCACCTGGGTAATGCCGGGTTCCTGCAGCAGCCCGTCCCGGAGCTGTTCGGCTGTTTCCCGCAGCACATATTCGTCCAGATCGCCAAAAACCACCAGGGAAACCACCTCGTGACGGCGGGTTGAGATTTCGACCCGCGGTTTTTCAGAATCTTCGGGAAAGGAGGTAATGCGGTCCACCTCGTTTTGAACATCCTGGGCGAGTTTCTGAAGGTCGGCGCCCTGAAGGGCTTTTACGGTCACCGTTCCGGAGCCTTCCGTAGCGCTGGAGGTGACCTCGTCAATCCCGTCAAGTCCCTGAACCGCTTCCTCGGCAGCCAGTATGATGCCCTGTTCCACCTCCTCCGGGCTGGCCCCGGGATAAGAAACCGAGATCATCACCGTATCATTTTCAAATTCGGGGAATACTTCCTGCTGAATGCGATTCGCCCAGAGCAGCCCGCCGATCAGAAAAACGACCATGATCAGGTTCGCGGCCACTCTGTTGCCGGCCATCCAGGCGATCGGGCCCCGTTTGATGCCTGTGTCTGTTTCGGATGTTTTATGCGTCATATGATTATTTTTTCACCATGAAGGTTACGAATCGTGCTTCATGGTTGACGGCCGGTCTGCGTTGCGCTTGTCTGTGCCGGCGATTCCTGTCCGGATCTTTCGATGCGCAGTGCCATGCCGGCCACCGGAACGGCAAGATCCGAGACGATCAGCTGTTCGCCGTCGGCAAGTCCTTGATCGAGGAAAATTCTTTTTTCGTCGCTCCACACGGGTTCCACGAGCCGGATTTCGAGTCTTAAATCCGCATTGACGACCCAGATGCGGGAACCGTCCCGAAGCGCGGATCTTGGAATCTCAAAGACGTCTGAGATCTCGATGCCTTCGATTTCAAGGCGTACGTACTCGCCAAGCAGAAGCGGCGGAAGGCTTAGCGGGTTTGACCGGATGTTGATCGGATCCGGAACCTCGACCAGCAGACGCGCCAGGCGTCCGTCGGTCTGAAGATCGCTCAGCAGGCGGATTACCGTGCCCCGGCGCTCGCGGCCTTCGGAATAGACGACCCGCGCCGGCGATCCGGGCTGACCGGCTTTTCGCGGCGCCTGAATCCATTTCAGACGGCTGACCGCAATGGATGCCTGAATCCAGTATGTGTCGGTTCCCACCAGCGTTGCCAGAGACTCGCCGGCGGTTGTCTGCGATCCCGTTTCCACGTTCCTGCTTCGAACAACGGCATCAAAGGGGGCCGTAATCCGGGTGCGGTCCAGATCCAGACGGGCCTTTTCAAGGTCGGCCTCGGCCGCCGCCAGATCCGCGCGGGCCTTTTCAAGGTGTGGCTTTCTCAAAGCCAGGGCTTCATCCAGGGGATCGGCCGGCGCATCGCTGTTGAGAATTTTCCACTCCCGCCAGGCCACGTCCTGGCGTCCCAGTTCCAGCTGCAGCTCGTAGCGGGCCTCGGTCACGCCGCTTTCCTTCTGAGTGACGATCAGCGCGTAATCAGCCGGGTCAATCTGCAAAATCATTTCGCCTTTCCGGATCAGCCCGCCTTCCACAAATTCCGGATGCGCAAAGACGATTTCACCGGAAACCCGGCTTTTCAACAGCAGTTCACGGGAAGGAATCACGGTTCCCATGGCTGGCGCCGACACACGCTGAGAACTGTGATGCACGACAATCGTCTGAACCAGCGGAACCTGTTTTTCGGGCGCTTTTCGCGGAGCTTCCGGGCCGGTTCGTTTAAGATAGACGGCGCCGGCAATGCCGATGGTCAGTATCAGCAGGGGCAGAACGATTTTCAGCAGGACGCGCCATCTGCGCCCGGTCGGTTCGTTTCCACCCGCATCTTCAATTTGGTCAGGCTTCATGCCTTGTCTTTCAAAAAAATATCATCCTTTTGAGCCGGCGTCCGGGGACAGCGATCGGGTCCAGACGCCGCCCAGCGCCCGGTGAAGGTTGATACGATTGATAAAAAGTTCCGTGCGCTTCGAAACCAGATCCCGTTCCAGTCTCTGAACCGCCAGGAGCTGGGCCAGTACGGGCAGGTAATCATTAAGTCCCTTTCTGTAGCGCTCCCGGGCCTCATTCAGCGCGCTGCTTGCGGCGTCGATTTCCCGTTCAAGTCCTTCGATGTGCAGGCGCTGTCCAACCTCGCCGGCAAGGGCGTCTTCCACTTCCTTGACAGCCGTCAACACCGTTTCCCGAAAAGCAGCCAGATTTTCATCCGCCGCCGCTTCAGCGCGGTCCACCTCGGCGGAACGTTTTTGCCCGTCCAGGATCGGGGCGGTCAGATTGCCCGCAAGGCCGATCAGCCAGTTGTCAAAGACCCGGACGATTTCCTCTCCGCTGTAAACCGCCCGCGCCGTCAGGCTGATGGCCGGGAGACGGTCGGCCCGGGCCACGGCCGTGTCCCAGTCCGCCGACTCGAGCCGCAGGCCGGCCGCACGCACGTCCGGTCTTGACAGGAGAAGATCGGCGGGAAGCCCGGCTGCAGGAGTCTGCGCAGGAATCGGCAGGTCCTGCCGGTTGATTTGAAGCTGCGTACGTGCAGGTTTTCCCAGCAGCAGAGCCATTTCATGCATCAGCAGCTGTTCGTCGTATTCCACCAGCGGAATTTCCGCCCGGACCTGTTCCACCAGTTGACGCTGCTGATACACGTCCAGGGCCGAGGCCATGGCTTTGCGGAAACGAAGCTCAACGAGTTCCAGATAAGTTTCGTTGGTCTTTAGCTGTTTTTCCAGAAGCCTGTTCTGCATTCTTCGAGAGATGATGTTCGCCCAGCGGATTGCCACCTCAGCGGCCAGGGTTACGGCGGCTGCATTGAGATCCTCACGGACGGCGCCCGCTTCCAGATTCGCGGCCTCCTGTTGCGAGCGGATTTTTCCCCACAGATCCAGTTCGTAACCGCTCATCAGTCCCACGGAATACTCTCTTGCCGTACGGGAACTGTTAGCGCTGCTTCGGGAATGGGCCGCATCCGCAACTCCGGTCAGATCCGGATAAATTCCGGATCCTGCCTGAACGGCGATTGCCCGGGCCTGAGCAAGACGCGCCCAGGCCTTTTTCAGCGTCAGATTATCGGAAAACGCGGATTGAATCAGCGCATTTAACTCCGGGTCCGAAAATTCCTCCCACCATCGCAACGACGGGTCGCGGTCTCCCGGATAAAGGGAAAAAGCGGGAGGAAGTTCTCCTTCCGCGGACAGCCGGGTTTCCGGCGCAAAAGGACTGCACGATGCCAGAGAAAAAACGGCGGCCGCCATGGCAAGAACCGGTATGAACGAAGGAATTTTCATGAATTTAAATATGCTTTTCTTCCGCCGTTGATTTTTCCCGTAAGTTTAAAAAGGGTGGAAATAAGGGGCGTGCTTCATACCCTGTCGGAACGCATCGGCGCATGTCCGAACTGACGGCCGCCTCATCGCGGTACGTTCAGGTCAGGAAGCCCCTTCAAAAAATCAGGTGCATCATATAGGAAGTTTCATCTGTGATCAACCGGCAAACGACCGGGCCGGAAGCGGAATGGAAAACCGGTTATCAGGGGTCTTTGCGCCGAAAAAGCGGAACTGGATGGAATTTTCCCCAATCCGGCTGAAAATTTGATATCTTTCCCCAGGATCAATCTTATTCATTCGGGAGGCGGATATGAAAATCATCAGCTTATTGGGAAGCCCGCGCGGTTTGAAAGGGAACACCGGGCGGTTGCTGCGAATCGTTTTAAATGGAGCGGAAAGTCAGGGCGCTGAAACCGAAATTATTCCGCTGAAAGGAGACTCTGTTCTGCCCTGCAGAGGATGCGATGTCTGCCATCAGAAAGGTGTTTGCGTTCAGAAAGATGATTTTGAGGCCATTAAAAATAAAATTTTCAAAGCCGACGGGCTGGTTCTGGCCAGTCCCAATTACATCTTCGGCGTCAGCGCTCAGCTCAAGGCATTCATGGACCGATGCTGCGGAATCATCCATTGCATGAGGTTTGAAGGGAAATACGGCGCATCGGTTATCACCTCCGGCGGCGGCGATGAAGCGCCGATTGCCGAATTCATGAATCATTTTCTGACGATCACGGGCATAGTTCCAGTGGGCGCCGTATGGGCGACCATGGGCTCTATATCAGAGGATGATTTCCCGCAGGAGATTCGGACAAGGGCCTTTGATTTGGGCAAAAAGATCGTAACCGACTGGAAGAACCAGGAAAAGCCCGAAAGCACGGCGCTTGAAATGGATGCCTTTTATCGGCGCATGAAACGGCTTATGATTTTTCGAAAGGATCAATGGCCGTATGAGTACGATTACTGGGTCAGGCACCGGAATCTTTCAAATTGACCCGTTCCGCTTGACCGAAGCAAAGGCCCGGAACGCCGAATGAAAAACTCCAAAAGGCCGGAACAGAAGACCGTCTAAACCCGCTTTTCAAGGATCTTGCGGAAAAAGGCCGGAAAGATATGCATTTCTTTTTTCAGTTTCGGAACAATGCCTTTTTCAATCAGTTCATCCAATGACATTTTCGGCAAATTCAGCAGGGCCTTGTAGGCCGGCAAGAAAACCGGGGCCGGATTTTTCTTTCCCATCATGATCTCGTAACACAGATGCGCCAGATAAAGGATCGCCACATTCTGCCGAAGGTCCGGGGGGATGTTTTCGGGAGTTGAAAAATCCGGGTAAAACTGAAACCGGACCGTGTCGCATATAACGGGCGGAAGCTTCCATTTGGCAAGCAGAAGCCCGCCGAGCTGGGCGGAATCCAGGCTGTCGATCAGCATTGTCAAACGGGGATTTTGCTTTTTGAGCAGCAGAACCACGCTTTGGCCCACATCATGAAGCAGGCCGATGGTTCTGAGCTGGGCCGGATGTCCGGTGCGCGTTTCCAGAGCGATGGCCAGAACGATTCGCGATATGGCGGTTGAATGGGCGTAAAGCTCCATGAACTGGGGCAGATCCGGCATGGTCATCCTGAAGCCGATGGCTACCAGAATGTTGTGCAGTTCATTGAGGCCCAGCAGCATGACGGCCTGGTTGATATCCTGAATCTTCTGCGAAAAACCGTACAGAGGCGAGTTGACGACCTTCAGGATGTTTGCCGCCATCGAAGGATCCTGCTGAACCCTTGATACGATTTCGGTATGCGATACGCCGTCGTCCAGCAATTTCTCGGTCAAATCATAGACAAAAGCCGGAAGCTGGGGAATTTTGCCTAGAATGTCCTGGACAAATTCCTGCCGTTCGTAATCTGAATAATGCCGGATCTGCCGGTCTAACAGTACATCCTGAAGCCGGATGTTCTGTCCGGACATGGTTTCGCATTCATTCAGACATTTTTCGATGACCTGTGCGCTGAACTGATGAATTTTTTCCCAGAAGAACCGCCGGCTTTTTTCGCTTAATGTTTCCAGCCCTATCAACGGCAGCTGGATCACTGTACCCGGCGAAGACACCTGCACTCGGAATCCCGCCGGCAGGATCACGGAGGGGCCCTCGAAGTGAAAGGCGTCCGCGGGCCGGTCGGATTTCATAACCTGAATGTTCCGGCCTGCAACGATATAAACAGCCGGGAACTTGTCGGATTTCAGGATAGCTTGCTGATTGTCGGAAAGTACCTGGATAGACGCGGACTGATAGAGCTTGACGATGTCCTGTTCATCTAAGTGGCCGCCAAAAAATGCATCCAATTTTTGATCGGAAGTAAATGATTCCATGGGCATCCTGATTCTGATGGTTTGTCATCTGATGGATTGCTTATAGCCGACTCGGCGAAATAAGTCAAAGCCATAAGATCGAGAAATTCGAGTCAGCTTCTGAAACAGGGTCTGCCGCAGATCCCCTGCATATTGCAGCAGCATTCAGAATCTGGATGCAATCGCATTTCAGGATTGATTTTATCGAATTGACAAAATCCGACCCCTGAATTAAATCGACAGGGAAAGGTCAACCCGCATCGGAATTCGCGACATATGGAAACGATCTATTTTGATAATGCGGCCACCTCGTGGCCGAAACCCGACGCCGTTCTTGCGGCCATGGAGAATTACTTCCGGTTTGTCGGCGCAAGTCCCGGACGCTCCGGTCACCGGCTGTCCATTGAGGCGGGCCGGGGGGTATTTGAAACCCGAAATGCCCTGGTCTCGCTTTTCGGAGCCAAAGACCCGCTGAGAATCGTTTTTACCAAAAACGCCACCGAAGCGCTGAATATCTTTATTTTCGGTCTGATTCAACCCGGAGATCACGTGATCGTTTCGAGCATGGAGCACAATTCGGTCATGCGTCCGCTGAGGGCGGCAGCAGTCGCTCTGGAAGCCGACCTGACCGTCATCCCCTGCAACCCGTTCGGCCGGCTGGATCCGGAAGATGTCCGGCGCGCCATTCGAAAGAACACCCGCATTGTTTTTCTCACCCACGCCTCCAATGTGACGGGAACGATCATGCCGGTGGCCGAAGTAGGTCGCATCTGCCGGGAGCATGACGTGCTCTTCTGCGTGGATGCGGCTCAGAGCGCCGGTGCGGTTCCCATCGATGTGGAGGCGATGAACATCGATCTTCTGGCGTTCACCGGCCACAAAAGCCTGCTGGGGCCCCAGGGCACCGGCGGACTTTATGCAAGGAAAGGCATTGATGCCCGGATGCGGCCGCTGATGATGGGCGGAACCGGCAGCCGTTCTGAACACGAACATCAGCCTGAGTTCATGCCGGATAAGTATGAATCCGGCACGCTCAACACCATCGGCCTGATCGGTCTGGGCGCGGGGGTCAGGGAAATCTGTTCGATCGGCATCGAGAAAATCCGGCAAAGGGAGCTGGAACTCACCGCCGCCTTCATGGAGGGCGCTTCAGGAATATCCGGTGTGACGGTTTACGGAGATCCGGATCCGAACGGCAGGGTTCCGGTGGTCTCTTTTAACATCGACGGCATGCGCGCTTCGGATGTCGGGCTGCAGCTCGACGACGCCAACGGGATCATGTGCCGGCCGGGGCTTCACTGTGCTCCTTCGGCCCATCGAACCCTTGGAACCGCGCCTCACGGAACGGTTCGCTTCAGCTTCGGTTATTTCAACACTCGGGAGCAGATCGATACGGCTTTAAACGCGATTGAGGCCCTTTCCTTTTCGTCCCGAAGGAAATCATCATGCCCGGCATAGTCGATGCGATGCGTTTCAGCGCCCATATGGACTTTCTTCTCAGCCCCGGAGGACAGGTGAACCGATGAGCGGCGACTCATATTGCGTGGCCCTGTTTCAGTCCGTCAACCATACGCTTCTAGCGGAAAAGCTGCTCAAGGAGGCGGGCATCGCCATCAAGATGATCCCCGTACCCCGGAATCTGAGTTCGGACTGCGGGGTGTGCATTCGATTTTCTCCCCGGGACCTGCGGGCCCTGCAGGACGCCTTGGCGGGCCGTGTGGAAACCGGCGGCATTCATCCCCTTTAAAAATCAGGTATTTTATTCGGGTTCGTGAAAAATCGGGGCCCCGAGTTCTTCAAAACAGAAGTTCTCAAAAACATTGTGACCGTCGTAGTCCAGCACGCGCAGATCGTCTTCCGGATTCAGATCGCCGGCAATCGTGGTGAAATAGGTGCCGTATTTTTCTCTGACGAGGTCCAGAGACGCCTCGTAGGCAATAAATTTTCGGACCCCCTTTGAGGCGAGTTTTTTTACGATCTTGTCGTCGGCAAGCGAATCAAAGGTAGTGAGAATCAGAATCGGTCCTGTGCCTGTAAAAAAAATTCCGGCGTTCATCATCCATTTCCTTTCGTTATAGAATTGTTATATTCGCTCACTCATGCCAACGGCTCTCCGGCAAACCGTCCGAAAAAGGTTCGGAAAATGAGATCGTCCGCGGTGAAAGGCCCCGGCGTCCGGGCCGGGAATAAAAATGTGATTTTTAGCTGGATTGCCTTTTTTCGGGTTGGACGTCCGAATGCCGCCGTTTGTCATTTTATATCACGATTGGGGTTTTTCTGGCTACCGGCAAGTGATCAGACAGGAAAAAAAAGAAAACCCGATGTCCGGAAATCCGTGCATCGGGCCCAATTTTCTGGCTTGTTTCGAACAGGAAAACGATCAACGCCTACTCGTTGTTGTCGTCCAGCAGGTACTTGTAGTCTGTGGCGGATTCGGTATCCGGAACGTCGTAGGTTGCAACGTCGATCATCAGCCCCTGGTTGCCTTCGGAAATGGCGCCGGTCACCTCAACTTTCTCGTTTTCAAGATAAAACAGCTCGTTTCCTTTTTTGCTCGGAACGACCGTATATACGGTGCCTGCGGTGAGAATGCGGATGGTCATCGTATCATCCGCTTCGTTCCAATTCAGAACCTGAACGGTTCCGGCGATGGTGGTCGGTTCATAAATCGCATATCTTTGCATTCAGGATTTTTCCTTTCTGTAAAAGGCGGATGGTTCCGGCGCTTGCGTAAATACGGGAATACCGCATTCACCCCTTTCCGATAGGTTGAGCGGCATATTCCGCTCTCAGCAGAAGAGCGCCATGAAGGCATCTGCAAGCATGGCCGGTTTTGCACACGTCGCTGGCAGAAGCCCTGTCTGTATTTATAACATTTTGATATAAAATGAAATATTAAAATCGAGGATTTTTTGCCGGAATCCCGCGTTTTCTGGACAGGGCTGGTACTTCGGCGGTTTCAATGTCTGTACCCGGAGTCAAAGCCCCGCGTCAAAGAAAAATTTTGCTTCACCGGACGGTGAAAAATCGGAATGCGGATGTTCCGTGTCGCGCCGGTTGGGAATTCCGATCAGAGATAAGGAGAGATGACCTCCCGGAACCGGGTGGCAATGATCCGGTATCCGGCGTCATTCGGGTGAACGGGATCACTCATGAGGCCGGCGTTGCCGAATACGTCCTTATAGATGTTCGGAACAATCAATGATCCGGTTTCCCGTGCCAGTTGTTTGTATTCCTTTTCCAGTTCCCCGCCCCACAGGGGAATCTTGATGCCGCCGATCACGACCAGAGCCCCCTGATCCTGAATCTTCCCGATGATCTGCCTCAGGTTTGCAAAGGCCGCGTTCCGGGGAAGACGGTTTTTAAAGTCGTTTCCTCCCAGGGTGACGAGCACGATCCGCGGAGATCTGGACAGAACATCGTCCTGAAGGCGGGCGAGCGCATCCGCCGTGACGTCGCCCGGCCGGCCGGCATTGATGACCGGCAGGGATATCATTCCGGACAACTGGGCGGGATAGTCCATGCCGGGGCTTGCGCCGATTCCGGACGTCAGGCTGTCCCCAAAACAGATGATGTTTTCCCCGGTCGGCGAAGGATTTCGAATCGCCGGCGCCTGGGGCAGAAACATCCGGATGAGAAAAAATAAAACGCCGCAGTAAAGAACCGTCAGAAAGAACCGTTTCATCTATCGTTCCAGAATACTGTAAAATTAATGGATAGCCGGCGAGCTGCCGTGCCGGAATGAATACATTCGGAATTTATCCGTGTTCGGAGGTTTTATGAAACACGATATCCGGCCATTGTTCCATGGTGTATTCCAGCCGCCACTGGCTGGGGGCCAGAAAGGCCAGATGCCCCTGGCCGTCTCTGGCCAGATCGGCGCGCTTCTCTTTTTCAAAGCGTTCCAGCATCAGCTTGTCCTGACAGGTGATCCATCGTGCCGTGGCGTAATCGACCGGCTCATAGACCGCATCGACCGCATATTCGTTCTTGAGCCGGTCGATGGTGACGTCAAACTGCAGAACGCCCACGGCGCCTAAAATATAATCGCTGCTCATCAGGGGCCGGAAGATCTGCACGGCGCCCTCCTCGCTGAGCTGAATCAGCCCCTTGTGAAGCTGCTTGGCCTTCAGGGGGTTTTTCAGCTGCATCCGGCGGAAATGTTCCGGTGCGAAGTTCGGAATGCCGGTGAACTGCAGGGGTTCTTTTTCCGTGAAGGTATCGCCGATCTTGATCGTGCCGTGGTTGTGAATGCCGATGATGTCTCCGGGATAGGCGTCTTCCACATTGGTCCGGTCCTGGGCAAGAAAGATCGTCGCGTTTGAAATGACAACTTCCTTGCCGAGCCGGTGGTGCATCACCTTCATGCCCCGTTGAAACCGCCCCGAACAGATGCGGAAAAAAGCGATCCGGTCCCGGTGAGCCGGGTCCATGTTGGCCTGAATCTTAAAGGCGAATCCGGAAAAGGCCTTCTCGTAAGGCGATACGGTTCTGGATGCGGCCTGACGGGGTCTGGGGCCCGGCGTGATTTCCACCAGGGCGTCGAGCAGTTCCCGAATGCCGAAGTTGTTGATCGCGCTTCCGAAAAAAATCGGCGACTGATTGCCCCGGCCGTAGTGATCGGCGTCAAAGGAAGTGGTTGCGCCCTTGAGAAGCTCAACGTCATCGCGAAGCGTTGCGGCCTGGGAATCCAGAATTTCGTCCAGCCTCGAATCGTTCAGATCCGTGATGACGAGCGAATCCTGGTGACGCACCTGCCGGCGGGGCGTGAAAAGCTGAAGTTCTTTCCGGTAAAGATTGTAAACACCCTTGAAGGCTTTCCCGGCGCCGATGGGCCAGGAAAACGGCACGCATTCGATCTGGAGCTTGTCCTCGATGTCGGCGATCAGATCCAGAGGCGCCATGCCTTCCCGGTCCAGCTTGTTGATGAAGGTGATGATCGGAATGTTCCGCATCCGGCACACCTCCATGAGCTTTTCCGTCTGGGTTTCCACACCCTTGGCGCTGTCGATGACCATCAAAGCGCTGTCCACGGCGGTCAGCACCCGGTAGGTGTCTTCGGAAAAGTCCTGGTGTCCCGGCGTGTCCAGCAGATTGATTTCAAAATCCCGGTAATTGAACTTCATCACCGAGGTGGTCACCGAAATGCCCCGTTCCTTCTCAATGGCCATCCAGTCGCTGGTGGCATGGCGGGCCGCTTTGCGGGCCTTGATCGCACCAGCCATCTGAATGGCGCCGCCGAACAGCAGCAGCTTTTCGGTGAGGGTGGTTTTTCCGGCGTCCGGATGGCTGATGATGCCGAAGGTCCGTCGACGATCGACTTCTTTCTTATGGTGTTTGTCGTCCATGAATCCTCTAAAAAAACAAAAATAAAAAACGGGCCGGTTTCCGGCCCGCAGTTTTTCGAATAGGCCTCATATAAGGACAAATCCCCGTATTGTCAACCGGATTGTCAATATAAAAGGCGATCGCCGGTGGCTTTTCAGACCGGGTCTGATGCAGTCTGATCTTCAAAAAACATCCCTGTCAGTTCCCGATAAGGCGCGATGCCATGGGTTTTGCGAATTTTTTTCAATATCCGGGCCCCGTTTTCAAACCCGAGGGCGAAATAGGACCAGAACCCCTTCATTCGGGAAATCAGATGTTCGGGTCCGCACATAACCTGTGCGTAGTTTTCAAGCAGGGCGTCGTGGAAAGCCCTGAAGGTTTCAATCCTTTGGACACGGCTCCGGTTCCGCCCTTTCATGGCCGCGGGCAGAAACGGGTCCGTCAGCACTCCCCGGCCGACCATCCAGCCGGAAACTCCGGGAAAGCTTTCGCGAAGCGCGACAAAATCAGCCACGCAACGGATGTCGCCGTTGTAGACTACTGGAGGCATGAGGTTTTCCAGGCATACCTTAAAAACAGCCAGATCCGGAGCGCCTTCATACATCTGAACCCCGGTTCGCGGATGGATGATGATGGTTTCCAGAGGATACCGGTTGAATACGGGCAGCAGATCCAGAATTTCCTCGCCGTGGTTCCGGCCGATCCGGGTTTTGATGGAAAGCCGGTTGGGAATGGCCGGAACCACGGTTTCAAGAAACCGGTCGATCCTGTCCGGATAGGGCAGCATGCCCGAGCCTTTTTGCTTCTTGGCCACCATGGGAAACGGACAGCCCAGATTCCAGTTGACCGCATCGTAGCCCAGATCGTAAAGCTGCCCGGCGGTGTGAATGAATTCTTCCGAATGCCGGGTCAGAATCTGGGGGATCACCGGCATGGCGGCGTTGTTTTCCGGAATCAGGTCCTTGTACCGTGCGGCAGTGTTGCGGCGTTCCTTCATCGGCGTGATGAAAGGAGCGACGGCCAGATCGATGCCGTCAAAAAACTGCGCGCAGGTCTGCCGGAAAACCGCGTCGGTATAGCCTCGCATGGGCGCAAGGTAGATTGAAGGCGCCATATTGACGGAATTCAGCGCAGCACGGGGTGCCGGGCGCTCAAAAAAAGAGGGGCCGTCTGACGCGATGATCGGTTGGCTTCCCGCCATACCGGATCAGACGGCATGATTCTCCAGAACCTTTTTCAGCGCGGCCAGATCATTGGCGATCTGTTTCTTGATCCTGGGAACCACCAGCATCTTGGCAAAGGAAAATCCGCTCAGGTCGGCATCCCCGCTGAAGACGACCCGGGTGCCTCCGGTGACCGGTTCGAATTCGAAACTGCTCCGGCCGGCGACCGGGCCGGATTCGATGCTGTAGGTGCATTTCGAGTGCGGTTCGTAGTCGGTGACAACGCCCTGGGTTTCGATTTCCCGACCGAAAAAGCGGTTCAGGCATCGGTAGGTGGCGCCTGACCGGATGGGACCCGGTGATGTTTGGATAGACTCCAGCAGCCCGGTTTGCCACTGGATATTGTTTTCAAAACGCGTGGTAAATTCAAAAACCGTTTGAACGGGTTTTTCGATGATGATTTCGGATTCAAACGTCATGGCAGTTACTTAAATATTCCTTTCAAAAATCAGAGGCTCAGGCCCCCGTTGGTCACAATGACAGTCGTGTCTTTCATGTCCCGAAGATGTTCGATCAGCAGAAAGGAGTTGAGCTTGTCTGCAATCCGTTCCGGAGCGTGGGAATCGAGAAACTCCCGGGAAATGACGGTGATGTATCTGGCGCCCTGACACGTTACGGTGAATCGCCGGCCGATTTCGTCCGGATCCGCATCCTCCTGGATCGTTCCCTTTGGAAATGCGTTTTGCAGAAGTTGGCGAACGGCGTCCAGCTTGGCAGCATCGCTCATGAAAGCCTCCTGTGGTTCAGGGTGAAATTGCAATGCCCTTTCTTTTACCATTGTCAGACCGCCGGCGCAAGTCGGAATTTCTGTCTGCCGCCGAATGTCCGCCATCCGCCTTGTTTGAGATAAAATAATTCACGTCCATGCAACACGCAACCCCCGACAGTTTCCAGATATCCTGTTCGCGTCTGAAGCGCATGCACCTCGTCATCAAGGCGGCCCGCAGGCAAATCCTCTCTCACCTCAAGGTCGCAGCGGGTCTGAAGATTCAGCCGGAAATGAGCCGACATGCCAGAAAATCGTCCCGAACGAAGGGCAGTATCCGCGGTAATAGATCGTTTCCCGTGCACAATTTCATTGGGTGCTGAGCAATCAAAACGCTATGGCGCAGAAAAGCTCTTTGGCGTGATAGGAGCTTCGCACAAACGGGCCGGAGGCAACACCAGCAAAGCCCATTTCGAGGGCAGTTTTTCGCCATGATTCAAATTCGTCCGGGTGAACAAAGCGTTCTACGGGCAGGTGACTGGCTGAGGGCTGAAGATATTGCCCGAGGGTTAAAAGATCGCAGCTGGAATTCCTTAAATCCTCAAGCGTGCGGCGAATTTCATCCGAGGTTTCCCCCAGGCCGAGCATGAGGCCGGATTTGGCGGCAATGGCGGCGTTGTATTTTTTTGCCTGCGATAAGAGATCCAGCGATCGCCGGTAGATCGCTTCCGGGCGAACCGAGGGATACAGCCGGGGAACGGTTTCCAGGTTGTGGTTTAAAACCGCGACGCCCGAATCCAGAACCGTTTGAAGCGCGTCCGCGTTTCCCTGAAAATCCGGTATCAAAACCTCCACCTGGGCATCGGGCAGGGCCTTGTGAATTTCGTGAACCGTTTGCGCAAAAAATTGCGCCCCTCCGTCGGGGAGATCATCCCGGGTCACGGAGGTGATCACCGCATATTCCAGGCCCATGTTTTTGACCGCATCGGCCACTCTGGCGGGTTCCGCCGGGTCCGGCGGCACAGGCATTCCGTGTTCAACCGAGCAGAACCGGCAGTTGCGGGTACATCGCGGCCCCAGGATCAGAAAGGTCGAGGTGCGTCTGGAAAAACACTGCCACATGTTGGGACATTTGGCTTCCTGGCAGACGGTGTGAAGCCGGTTTTCCTTTAACATGGCTCTGACATGTTCGTAGGCGGCGCCCACGGGAAGCTTTTGCCTGAGCCAGGCAGGCTTTCGAATTCTGGTTGAATTTTCAGCGGTCATCGATTATTTTTCTCATGAAAAAACGAAATCATCAAATGAAACGCTTCATGGCAAACTCTTTAAGTCCGTCATCACAAGCTGGACACCGAAAACATCCTCGATCCGGCGCGTCAAAACCTCTCTTGCCAGCGTCATCGAAACCGGGCCGGCGCGTTCCTTTGAAACGGAGGTCATTCGAATTCCCTGAAGCCCGCAGGGATGAACCCAGCCAAAAGGGGCCAGTGAAGGATCGACATTCAGGGCCAGACCGTGAAAACTCACCCCTCGGCGGATGGCCACTCCGATGCTGCCCAGTTTGCGGTTTTCCACCCAAACGCCACGGTTCAGCGCGTTTCGCTCAGCCTGAACTCCCAGGTCGGCGGCGGTGAGTATCATGACCTCCTCCAGTCGCTCCACGTAATCCACCACGCACATTTTCATGTCCCGAAGACGGACAATCGGATAGACCACCAGCTGTCCGGGGCCGTGGTAGGTGATCGTGCCGCCCCGCTCGACCTGGACGACCGGAATGCCGGATTGTTTCAGAAAGCTTTCCGGTACTTTCAGGTTTTCCAGACCCCCTCGCCGGCCCAGGGTGAATACAGGTGAATGCTCGAGGACCAGGACCGCATTCCTGTCAAGATTCCCGGCGATTCGGGCCGAAACCAGACGGCGTTGAAGGTCCAGGGCTTCGGCGTAGTCCATGGATGCGATCTGGGCGCACACCCATTTCAAAGACCTGTTATCGGATGCATCCATGAAAAAAACAAACCGCTTTCCGTATCTTTAATATGAAGGCCGTGAAGACGCTCCGATCGGACGCTTTTTCTTCATGGCGCTTCATGTGAATCGCAGGCTTTTCAACCGGCCAGCTGCGGCTTTCTGGCCGCGGCCACCTCGTCGAGCCGGGTCACCTTGGGCTTGTGCGGCGCCTGGCGCAACAGTTCCGGGTTTTCCTCGGCCTCCCTGGCAATGGACTTGAGGGCCTCGATGAAAAGATCGATGTTTTCCATAGATTCGGTCTCGGTGGGTTCGATCATGAGCGCACCGTGCACCACCAGGGGAAAATAGATGGTGGGCGGATGAAACCCGTAATCCATCAGCCGCTTGGCCATATCCAGGGTCGTGATCTTTCCGGCGCTTTGAATCTTGTCGGAAAAGACGCACTCGTGCATGCACGGCCGGTCATAGGGCAGGTGAAAGACGCCCTTCAGCCTCTCCTTGATGTAATTGGCGTTTAAAACCGCAAACTGACTGGCCTTTTTCAGGCCATCGGCCCCCATGGTCCGAATATAGCTGTAAGCCTTGACCATGACCCCGAAATTTCCATAAAACGCGTGAAGTTTTCCGATGGACTCGGGGCAGTCTTCGCTGAGCGCATAGACACCGTTTTTCTCGATCACCCGGGGAACGGGCAGAAACCGGGCCAGGTGCTCGCGGACGCATACCGGTCCGGAACCCGGGCCGCCGCATCCATGAGGCGTGGAAAAGGTCTTGTGAAGGTTCAGGTGCAGCACGTCAACGCCCATGGCCCCCATGCTCACGATTCCCATCACCGCGTTCATGTTGGCGCCGTCGCAGTAGACCTGTCCGCCTTTTTCATGAACGATGCCGGCGATCTGCCTGATGTTTTCCTCGAAAAGCCCCAGCGTGTTGGGGTTGGTGACCATGATGCCGGCCGTGTCCTCGTCCATGACCGCGGCAATGGCTTCCGGAGAAAGAATCCCCTGCTCGCTGGAGGCAACGGACACGGGCTGATAGCCGCACAGGGCCGCGCTGGCCGGATTGGTGCCATGGGCCGTGTCCGGCACGATGATCTTGGTGCGGACGGATCCGCGGCTTTGATGATAGGCGTGAATCACCAGCATGCCGGTCAGCTCGCCGTGGGCTCCGGCGGCAGGCTGCAGGGTGGCGGCATCCATGCCGGTGATCTCGGTAAGCAGGCCTTCGAGTTCAAACATCATCTTCAGCGCGCCCTGGGACAGATAGCCGGCAAGCAGCGGGTGGGCTCCGGCCAGTCCCTTGAGGCCGGCCATTTTTTCATTGATCTTGGGGTTGTATTTCATAGTGCACGAACCCAGCGGATACATGCCCGTGTCCACGCCGAAGTTCCACTGGGAAAGCCGGGTGTAATGGCGCACCACGTCCACCTCGCTAAGATCCGGAAAATCCGGACCCCCGGAGGCCAACTCCGGATCCAGGGGGCTTGAATCCACGTCATCTTCGGGAAAGGAAAAGGCGCATCGGCCTTTTAGTCCTCTTTCCCAGAGCAGGGGTTCATTGAGAATCAAACCGGTGGTTCCTGAGAATGCCTTCATTTCGAAACCTCCTTGACCAGCGCGTCCAGATCCTGCCGGGTCTTGGTTTCCGTAACGCAGAGCAGGTAGTGTTCGGACAGTTCCGGATAATAAGGCGCCAGGGCAAGGCCGGCCACAATTTTTTGATCCATCAGGCGCAGGTATGTTTTTTCAAAACCAGCCGGAAACTTCACGACAAATTCATTGAACGTGGGGGCCTGAAAACAGACGGCAAATCCCGCTTCTTTCAGCGCCTTCTTCAGGTACTCGGCCTTGTTGCGGTTCATGGCGGCCAGTTTATGAATGCCCGTGCCGCCCAGGGAAGCCATGTACACGGCGGCGGCCAGCGCGCAGAGTGTGTTGTTGGTGCAGATGTTGGAGGTGGCTTTTTCCCGCCGAATGTGCTGCTCACGGGTGGCCAGGGTGAGCACGAATCCTTTCCGGCCCTCCCGGTCCAGAGTCTTTCCCACCAGGCGGCCCGGCATGCTCCGGACGTACTTCATCCTGCTGGCAAACATGCCTAGGGCAGGTCCCCCGAAAGCCTGGGGAATGCCAAGGCTCTGCCCCTCGCCACAGGCGATGTCGGCCCCCTGATCTCCCGGATTTTTCAGAATGCCAAAGGCAAGCGGTTCGGTAAACGCGGCGATCATCAGGCCGCCCTGACCGTGAATTCGGGTTGCCGCGGTTTTAAGATCCTCGATGCATCCGAAAAAATTGGGCGACTGAACGGCTACCGCCGCCAGATCGTCGATCGCATCCAGTGGGCTCAGATCGGTGCGTCCGTCTTCAAGATAAGGCAGCTCGACGATCTCATGCCCTCCGGGTTCAAGATAGGTGCGCACCACCCGACGGTACATCGGATGGATCAGGCGCGAGAGGGCGACTTTTTTCCGCCTGGTGATCCGAACCGCCATGAGAAGCGCTTCGGCAAGGGCAGAGGCCCCGTCATAGATCGATGCATTGGCCGCCTCCATGCCCAGAAGCCGGGCCGTAAGGGTCTGATATTCGTAAATGGCCTGAAGCGTTCCCTGGCTGATTTCCGGCTGATAGGGAGTATACGCGGTGACAAATTCGGACCGGCCGATCAGAGAGGGCACGGTTTCGGGAATGAAGTGCTCGTAGCTTCCGGCCCCCATGTATACCTGATAATCCGGGGCGACCGCCATGGAGTCTGATAGCGCGTTCATGTGCGCTTTCAACTCCCACTCGGTCAGCGGTTCGGGAAGATTCAGATCCTTTTTTCGGCGGCAGTTCAAAGGGATGGTCGAAAAAAGATCTTCCAGATTCCCGACCCCTGCCACCTGAAGCATGGCGGCAATATCGTCCGGGGTATGCGGTAAATATCGCATCTTGTTATCCTTTCAGCACGGCAAGGTATTGGGCTGAATTCATCAGGGCATCAAGTTGCCTGAGATCGGCAGGTTCGACTACGATCATCCACCCGTCTCCGTAGGGATCGGTATTGACCAGTTCCGGCGCGCCCTCGAGCTTTTCGTTGACAGCAAGAATCCTGCCGCCGACGGGCATGTAAAGCTCGGATACGGCCTTCACCGATTCCACGGTGCCGAAAACCGCTCCCTGTTCAAAGGTCTCACCCGCCTGGGGAAGCTCCACGTAAACGACGTCTCCGAGCTGATCCTGGGCATAGTCGCTGATTCCCACGCGCACCCTGCCGTCTTCGAGTTTCGCCCACTCGTGATCCTGAGCGAAACGAAGATCCGGTATGGTCAGATCATCGATCTCTTTCATTGATTCCTCCATCTTCAGATTGTCTGTTTTTCAGCGTTTCCGCGATTCGGGACAAAGGGTGATCCGCTATCGGCCGGCATCCATCATTTGATGAATCGGCATGCGGGCCGTGCGATCCGGACGGATGTTCTCTACAATAACGACCTCGATTTTGCGCCGGTTGTCTTTCAGCGTGACAGTCTGGCCGGGGGACAATCGAATCGCTGTCTTGACAAAACCGCAGCTCAGGCCCTTGGGTTGAAAGTTTTCCGGTTTGTCCGGGCTTGCAATGCTGTAAATGTGGTCTTCGCAGCGGCCGATGCCCATGTCCGTCACGCAGGTGAGAACTTCTCCGATCTTCTTTCCCCCGGCGTCTAGCACAGCGGCCGGGTCATGGGCGGAAACCTTTCTCAGGTCGTGGCCGACAAAGGCATGGGTGTATTCGGGAGATCGGATATTCAAAAGCGCCTGGTCTCCGATAAACGCCTTGGAAAAGCCCGCGCCCCGGGAAACAAAGGGCAGGGCAAATTCCCAGGGATGGTTGATAAAAGGCCAGCGGCCGATATCCTGATGGGAAAGCGGCAGCACGGCGCCTGTGCGAAGGGAATCCCGCGCGGCAAGCCCGCAGGGGAGCAGGCCGAAATCCTTGCCGGCTTCAAGCACCCGCTCCCAGGTCTGTATGAAATGCTCGAGCTCAAGGAAGATTTCAAAGCCGAACTCGCCGGTGTAGCCGGTGCGGGAAATCAGGACGGGCGCACTGTCGCTCATGCGGACAGCGTCGGAAATACGGGCATTGGGGTCCATGCAGCCCTTGAAGGTAAAATACCGCATGCTGTCCAGGACTTTTCCCGGATTTTCCAGCACTCTCATCAGGATGGCGGCGGCCCTGGGACCCTGAAGGTCGAATTTTCCCAGCCGGTCGGAAAGATCCAGAATACGGGGAGCCTGTTCGCCCGCCTGAGCCTCCAGGTGCCGGGCGATCGGGCCTCCCATGCCGGCGTTGACTATGACCATATAGGACTGATCCGCCAGCTGGTAGACAATGGCGTCATCGATCACAAAGCCGTTTTCGTCCAGAAACGCGCCGTAGGTGCAATTCCCCGGCGTCAGGGCGGATTTTCCCCTGCCCGAGCAGGCATTCAGATCCCTGGTGAAGCATCGCTGGAGCAGTTCAAAGCTTTGCGGGCCGGAGACGAGCACCGCGGCCATATGGCTGGTGTCAAACATTCCGGCAGCGGTGAGAACAGCCAGGTGTTCCTGTTTTGCCCCCGCCGGATACCACAGGGGCATGTTGTACCGGCCGAAATCAGCCATATTGGCGCCATGGGCCGTGTGCCAGCCATGAAGCAATGTCTTTTTGGGCTCGTCTTGCATCATGTTTTCCTTCCGTACCGGTACGCTCCGGAGTCGTGAAAAGGGGGCGTGTTTTTCGTGCAGTACAAACGGGTTTTTTGCGGCGTGCATGGCGTTAACAGCTTGATATTCAATTGCTTTCAGACGCCGGATCGAATATTTTCGGGCCGGTTGTTCGGCCCGGTGAACCCGGCGCTGCGTGCAGCCGACATGATTCACCGAGTAATTGAGATTGATGAATCTGTCAATAGACGATATGGAAATTCAGGGCCGGAGCAAATCAAACGGTCATAAAGGAGGCTTTAAATCATGGCTGTCAGAATCGTTGTCATCGGCGCGGGGCCCGGCGGATATATTGCCGCCATGCGCTCGGCCCAGCTTGGGGCCGAGGTCACCGTCATCGAGCGGGACAGGGCGGGAGGAACCTGCCTGAACCGGGGGTGCATTCCTTCCAAGATGATAAAACACACGGCGCAGATGTTCGAAGACATGCAGCGATCCGGGCAGTTCGGCATCGAAATAAGGGATGCGCGCGTTGATATGAAACTCGTGCAGGACAGAAAGGAAAAGCTGCTCGAAAACCAGGCGGCCGGGATTCTCAAGCTTTTAAAGCATCACAAAATCCGCCATCTGAAAGGACGCGGTTTTGTCAAGGGGCCCAACCTGGCCGAGGTCGTACAGGACGACCAAACCGGGATCGAGGTTCCCTGGGACCGGCTGATCATTGCCACGGGATCCGAGCCGATGCCCCTTTCATCCTTTTCGTTTGACGGAAAAACGATTCTCTCCAGCACCGATGCGCTGAATCTGCAACAGGTCCCCGAATCCGTTCTGATCGTCGGCGCCGGAGCCATCGGGTGCGAATTTGCCTGCATGCTTTCGGCGCTGGGTTCCAGGGTCACCCTGGTGGAAGCCATGGACCGCATTCTGCCGGGTCCCCATGTGGATGCGGACATGTGCGCGGTGCTTCAGCGCGAGATGAAGAAGCGAAAGATTCAGATTCTGGTCAACCGGATCATTGAAGCCATCGAAAAGATTCCGCAGGGAGTTCGCGCCTCCATTGGAACCCTTGCCGGTCCGGGGCCTGAGGGAAAAGCATTCGCGCCGGTGACCGTGGAAGTTCAAAACGCCGTGGTGTGCATCGGACGCCGACCCCTGAACGCGGGCCTCGGGCTTGAGAAGATCGGAGTTCGGACGGATGAAAAAGGCTGGATTCTGGCCGATGACCGGATGCAGACCCGCGCGCCCGGAGTGTACGCCATCGGAGATGCCCTGGGCCCCCGGCGGCCGATGCTGGCACACGTGGCCTCAACCGAAGGAATTACGGCCGCGCAAAACGCCATGGGCGCACAAAGTGTCATGAATTACGACGTGATTCCGGGCGTCATCTACACGATGCCCGAAGCCGCCCATGCGGGACTGACCGAAAGCCAGGCAAGGAAAAAGGGGGTTGAGGTGCGGTCCGAAACCGTTTTGTTCCGAAGCCTGGGCATGGCGCATGCGCTGGGAACCATTGAAGGGCAGATCAAGATGCTCTCCGACGCCCGCACTGGAAAGCTACTGGGCGTTCATATCGTGGGGCCGCATGCGTCGGATCTGATTGCCGAAGGGGCTCTGGCGATCAGGCTCGGGTCAAGCGTCAAAGACCTGGCCGACACCGTTCATGCGCACCCTTCGCTTTCGGAAATCATGCTGGAGGCAGCCTTGAAGTCGTTGGGAAAACCGCTGCACGGATAAGTAGGATCCTGTCATTTGGGGAAACCCATTGATATATTGGCATTAATGCTTCCGCCTTTCGAAATCATCGAAGATGTCAATAAAACCATAATATCTGGCCCAGATTGTTTTGCGGAAAAAACCCTGCGGCGCGGACGGCAACGGCGGCAGGGTTCCGGACCTGATCTCCTGTTCCAGGCAGATATTCTCGTACCGGACGTTTCTCCGGATCCGTCCGATAAAACCGCTGTCCATTCACCGGTCCTTTCATTTCAGCAGGTTCCATTCCATTAAAGACATCTGATTGTTCCAGTACAGCTGATGGTTTCGCTTGATCAATTGCGGTTTTTTCACTAAGTTGAAGGCCATGGGCTACGACTTCGATGACAATGATGCTAAAACATTTGAACGCCGTCTTGAGCACCCAAGAAACCGCTTGGCCCTGGATCGTCAGAATCGGCTGATGATCGATATGCTCAAGCCCATGCGCGGGCAGTCTGTCCTGGATATCGGCTGCGGGACGGGCGCCCGGTTGATGCCGCTTCTGCAAATGGGGCTGGATGTGACCGCAATTGATGTGTCGGAGCACATGATCCGGGTCGCAGCACAAAAAACCGGATCCCGGGTTGAGCTTCGCCGGGCTTCCGCCGAGGATCTGCCCTTTGAAGACAATGCCTTCAATTTTTCATACCTGGTGACGACACTGGAATTTGTCGAAAATCCCCGTCAGGCCCTTGCCGAGGCCTGCCGGGTGACCAAAGACCGAATTTTTGTGGGCATCGTGAATCGATATTCCATCCAGAGCGTTGAGTATCGGCTTTCGGGGATTTTTACCGGATCCCCTTACCGGCATGCACGGTTTTACAGTATCTGGGAGATCAAACGGATGCTTCGAGACATCCTGGGAGATGTTCCCATTTCCTGGAAAACCCAGTGCCGGATTCCCAGGGGATGTGGATGGATGCTTCAGAATCTGGAAACCTTTGAACCTGCGAAATCGTCTCCTTTCGGCGGTTTTGCAGGGCTGGTGGTCAGCCTGATTCCCCGGTACCGCGTTCGGCCCCTTGATATCCGGTGTGCTGCCGAAACGCCTACCGTAATGCTGGTGAGCATAATTCCCTGAATTGGAGGACAATGCGACATGGAAGCCTGGTTGTATGAAAAATTAAAAAATCAGTCGGTTCGCTGCAATCTGTGCCGTCATCGATGCGTGATCGCCGAAGGGGCCCGCGGGCGGTGTCATGTTCGGGAAAACCGCCAGGGGATCCTGGAGACCCTGGTATATGGCCGTCTGGTCGCCCGGCACATTGACCCGATCGAAAAAAAACCCCTGTTTCATGTGGCGCCGGGTTCCTTATCCTATTCGGTGGCCACGGCAGGGTGCAATTTCAAGTGCCGTTTCTGCCAGAACGCCGAGATCGCCCAGATGCCGGCGGATCGGGATGGATTGATTCTGGGCGAATACCATTCTCCGGAATCCGTGGTTCAGGACGCCATCCATGGCGGCTGCAGAAGCATCGCCTATACCTATACCGAGCCGACCGTATTCTTTGAATTCGCCTGCGATACCGCCCAGATCGCCCATAAAATGGGGTTGCTCAACGTGTTTGTCACCAACGGCTACATGACGGCGGAGGCTCTGGACAGAATTCACCCGTATCTGGATGCGGCAAACGTCGATTTGAAAGCGTTTACCGACAATTTTTATAAGCAATACTGCGGCGCCCATCTGGAACCTGTAAAAGACAGCCTGAGGCAGATGAAATCCATGGGCGTCTTTGTCGAGATCACCACCTTGCTCATACCCGGACTGAACGACGACCCCGGGGAACTGGAAAATCTGGCCGGATTTATCGCCGCCGATCTGGGACCGGATACCCCCTGGCATATCAGCCGGTTTCATCCGGCATACCGGCTGCTGGATCACAGCGTGACCCCGGTCAAAGCGCTTTCAACGGCGCGCGAAATCGGAATGAAATCGGGCCTGAGGTATGTTTACACAGGCAATGTCCCCGGCGATGCCGGAGAAAAGACCTCGTGCTGGAATTGCGGCACGCTTTTGATTGACCGGCGGGGGTACAGCATCAGGGAAAACCGGCTCGAAAAAGGCTGCTGTCCCTCGTGCGGAACCGCGATGGCCGGAATCAGTCTCTGATGCAGGATTGCCATTACAGGCCAACCGGCTGCCGCGAAGCTTGCCGGGGAGGTTCTTGCACCTTGTTTTCAGTTCGTTTCGACCGCCTGATGATTGTTTCGGAATCTTTCCCATTTTGAATCGGCCGCACCGAACGGATTCGAATTCCTTCCCGCGTTCCCGGAATGAACCTCAAAACGCCGTATCGTTTTGACGGGGAATGTTTTCATTGTTTTGAGTTTGTGGTATGGCTTTTGAAACATTGATTTGAAGATGCCGCAAAGGAACATCCCATGAAGCCGTTTTTCAAGGTTGCCACCGTGAAACAGGCGCTGACGCAGATCCGCGAATTTGCACCCGTAGCCTTCGAACTGGTTTCGCTGGTCCAGGCAACCGGCCGCATTCTGGCCGAAGACATCGTATCAACAATCGACGTCCCGGACTTTGCCCGATCCACCATGGACGGATATGCGGTTCAGGCTGCGTCCACTTTTGGCGCGTCGGAACAGAATCCCGCCCTGTTTGTATTAAAAGGGTCTGTATCCATGGGTCAGGCCCCGGACATTCTGATTTTTCCAAGCACAGCCGCCCGGATTCCCACCGGAGGCATGATGCCTCGGGGCGCGGACAGCGTGGTGATGGTTGAGGACACGGAACTGGTGGATGACGATACGGTTGAGGTTTACCGCAGCACGGCGCCGGGTCAGCATGTTGTCGGCGTCGGAGAGGATATCCGCCGCGGCGATGCGGTTCTGACCCGGGGTACAAAAATACGCCCCCAGGAAGCCGGTCTGCTTGCCGCGCTGGGCGTTCATGAGGCACGCGTTTTTAAGCGCCCCAGAATCGGCATCGTATCGACCGGGGATGAAATCGTGGCGCCGGATGAAACCCCTGCGCCCGGACAGATTCGGGACATCAACACTTACGCTCTCTCAGGTCTGATTCTGCAGGCCGGCGCCGAACCGGTTTTACTGGGGCTGGTCCGGGACGATCTGGATGCGTTGACTCAAAAATGCGCTCAGGCCCTGGACGCCTGCGACATGCTGCTGATTTCGGGCGGCAGTTCGGTAGGCGCCCGCGACTATACGGTTCAGGCCCTGTCTTCGCTAAAAGACGCCCGGATTATTTTCCACGGGGTATCGATCAGCCCGGGAAAACCCACCATTATCGGGACGGCTGCGGGCAAGCCCGTCTTCGGCCTTCCCGGAAATGCGGTATCGGCCATGGTGGTGTTTCTGATTCTGGTCAAGCCGGCCATCGAACAGATCGGGGGGCTGGATCCTGCCGGCCAGAGGAATCTGAGGATTCCGGCCCGCCTGTCCCGCAATCTGTCTTCGGCTCAGGGACGAACCGATTATGTTCGGGTACGCCTGATTCAAAAAACCGACGGCCTCTGGGCCGAACCGATTCTGGGCAAATCCGGGCTGATTCATACCATGGTCAAGGCCGACGGCCTGGTCGAAATCGACAGCCATACCGAAGGGCTCGACCAGGGCGCCCTGACCGAGGTGATCCTGATCTGAACTCCTTGAATTCTTGTGAATAACCCCTAACCGAGTTTAAAATTTACAGACAATGACCCATCATCGCCGGAATATCTATTTAAAGATGAAAACCCTGTCCGAGGCGAAAAGCATCATGCTGAACGCTTTTGACGCGGCCCGGGACAACGCGGTTGAAACCCTGCCCGCTCCCGAATCCGTCGGCCGGATCCTGGCCGAACCGGTGACAGCCCGGTGCTGCTCCCCCCATTTTCATGCCGCGGCCATGGACGGAATCGCGGTGCTGGCCGAGACCACCTTCGGCGCCCATGAATCGACCCCCCGTACCCTGGCCGTCGGAACCGAGGCCTTTTATGTAAACACCGGCCATCCGCTGCCCGAGGGAACCAATGCGGTGATCATGATCGAACATGTCCAGGCGCCCTCCGAAAATCAGGTGATCATCGAAGCGCCGGCTTTTCCCTGGCAGCATGTCCGAAAAATGGGCGAAGACATCGTGGCCACCGAAATGCTCTTTCCCCAGAATCACCGGATCACGCCGTACTGCATCGGCGCCCTGCTGTCGGCAGGCGCATTCGAGGTCTGCGTTCGAAAAGCGCCCGAAGCGCTGATTATTCCCACCGGATCCGAACTGGTGGACTGCGGTGCGATCGACTCACGCAATTTAAAGCCCGGCCAGGTGATCGAAAGCAACAGTTTTGTGATCGGAAATCTGATTAAAGCCTGCGGCGGCGCATTTGAAAGAAATGCCATTCTTTCCGACGATCTGGACGTCCTGCGACGGACGGTGAAACAGGCCGCGGAATCGAATTACGACCTGATTCTCATGATCGGCGGCTCTTCGGCCGGGTCCGCCGACTTCACCAGGCAGGTGATCGAGGATCTGGGAACGGTTCTGATTCACGGCGTGGCCATGATGCCCGGCAAACCCGTTGTTGTCGGAAAGGTAAACCACAAGCCCGTCATCGGACTTCCCGGATACCCCGTATCCGCCATTATCGCCTTTGAACAGCTTGTTCGGCCCCTGATCTGCCGCATGCTGTCCCAGCAGGAACCGGAAAGAAACAGAATCCCTGTCAATCCGGCCCGCAAGATCCCTTCGAAGCTGGGAACCGAGGAGTTTGTACGGGTCAAGCTCGGCCGCGTGGGCGATCAGGTGGTCGCCTCGCCCCTGCCCCGCGGATCGGGAACCATCACCTCTTTAACCCAGGCCGACGGGATCATCCGCATCTCCGAACTGATCGAAGGGATCAACGCCCATGAGACCGTGGAAGCCGAACTGCTCAAACCCCTTTCAGAAATATGCAACACGGTGATGGTTGTGGGAAGCCATGACAACTGCCTGGATGTGCTGGCCGACGAGCTTCACAAACAATTTCCGGCGCAGAGCCTTGCCTCGAACCACGTGGGCAGCATGGGCGGCCTTCTGGCCCTGAAACGCAAGGTTGCCCACATGGCCGGCTGCCATCTTCTGGATGAAACCGACGGCGCCTACAATCTGTCGTACGTTCAGAAATATCTTCCCGGAATTCCGGTCAAAATCGTTCATCTGGTCCGCCGTGAACAGGGACTGATCGTTTCTCCAGGAAACCCCAGATCCATTGAAAGCATAGCGGATCTGACCCGAAAGGAAATCCGGTTCATCAACCGCCAGGCAGGATCGGGCACCCGGATCCTGCTGGACTATCATCTGAAGCAATCGGGCATCGATCCGCAGACCATCAACGGGTACGCCTTTGAGGAATTCACCCACATGAACGTTGCCGTGGCCGTGCTGAGCAATGCCGTCGATGCCGGGCTCGGCATTTATGCGGCGGCAAGGGCACTGGCTCTGGATTTTATTCCCGTTGCCACCGAGGAATACGACCTGGTGATTCCACGGGTGCATTTTGACACTCCGATGATGCAGAACCTTTTGAGCGTTCTTCAGACTGCCTCGTTTCAAAAGCGGGTTCAGGCCATGGGCGGATATCACGTCGACGACATGGGGAAGCTCAAAGCTGAATTCTAGCAGCACCATGACTTTGGTTTTTTACCTTTAGCAGGGCGCTTAAAACAAGAATCAGGTCGTCAGACAAGGCGCGCAACGCTGCAGGGCGGCCTCAGGCACAGTCTTTCAAGAGTCTGCTAAAACACCCGTTATTGATATGCCCCGTAAACGCTATGAACTGATCGATCATACGGCCGATCTCGGTTTGCGTATCTTTGGCAGGGATCTGCCCGACCTGTTCGAGGCAGCGGCCTTTGCCGTGTTTGACCGGATTACGGATATCGGCGCCTTGCGGGGCATGGAGCGCCAGATTCTTGAAATATCCGGTGCGGACTGGCCGGATCTTATGGTAAACTGGCTTCGAGAACTTCTCTATCTCTGGAACGGAGAACGCCGGCTTATCAAACAGACCCGGATTTTGACACTCCGGGAGTATCATCTGAGCGCCGAAATCGGCTATGATCCCTTTGATCCGGACCTTCATCGCATCGAGGAAGAGATCAAGGCCGTCACCTATCATCAGATTTCGGTTGAACCAGCCGGGTCCGGCTGGGAAGCCCGCATCATCTTCGATGTCTAGCCAGGGAGGCGCCTTATGGAACTTAGGAAAATCGACGATTTTCGCTGGGAACTCCCGCAATCCGGCAACATGCGGGTGCCCGGCATGGTGTATGCCAGTCATAAGCTGCTCAAGGGCATGGAGCAGGACGAGGCCCTCAAGCAGGTGGCCAATGTGGCGACGCTGCCCGGCATTGTCAAAGCATCCCTGGCCATGCCCGACATGCACTGGGGATACGGATTTCCCATCGGCGGGGTGGCCGCCTTTGACTGGGAAACAGGCGTCATTTCTCCGGGAGGCGTCGGATACGATATCAACTGCGGGGTGCGTCTGGCCGCAACGCAGCTGACCGCCCCGGAGATTCGGCCCAGACTCGAAGATCTGATCAATGCGCTGTATCAGAGCATTCCCTCGGGAGTCGGATCCACGGGCCAGATCAAACTCAGCCCCTCGGATGAAAAGAGCGTGCTTCGACACGGCAGCCAGTGGGCCGTGAGCCGCGGTTTCGGCGAGGATGCGGATCTGGCTCGAACCGAGGACAATGGATGCATGGCCGAGGCCGATGCCGAGGCCGTCAGTCCGAGGGCTCTGGAGAGAGGCCGAAATCAGCTGGGCACCCTGGGATCCGGAAACCATTTTCTTGAGGTGGGCCGGGTCGACGAAATCTACGATCCTCGAATTGCCGAAGCATTCGGACTGTTTGTCGGCCAGGTCACCGTGCTGCTTCACACCGGATCACGCGGACTCGGATATCAGGTATGCGATGATTTTCTGGCCTCCATGGCCCGGGAGGTTCAAAAGCTCGGCATTCAACTGCCCGACCGGCAGCTGGCCTGCGCCATGATCCAGTCCGAACTTGGGCGGAAATACTTTCGGGCCATGGCCTGCGCGGCCAACTATGCCTGGGCCAACCGCCAGATTCTGCTTCATCATACCCGGCAGGCCTTTTTGCGCGTCTTTGAAATCAGCCCCCGGGATCTGTCGATGAATCAAATTTACGATGTTTGTCACAACGTGGCCAAAAAAGAAATACACCGGATCGACGGAAAACCCCGCATCCTGTGCGTTCATCGGAAGGGCGCCACCCGGGCCTTTGCGCCGGAACACGAGTCGCTGTGCGTCGAGTATCGGAAGACCGGTCAGCCCGTACTGGTTCCCGGAGACATGGGAACCGCGTCGTACGTCATGGTCGGAACCCAGAAAGCCATGGACGAAACTTTCGGATCGACCTGCCACGGCGCCGGGCGTGTGCTGAGCCGGAAAGCCGCCAAAAAGCAGAGCAGAGGCCGGGCCATCAACCGGGAACTCGAAGACCAGGGCATTCTGGTGAGATGGACGGGACGATCCACCTTGGCCGAGGAAATGCCGGATGCCTACAAGGACATATCCGAGGTGATCGAGGTGGTTCACGGCGCGGGAATCTCCTCCAAGGTGGCCCGACTCCGGCCCATGGCGGTGATCAAGGGTTGAACTCGGGCGTCGACAGCCTCTATCAGGATGTTGAAAAACAAGAATCAGGCCGTCAGGCAAGGCGCGCGGCGATGCGACAAGCGCAGCATATTCAGGCATATGTGAGCATTGGCGAAAGCCGCGCAACGCTGAATGGCGGCCTCAGGCGCAGTTTTTCAACATCCTGCTGTTGCCGCGCTTGCGGGCCCGGGCCGCAGCTTGACATATGAAAATCATTTGGGCATAGTTCTGCTTCAATACACGGCGCCATTCGGAAACATTGAAGGAACGAAATGATGATTGCAATCAATGAACATTATCTGAAGCTCCAGGCCTCATACCTGTTTACGGACATCGCCCGGCGGGTTGCGGCCTTTCAGGCGGCCAACCCGGACCGCGAGGTAATCAAGCTGGGCATCGGGGATGTAACCCGCGCGCTTCCGCAAGCCTGCATCGAGGCGCTTCACAAGGCTGCCGACGAAATGGGGCGGGAGGACAGCTTTCGCGGCTACGGCCCGGAACAGGGTTATGCCTTTTTAAGAGAGGCTATCGCGCAAAATGATTTTCAGGCTCAGGACGCCGATATCTCGGCAGACGAAATCTTCATCAGCGACGGCGCCAAGTGCGATACCGGAAATATTCAGGAGCTGTTTGCCGCCGGCACCCGGATCGCGGTTCCGGATCCGGTGTATCCGGTCTATGTGGATACCAATGTCATGGCCGGCCGCACCGGAGCGTTTGAAGACGGCCGCTACACGGGACTGAACTATCTGGAGAGCACCCGGGACAACGGGTTCATCCCCGAACTTCCCCGGGAACCGGTGGACCTGATCTACCTGTGTTTTCCAAACAATCCAACGGGGGCGACCATCACCCGGAACCAGTTGAAACTCTGGGTGGACTATGCCCGGAACAACAAGGCCCTGATCCTTTATGACGCCGCCTACGAAGCCTTTATCCGCGATCCGTCCCTTCCCCGGTCCATTTATGAAATCGAGGGGGCCCGGGAGGTGGCCATCGAGTTTCGAAGTTTTTCCAAGACCGCCGGATTCACCGGCACCCGGTGCGCGTTTACCGTGATTCCCAAAAACTGCGCGGCCTTTGACGCAAAGGGCCGGCCTCAGTCTCTGCATTCCCTCTGGAACCGTCGCCACTGCACCAAATTCAACGGCGTGTCCTATCCGGTTCAGCGGGCGGCCGAGGCGGTTTACTCCGATGAAGGAAAGGCCCAGACCCGGAAGCTGATTGACTATTATCTGAAAAACGCCGCCCTGATTCGAAAAGAGATGACCGCGCTGGGGTATGAATGCACGGGCGGAGAAAATTCTCCGTACATCTGGGTGGACGGCCGGCGCGATTCCTGGGAGTTTTTCGATCTGCTCCTGCAAAAAGCCGGCGTGGTATGCACGCCGGGCGCCGGGTTCGGCCGATGCGGACGCGGCTACATTCGAATCAGCGCATTCAACCACTATGAAAACGTGCAAAAGGCCATGGAACGGATCAAGACCGCCCTGGCCTGATCAATAACCGGCATCGCCGGCACGGAAGGCCGTAAACTCCGAAAATTCTGGAATAAACAAAACTACAGGAGGGTGGAACCATGAGCAATCAGGAAATTCTCGTTGAAAAGCAGCAGTACATCGGCATTATTACGCTGAACCGGCCGGATGCGTTTAATACCTTCAACGTCCCCTTTGCCCGCCAGCTGAATGACAGTCTTGTCGCCCTGGACAATGACGACGACATCCGCGTCATTGTGGTTCGGGCAAACGGCCCTCAATTTTCAATCGGCATCTCCCTGGATGAATTCAAGGGGAAATGTCACAAGGAATTTCGAGAATTTCTGAAAGGCATGGATGAGCACAACCACACGATTTCCAAGATGAAAAAGCCCGTGATCGCCTCGGTCAAGGGGCTGGCCATTGCCAACGGCGCGGGACTGGTCTTCGCCTGCGACATGGCGGTTGCGTCGGAAAAAGCCAAATTCGGCACCACGGCCATCAATGTGGGGCTGATTTGCCTGGGGCCGGCCGCCCCCCTGATGCGACAGGTCGGAAGGAAGAAAACCCTGGAAATGGTGCTGACCGGAGAGATGATTCCGGCTTCCGAAGCCCTGAGGCTGGGTCTGGTCAACAAGGTGGTGCCGGAGGATCAGCTGGAAGCCGCCACGATGGAGCTGGCCGGAAAACTGGCGGCAAAAAGTCCGCTAGCGCTTCAGATCGGCAAGACGGGAATTTACGCCATGGACGATTTGCCTTATCATAGAGGACTGGATTATCTGACCGATCTGTTCGCTTCGCTGTGCGATACCGAAGATGTTCAGGAGGGGCTGGCCGCCTTCCAGGGAAAACGTTCCCCGGAATGGAAATTGAAATAAAATCATCGGCGGCGCGGCCGGCGCAACAGGCGGGGTCAGCGGCGGATATGAAGCCGATGAGGCCCGAAGAGAGATCGTTGCCGATCTGAATCAGAAATCGCTGCAAAACAAGGCGATCGATTCAGGGGACCTGGCCCACGGATTTGTGTTCTTTCCCGGAGAGGCGGCCTCGGCAAGAAATCTGCGCCTTCAACTGCTGGAAAAAGACACGGGCGAAAGCCATACCTTGATTCTGCAGTTTTAAAAATCATCCGGGCTGAATCAGTCCCCGGCCCGTCATCGGGCCGGGGATTTCTATTCCCATAATCTCCAGCAGGGTGGGCGCGATATCGGCCAGGATGCCTTCGCTTCTCAGGGATACCGATTTTCGCGTCTCATCCACCAGAATAAAAGGCACCGGATTGAGCGTATGGGCCGTGTACGGATGTCCGTTTTCATCGGCCATTTTTTCGGCGTTGCCGTGATCCGCCGTTACCAGGACGGCGCCGTTTCGAGCCAGCATCTCGGAAACGACTTTTTCCACGCATTGATCCACGGTTTCGCAGGCCCGCACCGCGGCTTCAAACACCCCGGTATGCCCCACCATATCCATGTTGGCGAAATTCAAAACGATCAGATTGTATTGACCGGACCGGATGCGGGCAACGGTTTCCCCGGCCACCTCGCACGCGCTCATCTCGGGTTTGAGATCATAGGTGGCCACCTCTCTGGGCGATGGAATCAGGCACCGGTCCTCGAGGGGAAATTTCGCCTCCTCGCCGCCGTTGAAGAAATAGGTCACGTGGGCGTATTTTTCCGTTTCCGCGATGCGAAGCTGGCGAAGGCCCAGACGGCTGATCGTCTCGCCGAGAACCTGTTTCAGATGAACCGGCCCGAAGGCCACCGGAAGATCAAAGGTCTCATCATACCGGGTCATGCAGACAAAGCCGCAAAGGGAGGGAAACGCGCTCCGGGCAAAACCCGTAAATTTCGAATCCGTCAACGCCTGGGTAATTTCCCTGGCCCGGTCGGCGCGAAAATTAAATAAGATCGCCCCGTCGCCGTCTCCAATGAAGGCCAGCGGTTTTGCCGATGCATCGGTCATCACAACCGGCCGGACAAACTCGTCGGTTTCTCCCCGGTGGTACGCATTTTGAACAGCCAGGACCGGATCGGTTTCAGGAAGGCCGATCCCCTGGGTGTAAAGCTGATAGGCCTTTTGCACGCGATCCCACCGCTTGTCCCGGTCCATGGCAAAATAGCGCCCGCAGATCGTGGCGATCCTTCCGGGCCCGACGCTGTCCTGAATGCGCCGAACATAACCGGCGCCGCTGTCCGGCGGCGTATCCCGGCCGTCCAGAACGGCATGAATAAAAATCCTGTCAAGCCCCCGGTTCCGGGCCATTTTTACCAGCGCCAGCAAATGCTCCAGATGACTGTGAACCCCGCCGTCTGAAACCAGCCCCAGAAGATGAAGAGCGGATCCGGAAGCTTTCACCCGGTCCATCACAAGGCAAAGCGCCTCGTTCTTTTCAAAGGAACCGTCTTGAATGGACCGGTTGATCCGCATCAGATCCTGGTAGACGATGCGCCCGGCGCCGATGTTCAGGTGTCCCACCTCGGAGTTTCCCATGAAGCCCGGCGGAAGCCCCACGGCTTCTCCGGAACAGAGGAGCCGGGTATGGGGATAGTTTTTTGCCAGGCGGTCCAGAAACGGGGTTCGGGCCGCGGTCACGGCATTGGCAGGAGTTTTGGGGCCGATTCCCCAGCCGTCGAGAATCATCAGCAGACAGGGTCGAATTCTATTCATCATCCAGGTCCTCCTGTTGAAAAGCGATCTTTGAAATGCCCGGATACGCTTCTTCAATATCGATTCTTCTGGCGTCGGTCCACAGGCCTTCCAGGTCGTAAAAGCTGCGAATCGGCTCGTAAAATACATGAATGATCACATGGCCGTAATCCAGCAGGGCCCAGTGCCCTTCCTGAAAGCCCTCCACGCTCAGCGGCTTGATGCCCTGTTTCTTGAGTTCTCTTTGAATGTGCTCGGCAATGGCGGTCACCTGCCGGTTGGATTTTCCACTGCAGATCATGAACACATCGGCCAGGGAGGTGAGCTTCCGGACATCGAGAACCGCCAGTCCCATGGCCTTTCTGCCCAGTATCGCCTTGATGTAGGAAACCAGAACGGGATCCGGTTGCAATTTCATAAATACAGCCTCTTTTCCTTGATAAACGCCAGCACCTTTTCAGGCGCCATGAAGTCGATGGATCTTTCGGCCCGGATCAGCTCGCGCATTCTGGAAGAAGAAATTTCGATCAAACTGACCCGAACCGGCAGAATCGGTTTTTTTTCAGGGTGAAAATAGCCCGATGCTTCCGAACGATAGCCGCCGGATATTTTCGAACGGATAAAAACGTCCATGGCATCCCTCAGATCCTCCCCGGCCGGAAAGCCGGGCCGGGTCATGACGACGAATGCGATCTCATCCAGAAGCGACTGGTAGTCCTTCCAGGTATCCAGCTCCAGAAAGGCGTCCGAACCGACGATCCAGAAAAGTGACGCATCGCCGAAACGGGACTTGAAATGACGAACCGTATCGATGGTATAGGAGGGACCGGAGCGCCTGAGTTCCACATCGGACACCTGAAACAGCCCGCTGCCTTCAACGGCGATGCGCGCCATGGCCAGGCGGTCTTCGGCGCTGATCAGCGCACGCGAATCCTTGTGCGGGGGAAGGGCCGAAGGAATCAGATACACGGAATCCAGACTCAGTTTCTCTCCAACCTCAACGGCCGTGCGCAGATGTCCCAGATGGATGGGATTGAACGTTCCTCCAAAAAGGCCGATGCGCTTCACCCGACTCCTTTGCGGCTAGCTTCGAATCTGTCCGTCTCCGAAAACCACGAACTTCGTGGTGGTGAGTTCTTCAAGGCCCATGGGGCCGAAAGCGTGCAGTTTGGATGTGCTGATGCCGATTTCCGCGCCCAGCCCGAGCTGTCCGCCGTCATTGAACCTTGTGGAAGCGTTGACCAGAACCACTGAAGAATCCGCCTCAGCGACAAACCGTCGGGCACGGCGGTAATCCGAGGTGACGATGGCCTCGGTATGTTTGGAGCCGTATTGATCGATATGGGCCAGGGCTTCATCCATGTTCTGAACCACCTTGACGGCCAGAATCAGATCCAGATATTCGGCGGGCCAGTCGCTTTCCTCGGCGGCCCGAATCCCCGGAAGCACGGCAAGGGTCCGCTGACATCCCCTGAGCTCGACCCCGGCGGCTTCAAACCGCGCGGCCATTTTCGGCAGAAAAGCCTTGGCCTCGCTCTGGTGGACGAGAAGGGTTTCCATGGCATTGCACACGCCGGGACGCTGTACCTTGGCGTTGAAGCAGATCTCTTCGGCCATGGAATGGTCGGCGCCCGCATCCACATACACATGACAGACCCCTTTGTAGTGCTTTAAAACCGGTATTTTGGAGTTCTGCACCACGAAGCGGATCAGCCCTTCACCGCCCCGGGGAATGATCAGGTCGATATCTTCCTCCTGGCGGAGCAGAATATTGACGGCTTCCCTTTCGCGGACCGGCACCAGCTGGACGGCTTCGGCGGGCAATCCGGCACGGGAAAGCCCCTGGCTGATGATGTCGGCCAGAATCCGGTTGGAAAAAAACGCTTC
>Ga0265294_10000923_pt1 | contig 39635 bp, 35 predicted proteins | sample MunlanPumphouse3_FD_192504 | JGI IMG/M metagenome (GOLD analysis project Ga0265294, IMG submission 192504) | Groundwater microbial communities from a municipal landfill in Southern Ontario, Canada - Pumphouse #3 | ecosystem: Environmental > Aquatic > Deep subsurface > Groundwater | place... | reverse complement strand
CGGTCCCCAATGTATTTGAACGCTTCTCCATCTGTGGGAAGCGTTTTTTATAAACATCATAGTTTTTTATTGCCATGACCACAAATAAATACAGATTCAAATTATATACCTTCTTGATAGCTGCCGGCCTGTATTTTGTTTCTGTCCTCGCCGTTCCATTGGCTGCACAGGAACCGGAAGTTGTGGGTACGGTAACAGCCGAGTTGATAGAGGTCTTGTCGGCAGCCGAAGTGTCTCCGTTGGGCTTTGGAAGGTTTTTTATAGACGGTGAAGGGACAGGCCGTATTATAGTAAATGCCCTCCCCTCAACTTACAGAACTACAACCGGAAGTTCTGTCCACCTGGCCATGGGAGGCCATGAAGGCCCGGCAATTTATGAAGTCCGAGGCTATCCGGAAAGCACCCTAAGTATAACACTCCCGACTCCCGTACAAATTGCTCAAATAGAAAATCCGGCACATGTTATGACAGTGGATACCTGGACTATGTACCCATCGCAATCTCCCACACTGAACTCTGACGGTAAGCTTACCCTGTATCTGGGAGCCAGCCTGCAGGTAGGAACGCTGGCAGATAACCCTGTTGGCCTGTATTACGGTACATATACCCTTATTTTCTCATACAACTGACAGGCTATTTACATTCTCTTTTTACAGTTCAACACGTAGTTGTTATTTTTTATACTATATTTGTTGGACTGTATTTTTCTTAAACGGCTTACCATGCGTAGAATTAGAAATATTACCATTCTTTTGGTATTCTCTTTTTTAACAAGTGCCATAGCACCTGCACTTGGACAAGGGAACCTGCTTATCACCCCCCGTCGCGTTGTATTTGATGGTTCCCGCAAGGTTATGGAACTAAACCTGGCTAATACCGGCCAGGATACAGCACGATACAATATCTCGTTTGTGCAATACAGAATGACGGAAGATGGAGCATTTGAAGAGATTACAGAGCCGGATCCCGGACAGTTGTTTGCAGACAAACATTTGCGGTTTTTCCCCCGCACCATACTCCTGGGACCCAACGAAGCCCAGACGGTCCGCATGCAGGTTTTGGGAAGAGAACACCTGGAACCGGGAGAGTATAGATCCCACGTGTATTTCAGAGCTGTACCTAATGAGCTGGCACTGGGTGAAATAGATCCCAATGCAGATACAACGGCTGTAAGTATTCGGCTGATTCCTATTTTTGGGATTACCATACCGGTAATTATCCGAGTAGGCGATAATACCACAGAAGTAACTCTTTCAGACCTGGATCTTACGAAAGATGAAGAAGGAAAAATCCGTCTGGGGTTTACCTTTAACCGCACAGGAAACATGTCTGTGTATGGTGACATAAACGTAACACATGTGGCGCCCAACGGTCTGGAAACACAAGTAGGCGTAGTTAACGGAATTGCAGTCTATACCCCCAATACCATAAGAACATTCCAGCTACAACTGGCAGAATTGGAAGAGATTGATTACAGCTCCGGTAAATTACTTATTACCTACACGGCCCAGTCCGATGTCCGTCCGCAAACGTATGCCACGGCACAGTTGGATTTACATTGACCATGAATTACAAGCCGGTATTTCTGTTTATTCTTTTATTTGCTTCTTCTGTACTTTCCGCACAAAGCGGTCCTTCTGTGCAAAACGAAACAAAAGAGCTTAGGGTCACCATGGTCAGAAGCTTTCATATTGGTAACGTTATCGTCCAGGGATCGCAAGCACAGATTACTCTTTTAGTTGACAGAACGGGTATGACAACCCGGCAAACTTCAGGAAATATCATTACCCTGGATCAGGATTTTCATGCGGCGGAGTTGTATTTGGAATACGACGGAGAAAATACCCTTGTTATTACCAATTGCATTGCTCCCTCAAATGTGCCTTTGTTGGGAATCGGTTCTCAGGCAGGAGATGTAACGTTATCTGATATTACATTCCACCTTGAACCTCCCTTTGAAGTGAGTAAATCCCATCCTGTAACTCTTTATCTTGGGGGAACTGCCACATTAACAGGAGCCGACAGATTTCAAGGAAACAACTTCAACGGCAGTTTGCAGATTTCATTCATTTACGAAAATGCCGAGCCTCTTTAAGTGTTTGCAGAAACCGCAGGATATTTGTCCGGCAGCGTGCGCTCCTTGGGTGCAACAAAAGACCTGATTACCCACATAGTATAGCCAAAGTTAATAAGGAGCTCTCCGGCGCTTAAGAAACACAGGGCTGCCAGGACCTTAAAACGCGTTTCAACGGCAAAGAGCGGAAAAATGGCAAAGAGAGACGCTCCGGCTGTCAGAACAATCACAAAAAACAACAGGAACCATGCCGTTTTTTTCTTTGTCGTTTTGTATAGCCGGGCACTGCAACTCCACTGAAGAGCCAGTAATATAACAAGCCCCAGAGATGTCAACTGCACCACGTAGCCTTCCAGATGTTCTCTGAACAGCAGAAGGATAATAGATAGTACCAATGTAGCTGTTCCGGTAAAAAAGAGTTCCCGCAGGCTTTTGTTTCCTTTAATAATTTGTGAATCTTTGGCCTTATTTTTCGCCAGAAAATCTGTCCTGTTGATTCCCCATACCATAAAAACAGCTTCTCCACTTATCAGGAAAAGAATTGCCAGCAGAATGATATGTATAGAAGGCTTTACTAAAAGTAAAATACCGGCAATAAGGCTTACCCATACTCCCAGAAATGTAATATACAGGACCCTCTTATCAGGTGTTCCCATAAGAAAAGATTTTTTGAACTATAACAAATATAATAAAATTTATTGATTAGAGCGCAAGAATGTAAGAAAAAAGGCGACCTTTCGGACGCCTTTCAACGGTAATTGATTGCTGTAGCGAGGACGAGAATTGAACTCGTGACCTCATGATTATGAATCATGCGCTCTAACCATCTGAGCTACCTCGCCAAAAAAATCTGCGCTTCAAACTGCAGAGGTGCAAAAGTACACAATATTTTTGAACGTGCAAACGCCACCTCACTCCTCACCCAACTTCGGCCAAAGCAGCACGGTGGCATATACGGCAATCCCTTCTTCCCTTCCCACAAATCCGATCCGCTCTCCGGTAGTAGCCTTAATGGATATACACTCCTCGGCAACTCCCAATATCTGAGCCAGGACAGAACGCATACGGGGAATCATGTGTAGAATTTTGGGAGCTTGCAGGCACACGGTGCAATCTGCATTTCCCAACTGATACCCCGCATCCTGCACAAGATCGTAGGTTCTTTCCAACAAGACTTTGCTGTCGATTCCCTTATACTCGTCAGAAGAATCGGGAAAATGTTTCCCTATATCCCCGAACGCCAGAGCACCCAGCAATGCATCGCAAAGTGCATGGATAAGGCAATCTCCGTCCGAATGAGCTACACAGCCCAGCGGATATTCCAGTTGAATGCCTCCCAGAAAAAACGGGAGGTCCGGTGCCAGCCTGTGCACATCGTACCCGTTTCCTATCCTGGGTAATTTTTCAGTACGTGTTTTGCTTGTTTTCATAGACATACAAAAATAGCTATTTTTCCATATCTTTGTAAGTTATGACAAGAATTGCCATTTTCGCATCGGGTAGCGGCAGCAATGCCGAAAACCTGATATGTAATATTACGGAAGGAAAGGTAGTTCTGTTGCTATGCAACAACCCAAAAGCATTTGTTTTGGAACGCGCCAAAAAGCACCAGGTCCCGTCTGTCGTGTTTACAGCCGGCCAACTGGAACAAAAAGGCGCAACTACCCAACAAAAAAGCGTATTAGATATATTGCAGGCCTACCAAATAGATCTGATTTTGCTGGCCGGGTTTTTGTGGAAAATACCGCAGCACGTGCTGGATGCTTTCCCCGAAAGGATCCTGAACATCCACCCGGCGCTGCTGCCCCGGTACGGCGGCAAAGGCATGTACGGCAACAAAGTGCATGAAGCCGTCCTGAGCAACCTGAAATCAGGGCGCGACGTACCGGCAGTCGAAAACAGCACCGGCACCTCCGGTATTACCATTCATCTGGTAGATGAACACTACGACAAGGGCCGGATTCTGTTTCAGGCATCGTGTCCCGTGGACAGGACAGACACGGTACAAACGCTGGCACAAAAAATCCACACCCTGGAACACCGGCATTTTCCGCAGGTTGTGGACCAGTACATTGCCGGGCTGAAAAAGCCGGCCACAACAAGAAGAGCAACCACTTAATTAAATAATACCATGGCTTTCAGAATTTCATTTTTTCATACTCCCAAACACCGGGTTTTTGATTACAAACCCCTGTACTGGGACCCCAAGAAGGAAGAACTTGAAGAGCGCGTTCAGAAAACCCGCAGCCTGGTGGCGGCCCAAAAGAAAAACGAGAACAAACCCTATGTCCCGGGAAGCACCATCCGCGGCTCGTTTAGCAAAAGCCACGAAGTAAAACGAAGGTATCCTGCAAGACAAAAACTTATACGTAGCGTTGTCATTATTTCCCTTGTAATAATCATGCTGGCAGCCGTATACTTTTCACAGTCTTTCAGCTATTTTTTTAGGCTCTTCTGATGATCTCCGTACTTCCTTCACATATTGCCAGCCAGATAGCAGCCGGTGAGGTCATCCAGCGTCCTGCCTCGGTCATCAAAGAACTGATGGAAAACGCCGTCGATTCCGGTGCAGACCGCATTGATGTAGTCCTCACAGACGGAGGCGCGACCCTTATGCAGGTTACCGATAACGGCTGCGGAATGGATGCCCGGGATGCCGTTCTGGCCTTTGATCGCCATGCCACCAGCAAGATCAGAAGCGTGGAAGACCTGGAGGAAGTAGAAACTTTTGGATTCCGGGGCGAGGCACTCGCCTCTATTGCTTCCATAGCACACGTGCGGCTGCGCACCCGAAGGGAGGAAGACGAACTGGGCACAGAAATCACCCTGTCCGGCTCGGCAATTACCTCGCAGGAAGAGGTAGCCTGTGCCAAAGGCTCGGATTTTTGCGTCAGAAATTTATTTTACAACGTACCGGCACGCCGACGGTTCCTAAAATCGGAACAGGTAGAACTGCGCCACATCCTGGAAGAATTTTACCGGGTGGTACTTTGCCACCCCCGGCTGACTTTTACCCTTACCCACAACCAAAACACCCTGTACCACCTGCCAGCCGGCGATACCTTGCGTTCGCGCATTTCCGGTACACTGGGCAAAGAGCTGAATACCCAACTGCTGGATACCGGTGTAGAAACATCGCTTGTGTCCATCAAAGGATACGTAAGCCACCCCAAAGATTCCTACAAACGAGGAGGTCACCGGTATTTTTTCATCAACGGACGGTACTTTAAAAGTCCTTTCCTGCACAAAGCCGTAATGAACGCCTACGGAAAACTGCTTCCGGATGACAGGCTGCCCACCTATTTCATTTACTTCCGGACAGACCCTAAAATTATAGATGTAAACATCCACCCCACCAAAACAGAGATTAAATTTGAGGACGAGAACGTAATCTTTCAGATGTTGCAGGCCCTGGTCCGGGAAACACTGGGCCGGTATGCCCTGGGACCCAGCATTGATTTTGAAGTGGGCGCCATGCAGCACCACATACCCATACCTCCTGCCAAGGGAGAATACGTACCTCCGCCAAAAATTAAGTACGATCCGCTTTTTGACCCTTTTAAGGAAACGCAAGAAACTCCGGCTCTTTTCGAGGAGCAACCGGTGCAAACCTTTGAAACACCGGTAGTCCCCTTACAAAAAAGTTACGTGATGGTGCCTGTACCTCAGGGGCTTATGATTATTCATCGGCGCAGGGCCCTGGAGCGCATTTTCTACGAAGAACTGCTTCCCCGCTTTCAGGACAGACGGCCCGTTCCGGAAAAGCTGTATTTCCCTGTGGCACTGAACTTGCAACCCCCAATGTCTCTGCTCTTTGAAGAAAGCCGAGACCTCCTCCTGAAGATGGGATTTGAAACAGACGAGGCAAACAACATTACCTCCGTTCCCCCGGAACACCCCACTGACGAGGAGTCGGTAAGGGAATCGGTCAACGAACTGTTGTCCACCCTGCCGGAGAATGCGGAAGAAAATTACGGCCGGCAGCTGGCCGCAACGGTAGCCAGAAGGCTGGCAACAGCAGAAGCCGCAAGCGCCGGTAGCAACAGCTACCGAACGGATGCAGGTAACTACCGGACAGGTGACGGGGTAACAGCAGACCGGGTGCTGGTGGACAAGTTGCTCGCCTGCAAAGAGCCGGCGCTGACACCGGACGGTAAATCCTGCATGATTGTGCTTACAATGGAACAAATAGCAAAACACTTTACGTAAAGATTATGTACCAATACAACCAGGGCGGGTTCTTTGCCCGCATGCCGATTGTCATAAAGAATATTATTATTGTCAGTACCTTCATGCTTATCCTGACTACGATAAACAGGGAGTTCATGCTGGAGCATTTTGCCTTGTTTTTTCCCACGTCGCATTTTTTCAAGCCCTGGCAGGTAATCACGCATATGTTCATGCACGGCAATTTTACGCACCTGTTGTTCAATATGTACGCCTTGTGGATGTTCGGCTCGGTACTGGAACAACTGTGGGGACCTAAAAAATTCCTGCTCTATTTCTTTGTAACCGGACTGGGTGCGGCAGCCCTTCATATGGGAGTACAATGGATTAGCATCTCCTCCCTGGCACATAAAATTGCAGCGAACGGACCGGATACCATGGCTGCACTTAACCGGTACCGGATGATGGTGAACGTGCCTACGGTAGGCGCTTCGGGGGCAGTTTACGGAATCCTTCTGGCCTACGGCATGTTGTTTCCCAACAACGAGCTCCGCATTATTCTTACCCCCATTGCTCTGAAAGCAAAATATTTTGTCATCATATTTGCTGTCATTGAATTGATTCTGGGACTGGTCGGCGGCGGAAACGTTGCCCATTTTGCCCACCTGGGAGGTATGATTTTTGGGTTTTTCCTTATCCGCCGTTGGAAAAAGAAGAACAGAATGTACTATTAACCGCACTACTTTATGAAATACAGCCCCGACATATACCAACACCTGGATACCGCTGCAGACGTACTGCGCAACGGAGGTACCATCCTCTACCCTACAGACACCGTTTGGGGGTTGGGATGCGATGCCTGCAACGCCAAAGCTGTGGAAAAAATCTCGGCCCTTAAAAACAGAAATTCCCTGAAACATTACATAGTCCTGGCAGCCGATCTGAACATGCTGGGACGGTACGTAGAACAGATCCCGCAAGTGGCGGAAGATCTGCTGGAAGTGGCTGACAGCCCGCTCACGCTCATTTACCCGAAAGGCATCAACCTGGCCCCCGGAGTAGCAGCGGAAGACGGAAGCGTGGCCATCCGTATTCCCGGCCACGATTTTTGCCAATCCCTCATCCGAAGGCTCAAAAGGCCGCTGTTGTCCACCTCGGCAAACACAAGCGGAACGCATACCCCGGCCGTCTTTGCAGACATAGAGCCGGAACTGCTGCGGCAGGTGGATTGGGTTGCTCCTTCTTTTTTAGAGGCAGGTGCCACCGGCAGGCCGTCTTCCATTATCCGGGTGGGCCTCCAAAACCAGGTAGAAATTATCAGACCTTAACCCTATATACCATGCAAAGAACCCCCATTCAAATTCGGTTTAACGACATTGACATTCTGGGACATGTCAACAACGTGATGTTCGGACATTACTGCGATGTGGCGCGGTCGGATTATTTTTTGAATAAGACTTCCCCCATCACGGATTTTCAGAACGACAACAAAGTCCTCATACTGGTTCATACAGAATACGATTTTCTGGCTCCGTGTTTTTTTACCGATACCCTTTTTGTAGAAACCTACTTAGAAAAAACAGGAGAAAAAAGCCTGCATTTGTTGCAGGAAATTGTGGACGAACAAGGAAACGTAAGGGTCCGGTCACGCAGCGTGATGTCCACATTTGATAAATCTACCGGCAAATCGTTCCCCCTGGCAGGAGAATGGTCTTTTTCTGAATAATGTACTTTTTCTACTCCCCTCATATTGACACTCCGGAACATACGCTTTCCCCTACAGAAAGTGCTCATTGTACCCGGGTACTCCGGTTGAAAGAGTCTGATACGGTATATATTACAGACGGTAAAGGAACGCTGTGTACCGGCCGGCTGCTGGATGCCAATCCGCGTGGCTGCCGTGTGCTGATTACAGAGGTTGCCGAGGATTACGGAGCCCGTCCCTACCGGTTGCACCTGGCCGTTGCTCCTACCAAAAACACGGAGCGCTTTGAATGGTTTGTAGAAAAAGCCACCGAGGCAGGGACAGATACCATTACCCCGCTCATTTGTGAGCGTTCGGAAAGAAAAATATACAAAACGGAACGAGCAGAACGCGTAGCCGTTGCCGCCCTTAAACAATGCAAACGGGCACAAATGCCCGAAATCCGCCAACCTGTGGCATTCGCAGATTTTTTGCACTCCGGAGCCCTGGAAGGTGCCGGGGCAGCCATTGCCTGCTGCTTTACAGACGAGCCCCGAATACCTGTTACCCAATGGATCCGGCAGGCGGGAACGAATCTGGTTGTTTTGATTGGCCCCGAGGGAGACTTTTCCCCTGCTGAAATAACAGCGGCTATCCGTGCCGGATGTACCCCGGTGGACCTGGGGCCTTCCATACTGCGAACAGAAACGGCAGCCCTGGGAGTTGTTTTTCTGACTGCTTTCCATTTTCTATATTTGTAAAAACTATCTCTATCATGTCAACCCCTTTAACAAAACAACGCTACGTAGCACTTGATGTGCTACGGGGAATGACCGTTGCAGGAATGATTCTGGTAAACAACCCGGGCAACTGGGGACAGATCTATCCGCCACTGCGTCATGCTGCCTGGACAGGATGTACTCCCACAGACCTTGTGTTTCCGTTTTTTCTGTTTGTAGTAGGTACAGCCATGGCTTTTTCTTTTTCCCGCTTCCTGGAAGGAGAGGGTTCTATGAAAAACGCTTATGCGAAATTGTACAAACGGGCAGCCCTTATTTTTCTGACGGGGTTGCTGCTGCATGCATTTCCTTTTATACCCACAAGAAAGGTCGCTGACCTTACGTTTTGGGAAAACGTGGTGCGGTATTACTCCAACCTCAGGATTTTTGGGGTACTGCAACGCATTGCCATGGCGTATGCGCTGGGTGGTACGCTGGTTCTATGGCTTAAAAAGCCGAAGCGTATTTCCTGGGCTTTTGTGGCCGTTTTGTTATTGCACTGGATTCTGCTGTATGCCTTTGGCGGAGAAGACCCGTACGGACGGGAAACCAACTTTGCCCGCACCGTAGACCTCTTTCTGCTGGGTCCCAACCACGTGTACAAAGGGTACGGACTGCCCTTTGACCCGGAAGGGGTATTGGGCATGATTTCAGGTGCCGGAACGGTACTCATGGGATACATGGCCGGTATTCGCATCCGCAAAAGTCCGGAAAAAATCCACGCTATGGGGTCGCTCTACACGTGGGGTCTTGTGGCCCTGGGAGTCGGTATGGTGTGGAGTATCTGGTTGCCCATCAGTAAGCCGCTCTGGACAAGTTCCTACGTGCTATACGCCGGCGGATGGACCCTGTTGATGCTGGCCTTTTTCATTTACCTGATAGATATCAAAGGAAAAGAAAAATGGTTCCTGCCTTTCCGGGCTCTGGGGCTCAATCCGTTGTTTGCTTTTGTCCTCGCGGGACTTTCTTCCAAAATACTGGGAGGACTTGTGCGTTGGACAGCAGCAGACGGCACAAAATACAGCGCACTCAGCTGGTTGTACAAAAACGTCTTTGTGGCGGTGTTTGGGAACAATCCGGCCGGATCGCTTGCCTATGCCATTTTCTATGTGGCGGTCTTTACGCTCCTGGCTATGCTCTTGTACAAGAAAAAAATCGTTATCAAATTATAAACTTTCAAAAGAAAAAGATGAGAAAAAAACACCTGTTACTCGTTTGCCTGGTATTCCTTATAGGATTGCCCCTGCAGGCACAAATCCAACGCGGACCTACACGTGAAAAAGCCGATTACGAAGCGGCTGCACGGTTCTCCATGAAAAAAGTACGAAAAATGGTCTTCTCTACGGGTGTACGCCCCGTCTGGTTTAAAAACTCGGACCTTTTCTGGTACACATACAAAACACCTCAAGGCGAGAGCTGGTATGTAGCAGACCCGGTAAAAGGTACACAACAAGAACTTTTCGACCGCGTACAGCTGGCCGCCGACCTTACCCGCATCGTAAAAGACCCCTTTGATGCACAAAACCTGCCTCTTAAATCACTCAAACTGAAGGATGACAACACGTTCACCTTCTACATTCAAAGCTCCGAGATGGTGGAGAAGAAGGTGAAGGGTGAGAAAGTGAAGGGTGAGGAAGTGAAGGGTGATGAGAAAGTGAAGCGTGAGGAGGAAGGAGTGACGGCTGATGACCCACAGATGCGTGCCGGGATGCCCTCCGGCAGGCCGGGAGCCGCAGGCGGCAAAGAGCCTCGGCTTTTCCATTTTGAATACGCCTGGCGTACCAAAACCCTCACCTGGCTGGAAGACAAGGAGAAAGAAGACCCCGTCCCCATGTGGGCCAGCATCTCGCCCAACAAAGAGTACGTTGTCTTTTCCCGCAATTTTGACCTGTACTGGATGGACTGGGAAAACTTTGAAAAAGCCCGCAAAGACGATAAAGATTCCACCATTGTAGAACACCGCCTGACCACCACCGGCACGCGCGATTTCCCCTTTGGTTCCGGCTCCGAGGACTTCTACGCAGATTCCACGGAATTGAACAAACGCACCGGCCTGTACGGCCTGTTATGGAGCCCCGACTCCCGCCATTTTGTCCTTCAGCGCTCCGATGCTACCAAAGTAAAAGACCTGTTTGTGATCAATATACTGGCAGAGCCTCGGCCCAAACTGGAACGGTACAAATACGAAATGCCGGGTGAAGAAAACATCCCGCAAGAATCCCTGGTGTTGTTCAACATGGAAGACAAAACATGGAAAAACATAGAGACGGCCGCTTTCAAGGATCAATCCCTGAGCCTGGTGTACAAACCTATGGAAAAACGTACTATGTCTGACGAGTTCCGCTTCAGGGTATGGCAGGGAGACGCCAACGGGTTTTACTTCACCCGTACCAGCCGCGACCTCAAGCGCATTGACCTGTGCCGTGCCGAGATTGACAAAGACACCGCACTGACCATCATAGAAGAACGCCTGAACACCTACGTAGAAACAAGGCAGGTGGAACTGGTAAACAACGGCAAAGAGTTGATCCATTGGTCAGAACGTACTGGATGGGGACACCTGTACCTGTACGACAACCAAGGCAACGAAAAGAACGCCATTACCTCGGGTCCCTGGCATGTGGAACAAATCCTCGGTGTTAACGAAGCTACCCGTACGGTTTATTTTACAGCCTGCGGCAAGGAACCGGGTATTGATCCCTACTACCAGTTCGTTTACTCCGTACGCCTTGACGGCAGCCAGCTGCGCCTGCTCACGCCCGGGGATTTCCACCACACGGCAGACCTGGCAGACAGTCGCAAATTCTTTGTACTCAACCGCTCCCGCGTTGACGCAGCTCCTGTATCGGAACTGTACGATGTGACCGGTAAAAAGCTGCTTACCCTGCAGGAAACAGACATCAGCCTGCTGGAAGAAGCCGGATACAAATACCCTGAACGCATTAAAGTGAAAGCCGCCGACGGCATCACCGACCTGTACGGCATTATGTACAAGCCTTTCAACTTTGACCCGTCACGTAAATACCCCATCATTACGTATGTATATCCCGGCCCGCAAGTAGAAGGCCCCGGACAAAACTGGAGTTACTCCATGGACCGCCTGGACCGCCTGGCTCAGGTAGGATTCATAGTGATTACCGTCGGAAACCGCGGAGGCCATCCCAGTCGCTCCAAATGGTATCATAACTTTGGGTACGGAAACCTGCGCGACTACGGACTGGAAGACCAAAAATACGCCATTGAACAACTGGCCGCCCGCTATCCGTTCATTGACGTATCGCGCGTAGGTATTCACGGCCACTCCGGCGGAGGGTTCATGTCCACGGCCGCTATCCTGCAGTATCCCAACTTCTTTAAAGTAGCCGTTTCCTGTGCAGGAAACCACGAAAACAACATATACAACCGCTGGTGGAGCGAAAAACACCACGGCGTACTGGAAGAAATCACCGCCAAAGGAGACACCACCTTCAAATACAACATTGGAACCAACTCGCAGCTAGCCAACAAACTGCAGGGAAGGTTGCTGCTTATCCACGGCGATATTGATAACAACGTACACCCGGGCAACACCCTGCGCGTAGCCAACGCCCTTATCCGCGCCAACAAACGGTTCGACATGCTTATCCTCCCGGGCCAGCGCCACGGCTTTGGAGACATGCAGGAGTATTTCTTCTGGAGGATGGCAGACTACTTTGCCCGCTACCTGCTAGGCGACTACGAAAATACCGTAGACATCCCGCAGATGTATAATGATTAATTACTACGCAGCCTGTTGCTTACAAGAGCAGTGCCTGTTAGCAAAAAGCCGTCCTCTTCCGGACGGCTTTTTTTGGCGCTTTTGGCGTGCCTTTTGAGCACCCGGCGGAGGAGCAACGAAATACAGCCGCCCGCCCTCCACAATCTAACGTACCATCTTTTTTCTTGAACGAACCAAAAAATCTATGGCTAATAAAAACCCTACTCCCACGGTTAGGGATAGCATATACCACACCTGGACAGGTAATCCGGCAACTACCGCTGCAATCTTTTTGGCCATGTCAGCAACCGTGGCCATTGCCTGTGCACCTTGCCGAATCATATCGCCTTGCCGGACCATATCTCCTTGACGGGCAAGATCGTCCTGCCATCTCACTGCTTCATTCCCCGGCAATAGAGCCTGTACCGTCATTCGAATTTGCCCCCAAACGGGCCGGAGGGTGCTGCGGGCCGCTTGCTGTATGCCCGTAAGGGCCTCGGCACTATGTTGTAAAAACGTTGCACTTGCTTGAGTTGCTGCAGTTCGCACAGGCGGCACCGTGTAAAACACGGCCGTTCCCACCGCCAGCAATACACATACAACCGCTGCCACCCAGCCGTACCTTTGCCTTTTGCGCTGCACAGCTTGCTGCTTTGCAATCTCCCGGACCACAAGCATTCCCAGGGGCGGCATTGCAGATGCCTCGGCTTGCCATTGAAGGCGTTCCTCTTCAAGCAGAGCTGCGTAGTCCGGCTCTAAATTATCTGACAGGGGCTTGCGTTCTGTAATGTCGGTGTAATCTTTCATAGCTTGTCGTTTGTACTTATTGTTGTTACTTCCGTTTCCAGGTCCGCTTCTCTTTCTATTTCCGTTCGCATTCCTGCCTTTAGTTTTTGACGGATCCTGAACATGCTCACCTTAACGTTGGAGGGGGTCAGGGAACAGATATGCGCTATCTCGTCTATCTTCAAATCTTTGTAATAATACAACTCTATGAGCAATCGCTCTTTTGGCGGCAGCGAGGCTACCAATGACCTCAGTTTTTCGTAGCGTTGCTGCTCGTCGCTGTCTTGTTCTTCCTCGGCATATGCCGGGGTCTGCACCGTGGTTTGTGCCGAGGCCTGTAAGACATGCTCCCTGTAGTCCTGTGCCCGCCGCTCCCTGCTCTGCTCCTTCCTTATATGGCTGATGGCCGTATTGTAGGCAATGCGGTACAGCCATGTTTTAAACGAGGCCGCACCCCGGAAGGTATGCAACTGCCTGTACGCCTGCAGGAATACATCCTGAGTCACTTCACGGGCATCCTCGGCATTACGGCAAACACTGCGTACCAAAACAAAAACCATGCTTTGGTACTTGTCCACCAGAGCTGCATAGGCATGCAGGTCTCCTGCCCTGGTTCTTTTTATGTAGTCCGCATCCCGGTTCAAAGTGCTCTGCTCTCTTTGCTATTTTGACGCAATTGTCCCTAAAACGTTACACAGGATGTAACCAAAAAACACACTTTACGTCAAACAGGTGAAATCCCGCAAACGGGTACAAATAAAGTAATAACCCTTAAAAATAGTAATAAAATGGAATTAACTCCTGTACTGATTGTAGCCACTATCTTTTATTGTATTTATGCCATTTGGGCACGCACGGCTACCAAAAAAGAACGCCTGACTTTTCTTGATATTTTAGCCACCATGGACCCCGCCACCCTGCAGGCGTATAAAGAAATCAATCCCCAATGGGAGGTGATGGTTAAGAAAAACCCGAACTCGGCCCTCCGCACAGCCTGCCTGCTTCTGGGCCTGGGCATAGGATTGGTAGTTGTCTGGCTGGGCCTTTCCTTCTGGTCTCCCGGCACGCTCAAGAATGCCCTGTACGAAGGCGTCAACGGATTCCTGATCCTGGGCAGCCCCATCCTCTTCGCCGGCCTGGGCCTGCTGGTCGCGTACCTGATTGAGCGCAGGAAAAGCTGAGGTGGCGGGAGGAAGGTCGAGGCGGCGTGAAGCTTGAAGCCCTGCGACGAAGCTTTGCGGCACTGCAGAGGCTAAAGCACCGCGAAAGCTGAAGCGCAAAACAATTTGAGGTTAGTAGTTGTTCTGTTGAGTTTTTAGTTTCCGCTCCCCGGAGGGTATCTCTTCCAAGTTTTGTGAAGGGTGCTCTTTGGGGGGCGGTTTTTTACCAATTATTGCACCCTTCATTTTAATAATTACCTTTGCACATATTCTGCAATCGCAACTAAATGAATATTTTCTCTTTCATATTTTCTTTACTACTCTGATTTTTTAGTTGCTCACTTAGAAATTTTATACGTGTCCACGGGTGAACTGTATGGTTACCTGTCGTTCTTTGACGTATTGATAATCCTTTGAATTATAAACATGTAAAGAATTATATTATGAAAGAAGAAAGAAAAAAAGTTACCATTCGCGATTATATGAAAGAGTGTGAATTACAAATGTTGGGCTGTAGAGAAAGCATAGACGGCACCCGGGTTAGTGCTGTAAGAGTGTTAATGCATCTATTAAAAGACAATGGTTTTTGGTCAACTCCGGAAGTGCGGGCCATCACGGACAGGTATGTAATCCGTGATTACGTCCCTCCCAAAGCCGATAAAAACAAGCCCGAAAAAAAAATGACAGACCTCATGAGAGAGTTTGTTACAAAACTATACAATGAGGAGTACGGTACGAATTTTTAGCACCTTGTACCAGATGGCCTTCCAGATTTTCGCACCAGGGGGTAGTAAGTAGCAGTTTCTTGCATAGACGTTTAACGGGCTATATAACACCCACTTGCAGCATTACGTCACGGCGTGGCACTTACTACCTCCAAACAAAGACACAAAAACCAAGAAATTTTTACGGGTACAACCCCAAAAAACTTCTACCTGAATCAAATACTGATTTTCCGCTCCCCGGACGGCAAAGTTTCCATCGTGATACGATAGGTATCCGACGGGAGCATCGGTTCTATGCACTCCGGCCATTCAATAAGGCAGAGGGCAGCCGGCGTGTAAAAGTACTCCTCGGCTCCCATATCCACTGCCTCGGCTATTTTTTTAATGCGATAAAAGTCAAAATGATAGACTGGAGTTCCCACAGCCGTCTGATATTCATTGACCAGAGCAAACGACGGGCTGTTCACCGTATCCTCTACCCCCAGCACCCGAGACAGCTCCTTAATGAACGTGGTTTTTCCCACACCCATCGGCCCGTAGAAAGCCAGCACCCCCTCCTGGCCGGTAAATTCCAGCACCGCCTCGGCTGCCTGCCGTATATTCTCCAGGGAAAAAATCAATTCCATACCACAAAAATAGATAAACTATTACGTTCAACGCAGATTTTCGTTAATTCCGTCATTACGTTGACCGAATTTATATAAATTCCATCATTATGTTGACCGAATTTACTATATTTGTATCAAACCAAAGTCGAATAGTCTGCTTATGGATCAAAAAATACTTCATCGCATGTTGGAACCGGTCATTGAAAAGGCCATGGTTCCTCAAAGGGTTGCGCTCATTTTCGGAGCTCGGCGTGTAGGAAAAACCATTTTACTGGAAAATATTCTTAAACAGGTTAAAGGAAATGTACTGCTTTTAAACGGAGATGATGCAGATACACTCCGTTTGCTTGAAGAGCGTAGTATCGCAAATTACAGACGGTTATTACACGGAGTTGATGTCCTGGCTATTGATGAAGCACAACAAATTCCAGATATTGGTCACAAGCTGAAATTGATAGTCGATACTATACAGAACATACGGGTCATCGCAACCGGATCTTCTTCTTTTGATTTATTGAATCAAAGCGGAGAGCCTCTTGTGGGACGTGCCCGCCAATTTTTGCTTACCCCCTTTTCCCAAAAAGAAATAAGCCAGGAAGAAAATGTACTGGAAACTAGAAGGGCTTTGCCTGACCGATTGATATACGGAGCTTATCCGGACGTGGTTAAGATGGAGAATAATACAGACCGGCAAAATTACCTGGAGCAAATGGCAGAAGGGTACCTTTTAAAAGATATTCTGAAACTGGACGGGATCCGCAATTCCGCCGGATTGGTCAGCCTGTTAAAACTTATTGCCCATCAGGTAGGGCGAGAAGTGTCTTATGATGAACTGGGTAAACAGATTGGTTTGAGCAGGAACACCGTTATCCGGTACCTGGATTTATTAAGCAAAGTCTATATCATCTATTCGTTAAGTGGTTACTCGGGCAATATGCGAAAAGAAGTCACCAAATCCAGCAAGTGGTATTTTTATGACAATGGAATCCTTAATGTACTTACCGGAAATTTCAAATCGGCCGCACTCCGCACAGACGAAGAAATGGGTCTCCTTTGGGAAAATTATATGGTCAGCGAGGTAGTCAAAAATTCGTTGAACCGAGACGGACTTGAAAAGTTTTATTTCTGGAGAACGTACGACAAAAAGGAAATTGACCTACTGGCAGCCAGTCCCGGCGGAGCCATACAAGCATACGAGTTCAAGTGGGGCAAGAAAAAACCACCGGTGCCAAAAAGTTTTGCTACCGCCTACCCCCACGCCACCTACCATGTTATCAACCCCAATAATTACCATGAGTTCTTAGAGTTGTAGTAGTGTGCCAAAATATCACTCAATTGCGAAGCTCTGGAGCTGACACCAAAAGAAAAGGGGAACCTCCCAAAAGTACAGCGACCGACAGAAAACGCGACGACCGGCCCCCTCACTTGTACTGCACGGCCTCGGCCAGGTGGTGCAGTTGCAGAGCGGCGGAGCCGTCCAGATCGGCGATGGTGCGGGCCAGGCGCAGGATGCGGTGGTGGGCGCGGGCCGAGAGGTGCAGCCGTTCCAGGGCCTGCTTAAGAAAAGCCCGGCTTGCATTATCCAGTTCGCAGAAAACAGGCAGCAGGGCCACCGGAATCTGAGCGTTGGTATGCACTCCTTTTATGCCCTCAAAGCGTTTCTGTTGCAACGCCCGAGCCCGCTCCACCCGCACGCGGATGGTCTGCGAATCCTCGGCTTGCGCCACAAAACCCTTGTCGGGCAGCAAATCCTCCACATCTACCGATTTAACAGTCAGGTGAATATCCATCCTGTCCATCAGAGGCCCGGACACTTTGTTCTCATAGCGCCTTATCTCGTACGGTGCGCACACACATTCGCGGGCAGGATGTCCCTTAAAACCGCAGGGGCAGGGATTCATAGAAGCCACCAGCATAAAACGCGCCGGATAATCCACTTTATACCGAGCCCGCGACAACCGTATGGTCCCGTCTTCCAAAGGCTGCCGCAGCACCTCCAGCGCCGTAGAGGAAAACTCGGGCAACTCATCCAAATACAGTACCCCATTGTGTGCCAGCGATATCTCCCCCGGCAAGGCATGCGCACCCCCACCCGTAAGCGAAACCACAGAAGATGTGTGGTGCGGAGCGCGGAACGGACGGTTGCGCATCAGTCCCTGCTCTTTTCTTGGCAAACCCGAGACAGACCAGATACGCGTAGTTTCTATGGCCTCGGCAAAAGTCAGGGGCGGAAGGATTCCCGGCAAACACCTGGCCATAAACGTTTTGCCTGCTCCCGGAGGCCCGGACATCAGCACGTTGTGCCCGCCGGCAGCCGCCACTTCCAAGGCCCTCCGCGCCTGAGCCTGCCCCCGGACCTGCGCAAAATCGGGGTCCGTCTGCCCGACCGGGGAAGCTGCAGTTGAGCCGAGTCTGGAGCCGACCGGAACAGCCGCAGCAAGCGGGCCCGCCGGACTGCCCGTCAAGTGACCGGCAGAGTGACCGGCAGAGTGACCAGCAGAGTGTCCTGCCGGAAAATCCGTCGCACTGCCCGCCGGGCTACCTCCCGCACTACTCGCCACGAAATCCGCCGGCTCATCCGCCCGCAGAGGCTCCAGGCCCGGATAGCCTTCCACCAAATCCAGCACCTGGACCAGGTGCGTGACTCCGTACACGTCGATGCCTTCCACCACGGCGGCTTCCCGGGCCGAGTCCAAGGGGAAAATGCACCGTGCAAAGCCTTCCTCTTTGGCATGAAGGGCCATGGAAAGCGCACCCTTGACGGGCCGAAGCGTTCCGTCCAGCGCCAGCTCGCCCATGCAGAGCGTCCCATCCAAAAAACGGCTGTCTATTTGCTCCGAGGCGGCCAGAACGGCCAGCGCCAGTGGCAGGTCATACGCCGAGCCCTCTTTGCGAATGTCGGCCGGAGCCATGTTGACCACAATGCGCTTACCGGGAATATTCATGCCTACGGACTGCACGGCCGTAGAAATACGTTGCTGCGATTCCCTTACGGCATTGTCGGGCAGCCCTACCAAATGAAAATTTAAACCGGGAGAAACGTCCGCCTCAATTGTAACGGTCATGGCTTCTATACCGCACACCGCACTACCATATGTCTTGACCAACATACTTAAAACAAGTTACCTGTTGTGTGCGGGAAAATCTTCGTTACGTGCGGGAAACGTAATTAAAATATGCCGTGAAGCCTTGCGTCAATTTTATCTATGACTTTGCTCAAGTCTTCCGGATTCTCTTCTACCTGGAGTTCATCTACTTCCAATATCAGTTTGGGCCCGTCGTACTTCTCTATCCACGCCTCGTACCGCTCGTTAAGTCCTGTAAGGTAGTCCAGGCGGATGGAGCTTTCGTATTCCCTGCCGCGTTTCTGAATGCGTTTTACCAGTGTGGGAACGGAAGCCCTAAGGTATATAATCAAATCCGGAGGCGGTATAAGGGATATCATAAGCTCATAAAGCCGGATGTAGTTGTCAAAATCCCGGGTAGACATCAGCCCCATGGCATGCAGGTTGGTGGCAAAGATGCAGGCATCTTCATAAATCGTGCGGTCCTGGATGACCGTTCCTCCTGCCTTTTGGATTTCCACAATCCCTGCCAGACGGCGGTTCAGAAAGAAAATCTGCAGGTTAAAAGACCAACGTTGCATATCTTCATAAAAGTCTGTCAGGTACGGATTATCTACCACTTCTTCATACTTGGGAACCCACCCGTAATGGCCAGACAAAAGTCTTGTGAGTGTTGTCTTCCCGCTTCCAATATTTCCGGCAACGGCTATATGCATTTTGTTCTGTTTTTAGGTTTGTCAAATATAAACAAAAAAATGTTGCTAGCTGGGGATATTTTACATAACTTTGCATACATAGCATAACAAATGTCTATTATTCAAACCTTATAGATCATGAAGAAAATTGTGAATATCCTCATTCTCGGAGCGGTATCCCTTATTGCAGCATCTTGCGCAACCACCAGGATCCCGGCAGATTATTCCGGAATTGTTTGTGGCACACCGGTATTTGAGGTACAGGACAACCTGACAGTAAACGTACAGTTTCAAGTAGAAGTTCCCGCAAATTATTTTGAAAAAAGGATTACCTTTTGCATAATGCCATCCATTTTATACGCCAACGGTGAAGTGCAAAAACTGCCTTACTATACAGTACAGGGAGTTGCCGTAGTGGACACAGATTACCCTGTGGTGGACTGGTCTGTACGTCAGGTGTTAACCTACAAAACCACTATTCCTTACCGCGAAGGGCTGGCCACGGCCACCTTCCAGACAAAAGCCTGGATTGAAAATTGCCTGACCCGGGAAGAAATGTGCAAGCCCCTGTGTGACCACGCAGTGAACGTGCCTTTAGCACCGGTACTGCCCGTATTCAAGGCACACAGCATTGCCGAGTCCAGCACCAGAGCAACCCTCAAAGGGAAAGTTTATTTCCCGGTAAACGGATATACTGTTACTCCGGCCATAGCCACACAGCCGGAAATCACACGTGTATTGAACTCCCTAAAGCAACTGGCAACACGGGACGACTTTAACATTGTCCGTATTGATGTGGAAGGAAATGCTTCCCCGGAAGGAACAGCCCGCATTAACGACCCGCTGGCCAAAAGACGTGCAGAACATACCCGCAACTTCTTTGCCAAAGCCCTGAAAGACCAGGGATACACAAAAGAAGCTCCGGCAAGTGCCTGGACGGTAACCAGTACATCCGGCATGGGATTCTGGAATGAGTTCTATACAGCCATGAAAGAATCTTCTGTCAGCAACAAAGAACAACTGGCAGACAAATTTCTGCGCCTTGCCTCGGATCCGACAGAAGCAGAACGTCAAATCCGTTCAGAGATTGGCACCAATGCAGAAGTAAAGAACGTGATGCTTCCGCTGCTGCGTTACGGTTCCGTTTCAGTAAGCTTTGAACCTATTAAGCTGACAGCAGAAGAAGTACGCGTAATTGCAGACAACCAGCCGGAATACCTGACACCCAACGACATCATCCAAGCCGCCATGGACCTGGAAAATGACAGGGCCATTGCGCTTTACAAAAGGGGTCTGGAACGTTATCCCAATGCCGTAGAACTGTACATCAACATGTCGTACCACCAAATCCTGGCAAACGACCTGGATGCAGCCCTGCAAACACTGGAAACCGCAAGCCTGGTAGCTGCAGAACAGGAACAAAAAGACATGATAGGATTGCAACAGGCATGTGTAGCCATGAAGCAAGGCGATTACGCCGCAGCTGATGCAGCCCTCAACAATGTTTCAGATGCAAGTGCCGTACGTTATTACCGCGGCGTTCTGGCCATCTACCGAAACGATAACGACAAAGCCCTTGAACTGCTCTCCGGCACAAAAGATATCAACTATGCAGTAGCCCTGCTGAACAAGAACCGTGTACAAGATGCCCTGCAGGTACTGAAAGGACTGGACCAGGACAATGCGTACGTACTGTTTGTAACAGGAGTGGCTTACGGCCGTCTGAACGAAGCAGAAAAAGCAGCCGAATACAAGGAAAAAGCCATACAGCTGGATCCTGCGCTGCGTTATGCCGAATACTAACCCATTTTTCCTAAACCAAATAAAAGCCTCCTCCCTTCCGGGAGGGGGCTTAATCATTTGAAAGTAAGGTTATGCACCCACCTGAAGACCTTAGACAAACAGGCCAGAGACGGCTCCTGGCAGCAGAACTATCCCGTAAGTATCCCTTCTCCCCGGCCGTCCTGAAGGCCGTGGAACAAGTGCCTCGTCACCTGTTTGTAGAAAGAGACCTGGCACACCTTGCCTATAAAGACAAGCCTCTTTCCATAGGCAATGGACAAACTATCTCCCAGCCTTATACCGTTGCCATGCAGACACACCTGCTGGATTGCAGCAAAATGAACAAGGTGCTGGAGATTGGTACCGGGTGCGGATACCAGACGGCTGTTCTTATGGCCATGGGTTTCCGGGTGTATTCCATAGAGCGCATAAGGGAGCTGTTTATCCTGGCACAAAAAAACCTGGTGGCAACAGGATTCGACCCGGCAGGTATTGTCTTTGGGGATGGCTTTGCCGGACTCCCGCAATTTGCTCCTTTTCACGGAATTCTGGTAACTTGCGGGGCTCCGGAAATACCGGAAAAACTAAAAGAACAGCTGGCCGTTGGCGGAAAAATGGTTGTTCCTGTGGGCAGGGATGTCCAACGTATGCTGCGTATTACAAGGACGGGAGAAAACCAGTACAGCACAGAGGATTTTGGTTTGTACCAATTTGTGCCCATGCTGGAAGGAACAAGTAAATAAGAAAAACATGCAATTAAAAACATTTTATTTCAATGCCTTGCGTACCTGTTGTTATGTGGTACACGACAGCGAAGGACACTGCATGATCATTGACCCGGGTTGCTTTGGTTCAAAAGAAGAACAACGCCTGGTTGACTATATAGAACAAAACAAGCTAACCCCGCAGTTGGTTGTCAATACCCATTGCCATTTTGACCACCTGATGGGGCTGCCCTTTGTACTAAAAAACTACAACATCCCGTTGTATATGCATGCACTGGAAGAAGGAAACCTGCAACAGGCTTCCCACCACGCCATGCTCTTTGGATTCGGGATGCCACAGCCGGACCTTGATTACCATCCTTTGCATGACCAAGATACCCTCACGTGCGGCACGTTGGAATTCCGGGTACTCCATACTCCGGGACATAGTCCGGGTAGTGTTTGCCTGTACCGGAAACAGGATACCGTTATCTTTACGGGAGATTTGCTCTTTGCAGGCAGCGTAGGGCGTACCGACTTGCCGGGTGGCGATTACGACCAGTTGATGACCTCGCTTTCCGTGAAAATTCGTCCGTTACCTCCCGCCACCGTTGTATATCCCGGTCACGGACCGGCCACCACAGTTGCCGAAGAATGCGCCCACAATCCCTACATGCAACACCTACAGTAGCCATGACTTATACATTATGACAGATCCTTATATCCGGATAGAAGGTGCACGTGTCAACAACCTGAAGAATATCAACCTTACCATCCCGCGTCATGCCTTGTGCGTGATTACGGGATTGAGTGGGAGCGGTAAATCTTCCCTGGCTTTTGATACGCTGCATGCAGAAGGACAAAGGCGTTATCTGGAAACGCTTTCGTCCTATGCCCGCCAGTACCTGGGCGTACTGCAGCGTCCGGATGTAGATCATATATCAGGGCTCAGTCCCATCATTGCCATTGAACAAAAGACAACTACACGCAACCCCCGCTCTACCGTAGGTACCGTTACAGAAATCTACGATTTCTTAAGGCTGTTGTTTGCCAGAGCTTCCATTGCTTATTCGCCCGTAACGGGCAAACCCATGATCCGTTATACGGCAGAACAGATGGTAGCCCTCATTGCAGAACAGTACCGAGGTAAAAAATGCATCCTCCTGGCTCCTGTAGTACGGGGACGCAAAGGACATTACCGGGAGTTGCTGGACCAAATTTTAAAAAAAGGATTTCTGGAAGTCCGTATTGACGGAGTCATTACCCGGATAACACACAACATGATGCTGGACAGGTACAAGTCCCACTTCGTGGAAATTGTGATTGACAAACTTATTCCGCCATCGGGAAGAGAAACAGACCAAGCCGCTCTGACCCGCCTGCGTGATTCCGTACAGACAGCCCTGCATCACGGCGACGGCTCTTTTGCTGTTTTAGATCCCGAGACTGAAAAACTGGACCACTTTAGCAAACACCTGATGTGTCCGGAAAGCGGATTGTCGTTTCCGGAACCGGCTCCGCATAGTTTTTCGTTTAATTCCCCCATGGGAGCCTGCCCCACGTGCAAAGGACTGGGCTTTACCACACGCATAGATTTAAAGAAAATCATTCCCGACCCCACCCTGTCCATTGCAGAAGGAGGATTTGAACCTTTTGGAAAACAGCGGGATACCACCCTGTTCAACCACCTGGAAGGAGTTGCCAAAAAATACGGATTTTCTCTGAACACCCCCATTGAAGACATTCCGGAAGAAGGCATGGATACCCTGCTCTACGGCAGTGAAGACCTCATTTACGTCCGTTCTTCCGTAGGAACACATACCATAACATTTCCGGGATTAATCCACCGCATGGAGCAGGTAAACGAACAGTCGGAAGGGAAGCTGGCTGCCCACGAAAGGTACCTGGAAGAGGTAACATGCCCTTCCTGTCACGGTTCCCGACTGAACCCCTCGGCCCTGTGCTTCCGTTTTGGGGATAAGAACATTGCCCAGCTGGCTGCCATGGACATCCAACCACTTGTGGAATGGCTGGACGGGGTTGAAGACCGTATTACAGAACGGCAGCGGGCTATTGCCTCGGACATCCTGAAAGAGCTGCGCGACAGACTTCGTTTTTTACTGGATGTAGGACTTTCGTACCTGTCTCTGGACAGGGGGACGCGCACCCTGAGCGGAGGGGAAAGCCAGCGCATACGGTTGGCCACCCAAATTGGATCTACCCTGGTAAACGTACTGTATATCCTGGACGAGCCCAGCATTGGGTTGCACCAACGCGACAACCTGCGTCTGATACGAGCGCTCATGCAATTGCGCGACTCGGGAAATACCGTTGTAGTTGTGGAACACGACCAGGAAACCATCTGCCATGCAGACTGGCTGGTTGACCTGGGACCGGGTGCCGGCCGCAAAGGAGGGGACCTTCTGTATGCCGGACCCATTGAACAATTCCTGAAAGAGTCCCACAAAGACAGCCTCACCTGGCAATACCTGAAAGGACTGCGTTGCATCCCGCTACCTGAACAAAGACGTACCGGAAACGGACACGTGCTGCGTGTGGAGGGAGCCTGCGGCAACAACCTGAAAGACGTCACGGTAGATTTTCCGTTGGGATGTTTTATATGCATAACAGGTGTAAGCGGAAGTGGAAAATCTTCGCTTATCAATGAAACCCTTGTACCTGTGCTTACGCATAAATTTTACCGATCAAAAAAAACAGCCCTTCCCTACCGGTCCATAACAGGTACAGAATACATTGACAAAGTGGTGGAAGTGGATCAGTCCCCCATTGGCAAAACACCGCGCAGCAATCCGGCTACCTACACCAATGTCTTTGGAGAAATACGCAAGCTGTTTGCTGCTTCTGCAGATGCCCGTACGCGCGGATTTAAAGCCTCGCGCTTTTCTTTCAACATCCGGGGCGGCAGGTGCGAATCGTGCAAGGGCGCCGGTGTACAAGTCCTGGAAATGAATTTTCTGCCGGACGTCCACATCACATGCCCCGAATGTCAGGGGAAACGGTACAAAAGCGATACCCTGGCCGTCCGTTACAAAGAAAAAAACATCTACCAGGTGCTGAATATGTCCGTCAATGAAGCCGTGGAGTTCTTTAAACACGTACCCTCCATTATTCAAAAAATCAGAACACTGCAAGATGTCGGTTTGGGTTATATCAAATTGGGGCAACCGTCCACGACACTCAGTGGCGGGGAGTGCCAGCGCGTAAAACTGGCCGCCGAACTGTCCCGCACCTCTACCGGCAACACCTTGTACATATTGGACGAACCTACTACCGGACTGCATTTTGAAGATGTGAAAGTGTTGCTTGGCATCCTTCACCAGCTTACAGACAAGGGCAATACCGTGCTTATTATTGAGCACCATCCGGACATCATTACCTCGGCAGATTATATTATTGATCTGGGCCCCGAGGGGGGCGGAGGCGGAGGCACGGTAGTTGGTTACGGTACTCCTGAAGAACTGACTCAAAACAGCAGTTCCTATACCGGCCAATTGCTTAAAGAATGGTTAAAAGACAAGAAGAAATGAAAGTATTGCATGAATTAAATAAAGAACGCCACGGCGACCGGGCAGGTAACTACCTGGCAGCCATGGTTGACAACCGGTTAAAAAGTCTGGATTACGTTTTATACAATCCGCATCAGGTGGAATTTATTGATTACTTACACCCCGATGGCAGAAGAACGTATGTCCGCTCCCTTTCCTTTTTATTACAGAAAGCTGTTCGGGAAGTTTTCCCCACGGCGCAATTGCGGATATCCTATTCTGTTGGGAATGCGTTGTATTGCGACCTGGTTTTTCCCGACAACAGGGAAGAAACAACAGAAGACCTGGAAAAACTTACTGCAGCCATGCTACGTATGGTAGAAAAGAATATCCCGTTCCGGCAGGAAAAGATTCCTACAGAAAACGCTAAAAAAATCTTTTCTGATAACGGGTTTCCCCAAAAAGCACTGCTTCAGAAAACAAGAGGTCATTTCTTTACCTCGGTGTATTACCTGGGAGATACTGCAGACACATTTTATGGTCCGCTGGTACCTTCTGCAGGTTACCTGACCTTGTTCAATCTGTGCCTGTTCCATAAAGGATTTCTATTGCAGTACCCGCATCCGGATGACCCACAACGGCTGGATGGCCCTCCCCGGCTACACCGGTTGGTAGAAATATTTGAAGAACACGTTCAGTGGGGCAATATTATGGGCGTGAAAGACATAGGCACTTTAAACCAAAAAATTCAGCAAGGACTCACTAAAGACCTGATACTCACCACAGAAGCATTTCATAGCAGGCGCTATGCAGAAATTGCAGACAAAATTTACAGGCACCGGGACCGCCTGAAACTGGTATTGATTGCCGGCCCCTCCAGCAGCGGTAAAACCACCACATCCAAACGCGTAGCCACACAACTGAAAGTACTGGGACTTAAACCGGTAGTTCTGGAAATGGATAACTATTTTCTGGACAGGGAAAACACCCCGCGGGATGAAAACGGGGAATACAATTTTGAAACCATCCACGCATTGGACGTACCGTTTCTTAACCACCAGCTGACAGACCTGCTGGCAGGCAAGGAAGTAGAGATTCCTTATTTTGATTTTTTTACAGGAAAACGCTCCTTCCGCGGGAAGAAAATCAAACTGGGAGAAAGCCAGATCCTTATCATGGAAGGCATCCACGCGCTGAACCCCGCCCTTACGGAGGACGTCCCCTCGGGGGTTAAATTCAAGATTTATGCCTCGGCCTTAACCTCGTTATCCATGGATGAAAACAACGGCATTTCCACCACGGACACCCGCATGGTACGGCGGATGGTTCGCGACGCGCAATTCCGGGGCGTCACGGCAGAGGAGACCATCCTCCGCTGGCCCAGCATCAGCGTTGGGGAGCGTAAAAACATCTTCCCCTTTCAGGAACAGGCAGATGTGATGTTCAACTCGGCCCTGTTGTATGAGCTGGCTGTTTTAAAAACCCATGCCGAGCCTCTTTTGCACCGGATTTTGCCCATTTCACCGGCATACCCCCAGGCACTGCGGCTGTTGAAATTCCTCAGTTACTTTACGCCCATCTTTCCAAAAGAAGAAAAATATATCCCTTACGAGTCTGTGATCCGGGAATTTATCGGCACCAGTCGGCAGGATTAACGGGAACCCCGTTGCGGAGCAATTGAAAATAACTGTTGCCTTCTCCCAAGGGAGACAGCGTTCCCAGTTTTTGCCCTGTTTTTACCACGTCTCCTTCTTTGACCACTACATCTACCATATGACAATAAATGGTGCTGAACTCGCCGTGGGACACTAAAATCCGTATCAGGTAGCTGTCGCGGTTGTCCATCCAGATACTGGCTACGGTTCCGTTGAAAATGGTACTTACCTCGCCCCCTTTGTGTCCGGAAAGCGTAACGCCCTTGTTGTCGAAAACAAAGCCCCATTTTGGATCGGTTATGCGTCCAAACCGCTCTATGACTACTGCCTCTTTAAGAGGCCAGGGCAGCTTGCCTTTGTTGGCTACAAAATTGGCTGATAGCACCCGCGCAGCTTCTGCTGCAGCCGGGTCGCGGTCCAGGTCTTTCTTTTCCAAATCTGCCAATGCTTTTTGAATCTCACGGTCCAGTTTCTGTTGTTCCTGCAAACGTTTTTGCAATTCCTGACGAAGCTGTTTTTCGTTTTGTTGCAACTTTTTGATGCTACGGTCCAGGACCTTCTGATCTGCCTGCCTACGGGTAATTTCGTTGGCCAGCTGGTCACGGGACGCCACCCGTTCCTGCTGCAAAACAACCAGCCGCGCCTCTTCCAGGGTCAGGCTGTCGCGTGTATCCCGGATTTTTCTTTCCTGCACCCGCATATAATCGCTGTAATTGCGGAAATAGCGCCACCTGCGGTAAGCCTGGGTTGCCGTTTCGCTGGACAAGATGTGCATAACCCACAATTTTTTATCCCGGTGCTTATAGGCCTGTACCAACAGCTGTTCATAAGCAGTTACCAAATCCAGGTGCTGCTGCCGGAAGAACGCAACTGCTTGCGTTTTTTCCGTTATGCGATTGTTAAGTACCTGCAATTCCTCTTCCATACCGCGGATCAATTCCTGACGGCTTTTCAAAAGACTCTGTCCCATGCGGTATTGTGTAAGTTGTCCCCTGATGGTCCCTGCAGCAGACTGGATTCTTTTTTCCAAAGCGGCAATCTCTTCCTGCAACCTCCGGTTACGCAACTGCAACGCATCTACATCCTGGGCCGCAACCGTACCTGCTACCAGAAAAAGAGCTACACATGCCAGTAGGTTGAGTCTCATAGGCTTAATCCAATTACTGCCCGATTTTTTTATTGGCGTTTATTTTTTGCAATAAGTCTTCACTCGGCTCCAGATCGTAAGCCTGCTGCCAATAAACAACAGCCATAAGGGGTTCGTTAAGCGCGTGCAATACATCTCCGTAATGAACCAAAATTACAGCACTCTCCTTTCCACCGTATGCCAATGCCTGCCTGAAAATAGTTTTAGCCTCTGCCGTTCGTCCCAATTTATGCAGTATCCAGCCATACGTATCCAGGTACGTTGCGTTGTTAGGCTCTGTGTCAACGGTGACCTTGCTCATAGCCAAAGCCCGTTCCAGGTCTCTTTCTTCCAACGACAGGTAGTAAGCAAAATTGTTCAGTACAGGCAGGTTCTCTTTATCCAGCTGCAAAACCTGTTCATACATCTTATACGCTTGCCGGCTGTCACCTATTTCATGGTATAAGTCTCCCAACAACGATAATGTTTGTACCCTGTTGTTCGTATCATCTTTCTTTAACAATCCCAGAATGCGCTCAAACCGCTCTACGGCCATGTCCGTTTGCCCTGTTTGCCACAATGCCAGTCCGTACAAACTGCTAAAATCTACATTGTCCGGGAACGCCTCCAAAGACCGGGCTGCATACTCACACAACAACGGCCATTCTTTCAGGTAGTATATAACTGTCAGGGTATGATACCAGACATGATAATCTTCCGGATACTGATTGGTGTTTTCTTTTACTACCTCAATGGCTTGTTCCGGACGTTGCGTACGAATCAGATACGCTGCATACATTTGGGCCAGGGTACTGTCTGTGGGATGTGCGCTGCGTGTACTCAAAAACAAGGTGTCTACCTGAGGCTGAAAAGTAGCAACAAATCCGCGTGATTCAATAATCTGCTCCAGGTAATCTGTTTTCATACGAGGTTCTATATCGGGATACGCAAGAAAGACGTTGATGTTTTCAAAAAACAGGTCAAATTGTCTTTTCATGCGGTACGTTTCTGCCAGCCCAAACACAGCGGGCATAAACGATGGATCCATTTCAAGCGTTCTGTTGTAATACACACCGGCGCTGTCAATTCTTCCTTCAGATGCTTCTATATCACCCAGGATGCTTAAAACCCTTGGCGAGGGTTCCTCCCGGGACCAGTCCCGGAGCATGGTTTCTGCCTGCTCTTTATTGTCTTCTGCCATAAGGTTGAATCGCAGCAAAATACTGGACTCCGTTACCCCGCTCCTTTCCTCCAACGTATCCAGTAAATCCAACGCCCGGGAGTTTTGGTGGTTATTCATAAACAACCCTATGCGCTCGTACAACAGTTCTGTTTTGGTAGGATAGTCTTTCCAAAGGCTTTCATAAAGTAGTTGTGCTTTTTCATAGGACCCGGCAGCCACGAGCATCTTGGCTTGTTCTAAGCGGTACCAGTAATTATCAGGCTGTAGCCTGAGTGCCTTTTGCAGGTGTTTTTCTGCCAGTTCCCATTGGTTGTTGTATGCTGCTATTTGTGACAAATGGTAAAAAGCAGCATCGTTGTTTTTATCACGGGCTACTACACGCTTGAAATACCCTTCTGCTGCCGCGACATCTCCAAGGTAGAACCACTTCATTCCTTCATGGAACAGCACCTCGGTTTCCTCGGCAAACACCTGAGCCCTATAGCCACAGGAAGTCATCAAAATAACAGGTAAAACCAACAAAACAAATTTCCTCATAGCGTTTCTGTATTGCAGGAATTGCAAAGTTACCATAATTCGTTCAATTCAATTATTTATTCTACTTTTGTTTACTCCCTGGTTTTTTCGTACATCCATGCAACATTCCGGCCCAAAATTTCATCTAAATAAAAACACTCCGGAAAGTGACCTGATTGCTGCCTGCAAAAAAAAGGACGCAACAGCTCAAAAGGTTATTTACGAGCGTTTTTATTCCAGGATGTTTGCGGTTTGCCTGCGATACACCGGCAATCGTGAAACAGCCCGGGATATTGTGCAAGATGGTTTTGTAGTGTTGTTTGACAAGGTTGGAACGTATGCCGGTTTAGGTTCTTTTGAAGGATGGGCACGAAAGATTTTCGTCAACCTGTCCCTCTCGTACCTGCGTAAAAAAGACTCCCTGCGGTACAGCGAGCCCATTGAAAATACCACGGGCAAAGCAATGACATCCGGCTTAATCCTGGAGAACATATCTGCCGGGGACATTATGCGTTGCATTGAACAGATGCCACATGGGTTCCGCACTATTTTTAATATGTATGCCATTGAAGGATACTCTCATAACGAAATTGCAGAAATACTGAATATAAGTGAAGGTACGTCGCGCTCCCAATACTCCAGAGCCCGCTCCTGGTTACAGCAAAAATTGAAAGATCTGAAATGACATATTTTAAAATGAAAAAATTGCATCTCATAGGAATGACTCTGGTTATGGCGCTCGTCATATCTTCCTGTTTTGCCATATATTCTTGTGAAGATACCATACCATTCCGCTACAAACCGTACCCGCCGGACAGTTTGGCTACGCGCCAAATCCCGCATGCTTTTTTCATTGTCAACGGAATGGTGCAGGACTCCCTCACCCAGGAACACATTCCGGACCTCCCCATTGCGCTGCGATCAGAAGAAGCCGTTCTAACCAACGAAGAGGGAGAGTTTTCCGCACATACGGTGGCATTCCCTACCTCGCAGGAATTCAGGCTGCTCATCAACCCCTATGGTGAAAATCACAACCCCATGTACGCCCCGGAAACCCTGTACATACATTTTATATTGCCTACTTTTCAACTATCACAGGATGACATCCTGGAATACGGCTCCTACTTTTTTGGAAGTACTTATACGACCGTTACCAAAACATTAACCCCGCTGGTGTATGAATAACGATCAACAACACAGGAACAAAAACAACAACGGCCCGGCTGGCAACAACCACTTGTCAGGCAAGGAGGACCTTTTATTTGACAGAATGGTCCGGGAAAAGCTGTACCACTTTACAGTTCCGGAAGAAACAGGCAACTGGGAAGCACTAGCCCTGCGTATGGCTCGGCGCGAAGCCTTAAGACGTCGCAGAAGGTGGACAATCCCGGCTGCTGCCGTTGCCGCTGCTGCTGTTTTACTGCTATTTTTAATTCTTTTTGTTCCCTTTTCAGGACGGTTGTCTTCACCCCCTACAGATACGTGCAGAATTATCCAATTACCGGCAGGTGTGGATGTTTCCTTTAGCAAAAAAGACATCCCCCATATGTATTCACAAGCCAGGCTTGACTTATTGCGTACTGCCTCCAAAGTACCCAAGGTATCAGAAGTAGTGCGGATGCAAACCTTGACTCCCCTCCCTAAACCGGCTGCTGCAGATCCAAAGCAAGTAGCCACAGAACTTTGGCCGGCAGCGACAGAACTTGAACTGGCTGCAGCAGAGTTTGAACTGGCGGCAACAGAACTAAAATTTGGAGCAACAGATGTAGAAAAAGCTACAAAAGGCTCAAGAACACAGGATCAGGCATTAACCGGCCTGTTTCCTGCAGACCTCGTCAAACCCTCCCGTACCAACAAAAAATGGATCACGGCAGCCAACTTTTCATACCAGGGAGCCATAAACGGCACCTATCTTTTCACGCCTTCCACCTATACCTCCAAATGGGAAACGCCGCTGAGCCTGGCAGCCAGCGACCTCTCCAACCTGGGTATTCCGGACTACATGGCCCCTCAGTTTGGCGAAGATGACATGAACCGCATCTCGGCCCATTTCTCGACCCCCATGTCGGCAGGCATTAACGTACAGAAAGAGATCAACAAATGGCTGTCCGTAGGTTTTTCGCTTACCTATACGCTGCTACGTGGCGAGTATCAGGTGCATACGGCAGATAAGTCTTACATCGTAAACCAGAATACACACTACATTGGCATCCCCATAGGTGTCTATCTGCGGGTCGTCAACACCCAATCCCTTACTGTTTACGCTGTGGGAGGAGGAGCCGTTGACCGGGCGGTAGCCGATGAATATATGTGCCGGCTTAACGACGTGTCCACCCGCCAATTCAGCCCGGTAAGCGGATTTCAATGGTCTTTGTACGGAGGCCTGGGTATTGAGTACAAATGGTCTGATCTGATGGGTATCTATATTGAACCCTCTGTCTCCCACTACTTTGAAAACAACCAACCCAAGAGCATCCGCACCATTCAACCCACCCAGTTCAAAATGGAAGTCGGCATCCGGTTCCGGATCTAATGCGTCGCACTCAATTGCCACCCTGCTGCACCCTGCTGCATCCCTTCAGAACCGGGCATGCTTCCGGTTGCAAACAACCGGTTTTGAAAGCCGAGGCATCCCCTTGTTCCGGATGTGACGCATACTTTGAGAGAATAATATTGATTACTCCATCAGAGCTTTTAATAAGCAGTCTTTTAAATCATTATAATAAAGGATGCTTATTTTTGTAATCATATCATCTGATAAATCATTCAATTGTTTTCGTGCATTTATTGGAACTAAAATAGCAGTGGCTCCTTTTTCCACAGCTAGTTCAACAAGGTTAACAGCGTTATAGATGATATCTATTGAGCCGCCTAAATTTAATTGACCAACAACTACCATCCCCCCTTTTATACTACGTTCCAGTAAGGCACTGCATAAAGAAATCAAAACAGCCATACCCAAACCATTGCCGGTTTTTGATGTGTCAAATGATCTTAGCTGTATCGAAAACTCATGCCCTCTTGGATCGCGATCACCAATAAGCAATTTTGATTTGCTGTATAGATTTTGCTCTGCATATCTTACACTTTCCTGAAACTGTGGAGGTACAGGCCTGTTCAAGACTTTTACCCCACTGCCCTGATTTGTGTTTACTTCTATTTTATAGAGACCGGCATTATCATCTAAACCTCCTAAGTTTATTGACCATACCTGCCCCGGAGGCTGGGGATCTTCAGTTATTGTACTTTCACTATGCAACTCAGGAGTAGAAACAAAAGTTTCAACACCATCTTCCCCTATTCTGTAACTAAAGTGCGTGTTTCTGAACTCGGCAGTCCCTATTCTTTTTTGCTGTTCTTTTACTCTTCTCCTATATTCCAATGCTACTTTTACTGCCCACTCAAGCAATTCATCAGAAATGGGTTCTTCATGATCAGGTTGCATTAACTTCAATAATCCATTCAGCGTTTTATTAACACCGGCGGTATCTCTACCGCTTAAAGCGCCACCATAATCAAGTCTTGTTAATACCGAAGAAAGCCGGCTTACATCTCTAAGTCTTGTCCAGCATTCTGCTAGAAAATCGCTTACCAAGCCGAAGTGATTTGTGAGATATGTCTTATCCATTTTGGGGAAGTCCCAACCTGGCACAAATGCATGAATCCTGTCCATAAATGCAGTGTCATCGCGCATTTCGGGAGGCAAAGGGCCGAATAAATGTCCTATTCTTTGCTGGTGCTCAACATCTACATCAAAATTTCCCACCATTACAATTCCACCATCTGCACGGATGGGTTCCTTTCCACGACTGAACTCACCGCTCTCCATGTAACCTTTCATGATGTTAACACCATCTTTTTGGTCAAAAGATACTCCGGATATTTCGTCAAAACATACTACATCATATTTACACACCAAACCGCGCTCCCCATTTGACATGTTGACAAACATTTTCGCAACTGTTGTTTTGCCACCGGAAACAAGGTGAGAATATGGAGATATTTGCTGGTAAAGATGAGATTTTCCGGTACCACGGGGACCCAGTTCAACCATGTTATAATTTCTTTCAACAAAAGCCACCATTCTAACAAACAAAACGTTTTTTGCTTTTTCAGATAAGGCAGAAGGTTCTATACCTATACTACGAATTAAAAAATCTTTCCATTCATTTAACGAGAAAAACTTTCGGCCATTTTTCAAAATATCAAGCACATTGCGCTGCGACAATTGTATGGGCCTTAATCCGGCTATGCCGAACGGTCGTCCATTGCTTTCCTGGGCAATAGCTGCATCATACTCCAATTCAACTTCAGCGTAAAAACCTCCTGTAAGCATGCGGTCATTTTCATTAACCATTTCAGGAGAAATTCGCACATTATTCAACCGTAAACTGGGTAATGTGGCAATATAGCTATCTGTTTTTGAATCAAGTTTAGCAGTGATGATATCAATAATTCTAATCAAACCCTCCTCTCTTGCTTTGGACTTAAAAAACTCTTCCTCTCCCGGGCGTACCGTTCTGTCCTGTAATTGACGTTTTACAACTTCAAGTCCCTCCTCAATTTCTTTAGGGTTAACCGTTGCACAATACCTGCCCAAAAGAAATTCAATGACATAGGTTGGTACGGGATAGGTTTTCCTGAATTGCTCCAAAAGGTCTTTCCTAACAATATAACCCTCAAATGCTTGGGCCGCAATTTTATCAATGTTATCAAGTTTCATATGTTAACTTCCTATTGAGGTGTTTATTTTATCAATTATTCTTCCTTCTTCATTGGTAAGAACAATAAAGGCAGCTGAATCAATGGCAGCGTCGTCAACCATCAAACTGCATTTATTATCTGAAACTGCCTTGCCAGATGAAAGTACGATTGAAGTTTTATCATCATTGTACTTTGTTCTTATGTCTATTAAAAAGCCATCAGGAGCATTTTCAGTTTCAATCTGGCATCTTAAACCAAGCCAGCGATGAGAAACTATTTTTGCGTTTATTAAATCTTCCGTTTCTACTTGTATTTTTATTACAGGTACAATACACTCCTGTAACGAGATGCCACCATGTGCGTATTCTTCATTGATCCTGAAAAAAGAAATGCCCGGAGCAAAAGCAATATACACCGAAGGGTTCCACTCCCAGGGGAGCTGATTTAGTTCCGTCTTAACGCCTTCCTTTATGTATGCACATCTGCCACAGCGGGCAACTGTTAAATCTTTGATAATTTTTGATGATGGCAAACCACCCGGTAACATCAACCAGCCATGATCGGTTACAATTGTTATTTCTTCTATTCCTGCTTCAATGGCTGCGTCAATTACTTCAGTGATTTCATCAAATAATTCATCCGTTCTTTTGAGCATTTCTGCCTGTTCATCATGTCCGCGCGTATCTATATTGCCAATTTCGATCCAATAGGATTTTGCAGGATCAAACCCATTTTTAATACTGTGTTGAAATCCTTTATTTTCAAGTTCGACTCTAAAATTTACAATATTGGCAGGTTTACCTGTTTTAAAAGTGGGCGTAAAATCTTTAATCTCACTGGTAGTATTTACCTCTTCTGCAACCGGACTGGCTTTTACTTTTGCTGTTGAAGTTAAAGTAGGAATGGCTGCAAATGTATGATTGAGTTCAACTTTCATACTGCGCTTCTCTAAAAAAGAAATGTACTCTTTCGCCATTTCATAACGGAATGCATCTACAAATAGATAAAACTGTGTGTTGTGCTCTGCTTTGACCTGTTGTTTGGTTGCTTCAAAATTATTGATTATCAGGTTCTGGAATTTCTCCGTGATTTTTTCCAGCCAGGGTTTATAAATCAATTGAATCAATTCCCGGATAACCGATTTATCTTTTTCAGTTTTCACAGCAGCATAGGCCTTACGCATCCAGGTATCAGCATAAAACCCTTCACAAGTATAAAACTGAATGATTTCATCGAGGCTTACTGAAGAATAAGGCCTGTTTACACTTTCAGATAACCTGTTTAAAAATTCTAGTGCTGTAATAAGGGGTGAATATCCAAGTTCTGTCCAGACCCATTTGTTCCGTTCTTTATGCTGCTCATAAAGTTGTTTGATGCCAATGTTTATTTGTGCCAAGTCTTTTCTTGACAGATTATCCAATTCATTGCGTAGTTGTGTTTCCCGTTCCTCGTTGATTTGTGGCCAACTTTCAACAGGTACACCAAAAATCCCTGTTCCCATCTCATCCGGTTTAGCTTCCCTGAGCAGCGGCTCTATTTGTGGGTACTTTGCGGGTGAATTAGCATAAAAATGCCAGACATGCTTCCAGGCATTATCCTGCTTCCCTAACTTTAGAGCAATATCCTTAATATTTCTATGGTCCGGGATAAAACCATAACGACTTTGGCAAATATCAACAAAGGATTCTTTTAATGCAGGCTCCATACCTGTTAAAAACCCATCGCCTAAGCTCATCCATTTCAAGATGGAAGGAATTGTATTTGGGAAAACGAGGCTGTTTATAAATTCTGCATCTATTACCGGAGCAGAGAAAGCAGTAATATCCATTTCGAAAAAAACAAGTAGCGATTTAATGATGGCTTCTTTCGTACTGCTATCCTGTTTTATATTCAACCCAAGTCCATCTTCCCGGTTAATAAGAAATGCCAATATTGTCCATTCCTTGCCATTGTATTGGTTAAAGAAGGTCCCGGTGTATTGATATTCAGCCAGGGGTTGTAACTCAAGGCCGAGGCTGCTAACTTCCTTCAATTGACTTTTTGAAATCCCCGGTAAATAAATCACAGGCGTTAATGTTTTGTCCCAAGTACAATCTGACAGCTTCCCCGATATGGCTGTTTTTAGCCATATCGCAGGACCGGTTAGTTTTTCTGGCAAATAGTTACCAAGAACAAACAGTGCCCCGTAAGCGTTTTGGAGTTTTTCAATCACCGATTCCCACTGTCTTTCAGGATCAGGCCAAAGGATTACCTCAGGCGGTACCATTATACTGCTGTTGTGGATAGTGGCTTTCTTAAAACCTTCTAATATTTTTTCTTTAAGATTCATCTGTGTTGTTTTCAATGTTTTCTGACCATTCATGTAGTAATTTTTTCAAAACGCCTTTATCAATCAAGTGGGTTTGATATTCAGCAATCAGGGCAGGAGTTATATTACGGCTCAGAGCATATTCCACTATTTCCTGATTTTTGGTTTTGCATAGTAACACGCCAATAGAAGGATTTTCATGTGTTTTTTTTACATTGCGGTCGAGCGCTTCCAAGTAGAAATTTAGTTGCCCTAAGTACTCCGGCTCAAATTCCGTAGTTTTTAATTCAAATGCTACCAAGCATTGTAATTCGCGGTGAAAGAACAATAAATCGGTATGAAAATCTTTCATACCTACTGTAAGGCGATACTCTTCACCCAAAAAAGTAAAATCACGCCCCAGCTCGAGAAGAAAATTTTTCAATTTGCCGACCAATGCCTTTTGTAAGTCATTTTCGCTAAAGGTGTCAGGGAGATTGAGAAATTCAAAAACATAACGATCCCTAAAAACCTGCGGGATTTTTTCAGATTTGGGATGGTTCAGGTGCACGAGTAGTTTACTGCTTAGTTTTTGTCGTTCATACAAACTACTTTTTAATTGGCGCCTTAGTTCTTTTACGGTATATTTCTCATGTTCTGTAAGCAGGATATAAAATATCCTTTCTTCGGTTTCTTTACAAGCGGATAAAATATGTATATGGTGTGTCCACGGAATTTTCTCCAACCATTTCGGCATTTCGGGTATTTGTGGTTTCACTGAAACCACAAATTTATCCTGCCTATTATCAGTTTGTTGTAATTGTGGTTTTGTTGACCCCACAATTGATAAGCTATTTTCATCTAAACCCAACTGGACATTATGATAAGCCAGGAAAAACTCCCGCATCCGGTAGATATTTCTCCGATCAAAATTTTTTACCGTCGGATCTTTTTCATTCAACCATTCCGAGAATTGCTCCACCACCTTTTCACCCCAGTTCTCTTCCGTCAACCTGCCGTGGATAAAAGCCCCAACCTGCCAATAAAGCTGCAGATGTTCACGGTTCACCGCAAATAAAGCCCTGTTACGCGCACTTTGTATCAGTTCGTAGAGCTGTTGAAATTGAAGGTTTATTGCATTGTCACTCATGGCTATTTCTCCTTTGCTTTTCTTTTTTCCTCTAATCTTAAGTGCAGATCATTATCGCGCACCTCACCCCATGGACTGCCCGCAGGATTCTTGCCCCTGTCGATTCCCCACTTGACGTTGAAGCGTGAGCGAAGTACCCCGGCTTCCACAAAGGGGCGTATGTTTAGCCTAACCCCGTCGTTTAGATCGGGATCCCAGCCGATGGGCTGTTCTTCCAATTTTTTCCAGCGAACAAATATATCATAGGGTGATTCACCCTCTAATATTAATTCTAACTTCTCCTTCAACTTAAGCGCCGCACTAAGCAGACCATCGGCACCGCTTTCGCCAGCCTTAAGTTTGGCTTCGCAGCGGCGAATCCAATCGCCTAAGTAGGTGTAAATCAATTTTTTTAGATTTTCCTTATCTAACTGATGGTAGTTGACCAAAGCCGAGAAGCCATCCTTTCGCCCATCCCAGATATGCCAGATAAAGGGGCGGTTTTTGAACACCTTGCAGTGATTGGAGAAAAACTCATCGCGCAGCCAATCCTCTAAGTTGGTTTTTTTTGAACCGGCTTGTTCAAGTAACTCTGCCAGTACATTGTTGTTCCAGACATCACCCCAGGCTTGCTGCAACAACTGCCTGAGCCGCTCGGCTGCCGGAAGCTCGCTATATACAGGTGGGATGCATACAATACCATCCTCATCAACAGGCAGCTCCAGCTCGTTAATCTGTTTTATCAGTTCTCTTGCCTCATCGCTTAGTTCCATCTCCTCATCACTCTCGGCTGGCCAGCGATAGCCGAGCAAACGGGCAACCGCCACCTGCAGGGCATTCTCAGCTTTTACGGGATGTCCATGAAATAACCACTGTGTTGGATCATCGCTATAAGGCTTGGGCAGTCCGTTGGGGTATTTTTCGGCAGCGACTTTTTGCCAATGCTCTATATCGAAGGGAACTTTTGAAATTGTTGCACAAGTTACTGATACTTTTTGATCGATTTTTCTTATTTCAGTTCTAAAAGAAGATGATTGACAGTATGTGTATAATGCATTTATTATTTTGTCTGTTTTCGGAACAATGGCATGGATATTTCCATCAAAAATTTCACCTGTGTAGATAAATGTTGGTAATTCTGACATGATTGCAATTGCAACTCCGTGCTTTCCCCAGGCTTTTTGTCCTTGATATCTACCCCCTATTTCTTTGTATATTCTTTTGAACAATTTTCCTTTAAATACTTGATGCATTCCAGTAAAATGAACTCCGCCTGTTCCACTTCCATGCATATATTGATACATTGTATTGATATTGTACAATTCCCAAAAACAAAAAACAAGTCTGTTCCTATCAGAAGGCATTGTTCCCTGTAGTGAGTTAGCATATTTTTCAAGAAGTTCAATATTGTGATTAACTTCATTAAGCACGACTCTTCCATCGGGATTCCCCAACTGCTCTTTCTGGTTTACTATTTTAAGTTCTGTGGATTGGAGTGCTTTATCTTTTGCTGCCGCATTGGGTGCTTCGGATACATCGAGCCCGGTAAATTTTTGGTCATCGT
>Ga0265294_10000922_pt1 | contig 39652 bp, 39 predicted proteins | sample MunlanPumphouse3_FD_192504 | JGI IMG/M metagenome (GOLD analysis project Ga0265294, IMG submission 192504) | Groundwater microbial communities from a municipal landfill in Southern Ontario, Canada - Pumphouse #3 | ecosystem: Environmental > Aquatic > Deep subsurface > Groundwater | place... | reverse complement strand
ATCCTTTGGTGGACGATCAGAGGTAATAACTATCTGTTTTCCCGCATTATAAAGAGCATTAAAAGTATGAAAAAATTCCTCCTGTGTCTTTTCTTTTCCTGCCAGAAATTGAATATCATCGATTAATAGAATATCAAAATTGCGGTATTTATCTCGAAAAGATTCAGTTGAGTCATCCCTGATGGCATTAATTAATTCATTTGTGAATTTTTCTGAAGATATGTAAGAGATATTAGTAGAGTGAATCGAATTTTTATTTATAATAAAATTACCAATTGCATGCATCAGATGAGTTTTCCCCAACCCTACCCCTCCATAAACAAATAACGGGTTATAAGATTTTGCCGGTGATTGGGCAACTGCCATACAGGCAGCATGGGCAAAACGGTTACTGTCTCCAATAATAAAACTTTCAAATGCATAATTTGGGTTTAAACCTGTTTTATCATATTTTTTTTGTAAATCATCCTGGTTTGTATTTTTTTTTCTTTCCCTGGACTGCCCGGGAGTTTTTAATGAATCAACCTGAAATTTTATTAATACATTCTCGTCAATTCCAAGCTGGTCTACAAGTATATCTTTTAGAAATTGATAGTAGTTTTTTTCCAGCCAGTTTTTGCAAAATAAATTAGGTACAGCTAATTTTAGTTCATTGTCTTTAAAATCTATATATTTAACACCGGAAAACCAGGTATTAAAAAGTTGTGGAGTCAAGTTTTCTTGAATAATTTTTAAAATATCTTCCCACTTATTATTTATTTTGTTATAACTCATATCATTCCTTTTGCTGTTATATTTTATTTTGGGTAACTTTTTGAATAACTATTCTAACATAAAATAATTTTAAAGAAAGAAGAATATTTATTCACATTATTAACATTTCCCTGTGGAAAACAGTCTGATTGAAATTTATTGTGAAAATTCATCGTTTACAGAGTTAAACTTGTTTTTTAACACCGATTGTCTCTGACCTATAACGACTGCACATAAGGGGTTTTCAAATAATTCACAACTTATTAACAATTGTGGAAAACTAAGATATTAATCAAAAATATTTAAATAAGAATATGAATTTTCATTTAATGATATTATAATAACAAATTAAAAAATAAAAATAAAGACTATTTTTCTTTTTCAATGAATTGAATTTAGTTTACTTTGTATAATAGTTTATCTATAATATTATTTTATAATGATAACTTGCAATAGAAACAAAAATAAGTTAGACTATTGCATTATTTGTGGTTTTTATATTAATATTAACTGGAAACATACTTTCAATAGGAAAATATTAAGTAAATTTTTAAATGATTTTGATTAAGATTTAAATAACAAGAAATTTTTACAAAAAAGGAGAAAAGATTCTAATGAAGCGTACTTATCAGCCTAATACTCGTAAAAAATTAAAAGTGCATGGTTTCCGCAACCGTATGAGTACCCGAAGCGGTAGACTTATCTTAAAAAGAAGAAGAAAAAAAGGAAGAAAAAGATTAACCGTTTCCGGTTAGGAATGTAATTATACAAATTTGAAGAATGAAACATTAAAAAGTAATAATGAATTTAAGAGAGTTTTTTTATCCGGCGATAAAAGAATTGGAAAGTATGTTATACTATACTTTCTTCCGATAGAAAGAAATATCAACAGATATGGAATTATTACTAAAAAGTATATTGGAAACGCAGTTAAAAGAAATAGAATAAAACGGATATTAAGAGAAATATTGCGCAATAAATATAGTAATTTATTATCCGGTTATGATATAGTTATTTTAGCAAGAAAAAATATTATAAATGCTAGTTTTAAGGAAATTGAAGAAGATATAGTTAAATTAATTAATAAATTATAATCAAGGATTAACTGTCTGTCAGCAAGATGGTAGAATGTGTTAATGAGTAAGATGTTTATTGCTTTAATCGTGTTTTATCAAAAATATATTTCCCCTCTAAAACCTGCAACATGCAGGTTTTATCCCAGTTGTTCTGATTATGCCATTCAATCTATTCAAAGATTTGGCTTTTTTGAGGGATCAAGACTTGCGATTTGCAGAATACTGCGTTGTCACCCCTACCATTCTGGTGGTTATGACCCTGTTCCGGTTAAAACAGTTAATAAATTAAATTTATCCGGAACCGGAAAGAAATAGATAAAAGAATAAATATTGAATTAGGAATAATATATAGTGCTGTTATTTATTACTCATCGAATTGATTGATAAATAATATTCAAAAAAGGAGATTAATATTTTGTGGAGTTCATTAATTAATATAGTAAGTCAAATCTTAGAATTTTTATATGGTGTTACCCATAATTATGGATTAGCCATTATTTTATTGACAATTATTATCAGGCTTCTCCTCTATCCTTTAATGCAAAAGCAGATGACTTCTATGAGAGAAACCCAAAAAGTACAGCCATTGATGCAGGAGATTCAAAGAAAATATAAAAATGATAAAGAGAAGATGAATCAGGAACTGATGCGTTTATATAAAGAACATAATGTGAATCCTATGGGAGGATGCTTACCACTTCTTATACAGATGCCAATATTAATTTTATTTTTCCAGGTTTTGCGCGAATTTAAGTATTTTATTCCAAATACTGAACAAGTTGCCGGTGGTTTTTTATGGATACAGAATGAAATTATGTATCAGGGAGAAATGGTAGCAGGGCTGGCTGCCCCGGATAAGTTGTTTGGTGTTATAAATATGTCGGGAAACGAATATTTTATTGGTATTTTACCTATATTAGTTGGAGCAACGATGTATATTCAGCAGAAGCTGACGACACCGGCTATGCCTGAGTCTTCACAGAATAGCAGCTCATCAAATCCAACCGCCGGAACACAAAAGATGATGACTACTATCATGCCTTTAATGATTGGTTTTATCAGCTTTACACTACCTTCCGGGTTAAGTTTATACTGGGTTACCTCTACAATTTTTGGGATTGGTCAGCAGATATTAATTAACAAAAAGGAGACCGAAATTAAGACTATTACAGTAAATAATGACAAAGAATTAAAAAAAGAAGAAAAAACACAACCAAAAGCAATACAGGAAGTTAATAAGAAGGAAAAAGAAAAAGGTAATAAAAATATAGAAAAAGACACTTCCTGGATTCCGGGTTATGAAAAACCTGCCTCTCTACAGAATAAGCAGGATAAGAATAAAGGGAAAAATAATCAAAAATAAGTAAAACAGTTTAAGCTGATTAAAACAATAAAGAAAGAGTGTTTTAATTGTTAGATTCTCAAGATAATAAAAGAGATTTTTTGAGTAAAGAAAAAAAGGCATTAGAAGTGCTTACAAAAATTATTAATTCAATTAGCGCCGGATCCGAAGCAAAGAAGATATTTTCTGATCAGGATTATGTTATTTTTGAAGTAAGCAAGGCAGATCCCGGTCTTATTATTGGTAAACATGGGCATACCCTGGATGCTATTCAATATCTTGTTAACATGATAGTAAATCAAAATACCGATAAAGATAATCAGAAACTATATTTAGTGGATATAGACGGATATCGTAAAAGAAGAGAAGAATCTCTAAAAAGATTTGCCCTTGAAAAAGCTAAGATTGCAAAAGAAAGAGGGAAAGTAGTTGCATTATACTTTATGAACAGCATTGAAAGAAGGCTTATTCATCTTTCTTTAAAAGACGATCCTCATATAAATACTCATAGTGAAGGCGTTGAGCCTTATCGTAGGGTTGTCATCTCTCCTCTGCAAAAATCTCCAAATTTAGATAGTATTTCAAAAAAAGCAAATGAATAATCAACATTAAAATGGTTTTATAATTAACTTAAAATGTATAATTTAACAATCATACAAATTTATTATATAAAATATATTGATATTTGGTAATTGGTATGAATAAAGAACAGTTTATTAAACAAGGTATTGAAGTAGAAACTATTGCTGCAATTTCAACCCCCTTAGGAGCCGGAGGCATAGGGATTGTCCGTCTTAGCGGACCACTTGCTTTCCAGATAGCCAGCATTATTTTTAGACATAAAGGAAAATTTAAAATAAATCCAAATGAATTCAAATCTCACAAAATATACTATGGAACAATTCTCCATCCTGACACAGAAATAATTATTGATGAAGTGATGTTGACTGTCATGCGAAAACCCAGGACTTATACTAAAGAAGATATCGTAGAAATAAATTGCCATGGTGGTTTACTGGTAGTTAAAAATGTTTTGGAAATCACGTTAGAGCTTGGTGCAATAATTGCCGAACCAGGTGAATTTACCAAAAGAGCATTTATAAATGGAAGGATAGATTTAAGCCAGGCTGAGGCAGTTATTGATATTATTGAATCAAATAGTGAAAGGAGTCTTAAATCTTCTATCTTTCAATTATCCGGAGGACTCAGGAATAAAATAAATGATTTAAAAAATAACATTATTGAATTAAATACAAGAATTGAGGCGCCTATTGATTTCCCGGATCAAGGGATTCCTGAATTAGACAGAAAAGAAATTAAAGAACTATTAAAAGAATACCTGCTTGAGATTAACAGTTTATTAGATACAGTAAAATACGGACATCTAATTAAAGAGGGTATTTGCTGTGTAATTATAGGAAAAACCAATGTGGGGAAGTCAAGCCTATTCAATTTGCTCTTGAAAAAGAATAGATCGATCGTAACATCTGTTCCAGGAACGACTCGAGATACTATCGAAGAATCGGTTGATATAAAAGGATTTAGATTTAATTTGATTGATACTGCCGGGATGAAGAATCCTGAAAATATTGTCGAAGAAATTAGTTTAAAAAGAGTAGATGATTTTTTAGAATACGGACAGATATTCATTATAATGTTTGATATAAGTCAACCCCTTGATGTACAAGATATTGCATTAATAAATAAGATAAAACCTTTCATTAATCGTAATAATAAAACAATCTTAATTGAGAACAAAATTGATTTACCCAAAAGAATGAATACACAAGAGCTATATAAAAGATTAAAGATAAAAGAATCAATTAAATTATCAGTAATAAACAGGGAAGGGATTGAACTTTTAGAAAAAAGAATGGTTGATTATTCTTTGTCGAATATTTCTATTCCCGAAGGCGGTTTAATAATAAGCAATAAGAGGCATCAGGAGTATTTAATCAAAGCACAAGAAAGACTATCATATATTATTTCAAAATTAGATACAGGAATTCAAGATGATTTTATTACAATGGATTTACAGTATGCTGCAAGTCAACTTGCGAGAATAACCGGTGAATCTTGCGATAAGGAGATACTTGATAATGTATTTTCAAAATTTTGTATTGGGAAATAATATATAATACTGAAAAACAGAAGTAACACTAATCATATGTATTCACTTACCAAATTAAAATCAATTTTTAAAAGAATGTTCCACGTGGAACATTCTTTTTTCTAATAATCTCATTTGTAGATTTATTGATTTATTTTTAAAAGATTATCTTAAATTACCCTAAAGAAATTAAATTACACATATTAATTTAATAGGTATATTAAATATATTAAAAAGGATATTTTAAATATACATCAATGAAATTATTTATAATCAGGTGACCAATAAAGGGATAAAAAGGTTTTTTATAAATAATTTATCGTATATAATATATTAATATCATTAAAAAAGAATATGATTGACTTAGGAAAAGCAGTTTGTGTTTTTTTGTGAATAACTTGTGAATAAAGGAAATAGAAAGTTTAATAATTGAATGAAAAGTAATTTACATAAAAATCAGGTAATAATTAGAATCATTGAAATTCCTGAAGACCCTTATTTATAAAGGTTACAGAGGGGCGGATATTTTAATTTTATTAAATAAAAATATTATCTGAATAGTTTAAATATTTTGCAATTAAAAATATGAAATAGAATTGTGGAAAAGCTGTGGAAGAAAGAAAATATACTTATTCGAGAATCAATAATTTAGTAAAAAGACTCAATATAGGCATGCTGTCTTTGGGCGTTAGCTTTAATAAAAAAAATAGTAATGATTTAATTAAGTATTTAGAATTAATTAAACAATATCAAAAAAAAATGAATATTACTGCTATTAGGGATGTGAATGATATTATTGACAAGCACTTCCTCGATTCATTATCAGCCATACAATTTATTCAGAAGGAAGTTGACAAAAGTGGTAGTAATGTACAATTGATTGATATTGGTAGTGGTGCAGGTTTACCAGGTATACCAATAAAAATATTTTTTCCAGACACAAAAATGCTTTTACTGGAAGCAAAAAAAAATAAAAAAGTATTTTTAGATACAGTTGTCAGTAGTTTGGAGCTAAAAAAAACTGCTGTACTTCAGAATAGGGCAGAAAAACTGGGTAAAATGGCAGAGCATCGTGAAAAATATCATATTGTAGTTTCAAGAGCAGTCGCCCAACTTGGAGTATTAAGTGAATATTCACTACCTTTTTGTAAAATAGGGGGAGTAATGATGGCTTTTAAAGGATCCTCTTATGTAGAAGAATTAAGAGAAAGTTATAAGGTAATTGAAAAATTAGGGGGAGCACTAGAAAGCATAAATTTAATAAAAATACCTTCATCTGAATATATAAGGACAATATTAATTATTCGGAAAACATTTCCAACACCTGTCAGTTTTCCAAGAAGAAATGGTATTCCTCTGAAAAGACCTTTGTGTTTTTAGATAAATTTTGATAATATAAAAATACTTTTAATGTATTTCTTAAAAAGCAATATATTTTGGAGCCAAGAAGCGAAAATAACATATCATCCTGAAAAAATTTAACACCTGAATAGTGCATTTTGCAAACTTAAGTCACAAAATATAATGATATTATTATAAATCATAATTAGTATTAAAGTTATACACTTTAGATGTTCCACGTGGAACATCTAATTAAAAATATTAAGGGGAAATGTCAATTATGAGTAAAATTATGTCTATCAGTAATCAAAAAGGTGGTGTTGGTAAAACAACCACGGCTATTAATTTAAGCGCTTTTTTAGCATTAGAGAAAAAAAATGTACTTCTGATTGATATTGATCCCCAGGGGAATGCCAGCAGCGGAATAGGAATAGAACGTTCTAAAATTGAAAAAAACATATATGATTGTCTAATAAATCAAATTCCCATTCAAGAGGTAATGGTACCCAGTCAGATAAAAAATTTAGATGTATTGCCTTCTACCTTACAATTAGCAGGCGCAGAAGTAGAATTAGTAAATTATATCTCCCGGGAAAACAGGTTGAAACAACTAATACGTCCTATTAAAGAATCATATGATTATATTATTATAGACACACCTCCCTCTTTAGGATTGTTAACCTTAAATGCGTTAAATGCAGCTGACTCGGTTATTATTCCTGTTCAATGCGAATATTATGCATTAGAAGGGATTGGACAGCTCCTCAATACAGTTACCCTGGTGAAAGAAAACTTAAATCCCAATTTATCAATCGAGGGAATTTTGTTAACAATGTATGATCAAAGAAATAATTTATCAAAAGAAGTAGTTGAAGAAATAAATAAACATTTCCAGGGTAGTATTTTTGAATCCATTATTCCCCGAAATGTCCGACTAAGCGAAGCCCCAAGCTATGGACAGCCAATCGCAATTTATGAATTGAAATCAAAAGGCGCGCAGGCTTATCAGAAATTGGCAAAGGAGGTAATTTCACATGGCTAAAAAGGGTTTAGGAAGGGGATTAGAATCCCTGATTCCTATATCTAACATAAAAGACCGTTCCTATGTTACTGAAGTAGATGTAAATCAATTATGGCCTAATTTGTACCAACCGAGACAGGAATTTGACCAGGAAAAGATGGATGAATTAAAAGAATCTATCAAAGCCCATGGTATTATTCAGCCGATTATTGTCCGGGAGTCAGCAGATGGATACGAGATTGTTGCCGGTGAAAGAAGATTAAAGGCAGCTAAAGAGCTGGGTATGAAAAAAGTACCGGTTATTATAAGGCAATTCAATAATCTTAAATCATTCGAAATTGCATTAGTTGAAAATATTCAGAGGGAAGATCTGAATCCAATAGATCAGGCTTTCGCTTTTAAAAGATTGAGTGAAGAGTTTAATTTGACTCACCAGGAATTAGCTGAAATGACTGGCAAAAGCAGGACTTTTATAAGTAATATTATCAGATTACTGAATCTTGATGACTGGATAAAAGAAAGAGTAGCTGCCGGGAAAATAACATTAGGACATGCCAAAGTCCTTTTGGGGTTAGAAAACAAGCAAATACAGCAGGAATTTGGACAAAAGATTATTGAACAGGAATTATCGGTAAGAGATTTAGAGCGGATAATTAGTATATGGATGAAAAAGAGCAGGAAAAATTTTCAGCAAAAAAGAACGATACAGACTTTTCCGGAACTGGAAAAGCAGTTAATAGAAAGATTCGGTACAAAAGTTAAGATAAAATTTAATGGAAAAAGAGGAAATCTTTCGATTGAATTTTATAGCAATGAGGATTTAGATAGAATTTATAGCCTTTTATTAAAATGAAAACAAATGAAAACAATATAAATGATAATTAGTTTCTGATATACAGTTAAATTTAATATTTTGTGAGGTATTATATGAAGGAAAAATTTTTTAATAATATGATTTTTATTCTTTTTATCATTCTGTTATTGATTTTTTCTTTAAAATGTTTTTTGATAGCCTTTAATGTAATAGAAAAAGGTTTTTTAGTGAGTATTATAAATAAAGGAATTAATGTAATTTATTCAAGCCTTACAAATCAGGTATTGCTTGCCATAGCCGGTTTTGTAATATTTGCTATTGCTCTATGGCTAATTTGGTTGAAACAAAGGATTGCTTTACAAATACCATCAGTGAAAATAACTACTGATGATGGTGAAATAAAAATTTCTACTATATCACTTGAACAGATAATTCTAAATACATTACATGATATAAAGGGAGTAAAAGAGATTAAGCCTGATATTCAAATCCAGAAAAACGGAGGAGTTAAAGCTATTTTACAGCTTATTGTAGCAACAGATTGTAATATACCGGAAATGGCTAATCTTATTCAACAAAAATTAAAAGAAGAGCTGCCAAGAATAAGCGGAGTAGACCTAAAAGATATTAAAATTAATGTCAATAAAATTGAATATGAGAATAAAGAGGTAATTCCTAAATAAAGAAGGAGGTTTAATATTTATGGTAGATACTAATAAAAATGATAAAAATCCGGATTTAGAAGATCAGAATGCAGAACTGGGCAATATATCAGTTTCTAAAGATGTTGTTGCTATAATTGTAGCTATGGAGGCAACCAAAGTAAAGGGTGTTATAGGGTTAACTGCTGGAAGAAAAGGTAACTTTGCCCCATTGTTAGATAAAAATAATTTAACCAAAGGTATAGAGGTCTCGATGAACCAGAAAGACGTAGCTATTACTATTTCCCTGGTAGCTGATTATGCCATCGGTATTTATCAGACTGCCGTGGAAACCCAGAAGAATGTAAAAAAAGCAATTGAGACTATGGCCGGATTAAAAGTAAGCAAAGTAGATATTAATGTTCTTGACGTTAAATTCAAGGAAGATATGGAAAAAAAAGAAAAACCTGAGATAAAAAAAGAAATAAAAGAAGAGAAAGAGAAAGAAGATAAAAAGAACTTAGAGAAAAATAATTAATTACCCCGGTTAATTAGGACAATTACTTAATTCTTTTAAGTAAATAAATAAAAAAGTATTTTCACTACAAGATTTATTTTATAGGTGAAAGTACTTTTTTATTTAATGTTTTATTAAAAAATAGTATTGTAGTATTGTAAAATGAGGTATATTTTGGCTGAAGCAATAAAAATTATTTCTGTTATTATTTTAATTGTTGTTTTATTGGGTTTAAAGTGGAATCTTGGCTTGATTATGTTTGTTTCGTCTGTTTTTCTCGGAATTTTATTCCAGCAGGGTTTTTATGAACTCGCAACTAATCTTTATCTTGCCATTATTGATTATACAACATTACAATTAATTGGTATTATTGTTTTGGTTTATATACTAAGCAGTATTTTAATCAGAACAAAAAGTATGGAGGGAATCGAAAAATCTTTACAGAATATTGTGTCTGATTATCGTTTAATAGTATTTTTTATAGCCAGTTTCTTGGGATTAATACCAATGCCTGCCGGTGCCATGTTTTCTGCTCCTTTATTGAAAGAAATTGGAGTAAAAAACAATATGAGTTCAGAAGAAATAATGTTTTTTAATTATTGGTTTCGCCATATTTGGGAATTTGTCTGGCCCTTAATACCAGGTGTATTGTTATACACTTCAGTAACCGGCCTTGATATTCGGCAGGTAATGATTTTCCAATCACCTTTAGTCTTTATTGCACTTATAATTGGGCTATTATGGATGTATCTGAGTTTAAAAAGGAAAAAGAATAATGAAATAAATTCAGAATCACCGGGACAACAATGGCTACTTTTGTTTAAAAGTATATGGTCAATATTGTTTATTATATTTTTAGTATTATTTATTAAAATAAATTTATTAATTGCTTTGACTGTTACTACAATAATGCTACTGATTATTTATAGAGAAATACTATTACCAAAACTGAAAGAAATTATATTTTATGATATATCATTCAAGGTCGTTTTTTTGGTTGTGGGGATTATGTTTTTCAAACAGGTATTAGAAAACACCAATTCCATGGAACAAATTTCTTTACTATTTTCAGCACTTGGTATCAATATTTGGGTTATATTATTTTTTATTCCTTTTTTGTTGGGATTTCTAACAGGAAGCACAGCAGGTTTTGTCGGAATAAGCTTTCCTATTATAATGCCGCTATTAATTCAGAGCGGAACCCTAAATATGCCCATGGTTATCATTGCTTATGTTGCAGGTTTTTCGGGAATGATGATGTCTCCAATGCATTTGTGTTTTACGGTTACAGTAGAATATTTGAAGGCAGATATTCTAAAATTTTATAAAAGACTATCGATTAGTATAGTTGGGTTAATTATGATAAGCTCAATTTATGTTTTTTATATAAATATGGCCATAAAGCAATATTGAATAAATGGAATGAATATTATTATATATCTTAATTGCAATATTTTTTCCCATATTATTATGATATTATAAATATAATATTCATTGATGTGTTCTTTGTAATTTTATTAAATAAACACAAAAACAACCACCACCTTAGAACCACTTTATAGAAAATACTAATGAGTTATAAAATTGATATGTTTATTCATTATAATAAGATTGGAGAGATTGGAGAAATAAAAATGAAAATACACTTTTTGGGAGCTGCCCAGGTAGTAACAGGTTCTAACATGTTGTTAGAGACGGAAAATAGAAAAATATTACTTGATTGCGGAATGTTTCAGGGAAACAGGCAGCTTAACAGCCTTAACTACAAAGAATTCCCTTTTAATCCTGAGGAAGTAGAGATGTTAATTCTGTCACATGCTCATATTGATCATAGCGGACGTATACCCAGTTTGATTAAAAAGGGGTTTAAGAAAAAAATATATTGTACAAAGGCAACTTATGACCTCTGTTCAATAATGCTTCCAGATAGCGGTTATGTTCAGGAGACGGAGAATGAATGGGAAAACAGGAAAAGAAAAAGAGCCGGGAAGCCATTACGGGAACCTCTTTACACTGCAGCAGAGGCCACAGACAGCTTAAAATACTTTTCACCTGTTTTGTATAATCAAAAAATAACAATTGATGATAATCTTACAATACGATTTCAAGACGCAGGCCATATTCTTGGATCATCGATTGTTGAAATGTGGATTAAAGAAAAAGGAGAAACCATTAAGCTGGTATTTACTGGAGATTTAGGAAGAAAAAATAAACCGATAATCAGGAATCCATCTATCATTGAAGAAGCAGATTACCTGATAATGGAATCTACTTATGGAAACAGAAAGCATGCTTCATTAGATAATGAGGCTTCCCAATTAATACCAATAATGATTGAAACAAAGAAAAAAGGTGGAAATGTAATAATACCTTCTTTTGCTGTGCAAAGAGCACAGGATATTATTTATGAATTAAACCAGTATTATGACCAAATAGTTTCAACCAAGGATAACAGCTACCTTGATATACCTGTATATGTTGATAGTCCTTTAACAATTTCAGCAACAGAGATATTCAGAAGAAATCCAGACTGTTTTGACAAAGAGACTCTTGAGCTTATTCAAAATGGATATAATCCATTAGATTTCAAAAATCTGCATTTTACCAGGACAGCAAAAGAATCAAAACAATTAAATATATCTTCAGAAAGTAAAGTTATAATATCTGCAAGCGGCATGTGTACTGCTGGTCGAATAAAACATCATCTTAAACACAATCTATGGAGAAAAGAGTCAAGTGTTGTTTTTGTAGGATATCAAGCTGAAGGAACTTTAGGAAGAAGAATAAAAGATGGAGCTAAAAAAGTAAAAATATTTGGTGAAGATGTTAAAGTAAATGCCCAAATACATGTATTGGAAGGATTTTCCGGCCATGCTGATAAGGACGAGCTTATTGAATGGTTGAAGAATTTTAAGAAAAAGCCTCAAAAGGTATTTTTAGTACATGGAGAAAAGGATTCACTCAATGCTTTGCAAGATGCTATTCAAGATGAGTTAGGGTTAGATGTAACAGCGCCTGAATTAGGAGATCATTTCCTTATTCAAGGTGTAGCCAAAACACCTTCTTTAGAAGGAAAACAGGAGAAAGGTGTAAGAGATTCATTGTTATTGGAGGAAGAAACCAGTTATTTGAAAGATTTAATGGAATCTGTTTTAGACCAATTAGAGGAAAAAACAAAACAGGATTTAGAAGAAGAAGACATGCATAGATTAAAAAATAAAATACTGGAATTAAAAAAAGAAGGAATTGAATTAAGCATGATGATGACAGATAAAAACAAAACAAATCATCAAAATAAATAAAAGCTTAAGAGAGTTAATATATTTCTGTTATTAGAATTTATATTTTATGCGGGTATTATACTTTTTATATATAGTACCCGCATAAATTTTTATTTTTAAAAGATGCTATCTAATTTTGATTGAATTGCCTGGGGTGGTACTGCTCCAACAATACGGTCAACTTCTTTTCCGTTTTTAAAAATAAGTAATGCGGGAATCCCTTGAATATTATGATTTACTGCAATATTCTGATTATCATCTACGTTTAATTTGCATACCTTTAATTTATCAATATTATCCTTAGCTATTTTTTCTACAGCGGGGGCAACCATCTTACATGGCATACACCAGGGAGCCCACATATCTACTAACACCGGTAGAGAAGATTCCAGCACTTCCTTTTGAAAATTATCTTCATTTACATCCAATATGGATTTTTCTGTCATTTTTTTCTCCTTTTTTATTGTTTTCTAGTATTTTATCAAATATTTTTAATCCTTTTTTTAGGGATATGATTTCTTGTGTACTAAGGTTTGAATTTATTTCATCTTCAAAAATTTTTTGTTCCTGGTTTATTTCATCTTTTATCCTTCTCCCTTTTTCAGTCAAACAGAGCAATATTGATCTACGATCACAATCTTTAACCTTTCTTATCAAAAACCCCTTTTTGACAAGATTATCTATAATTCTGCTTCCCCGAGACGGAGACAAGGATAATCTCTCTGAGAATTCAGTACAAGTAATTTCTTCATTACAGTTAATTGCATTTATGCTCTTCAGCTCAGCCATACTAATATTACATATATTACTGATCTTGGTTTCGTTACATATACAAAAATCTTTTAGTTTCAAGATAAAATCATATAATTCTTTCATTTTTGAACACCCACAAAAAAGATAATTGCTTATAGCAATAATTTCTAAAGGCAATTATATACTATATCTGATATTTGTCAAGTAATAATAGAAATTATTTTTTGTTTTTTTACAAACAAATGTTTAGAATATTTAATAGATTAATAAGAAAAGATAAAAAATGAATACTTCTTATCATAAAAAGAATTTAATTAATAAAAATATAGTTCCTGCTGACGTTGCTTTTATAATAAAAAGGCTTGAAAAAGCTGGCTTTAGTGCTTTTTTGGTTGGAGGATGTGTAAGAGATTTATTAATCAAAAAAGCTGTTCGGGATTGGGATATTATAACTGATGCAGCACCGGGGCAGATTAAGAAAGTTTTTTATGCCTATAAAACCATATTAATAGGGAAGAGTTCTCTCACAGTAACAATAGTATTAAACTGCAAAACATATCAAATATCTTCTTTAAGAAACAATAATGGTCAATGTTTATCCCCTAAAAATGGTGAAAATTATCAAAACTTAAAAGCAGATTTAATATCCAGGGACTTTACTATCGACTCAATATGCTGGAGTCAGAATACAGGAATAATAGACCCTTCTGAAGGATTAAAAGATTTGAGTCAAAAAATTATCAGAAGCATTGACCCTGATTTACGATTTAAAGATGATCCTTTAAGAATGTTGCGGGCTATACGGTTAGCATGTGAATTGGATTTTAGCATAGAGTATGCTACAAAAAAAAGTCTATGCAAGAATAATTTTCTGATACAGAAAGTGAGTCCTGAACGTATTAGAAACGAGATAAAACTTATTTTGAGTAACCCCAAGGCAAAAAAAGGGGTATTATTATTGTATCACTATGGTTTTATTTGCAAAATAATTAGCCTTGACAGGATAAAAAAGACACAAATAAATATAGAAAAGCAAAATAAACATTTGCTATCAGTATTAGGAAATAAAAAACATGACTTAGTTTTCCAGTTAGCTATATTGGGTAGGTTGTTTTATAATTCATGCAAAATTGCTGGTATTTTTTATTTACCCATTGTCAGATACTTAAAATTCAAAAAAAAGACAATTGAATCAGTCAGGATACTGTTAAATAAAGAATGGGAATATATTGATTTTAGTTCCAATGTTAAAATCCGTTTTATTTTATCTGAATTTGGAGTTATAAACACCAGGCGATTATTTTTACTGAAAAAGGCTTTATTAGAAACAGAAAAGCAATTATACAAAAAACACAATCTGAAATTTGAAGAAACCCTCTTAGAGGCCGAAATAAAGAAAAATAATCCGGTAAGCTTATCTGATTTGGCAATAGGAGGCGATGAAGTGCGAAAAATGGGTGTGCCTGAGGGCAAAGAAATTAGAAAAATACTCGAAAGCGCTTTAAGGGAAGTGCTTATAAACCCGGATAATAATCATAAAGATTATCTATTAAAATATATTAAAATTATTATTAAAGAGAATAACTATATGATATAGTATTGCTTGTATTACTTTTTATATTTGCATATAATCCATAAATCTTTCCTATTAGTAGATATTATTTATTGTTTGGTTTCTGGTGGAAAACTTATTAAATTCAGTTATTAAAGCAGAATAAGCATGGTGAATATATAAATGATGGCATTATTGTTCAATCCGGTTATATTAATGATAGTTTCTGTCTTTTTTGGTATGCTCTTTGGTAATATACGATTAGGCAGGTTTAGTTTCAGTACTTCCGGAAGTATGTTTGTTGGAATTATACTGGGCTGGGCTGTAGTAAATTATGTAAATACAATAGGAGCTGATAGTGAGTTTTATGGTATTGCCCAGCAAGTTTTAGCAAAAAATATTATTGATAAAGGATTTTTTGATTTGTTTCTTGTTTTATTTATTGCTTCAGTCGGATTGCTGGCTGCTAAAGACGTAGGTAGAGTAATCAGGATTTATGGTATAAAATTTATAATATTAGGTTTTATGATTACCTTTATCGGAGCTATAAGCACTTATGGTCTAAGCCAGATTAATCCAATGGAAAATCCTTATTATTACAGCGGGGTTTATGCTGGTGCATTAACCAGTTCGCCGGGGCTGGCTGCCTCAATAGAATCTGCCAGGGTTCATTCTGCCAAATGGATTGAGAACTATGAACTACTAAGCTCTCCTGAAAAAGAAGAGATATTAAACATGATTAAGGAGGATGAAGGCTTAGAGTTTCAAAATATTACATCTTTATCGGAAGAGCAGAAGAATAATTTTATCCAGAATGCAGAGGCGGGAGTAGGAACAGGTTATGCTGTTGGCTATCCTTTCGGGGTAATTATAGTAATCTTCGCCATGAACTTTTTCCCCATTATTTTTAAAATAGATATAAATAAAGAGAAATTCCTATTGAAGGAAGAACTGAGAACTGGCGATAATAATAAAAATAAGGTAAAAAGAGAAGAATACCAGAAAACAAAAACAGTGTATTTTGATTTATGCGCTTTTTTATTGGTGTGTATTTTAGGATATATGATTGGTATCATAAGAGTGAATCTTTCTGTGCTGGGAGAGATTTGCCTGGGATCAACAGGCGGTGTATTGGTTGCAGCATTAATCCTGGGATCAATGGGAAATATCGGGCCATTTTGTTTTAGAATGAATAGCAGTGTTTTAAGTCTTTTGAGAAAAATAACCCTGGCTTTCTTCTTTTCAACCATCGGATTAAGATATGGATATCAGGTTGTTGATTTCTTAACCGGTCCAGGAGTCTACCTGGTCATAACATCCTTTTTTATAGGTTCAATTGCCATGATTTCAGGTTTTATTATTGGCAAATACATTTTCAAAATAAATTGGATAATGCTTTCAGGAGCAATCTGCGGCGGGATGACGTCTACTCCCGGACTTGGTGCTGCAATAGATGCTGTAGGCAGTGATGAACCAGCCTCCGGTTATGGAGCAGTATATCCATTTGCTCTTTTAGGCATGGTAATATTTTCAAATCTATTAAACCGCATTATTTAATTCCAATAGGATTTATGGAAGAATTAGATAATCGAATCGATGTTCCTGATTTCCAAAGGATCTTTACAGATAAATGATTCCCCAAATTTAGTTCCAATAAGCATACCGTAATATCGGCTTAGGTTTAAAGTATTTTCAAATAATGGACTATCTTGAAGGTTCTTTCCAAATCTGGATTCATAACATTTTAATGCTTCCACTTTCATTTCAATTTCTTTACTTATGTCAACAATAAAATCAGGTTTTTCAAAATAATTAAAAGGGGTAGCAAAATAGTAAAATATTTTTTCTTTTATATACATAGCATTTTGCTGATAAAGATAACTTAAGGAAGAATTGCATATTTCTGAGGCAATCTTACTTTCCGGGTTAAACTTAACAGGATATGGTATAAATATTATATCTGGATTGGTATTTTCGTATATTTCAGTAATTTCTTCTCTTATTTCGATATTGTTTTTCAATTCCGGATAAAGATAGTCAAGAGTAATTCTTTCATCAATACCTAAAATCCTACTGGCTTTGATGGCCTCTCTTTTTCGATAATCAGTCTGATGATTTTTTGAAAACTCACCATTAGTGAGATCAATAATTGTGACCTGGTGAGCTGATTCAGTTAATTTCAATATAGCCCCTCCCATACCCGCTTCTGCCTGGTCAGGTTCTGTTCCAAACACAATGATTGTTGCCATAAATAATTTAATTCTCCTAATATAAAAGTATTGTTATAATATTAAACCAAAACATTAACATAATTACAAATTATTTAAGACTGTTTCAGCTATTAAAGAAGAGTGATCACTAATCTGCTTTAAGATATTAATCATATCAAAATGTATAGAGCTGGTCTGTCTTGACAGCTCAACTCCTTTATGTAAACGGTCAATATGACTTCTTCTCATTTTAGCTTCCCTTTCTATTATTGCCTCTTTTTGCTGCAAAACTTTTTGGGCTAACCGTTTGTCTCCCAGGGCAAAAGCTCCTAATGATTGGTAGAAATTTTGATATACCATTTTATAGAGTTCTTTAATCTCAGAAACTCCTGCCTCAGATAATTTTAATTCATTATCAATTTGTTTTTCAATAATAGGTATTATATCTTTATCTATCAAATCTCCAATGTGCTCAAAATCATTAGTGACATTAAGCAAGCCATATGTTTCTCTTGATTGTTCAGGTGTCAGATCTTCAAATTTCATTTCTGTCAGATAATGGATAATTGCATTGGATAATGTGTCAACCACCCTGTCTACTTTGCATAATTTGTAGAGTAGATTTTCATCACGGTCAAAAAATACTTTCATAATACCAACAAACATTTCATCAACAGAGTTAGCCATCCTTATTAATTCTTTTCTTGCCAGATAAATAGCTAAATCAGGGGATTCAAGAACGTTGTCGTCCAGAAACTTTGGCTTATAAAGTGATTCTTCTTCTGCTGATTTTGGAAATAATTTTTGTAGAAAAACAGCAAATAAGGAAAGAAAAGGATAAACTAATAAGGCGTTACCAACAATTATAATGGTATGGGCAATAGCAATCTGTCTTGGTAAATTAGGAGTAAAATAAACAGCAATCGAGTAGATTGGCTTAATCAGGAAAAAAAAGAATATTACAGCTACCATCTTATAAAAAAGATTTCCAAAGGTCAGCGTTTTAGCCTGACTTGTTTTTCCAAGACCAACAAAGAGTACAGTCGTACAAGAACCTAAATGAGAACCAAGAATAACAGGAATTGCCAATTCAAAAGGAATAATCCCCTGTGTTGATAAAGAAATAGTTAATGCCATCATGGCTGTACTGCTTTGCAAAATACTGGTTATAACTACTGAGAGAAGCAATGCCAGAACAGGTGACCCCTGTAGCTGAGAAATAATATTAAGTAAGGCAGGACTGTCTTTTAGAGGTTCAGAAAAGCCTGAAATCAGGTTCATTCCCAGAAAAATAAAACCAATTCCGAGCAATACAGCACCAAAAGATTGATAACGCCTTTTTTTGCTTAATATATTTAATCCATAACCTAAAATAATCAGAATAAAAGAATATTGTGCAATATTAAAGGTAATAATCTGAGTAGTAATAGTGGTACCAATACTGGTTCCGATTAGGATTTGCAATGCCTGATATAAAGTCATCATTCCCGTGTTTATAAGTCCAACCAGCAAAGAAGTAGCAGCAGTACTGCTTTGCATGGTAAAGGTTAGAAATATCCCAAAAAAAATCGAAAGAGAGGGATAAAAGGAAATCTTATTAATCCATGCCTGTAATTTATTACCAAATGCTTGTCTCAGGTGTATATTAGTTTTTTGTAATCCGTATAAAAAGATAATAAGGCTGCCAAAAATTCCTATAACTTGCAAAACCATAAAAAATTCCCCTTAATTAATGATAGAAAATTTTTTAAGTATAATATTTTTACTGATAATCATAAATATACCTTTTTCAAACAAAATTGTAAAATGAAGATTATTTGAATCTATTTTATTTGAACCATTCTCTGACTCTATTTAATAAATAGCTTGCTATATAAATTTATGTTTATTATAATTAATGTAAATTTACAATGATTACAATGAACAAAATTTAAACTTATTACTACCTGATTTCTTAATTCTAATTTTGTTAATATTGTTAAAAATATCGATGAAACAGAAAGCGGTTAGTAAATGGAGATCTTATTGTTTAAAAAAAAATATATTGCCTTTACCTTTTTTATTATTTTTTTGTTTTTTTGCTTCGTTCTTCCTGTCAGCTCGTCTACTGTATATATTATTCCTGTAAAGGGGCAAATTGAACCCGGATGGTTGCTTTTTTTAGAACGATCTTTGCAGGAAGCAGAAAGAGCAAATGCTCAGGCAGTTATTCTGGATATTGATACCCCGGGTGGCTATATTGATACAGTACAGAAGGCAAAAGTATCTATGGGAGAATTCCCATTTCCAATCTATGGGTATGTCAATACAAATGCTATTTCTGCAGGTGCTTACCTTGCATTGATCACAGACGGGTTTTTTATGAAAACAGGTTCTACAATCGGGGCTGCTGAACCTGTCCTTTTAGGAGGAGGGGAGGTAACTGAAAAGGTACTTTCTTTCTGGGAAGCAGAAATGCGAAGTGCAGCTGAAAGGCAGAAAAAGGATCCTAAAATCGCCGCCGCAATGGTTCGAAGAGACATTGTTATAGAAGATGTAGTTGAAGAAGGAGAACTACTTACTTTAACTGCCGGTGAAGCCGAAATGCTTGGTTTTAGTAATGGTACAGTATTTTCAATTGAAGAACTGCTCGAAGCTGCAGGCCTGACAGACTCAGTTTTAATTCCAACTACAGCGAGTTTTTGGGAAAGATTAAGTGGTTGGCTCATAAATCCTGTTGTAGCTACATTTTTATTAATGATGGGTTTTTTCTTTTTAATAATAGAGGTGTTAACTGCCGGTTTTGGATTTGGTGGAATTCTTAGTTTACTTGCTTTTGGTCTTTATTTTGGTGCACATTTTTTAACCGGTATCAGCGGATGGCCTGTAATCTTTTTATTTGCTTTTGGTATTATTTTTATTTTAGTGGAAGCCTTTATGCCTGGTTTCGGGATTTTTGGCATTGTTGGACTGGTGGCAGTAATTGTTTCTATTGTATTGGCAGCTGCTTCTACAACCCTTGGGATATATATGCTCTTAATCTCTTTTGCAATAGCAGGTATTGCCGGATATGCAGCATTTAAATATTTTCAGAGAAAGGGAACTCTAAAAAGTTTCATACTTTCACAATCAGCTACTAAAGAAGCAGGCTACAGTTCTTCTGATGATTATAGCCATCTTTTGGATAAGACAGGGAAAGCCGTTACTCCCATGCGCCCCTCTGGAGCAATTGAGATTGAAGGAAAAAGATACGATGCTGTTAGTGAAGGAAGTTTTATAAATACTGGTGAAACTATAAAAGTTACCAAAATAGAAGGATATAGAATAGTAGTTCGTAAGCAAGATAAAAAATAGGTATAAGAATCTAAGAAAGGAGTTTAAGATATGATTGATATCGGAAGTACTTTACCTTTTTTGTTATTAGTATTTCTTATTGTTATTATTTTTTCAGTTATTTTCAGTTTTATTCCGCTAAGGTTATGGATTGCAGCTATGGCTGCAGGTGTGCGTGTAGGTCTGGTTACTCTTGTCGGGATGAGATTGCGCAGAGTTGTTCCTGCAAAAGTTGTTGAACCATTGATTAAGGCTACTAAGGCCGGATTAGACCTTAATGTAAACAATCTGGAAGGACATTATCTGGCAGGGGGTAATGTAGATAATGTAGTTAATGCATTGATTGCTGCTCAACGCGCAAATATAGAACTAGGTTTTGAGAGGGCAGCTGCCATAGATCTGGCAGGTCGAGATGTTTTAAAAGCAGTACAGATGAGTGTTAATCCGAAGGTAATCGAAACCCCTCTTGTAGCAGCTGTAGCAAGTGACGGGATCGAAGTGAAAGCCAGGGCAAGGGTAACGGTAAGGGCTAATATCGAGCGTCTGGTTGGAGGGGCAGGAGAAGAAACCATTATTGCCCGAGTCGGGGAAGGTGTAGTTTCAACTATTGGTTCTGCCCAGACTCACAAACAGGTATTGGAAAACCCGGATGACATATCAAGGACTATTCTTAAGAAAGGCCTTGATTCAGGAACTGCTTTTGAAATTCTTTCAATTGACATTGCTGATGTAGACGTTGGAAAAAATATCGGTGCACGGTTACAGACAGACCAGGCTGAAGCAGATAAACGTATAGCTCAAGCTAAGGCTGAAGAGAGAAGGGCAATGGCTGTTGCCAGGGAGCAGGAAATGAAAGCTGCCGTACAGGAAATGAGGGCCAAGGTAGTAGAGGCAGAAGCCGAAGTACCAAAAGCCTTATCTCAAGCTCTGCGGGAAGGCAAGCTGGGTGTAATGGATTATTACAATATGCAAAACATTCAATCTGATACCCAGATGCGAGGCACAATATCAAAGATGGGGACTGATGGTGAAAAAAAAGATAAACAGGAAAAACAATAACTATTATAAGTAAAAAAAGTAAAAGTAATAAATAAAAATGAAAGGGATTAGCTAATGGATTTTCTAATAATTTTATTTATTCTAATTTCAGTTGTTTCTTCTATTATTAAAAACATAAGAAAACAGACCAAAAGCAAACCTGCTTATGATCCGTGGTCTTTCGATTCAGAATCTGTTGATGCTGAAAAATTACTGAAGGAGAAAATACCGACAGAAAAAGAAGAAGTTTTTAATTATGAAGAAGCAAAACCCGAAATTGAAATTAGCCTGGCAGAAAAGCAAAAAAATAAACAGGAAACTGAATTAAAAGGCCGGGTAGAACAGGTGGATAAGAGTATTAAAATAGACCACCCTGAAGAGACAAAAGACATAGCAAAAACCCCTTTCCAGGGATTACCAAAAGAGGATTTGAAGGTAAAAAAATCCGGAGAATTGGAAAAAGAACTTAAAAAATTATTAGTTGGGGACAATTTACCCCTGGGAATAATTTCCTTAGAAGTATTAGGTCCTCCCCGGGCTCTTAGACCATACAAATTCAAGAGGATTTGATTATTGATTATAAAATAGTATTATTTAAATAGATTTTTTAGAAAGTACAGGAGACAAGGGCTTAAATGAGTGTAGAAGATGTAAGGAAATATTTTAAAAATGAAAAACTTGATTATAAAGTAGTCGAATTAGAAGAGAGCACTGCAACAGTAGATTTAGCAGCAAAAGCCTTAGGGGTAAAACCGGCACTAATTGCTAAAACACTTTCTTTTAAATTAAAAGATGACCGTTGTGTATTATTGGTCACTAAAGGAGATGCCAGGATAGATAATCGTAAATACAAAGATTATTTTAGAGTTAAAGCTAAAATGTTGAATCCGGAAGAAGTATTTGAAGTTACAGGCCATGAAGTGGGTGGGGTATGCCCTTTTGGCTTGAAAAATCCCCTGGATATTTATCTGGATGAGTCTTTACTTGAATTTGAATTTGTTTTTCCAGCAGCTGGTTCAGGGAATTCTTTTATTAAAATAACTCCTGAAGAACTACAAAATATTACCAATGGTACCTGGGTAGCTGTTTGTAAATAGTGGATTGCTAATTGGGATTAAACTCCTCCGAGTAGATCGTTTTTATCCACAGATTTTGGATATCACTTTAACCAAATATTTACCTGGTGTTTTCTTAAGTATCAAGCAAAAATATTCTTGTCTCAAAAACCCAATATAAGTGGTTAAGTATTGCTAAACATGCTATTATCAAAAGACAAAGCTTCCCGGATATAAAGTTGCTTCCAAAAATAAAAAATAGTTGGAGGTTAGACTATGATTGATTTAACCATAAATGAAGAACAGTTAAAAAGGACTGTTCAGAGGGCGAAAGAAAAAAATATAATTATTCCCACTTTTGCCCAAATGAAAAACCCCGAATTAATCCCTGAAGTTATCAAGAAAAAACTGGGAAAAATCGGGCTTTGGGATATAAGTCCCTACAATCTTTTCCGGATTAGCTGGAAAAATGAACCTAAAGAAAGAGGCGGATTGTATCAAGGAGTAAATTTTCTTGAAATACCTGCTCAGCTAAGTGGTGTTGATACACGAATTATAGCCCTTGTAGGCAAATGGTTTCCCACCGGATCCCACAAAGTTGGGGCTACGTTTGGTTGTCTGGTTCCTCGCTTGGTAACCGGACAGTTTGATCCCACAAAAGAGAAGGCTGTCTGGCCGTCCACCGGTAATTACTGCCGTGGTGGGGCTTATGTGGCTGAATTATTATCTTGTGAATCCATTGCTATTTTACCTGAAGGCATGAGTAGAGAGAGATTTGAGTGGTTATCAAAGGTAGCCGGTGAAGTCATAGGAACTCCGGGATCGGAAAGTAATGTGAAGGAGATTTTTGATAAGTCCTGGGAATTGAAGAAAACCAGGGAAAATGTAGTAGTCTTTAATCAATTTGATGAGCCTGGTAACCATTTATTCCATTATGAAGTTACCGGGAAGGCGATGGAAGAGGTATTACTGCAAGAAATTGGTTCTCATGGAAAATTGAAGGGAATTGTACTTACATCAGGTTCTTCGGGTACCCTGGGTTGTGCTGATTATCTAAAAAAGCTGTACCCTGATAGTAAATTAGCAGTAGGAGAGGCTTTACAGTGTCCAACTTTATTAATGAATGGATTTGGTGCACATCGAATTGAAGGTATAGGTGATAAGCATGTTCCCTGGATACACAATGTTAAAAATACGGATATGGTTATTGCAATTGATGATAATGACACTATTCAGTTATTACGTTTGTTCAATGAAGATATCGGGAAAAAATATATGGTAGAAATGGGCATACGCGAGTCATTCATAGAGAACCTCCCCTTATTAGGAATCTCAGGGATAGCAAATATAATTGGAGCAATAAAATTTGCCAAATATTATGAGTTAGGAAAAAATGATATTGTTTTAACAGTCTTAACTGATTCTGTAGAGCTGTATAAATCAAGATTGGAAGAAATAAAGAAAGAAAATCCCAAATATAATAAGATTGACGCTGCTATGACTTTTCAGCAAAATTTAAGAGGAGTATCTACTGATTATATGGAGGAGCTGGGTACTCTTGCCAAAAAAAGAATCCATAATTTAAAATATTATACCTGGATTGAACAGCAGGGCAAAGAATTAGAAGAGTTAAATGCACAGTGGTATGATAATGATAATTATTGGGAAAATATTCATAAACAGTCTGACCAAATTGATATGCTCATCGATTCATTTAACCAAAGAACCGGATTATTAAAATAAAAATCTATTATTCTAAATATACAATTATTAATTATTAAAATATATTTTATAAAATTGGGTTAAAAGCAAAGGAGACCAAATTTTTATGGAACTAAAACCCATAGTAAATTTATTAATAAATGAAGCTGTTTCTTTGAGAAGAGATTTTCATCGATTTCCTGAAATAGGGTGGAATGAAGTTAGAACCTCGAAAAAAATTTACCAATATCTGGAGGAAATTAATTTAGAGGTAAAAAAAATTGCCTCTACCGGTGTAATCGGATTATTAAGAGGTAAAAAGAAGGGTCCCACATTATTAATCAGATCAGATATAGATGCCCTACCTGTTCAAGAGATGAATGAAGTTTCCTATAAATCAACCATCCCCGGGGTTATGCATGCCTGCGGACATGATGGACATATGGCAATGCTGCTAATTGCTGCTAAAATACTAAGCAAATATTATAAAAACAGGATTAATGGTAATATTAAATTTGTTTTTCAGCCAGATGAAGAGTCTGCAGAAGGAGCAAAAAGGATTATAAAAGAAGGTGTTTTAATTAATCCAAAAGTTAATGCAGCAATGGGAATCCATCTCTGGTCACAACTGGAAAAGGGCACTGTCGGAATCAAGGATGGTGCCATAATGGCTTCTTTGGCTACTTTTAGAATCAAAGTTGTTGGAAAAGGCGGACATACCGGATATCCTGACCATGCCATAGACCCGGTTATGGCAGCAGCCAATATAATCCAGCAAATACAGATTATTCAAACAAGAGAGATAAATCAGCTTAATCCTCTTATAATTATGATTGGAAAAATTTCAGGAGGAAAAAAGAATAATATTATTCCTGATTTTGTTGAGTTAGAGGGAACGATACGTTATTTGGAACGGGATAAATATCAAAAATCCATAAAACCCATAGAGAGATTTAAAGAGCTAATTTATTCAATTTCACAGGTCAATCGTGTTCAGATTGAAATTGAGATTACAGAAAAAAATAAAATGGTAGTCAATGATAAACAATTGACAGAAATCATTAAATCAGCTGCTATTAAAGTAGTAGATAGAGATAAAATAATCGATTTTACTTGCAGTGCCAGTGAAGATTTTTCAGAATTTTCTCACACTGTCCCCTCAGTTTTTTATTTTTTAGGATGTGGCAACAGTAATATTGAAAAACGAGTTTCACATCATAACTGCTTTTTTAATATTGATGAGGATATGCTGCCAATAGGTATTGAAATGCATGTGCAAAGCGCCCTTGAATTTTTTAAAAAATATAAAATCACATAATTTTATTATTGATTTATCAAAAACCATAATTTATTATAATTAATACAAGAATACTAAAGATGATTTAAAGATGAAGATGATTATTTATGAAAACTTATCCCAATAAAATACCTTTGTTTTATACTAAATCCCTATCAAAAAAATTTGGTGGACTACAAGCGCTGCTTTCCCTGAATATTTCGGTGTACCGGAGAGATATTTATGGCATTATCGGACCTAATGGTGCTGGTAAAACAACTTTATTGAACATAATAACAGGTTTATTAAAATCCTCATCAGGTCAGATTTTCTTTTCTGATGAAAGGATTGATGAACTTAAACCCCAGCAGATATTTGAAAAGGGAATCAGCCGTACCTTTCAGGAAGGAAAAATCATTCCGGATTTAAATGTTTTAGAAAATATTATGACCGGTTTGTTAAATAAGAATAAAAAAGGCAGACAATCCCAAAATATCTTTTATAAGGAAAACAAAAATGTAACAAGAAGTCAGGAAATATTAAGAAAATTTAATTTACAATCAATGGCAGAGCGTTGGGCTGAGGACCTAGTCTGGTATGAAAGGCAACTGGTTCAAATTGCCAGGGCAGTCGCATCAGAACCAAAGTTACTTTTATTAGATGAGCCAACAGCCGGAATGGGATCAGATGAGGTAAAAAAGATAGGAGATAAACTGATTGAGATAAATAAAGCAGGTGTTACTATTATGCTGGTTAGTCACGATATCCAGTTTATTAGACGCATTGCCAACAGAATAGCTGTTTTAGATTTTGGGCAGAAAGTTTCTGAAGGGAATTCAAAGCAAGTTCTGGAGGATACAAAGGTTCAGGAGGTTTACCTTGGTTCCGGATAACAGCAATAATATATTAGAAATTAAAAATATAACTGTATCATATGGGCCAATTATCGCTTTGAAAAAAGTATTTTTGGAAGTAAAACAGGGACAGGTTGTTATTCTTATAGGTTCTAATGGTGCAGGTAAAAGTACTTTGTTAAACACAATAATTGGCTTAGAGAAACCTGATGAAGGCCGTATTATTTATCATACAGATGATATTACCTTCTGGTTGCCAGAACGAGTAACTCGTAGTGGCATTTTTTTAATTCCAGAAGATGGTGGGATTTTTAGAACATTAACTGTTAAAGAAAATTTGCAGTTGGGAGCTTATTATTCTTTTGAAAAATATTCGGAACAGTTGGATTTTGTTGTTAATCTATTCCCATTATTGAAAGAGCGGTTAAAACAAACTGCAGGTACCTTGAGCGGCGGTGAGCAGAGAATACTGGCTTTTAGCAAAGCACTGATGGCAAATTCCAAGATTTTAATGTTTGATGAACCGTCATTGGGTTTATCTCCAAAATATATAATTCAGATTTATGACACTATAAAATATCTAAACAGATATGGTTATACTATTTTACTGGCAGAACAAAATTCAGTTCAGGCATTTAAATATGCAGATAAGATTTATGTTCTTGATGATGGACAAATAACATTAGATGGAAGTCCTGCTGATTTGAAAGATTATAAAAGAATTAAAGAAGTATATCTGGGAAGATAATTTAGGCCCGGAGGAAGCAAATATTTGAGAATTATTATTACACAGATAATTAACGGAATAGTATTAGGAAGTATCTATGTTTTAATGGTAACAGGATTTAACTTAATGTTTCTTGTTGGTAAAATAATTCACTTTTCCTATCCCTATATTGTAGTTATTTCAATGTATACTTGCTGGGGAATGTTAAAAATAACAAACAATCCTTATATAGCTGTCCTGATTGCCATAATAATTTCTATTTTACTACATATTATGGTAGAACCACTGTTCTACTATATTAATAAGAGAAGAGGAATGATAGATATTAATTCTTCCTTTATTTTATCATTAGGAATTGCAATGATTCTAACTGAGATTATGTCACATCAGATTAATTATGGGTTTCCAATTTCTTTTCCTGTTAATTGGATGAACAGTTATAAATTATTTACAATCAGTTTTATACGTATTTCCAGTGGCCAATTATACACTTTGTTTGTAAGTATTTTTATTGCCCTGGCTTTGTTTGTAATTATCTTTAAAACTCAAATAGGCCGTGCATTTCGAGCTGTAGCTGAAAATATAACAGTTGCACGTTTACAGGGCATACCGATCGTAAAACTGAATTTACTGCTATATAGTATTACAGGATTTCTAGGGGGAATTATTGCTCTACTATTTTCTATGTTGCTTGGGTCAGCTTCTCCATGGTTGGGGGAGTATATTTCTTTAAAAGTACTTGCTGTGGCTATTGTAGCCGGTTTGGGAAATATTAAAGGTGCTATTGTTTGTGGATTGGCATTGGGTATTCTTGAATCCCTGATAATCCATTTTTTACCTGGTTCCTGGTCTAATGCCATAGCTTTTTTACTGATGCTTTTAGTAATTTTAATAAAACCAAGAGGTATATTCAGTGAATAATTCTTTTTAAATCTTTCTTAGTAGGGAATATTAAAACAAATAAGAATAATTACTTAGATGTTTTTTGATTTTTAAAAAATTATAGTGATTTATATTTTTCGGCATCAATTTAAAGAATATATTGGAGAAAAAATTGACTTTACTATACTATTTTTTAGTACTGACAGCTATTTATATTTTAATGGGATGGTCCCTATACTTACCATATAGAATAGGTCATCTGCATTTTTTGCCGATATCTGTCATGGCTATATGTGCTTATTTTACAGGTGTTGCTTCTCGTGAGTGGGAATGGTCTTTCTTGTTGGTTTTATTAGCATGTATAGTTATCGGATTTACTATTGAATATATAGTTTCACTCTTAATAGGTGATGCTCCTACCTTTACTGTAGTTATTGTAGGTTTAACTTCCATATTTATTATAAGGACAGTAATAGAAAATTGTGATTTCTTAGGTGGAAGTATCGGTTTTTTTAATATTCCATCAGTTAAATACCTGGTTATATGGACATATCTTTTATTGATATTTATGGGTTCTTTAGTATTTATATTTGATTATTCTCATATCAGCATAAAGGCCAGTGTGATTTTTTATGACAGGAATTTAGCATCATCTTTGGGTATTTATGGGAATAAAATTGCTTTGATAGTACATTCCTTTTCCGGTGTATTAGCCGGCCTGGCAGGTGTTTTGTATGCATCTTTGATAGGAGGTATTACTGTAGACTTTTTTGGTTTTGGGATAATAGGCACACTTATGGCTATATTGTTTGTCGGAGGGTATAGCTGTATGTGGGGAGTAGTACTGGCAGCTCCTTTATTAGGTGGCATACCTATTTTGTTACCTGATTTTTTAATAGTTTGGAAGCAGGTTATCTATGGTGGTTTATTGATTATCATGATTTGTCTTCGTCCGCAGGGACTTGTAACCAGGAAACAGATTACTAATCTAAGTAATATTTTTAGAAAGAGTTTTTTAAAGAAAACAAAATAGGTTTATCATAATAAATATAAAAAATTATTTATTTATTACAATTTATCACTGACAATCTTGACTGACAGTTGTATAATTAAAAAATAAATGTGTAATACACTTCTTCGGGGCAAGGTGAGATAATCATTTTTGTGATTATCAATTCCCGACCGGTGGTAGTATCATTTTTGAAGATATTAGAAGGCTTGAAAGATTAAAGAGAAAAAATGAACAGCCCACGAGCCATATTTTGGTTGATCCGGTGAGATTCCGGAGCCGACAGTTAAAGTCTGGATGAGAGAAGAAGGTAAAAGGAAACAAGATTATCCTTAATGCCCCGAGGTAAATCGAGGGCTTTTTTATTTTAAATAAGCCTTTCATATTTCAGTTAATAGATTATTAAAAAAACGAAATAATGTAATATAGAAAGGAAATTTAAGAATGAGTACTAAATACATAAGTCATTATTCAATTTTTATTGCCTTATCGGTTATCACAGGATACCTGATACATTTTCCAATTTTACCACAGGCACCTTTTCTGCTGTATGACCCGGGACATGTCTTTCTGCTTATTGCAGCTTTTAAATTTGGACCAAGAGCAGGAATGCTTATGACCCTGGTCTATTCGCTTGTCTTTGCTTTGTTAACCGGACAAGGTGGCCCTTATGGGGCATTAATGAATTTTATATCAACCAGCGCCTTTGTTTTGGTATCATCCTGGATTTATTTAAAGCAACATAACAGAAAAGGAGCAATAATTGGACTGGTTTTGGGTACCCTGGTTATGACAGTTATTATGATTCCTGCAAACTTATTGATAACACCTTTATATTTAGGAGTTAATAAAGAGATTATCCTGCAGCTTATGCTACCTGCTATTATTCCTTTTAATTTGATTAAAGGGCTAATAAGCAGTATATTGACTTTATTAGTATACAAAAAAATTTCACTATTTTTAAATCAGGAAAGTATTATCCCGGAATAACCATAGTATTTTTAAGAACAATAAAATGAAAGGATAAGATGAAATGAATTGGCAAAAGAACATTTTTTTAAATTCAATTAGAGTATTTTTAACAATACTTGTGGCATTATTGCTTTCAGTATCTGCCGTAGCATATCAGGAAAACCAGAAAGTGTGGAAAATAGATTTTTTAAACACTTTAACAGGTTCGGTTGCCAGTATTGGAAATTATATGTCCTGGAGTGCCCAGAGAGCTGCCCGGGAGATAAATGAATCCGGTGGTATAAATGGTAAACCAGTAATTGTTTTAGAGTACGATACAGGCGATTCAGCTGAAAAGGCTATTTCTGAAATGGCTAAAATAATAGACCACTCCATGGTAGTTTTAGGCCCGGTTCCGGAGGTATGTATTCAGGCATCTATGCCTATGGCGGTAAAGCAGGGTCTATTTTGCATGACCGCCTCGACCAGTTATGAAATTGCTATTAATTATTTTCCCTGGTCTCTATCATGGTTTCCTCCCACCGAAGATGTCTTGCCGGGGGTAACAAAAACATGGGTAGAACTCCATGATGAATCAATAAAGAGTATAGTTCAATTTACCGAAAAACAAGCTGTCTGGCCACAGATGGCAAAATTTCACACAATTGGCTTAGAGACAGCTGGTGTGAACAAGATCCTGGAGGTTGAAGTTCCGAGAGATGCAATTATGTTTGATTCACTGGTTGTGAAAGCGCTGTCAAACCAACCGGATGGGTTTATCTTAACATGCAGTCCGGAAAAAGCAGCAAAAATTGTTGTTTCCTTACAAAGGCAGGGTTGGAGTGACACATCAAAAATACTTATTTTTAGTAGTGCTGATGATACACCACTTTATACAACGGCTGGAGAGTATTTAAATGGTTGCTATATTTATAATTATATTGATCCTAATAGCCAGAATGAAAGGTGGATTTCATTCAGGGAAGATTACAAGAGGGAGCATGGAGGCCTTGAACCAAGCTCTCTGTCTACTATTTATTATGACTGTGTCTACATGATTAAGGAAGCTATTGAAAACACAGGGATTACCGGCAATATAGAATATTTAACCGAAGAAAGGATAAAAATTAGGGATTATTGCCGAAATGTCAAAGCTTTTCAGGGGATTCAACAAACCTGGGATATGAACGACGGAGTGCCTTCTGAAAAAGGTGCCTTCCTTTTTATAATACAGGACAATCAAAAGGATTTTGTTTGTCAAACAGAATAAAGAAGTTTAAAAGTTCCTGAATGCAGGTAATAGAGAAAAATTAATTTATGTGATTAGTAATTATGATATTTGTACTGTTCTTAAATCTGAAATTAAAATATATTTAACTAAAAGATTAAAATATATTTTAATATAATTGGAGTAAACTATAGATTATGAATAATTCCATCAAAGATATTAATGGTATACAGGTAGGGCATGCCCAAAATTACGAAGCAGGGACTGGTTGTTCGGTAATAATTATTCGAAAAGGTGCCGTTGCAGGAGTAGATGTTCGGGGAGCTGCTCCCGGAACCCGGGAAACAGATCTATTAGACCCTACTAATACAGTTGAAAAGGTTCATGCTATCTATCTTTCCGGGGGAAGTGCTTTTGGTTTAGATGGGGCTGCTGGTGTAATGGAATTTTTAGAAGAAAACAATATTGGTTTCCAGGCTGGCGCGGTTAAGGTTCCTATTGTTTCGGGAGCAGTAATCTTTGACCTGGATATTGGAGATTCGTCAATTAGACCGGATAAAAAGATGGGATATCAGGCTTGTTTAAATATAGCAAATACTGATAATTCAAAAACAGGGAATGGATGCATCGGAGCAGGTACCGGGGCAACTGTTGGCAAGTATTATGGAATTAATCGCTGTATGAAGGGTGGATTGGGTACAGCCAGTATTAAAACAGGTGATTTGATTGTAGGTGCGCTGGTAATAGTTAATGCTTTTGGTGATATTGTTAATCCGGCAAACGGAAAAGTAATAGCAGGGGCGCTTGATGTGGGAAAAAAGCAGTTTGCTCACCCAAATCAACTATTAGATACCCGGCTTTTTAAAGAAAACAGTCCTTTCATGCGAAACACAACTTTGGGAGTAATCGCAACCAATGCCCAATTATCGAAGGCAGAAGCAAAAAGATTATCCATGTCTGCCCATGATGGTTTTGCCAGGTGTATAATTCCTTCCCATACTCTTTATGATGGAGATGTTATATTTTCCCTGGCTACAGGAGAATTAAAATCCAATCTCAATCAACTCAATATCCTTGCTGCTCATGTTATCTCACTGGCTATACAGAATGCAGTTTTTAATGCAACTGCAATGTTTGGCATACCCGCTCATTCCGATTTGGAAGAAAGTTAAAGTACAATATTCTATTAACACTTAGATAATTAGGAGAATTGATTAAATGTTTTCAAAAAGATTTATATATTGTTTTTTGGCTACTTTGTCAGTATCGATGGCAATTTTTACCAAAAAAATTGCCTTATTAGCCGAAGTCCCACCATTAAAATTATTTTTTCAGTTTATGGTTGTTGCTGCAATAATTTTAAGTTTTAATATTATATTATTTCAAAAAAAGGAAATATACAAAGTAAAGCAGATTAGTAACTCTGAATGGAAAAAAATATTATTAGCAGGTTTTTTCTTATTTTCTGCATATTTTACCAGCACTATAGGACTTAAATACACCACTTCAATAAACTATGGTTTTCTTATTAGAAGCAGTCTTATATTTTCGGCAATTTTATCTTTTATCTTTTTGAAAGAAAGACTACATAGGAGTATGTGCCTGCTAATTCTCACTTTTTTTGTAGGAGTTTATTTGGTAAGCACCTCTGGAAAAATGATTATTCCCCAATTTGGAGATTTGTTGATTTTAGCTGGTGGATTATTTTTTGCTTCATTTTCAATAACTCAAAAATTAGTGAATAAAGACATACCTTCAGAAATTATAGGGTGGGGTGTTATGTCAAGTGGAGCATTTTATTCCATTATAGCAAGTGTTTTATTCAAAGTTAACATTTTATCTGTTCAGGCAATATATGTGGTTTTATTTGCCGGTTTTTTTGAAGCAATGGTTGTGGTATTTATGAATAAAGGCTTAAAAATAACCAGTGTAACCTATTATTATATGGTTACTATGTTAGCACCAATAATGAATGGTATTCTCGGTGTTTTATTTTTAAATGAGATTATAAATGCAGTTCAAATATTTGGTGGAATTATACTTCTTATAAGTGTAATATTAGCCCAAAAATTAAAATTTTAGAAAAAATATATTTGTTTTATTAATATAAATTGTACTAACAAATATTGTTTTTTTGATTAGTTTTTAAGTGTCAATCAATAAATAAATAGCTTAAAAACTATACATACAAAAGGACTCTAAGCTATTACAGATAGCATTCACATCTTTCATTTTACTTTATAATAAGTATATGTAAATTGAAAATTAAATAGTTGCTTTTTTTTATTTATATGCTATTATGTTAATTGTATACATTATACACTGAACTAATACAATCGTGGATTAATTTTATAAATATAAATAAATTAAAATAGATATAAAGTAGATAAATGTATTATGGCCAATTTTACAAAAATTAGAAATCGTGAATTGCTAAGCCAAAAAGTATATCGAATTATTAAAAGAGATATAATCAGGGGTAAATTGGTATCGAATACCAGATTATTTGAAGAAAAAATTGCTGAACAAATGCAGATTAGCAGAACTCCTGTACGGGAGGCTCTTCGTCTGTTAGCGGCAGAGGGTTTTGTAGAATTAGTTCCAAACAATGGTATAGTCGTTAACCAGGTTTTACCCCAGGATCTTTTAGATATTCTTCGTATAAGACTCCAATTAGAAACCTACGCAAGTTATCTCGCTGCTAAAGAAGTTACCGAAAAGGATCTAAGCAATCTTCAAATAATGGTAGAACAAATGGAAGAAGCGGTAAAGGCAAAAAATGCACTTGAGTTTAGTAATCTAAATTTAAAATACCACAAATATATCACAAAACTTTCAGGAAACAAAAAGTTGTGTGAGATTTGTGATAATCTTTATGCACAATCGGATCATTGGATTAAAGCAATGGGAGTACCAGAGAGATTAAAGCGTAGTTTGGAAGAGCACGTGAATATTTTTAAAACTTTATCTTTAAAGGATTCTGATTGTTGTAAACAGGAAATGCATAAGCATTTAAATAATGTAATTTTAAATATTTCATCAATGCAAATGAAAGGAGAATAATATAAAGGATGAGAAAGATAGAGGCTAGTAAAATTTCTAGCAAGGTTAAAGAATTATTCTTGCAGGCAAATTTTAATATTGGCACAGATGTATTGGATGCACTTGAAAAAGCCTGGCAAAATGAAAAATCTAAAGTAGGAAAAGATGCCTTAAAAATGATTATTGATAATAATCGACTGGCTTCTTCAAAAGAATTAGCCATATGTCAGGATACAGGATTAGCAGTCTTATTTGTAGAGATTGGGCAGGAAGTATGTATTGTAGATGGAGATTATAAGGAAGCAATAAATAAAGGTGTAGAAGAAGCTTATGAGGATGGCTATCTAAGGAAATCCGTTGTAGACGATCCTGTATTTGACAGAAAGAATACCAAGAATAATACCCCGGCTTTTATTTACAATGAAATAATTCCCGGAGATAAAATCAAAATACTTGTTATGCCTAAAGGTTTCGGCAGTGAAAATATGAGTTCTTTAGCCATGCTAACAGCAGCTCACGGTGCTAAAGGCGTTGTTGATTTTATCGTTGATACAGTAAGAAAAGCAGGACCTAATCCATGTCCACCAACAGTATTGGGTGTAGGTGTTGGAGGAACCGCTGATAAGGCCATGGTTATAGCTAAAAAAGCTATTGCCCGTACGATTGGTCAGCATAATCCAAATCCTAAATATGCTCAAATGGAAGAAGAAGCATTAGAGAGAATTAATAAACTTGGCATTGGACCAGGAGGATTAGGTGGAAGTACAACTTCATTAGCTGTAAACATCGATTATTTGCCTACCCATATAGCAGGGATGCCAGTTGCTGTAAATGTTTGCTGTCATGCAACACGTCATGCTTATGGCGAGATATGATATTATTGATGGAAGGAGATAATAATTAATGTCTGAAGTAATTAAAATAAAAACACCCCTGGATGATTCTATAGTACAACAACTAAAAGCCGGCGATTCAGTAAAAATTTCAGGTTATGTGTATACTGGAAGAGATGCTGCACACAAAAGACTTTTTGAATTAATAAAAGAAGGAAAAGAGTTAACTGTTCCAATAGTAGGACAAATCATTTATTATGTTGGTCCTGCTCCAGCGAAACCAGGATATGCTTGCGGACCTGCCGGGCCAACTACCAGTTATCGAATGGATCCTTATACTCCAGCCCTTTTGGAAAATGGATTAAAAGGCATGATAGGAAAAGGACTTCGTTCAAAAGAAGTTGTTGAAAGTATGAAAAAAAACAAGGCTGTATATTTTGCCGCAATTGGCGGAGCAGCTGCCTTAATTGCCCAGAGTATAAAAAAATCTGAAGTTATCGCTTATCCTGATTTAGGTGCAGAAGCCATACATCGCTATTTGGTCGAAGATTTTCCTGCAATTGTTTGTATCGATTCTTATGGGAATAATTTGTATGAGAGTGAACCACCTAAATATAGTACTGAATAATTAATTTAAACAAATATAAAAAATATAATTAATAATAAATATACTTAATAAAAAGTAATAAAAGGAGATAATTATTATGGACATCAATCAAGAAGCCCTAAAATTACATAGTGAGAATAAGGGCAAAATTGAAGTTATCAGTAAGACAAAAATTAAAGATATGCACGATTTAGCTGTAGTATATACACCTGGTGTTGCTGAACCTTGCCGTAAGATCAATGAGGATGTTTCTAAAGTATATGAATATACCTCAAAAGGCAATATGGTTGCAGTTGTTTCTGATGGAACAGCAGTATTAGGCCTTGGTGATATTGGACCTGAAGCAGCTATACCGGTAATGGAAGGAAAGGCAGTTCTCTTTAAATATTTTGCAGGTGTGGACGCATTTCCTATTTGCCTTTCTACAAAAGATCCTGAAAAAATAATTGAAGCTGTAACCTTGATAGCACCAGTTTTTGGCGGTATTAACCTGGAAGATATTAGTGCACCACGTTGCTTTGAAATCGAAAGAAGACTAAAAGAAACATTAGATATCCCTGTTTTCCACGATGACCAGCATGGTACTGCAGTTGTTGTTTTGTCAGGATTATTAAATGCACTTAAACTGGTTAATAAAAAACTTGAGAATGCTAAGATAGTTGTCAATGGAGCCGGATCTGCTTCTATAGCAGTAGCCAAATTTATTATGTCAGCTGGCGCACAGAATGTTATTTTATGTGATTCAAAAGGAGCTATTTATGAAGGCAGAGAAAATAATATGAATTCTGCCAAAGAAGAAATGGCTAAAATTACTAATAAAGGCAAAGTTAAAGGAAGCTTAGCAGACGCATTAGTTGATGCAGATGTATTTTTAGGTTTATCAGCACCTAATGTTGTTAACCGGGATATGGTTAAAACAATGGCCGATGACCCAATTATTTTTGCAATGGCTAACCCAACTCCGGAAATATTACCGGATGAAGCAAAAGCAGGTGGTGCCCGTATTATTGCTACAGGTCGTTCAGATTTCCCGAACCAGGTAAATAATTGTTTAGGTTTCCCAGCAATCTTTAAAGGTGCTTTAAGAGTAAGAGCTAGTGCTATAAATGAAGAAATGAAAATTGCTGCTGCTCAGGCTATTTCTTCATGTATTCCTGAAAATGAATTAAGCGAAGACAACATTATACCTAATGTATTCCATCCAGATGTTATGAAGAAAGAAGCTGATGCAGTTGCTAAGGCAGCTATTGAAAGCGGGGTGGCAAGAATAACCGATATAAAATAATTTTATAACACATTTATAAAACAAAACAGTTAGTGAAAAATGTAAAAAGAATTATAATACAAATAATAATATCTAAAATAAAAAAATAATAGAAAAAGAAAAGGAGAAAGAATAATGATATTTCAAAAAACTAGAGATTTCATTGAAAAATTAGGTTTACCCGGAGGAGATCTTTTTGATCTGCCAACTTCCGGCAAAACATTCCCGGATGGTGCTCATTATCGTTTAGAAACTCCAACAATTAACTCAGCTGAGGCGATTAAATCTTTGTTGGAAAATGCAAAAAGACAGGGAGTTAACATCAACCGTGTAGATGAAACTTATGGTATCTTCAGACATACCTTAACTGAACTTAAAGAGTATGCCAAAATAGCTAACGACTTTGGTTGTGAACTGAATATGTCTGTTGGCCCAAGAGCTGTCTATGATACCGGTGCTACAGTTCAAACCTCACAGGGTGTTCGCGTAGGTTATAGATTAAGAGGTATGGAACAGGTTGTTAGAGCTGTTGAAGATATTAAAAGAGCAGTCGAATGTGGTATTCGTGGAATCCTCATCTATGACGAAGGACTACTCTGGCTGGTTAACGAGATGAGAAAAGCAGGAGAATTACCTAAGAACATGCATTTTAAAACATCAGCTCACTGTGGACATTGTAACCCGGTGTCATTTAAAGTCTTAGAAGATTTAGGCGCAGATTCAATCAACCCTATCAGAGACCTTTCATTACCAATGCTTGCAGCTCTTAGAAGAGGAACCAGCTTACCATTAGACTTGCATACTGATAATCCTCCAGCTTCCGGTGGTTTCATCCGTTCTTATGAAGCACCAGAGATTGTTCGTGTTGCCTCTCCATGTCACTTAAAAGCCGGAAACTCAGCTGTTTCTGCTCATGGACAAATTACCAATGCTCATGATGGTCAAATGATGGCTGATCAGGTTGTTATCGTGAAAGAAATGGTAGACAGATACTTCCCTGAAGCTATCCAGAGTGAACCAAATCAGGCAGATATGGCTATTCCTGAAGTGTAAGGACAAACAAATTATTTATGTAATAAGTATTGTTGTAAATACTTGAATAGTAAATAAATATAAGGAAGGAGAGAATAAATGGCAAAAGATAGAATCACAGTTAATGAAAGCGAAGTAGAATCAATAAGAAGGGATCCACCCAGAACATCAAAAATATTGTTAACTGAACACACTGTAGGTGCCACCAGTATGGCAATGGGGGTTAACTACACAGATGTAGGAAGTATGATTCCTGATGGTGTACATGAAAATCAAGATGAGGCTATGTTCTTAACTCAAGGAAGGGCAAAATTGGTTATAAATGATAAAGATGAATATATTATGGAAACCAATACAGCCTTTTTTGTAAAAGCAGGAACAAAACATCGCATCGAGAATATTGGTGATGAACCTTTTAAGATTGTATGGGTTTATTCTCCACCACTTCCAGCTCATCTTAAAGACGATAAATAAAAAGAATAAAAACTATAGGGCTGACATAATTTATTGATCAGCCCTATAGAAAATAATACAAACCATCCAAGAGAATTATTATTGTGAAATTAAATAATAGTTAAGTTTTATTACCCTATCTTCTATCATTGTTTCTTTTTCATAGTCATAAAAAGGAGAGGAAATGAAAGCAGCAGTTTTGCACACAAAACAAGAAATTAGAATTGAAGATTTACCCGCATTGGAAATAAAGCAAAATGAAGTTCTGGTAAAAATTTTTAGTTGTGGAATATGCGGAACTGATTTTCATGTTTATACCGGGGAGAGAGAAGTAAAATTACCTCTAATACAAGGACATGAAATAGCTGGAAAAATAGTCAAGGTTGGTAAAAAGGTTAGCAAAGATCTTGTTAATAAAAGAGTAGCCATTGAGCCGAACTTTTCCTGCGGGAAGTGCTTTTTTTGTAAAAAAGGAAGACACAATCTATGTGAGAATAAGCAAACCTTAGGTTTAACCCTACCTGGTGGTTTTTGTGAATATATTGCGATACCTCAGGAATATGCCTGGGAAATTAGCGAGAAAATATCTTATGATGAGGGCGCCCTCGTAGAACCTTTAACAGTTGGTTTACATGCTATAGAAAGAGCAGATGTAAAAGTAGGACAAAAAATAGTTATATTTGGCTTGGGTATTATTGGACTTTCTCTTGTTCAATTTGCAAAGTTAGCTGGAGCCAAGGTATGTGCAATAGATCTAATAAATGAGAGGCTGGAATTAGCGAAGAAATTTGGAGCAGACAAAGTATTCAATGCTTCAACAGAAGGAACCACATTAGATGAAAAAATAAAAAAGTGGAGTAATGGTTATATTGATTGTGTATTTGAGGCAGTTGGTGTACCTAAAGTACAGGAAGAGGCTATTTCCATCGTGAGACCTGGTGGTAAAGTGGTTCTTGTAGGTCAATCGGGAGAACCAA
>Ga0265294_10000920_pt1 | contig 39691 bp, 38 predicted proteins | sample MunlanPumphouse3_FD_192504 | JGI IMG/M metagenome (GOLD analysis project Ga0265294, IMG submission 192504) | Groundwater microbial communities from a municipal landfill in Southern Ontario, Canada - Pumphouse #3 | ecosystem: Environmental > Aquatic > Deep subsurface > Groundwater | place... | reverse complement strand
TAACAGTTTCTATGACTAGAGCAAATGGTGAAAAAGTAGAGTTCAAAGTAACTTGTAGATTAGATACAACTGCAGAAGTTGAAGTTTACAAAGCTGGTGGAATTTTACAAAAATTTGCAAAAGATGTTATTGCAGCTAAATAACATTTTGGAACTGGGACTTTAGTCCCAGTTTCTAATTAATAAAGATAGAATTTTATAAAGCAGTTTTTGAACTATTTTATAAAATTTTAAAAGGAGAAACAATGGCTTACAGACCACAAATAAGAGTAAAAGCAACATATATGAGAGGTGGAACTTCAAAAGGTACATTTTTTAATATAGCAGATCTTCCAAAAGAAGCACAAGAAGATAAAGTAAAAAGAGATAAACTTCTTCAAAGAATAGTTGGAAGTCCAGATATTTATAAACAACAAATGGATGGTATGGGAGGAGCAACTTCTAGTACTTCTAAAGCTATATTAGTTGGAAAATCTAGTGTTCCAAATCATGATGTTGATTACTATTTTGGACAAGTTGCAATTGACAAAGATTTTATGGATTGGAGTGGAAATTGTGGAAATTTAAGTTCAGCAGTTGGTCCTTTTGCTATTCATGAAGGACTTGTTGATAATGTTCCGCAAAATGGTGTTTGTTGTGTAAGAATTTGGCAAGCAAATATCAAAAAAACAATTCTTTGTTATGTAACAATGGTTGATGGACAAGTAAAAGAGATGGGAGATTACTATATTGATGGTGTTGCTTTCCCTGCCCAAGAGATAAATTTAGAGTTTGCAGAACCTGTTGATCCAAGTGAAGAATTATTTCCTACTGGAAATTTAGTAGATGACTTAGAAGTTCCAGGTATTGGTACATTTAAAGCTACTATGATAACAGCTGGAATTCCTACAATATTTTTAAATGCTAGCGATATTGGATATAAAGGAACTGAACTTCAATCTGATATAAATAGTGATGCCCAAGCCTTAGCTAGATTTGAAAAAATAAGAAGTTACGGTGCTTTAAAAATGGGTCTTATAAGTGATTTAAAAGAAGCAGAAACAAGACAGCATACTCCAAAAATTGCTTTTGTTGCTCCAAAATCTGATTTTACTACTTCAAGTGCTAAAGAAGTAAAAGCTTCTGAGATTGATTTGCATGTTCGTGCTTTATCTATGCAAAAACTTCACCACGCAATGATGGGAACAGCTTCAGTTGCTATTGGAGTTGCAGCTTGTATTCCTGGAACTTTAGTAAATATAGCTGCTGGTGGAGGTGAGAAAACTGCTGTTGAGTTTGGTCATCCATCTGGAACACTAAAGGTTGGAGCAGTTATCAAAAAAGAGAACGGAAAATATATAGTTGATAAAGCTACAATGAGCAGAAGTGCAAGAATTATTATGAAGGGTGAAGTTTACGCACCTGCGGATATTATGGGATAAATTAAAATTAAGGCTTAGCCTTAATTTTAACTCTTTATATAAACTTTTAAATCACTTTAATTTATCTATTTTCAAACTATCTTCTAGTTTTTTTAAATCATCTATTTTTTCTTGAGCAGTTTTTACAAACTCTTCAAATGCGAAACCCTTTTCAATAACTCTAATTTCCAAACTAATTTTAGCTACAATAAATCTTTATTTTTAGGAGTTAAAATGCAAAAATTGGAGTTATGGCACAATATTTCTTGCTCAAAATCAAATAGTGCAAAAGATTTTCTAGACCAAAATAGTTTTAATATATCAATAAGAGATTACCTTGCAAATCCACCATCAAAAAGTGAACTAGAAGAGTTATTAAAAAAATTAAATATCTCTATTTTTGATTTGGTGCGAACAGGTGAAGATATTTACAAAGAGTTAAAACTACAAAATATAAAAGAGCAAAATAAGCTAATAGATGCTGTTTTAGAAAACCCAATTTTAATACAAAGACCAATTTTGGTTGTAGAAAATAAGGCTTTTATAGTACGACCACCATTAAAAATAGAAGATATCATAAATAAATTTTAATGGAAAAGTCAAAAATAAATTGTCTTAAAAAAGTTTTAGCTATAATCTAAACTAAATTTTGAAAAATAATAATAATTAGGATAAAAAATGGGTCAAACAATAACAGAAAAGATATTTAGTGAGCATGTAGGAAAACAAGTTTTTGCTGGAGAGATTGTAAGAAGTCCAATTGATATGGTAATTGGAAATGATATTACAACTCCAATTTCAATAAAAGCTTTTGAAGATGGTGGTTTTGAGAAATTAGCTAATCCAGATGGATTTGCAATAGTTTTAGATCATTTTATTCCTGCAAAAGATATTGCAAGTGCAAATCAGGCAAAAATTTCAAGAGATTTTGCAATGAAATACAATCTTAAAAACTTTTTTGATGAAAAAGATATGGGAATAGAACATGCACTTTTACCTGAAAAAGGTTTAGTCCTTCCAGGTGATGTTATTATTGGAGCAGATTCACATACATGTACTCATGGTGCTTTAGGAGCATTTTCTACAGGAATGGGAAGTACAGATATATCTTTTGGAATGATTACAGGTGGAAACTGGTTTAAAGTTCCTGAGTCAATCAAAGTTATATTTAAAGGTAAACCTTCACAATATGTAACAGGGAAAGATTTAATCTTAGAGATTATTAGAATTTTAGGTGTTGATGGAGCTTTATATAAAGCTTTAGAATTTACAGGTGATACAATTAAATATTTAAGCATGGATGACAGATTCTCTTTATGTAACATGGCTATTGAAGCAGGTGCAAAAAATGGAATTGTTGCATACGATGAGATTACAAAAGAGTTTTTAGATACAGTTGCTAAAAACAATAATGGATTAAGAGCAGAGCCAAAAATTCACTATAGCGATGAAGATGCTACATATTGTCAAGTAATAGAGATAGATGTTGAAAAACTTGAACCAGTAATTGCATATCCATTTTTACCATCAAATGGACATAGTGTTTCTAAAGCAGTGAGTGATAATATAAGAGTTGATCAAGTATTTATTGGAAGCTGTACAAATGGAAGATTAAGTGATTTTAAAGTTGCTGCTGAGATTTTAAAAGATAAAAAAGTTGCACGACATGTAAGACTTATTTTAACTCCAGGAACACAAAAAATATTAAGAGATGCAACAAAAGCTGGATACATTGACACTTTAGTTGATGCAGGAGCAGTTGTTTCAAATCCAACTTGTGGTGCATGTTTAGGTGGATATATGGGAATTTTAGGAGATGGAGAAGTATGTATCTCTACAACAAATAGAAACTTTGTTGGAAGAATGGGAAGTAGAAGTTCTAAAATATATTTAGCAAATAGTGCAGTTGCAGCTGCAAGTGCAATTTCTGGATATATTACAGACCCAAGAAGTTTATAATTATGAATATAAATCCATTTGAAATACCTTGTGTTATTTTAAGTGGAGGGAAAAGCTCTCGTATGGGGGAAGATAAATCTCTTCTTCCATTTTCTTCTTCAAACTCTTTAATAGAGTTCCAATTTAATAGATTAAAACCATATTTTAAAGATATTTATATCTCTTCAAAAAATGATAAATTTGATTTTTTAAAAGATAAATCAAAACTAATTATAGATAAGAATCAAGATATCTACTCTCCAATTCTAGCTTTACAAACAATATTAGAAAAGTTTGATAAAGTTTTTATAATAACAGTTGATACACCATTTGTAAAAATAGAAACAATAGAAAAACTAATAAACCATTCAAATAATTTTGAGATTACAATTTCACAAACATCTCAAAGAACTCACAATCTTTGTGGAGTATTTTCAAATGATTTAATTGAAAATATTGAAAAAATGATAAAAAACGATATTCATAAAATAAATTATTTAGTAAAAAATTCAAAATATCAAATTATAAATTTTGATTATGAAGATGAATTTTTGAATATAAATGAGAAAAAAGAGTATGAAAAAGCTCTAAATATTATAAATTAAACTAATAATATCTTTAAAATAATAGCTTATTTAAGTAAGTATAATATTATGATTTTTTAGATAATATATTTTATATTTTGTCAAAAGGAAATTTTAATGAAAAATGATGAGATGAAAAAAGCATTAGAAATAGTTGATAGTGAATTAAAAAAAGCTGGAATTTCAAGAAGAGATGCTTTTAAGCTTGCTGGTCTTGGTGGAGCAGCATTTTTAGCTGGAGGAACTCAAGAAGCAAAAGCGGCAACTATTTCAAAAGCTAGTGAAGCAAAAGGAAAAATCTTAATTATTGGCGGAGGATTAGCTGGTATTTCAACAGCAGCTAGATTGTCAAACACGTTAAGTGAACCTGATATTACAATAATTGAGCCAAATCCAAAATCTGTATCATATCAAGCTGGAACAACTTTGGTGGCAAGCGGTGTTTACTCTTCGAAAGATGAATTAATTTATGAAACAAAAGATTTTTTACCACAGGGTGTAACTTTAATCAAAGATAAAGCAGTAGATTTTAATCCTGAAGCAAATAAAGTTACTTTGGCTTCTGGAGATATTTTAGATTATGATTTTATGGTTGTTGCAGCTGGAGTTGTTTTGGATTTTGGTTCTATAAAAGGTCTTGAAGAAATAGGAGAAGCATATACAAATGGCGATGCTTCTAAAATTCTAAATGTTTTTGGAAATAGTGGAATAACTTCTGTTTATAATATTGATAGTGCTGAAGATATGTGGAAACAGACTCAATCTTTGATAGAAAAAGCAAAATCAGGCGAAAAATTAAAAGCTATTTTTACAGCTCCAAATACAGCTGTTAAATGTGGTGGAGCACCAAAAAAAGTTGTGTATTTAGTAAATTCAAGGTTAAACGAAGCAAATGCAAGAGCAAATGTTGATTTAACATATTATGATAATAGCGACAAACTTTTTAGTGTAAAAGAGTATGCAGATGCAATCGAAAAACAGTTTATAGCAAGAGATATGAAATGGAATTTTAATCATAATTTAGTAGGTGTTGATGTAGCAAAAAAAATAGCTATTTTTAATAAATTTTGGGAAGAAAAAGGCGAATACGATAAAGATTTAGAAGAGCATGAGATTGTAAAGAAAAATCAAAAAGTTGAAGTACCTTTTGACTTTTTACATATAACACCACCACAAAAAGCACCAGATGAGATTGGAAAATCTGAAATAGGATCAGAAAAAGGCTGGGTTCCTGTACATAAAGAGACACTACAACATGTAAAATATAGCAATATTTTTGCTCTAGGCGATATTGCAGCCATTCCTATGGGAAAAACTGGTGGAACTGTAAGAAAACAGTATAAAGTATTAGTTGATAACCTGATTTCAGTTATGGAAGGAAAAGAGCCAAAAGAGTATTTTGGTGGATATACAGTTTGTCCACTTATTACAGATATAGGTAAAGTAATGCTAGCAGAGTTTGATTGGACAGCAAAACCAACTCCATCATTTCCTTTAGACCCAACACAAGAGAGATGGATTTGGTGGTTAATGAAGGTATATATGCTAAAACCTATGACTATGCATGGAATGTTAAGCGGAAAAGCTTAATAAAAATTTAATTTAAGGAGAATAAGATGAAAAAGTTATTAGCAGTTTTCTCGGTTGCTTTCATGTTTCTTTATGCAAATGCACAAGAAGTAGCCGATTTAAAAGAACCTTCAAGTGAAGTAAAAGAGCTTATGAAAAAACATAAGTTAAAAGAGGTTGATTTCGATTATGTTAAAAAAATGATTGGAGTTGGAAATAGAGGAGCTGTAGAAGCAATTTTAATAGATGCAAGACCTCAAGTTAAATATCAAAGAGGAACAATTCCTTCAAGTTTGAATATTGCAGATACTGATTTTGAAGTTGGTTATAAACAAATAGCTGATGTTTCAAAAGATAAAGAGATTATAGTATTTTGTGGTGGTTATGCTTGCACAAAAAGTGCTATAGTTGCAGATTTATTGATGAAAAAAGGTCATAAAAATGTTAAAGTTTATAACGCTGGTGAGCCTGAATGGTCTAAAAAAGATTACTTAGAAGTTGATACATTGGTTGTTAAAGCTTATTTTGAAAATAACAGTGCGTTATTAGTAGATGCAAGACCACATGTTAAATATTTACAAGAGACAATTTTAGGAAGTATTTCAATTCCTGATACAAATTTTGATAAATTAGCAGGAAGATTTCCTATAGATAAAGATGAAAAAATTGTAGTTTTTTGTGCTGGTTATGAGTGTGAAAAATCAAATATAGTTGCCGAAAAACTTTATAAACTAGGATATAAAAATGTTGTTGTTTATGCAGGTGGTCTTCCTGAATGGAAAAAGCAATCTCTTCCAACAACAGCTGGAGCTAAAAAAGTTGATGCAGTAAAAAAAGAACAAAAACCAGAATTTAGTAAAAATGGTGCAAAACTTGGAAAAGATGATGGAAGTATCGATGGTGAGTGGTTAAAAGCTCTTATAGTTGAGAATAAAGTTCCAGAATATATACAAATTGTAAATGTACTACCAGAAAAAGAGTTTAAAAAGGGAAATATTAAGGGTTCTATAAATATTGAAACAGATAAGCTTTCAGCAAAAGAGATTGTTTCAAAATTACCTAAAAATAAAACTATTGTTTTTAACTGTAGTGCAGGAGCTAGATCTATTGAAGCTTGGATGAAACTTAAAAAAGATGGTATAGATGTAAGTGATATTTTTTACTTTGATGCAAATATAAATTGTAAAGATAATAATTGTAAAATTGAAGTAAATGAGCCTTTGGAATAAAAGGCTTGTTTTATTTTTGATATAAAAAAGGGGGAAGGCTTTAAAACCTTCCCCCTTTTTTGTTTGTATGCAAATTTATTATTTAAGTGCTGCTTTAGCAGATACTACTAAAGATGCAAATGCAGCAGAATCATTCATAGCAAGGTTTGCTAAGATTTTTCTATCAAGTTCAATACCTGATAATCTTAAACCATTTATGAATCTTGAGTAGTTAATATCATTTAATCTACAAGCTGCATTGATTCTAATAATCCAAAGCTTTCTAATATCTCTTTTTTTCTGTCTTCTATCTCTATAAGCATATACAAGACTTCTTTCTAACTGTTCTTTAGCTTTTCTAAAGTGTTTTCTTCTACCACCGAAGAATCCTCTAGCTAGTTTTAATACTTTTTTGTGTCTTCTTCTTCTTACAACACCAGTTTTTACTCTTGGCATATTTTTCCTTTCTTTACCGTTATTTTTAATAAGGTGTCGGATTTATCCGAACTTATCCATATAATATGGAGGGACAAAATTACTATATTTTAGTAATTACGCTAAACATAAAGTTGAAAGAATTCCATGAACATTTGTACTATGTACAGTTTGTGGTCCTCTCAAATTTCTTTTTCTTTTTTGCGTTTTTTTAGTTAAAATGTGGCTTCTAAAAGCAGAACCTCTTTTGATAGTTCCATTTTTCTTTACTTTAAATCTTTTAACAGCACCTTTAACGCTTTTCATCTTTGGCATAAAGAAATCCTTTCATATAAATTTGCATTTTTCATAGTGAAAAAGTTTTGGATTATACTTAAAAAAATATTAATAAATGATTAAAATATATAAAATAGAAGGCTTAAAAAAGATTAGTTTAACTAATCTTTTTTAGGAGTTACAAGAAGATTTACGTATCTTCCTTCAAGTTTTGGATCTTTGTCCATAATTGCTATATCTTCAATCATAGCCCAAACTCTTCTTAAAACTTCAACACCAGCTTCAGGGTTTGCCATCTCTCTACCTTTTAGGAAAACTCTAAATTTTACATGATTTCCTTCTTCTAAAAACTCAATTGCATGTTTTACTTTATAGTTAATATCATTTTCAGCAATTTTTACAGATAGTTTTATCTCTTTAACAACTACTATTTTTTGATTTTTCTTTGCCTCTTTTTTCTTTTTCTCTTGTTGATACTTGAATTTACTGTAGTCCATAATCTTTGCAACAGGAGGAGTGGCATCTGCAGCTATAAGAACTAAATCAAGTCCAGCCTCATCTGCAAGAGCAAGAGCCTGAGCAGTAGGAATAATTCCATAATTTTCTCCACTATCATTTGTACATCTTACTTCTTTTGCAGTAATATCCTCATTCATTATTACATCTGATTTTTTATTATCTCTACTCAAATTCTACTCTCCTTGTTTATTTTGTTTAGTAAGTCAATAAAATCTTGCTTACTTAAATTTGATTGCTCTCTAGTTCTTCTATTTCTTAAAGCAATAGATTTATTAGCAACTTCCTCATCTCCAATAACAACAATCATTGGAACTCTCTCTTTTTCTGCCATTCTAATTCTTTTATTTAAACTTTCGTTCATATTAAAGATTTTAGAATCTATACCATCTTCTACTAAATCTCTTTGTATCTCTTTTGCATACTCAACATGAGAATCAGCAATTGGGACAAAAATAACTTGAGTTGGTGCAATAACAAATGGAAATTCTCCAGCACAGTGTTCAGTTAAAATTCCAATAAATCTTTCAAATGAACCTAAAATTGCTCTATGAATCATAACTGGTTGTTCTTTTTCACCTTTGTCATTAATAAACTCAGCATTAAATCTTGAAGGCAAATTCATATCTACTTGAACAGTACCACATTGCCATTTTCTACCTATTGCATCTAGGATTTTAATGTCGATTTTTGGACCATAAAATGCTCCACCACCTTCATCAATTCCATACTCTATATTTTTTTCATTTAAAGCATCCATAATTCCAGCAGTTGTTTTCTCCCAGAAAATATCATCACCAATTGCTTTTTCAGGTTTTGTAGAAACTTCAATTTCATATTTAAAATCAAACATTTTAAGAAGTGAATCAACAAATTCTAATACTTCAAATATCACTTCTTTTATTTGATCTTGTGTACAAAAGATATGTGAATCATCTTGAGTAAACTCTCTTACTCTAAATAATCCATGCATAGCTCCACTCATTTCGTGCCTATGTACAACTCCATATTCAAAAAGTTTTTTTGGTAAATCTTTATATGAAACTAAACTATTTTTAAAGATTTGAATATGCCCAACACAGTTCATTGGTTTAATTCCATACTCTTGATCATCAATAGTAGTAAAATACATATTCTCTTTATAGTTTGCGTAATGCCCTGAGATTTTCCACATTTCTGATTTTAATATCTCAGGTCCTCGAACTGGTTCATAATCTCTAACTCTATGAGCTTTATATAAAAGATGTTCTAACTTACTTCTTAGTCTTGCTCCATTTGGTAACCACATAGGAAGACCAGCTCCAACATCATCATTAAATGTGAATAGCTCAAGTTCAGTTCCTAGCTTTCTATGATCTCTTTTTTTAGCCTCTTCAATCATTTTTGTATAATCAAATAAGGCTTGTTTATCAAAAAATGCAATACCATAAATTCTAGTAATCATCTCATTTTTTTCATCCCCACCAAGATAAGCACCAGCAACTCTTGTTAGTTTAAAACTTCTAATCATTCTAGTGTTTGGTAAGTGAGGACCTCTACATAAATCTTCAAAATCACCTTGTTTGTAGATTGTTAAAGTGTCATCTTTTATATTTTTAAGAACAGCTTGTTTTAACTCATCATTTTTAAATTTCTCGTAAAACTCTTCTTTTGTAGTTTCATATCTAGTAATAGGAAGCTTTCTATCTGCGATTTCTTTCATTTTCTTTTCAATAGTTGGTAAATCTTCATCTGAGATTTTACTTTCTACTTTAAAGTCATAATAAAAACCTTCTTTTACAACAGGTCCAACAAAGAATTTTGCTTCAGGATAAAGTTCTTTGATAGCTTGAGCCATCATGTGAGCGCAAGAGTGTCTTAAAATCTCTAGAGACTCTTTTGAGTCGTCAGCTTTTATAATATCTCCTTTGATATTTAAAGCTTCAGCAGTCTGAAGGTCATAAATTTGACCATCATGTAATAAACCAATTTGTTCCAATATTTTCCTTTTTTTCAAAGTATTATAAAATGCAATTATTTTATCTTAAAGAAACTTAAACAATATAAATCGTATGGTTATTTTAGTAAGATTTGGTTACAATTTACCTATGATTCTAAATATTTCTAAAATAAAAACGGAAGCATTGTTACTATTTTGTAGAGACTTAATAAATACATACAAAGATGTAAAGCCAAAAACAAAGTCTGATTTGGAACTTTATCATGAGTTCGAAACTATTAATAGTGATATATTAAAACAGCTTTCAAATATTTTGTATGAACCAAAATATTATATAGATAATCAAAAGAACTTTAGAGTAAAAGCTATTTTAAAATGTTATAACTTTATATCAAAAGAGCTTGAAAAAAACCTCAAACAAAATGAAGAGTTTAATCCATCACTTCTATATTTTTCAATATTAGCTCTTTGGTTTAAAGAGTTAAATAAAGAGTCAACAAGTAAAGAGTTTATCTTTTTCACACTATATCCATATTCATTTATTTATGATAAGTTTTTAATAAAAATGAGTGATGTTGAGTATAAAATTATGAATATAAAAATGATAGAGTTATCTGAAATAATAGTTTCAAAATACGATAGATTAACATTATAAAGATAGATTTAACTATCTTTATAACTTAAAAATTAGCAAGAAGGAACATTTCCTGAATCACTTGCAAACTCTATAGAGAAATCCATAACATGCTCAAGAAGACTCTCTTTTATATCTCCAGCTTTTACTTTTGGACAAATTTTTATAATCTCAGCTTCAGCTGTTCCATCTGCTTTTATTTTTCTCCACTCCTCTTGAGTATGTTTTAAAGCAAATTTTGCTCCATCCATCCCGCAAGGCTCTTTTAAGAATTTAATAAATGCTTTTTGTCCTTTTTGAACATCTGCAAAAGATGAAGTTGACGCAATAGCCAAAGCTAAAGTTGAAGCTGCTAATATCTTTAATAGTTTCATACTATTCTCCTAAATTAAATTTAGCTACAATTATAACCTTTAGATATAAAAAGTGTCTGAAATTTACAAAAAAATATAAATAAAAGAGTAAAAATTGCAATACAATATTTTAAAAAAAATTGTTGATTATCTTAGTAAGAATGCCCAAAATATAAAGTTTATAAAAAGAGTTGATAACAATATAATTATAATTGAATTTAATAATAAAAATATCATATACTTTGATTTAAACAAATCAAATGCAAAGATATTTAAATCAAAAGAACAAATATCATTAAAAAAAGATTTTAATGCTCCTTTTGATGTGGTGCTTCAAAAAAAGTTTACAAATTCAAAAATTGAGAGTATTGAAATTTATAACAATGATAAAATCATAAATATAAAGGTAAATTCAAGTTCATCTTATAAGAAAGAGAATTTGATTTTGCAACTCGAATTTACTGGAAAATATACAAATATTATAATTTTAGATGAAAATAGAACTATTTTGGAAGCTTTAAGGCATATTGATGAATATTCATCTTTTAGAGTTGTAAAAGTTGGAGTAAAACTTGAAGAAATTCCCAAAAAAGATTTTGTACCAAAAGAGTACGAAATAGAGAATATTGAAGATTATTTATATCAAGTTTATGATGAACAAGTTAAAGAGAATTTAGAAAATATTAAAAAACAAAAAATTTCAAATATTGATAAAAATATTAAAAAATTAGAAAAAATTCTACACTCTTTACCAAAAAAAGAGGATTTGGAACAAGAGTCAGAAGATACATATACAAAAGCAAATCTAATTTTAGGAAATTTACATACTATAAAAGCTTATCAAAAAGAGTTAAAAATTGAAGATTATAATGGTAAATTAATAACTGTAGAGCTTGAAAATATGAAAAATCCAACTATTTTTACAAATGATTTATTTAAAAAAGCAAAAAAATTAAAACAAAAAGCCATTAATATAACTATTGAAGAGAGTAATTTAAAAGATAAATTGGATTTTTTAAAAAAATTAAGAATAAATCTTCAAAATGCAAGTTCGATTGATGAGTGTGAATTTTTATTTCCAAAAAAAGAGAAAAATCAGATAAAAACGAAAAAAGCGCAAAACTGTGAGAGTTTTTTCTTTGAAGGTTTTAAAATTATGTTAGGTGCTAATGAGCGAGAAAATATCTATTTACTTGAAAATTCAAAAGCTAGTGATTTTTGGTTTCATCTAAAAGATAGACCATCTTGTCATGTGATTGTACAAAATAGTAAAAAAGATTTACCACAAAATATTATAGAAAAAGCAGCAAGTTTATGTGCAAAGTTTAGTGTAGATTTTGGTGGTACATATGAAGTTGATTTTACACAAAGAAGAAATGTCAAAATTCAACATGGAGCAAATGTGCTTTATAATCCATACAGTACTATTGTTGTTAAAGTTTAACATAAGAGATAGTTAATAAAATTTAAATATAATATTTGATATTTAATATTTTTTAGGAGAATATAATGAAAAAAATTAGAAATTTAACACTAAGTATTGTTTTAGCTTCAACACTATTTAGTGGATGTGCAACGACGCAGTTACAAACTAATGTAAAAATGTCTCAAAGTGTATTTATTGACCCAGTAAAAAAAGAGTTAAGAACAGTATTTATATCTAGTAAAAATACTAGCGGACAGCCAATAAATCTTGAGCAAAGTTTATCAAATGAACTTCAAGCAAAAGGTTATAAAATTGTGGATGACCCAGATGAAGCTACATATATTTTGATGGTAAATGTACTTTATTGTGATAAAAAACAAGAAAATAATGCATTAGGAGCTGGTGTAGCAGCTGGAGCTATTGGCGCTGGTGTTTCTGGATACAATAATGGCGGAGCTGGTGGAATGGTTGGTGTTGGTTTGGGAGCTGCTGTAATTGGTGGACTTATTGGTAAAGCAACAGAAGATACTATTTATCAAATGCAAGTTGATATATTAATAAAAGAGAGATCAAAAGGTTCTGTTTTAACACAAAATTCAACAGTAGCTGGACAAGCTAGTGTAAGAGATGGTAAAAAATCAGGATTTGTAAATAGTTTTGGTGGAGATGTTAGAAATACAGATGCTACTGGACAGATTAATTCAAATATTGCCAATGATAAAACTCAATATTATGAAGAAGAGAGAAAAGAGTATAAAACAGTAATGTTAGCAGAAGCTACAAAAATGAATTTAACTTTACAAGAAGCAACACCAATTTTAGAAAAACAGATTTCAAATCAAATAGCTGGATTATTCTAAAAAACTAAAATGCACTAAATTTTTAGTGCATTTTTAAACTCTCAAAATATAATAATACAATCCATTTAAAAGCGAAATTTTAGTAAAATATTGTAATTTTAGTTTAAGGTAAGCTTTATGTTTAAAATACTTGGAAATTTATCAACAAGAGTAAAAACAGCTCTTGTTTTGTTTGTGCTTTTTTTGATTATTGCATATATAGATTCATACTTTCTATTTTGGCTAGTATTTGGAGTCGTTCTTATGGTTGCAGTGCGTGAAGCAAAAATGCTATATGGATTAGAAGATAAGAGCATATATATTTATGTTTTATTACTTTGGGTAGCTGTATATTTCTATCCTATGCCTGTTGATTTAATATTCATAGTAGCAATTGGTTATGCTTCACAATTAGCATATAAAAGAAAACTTGATAAAAAGATGATTCTACCTCTTCTTTATCCAACTGCATCATTTGTTTTTTTAATCTCTTTATATAGTGAATTTGGAGTAATGGTACTATTTTGGCTACTAATAATAGTTGCAGCCACTGATACAGGAGCTTATTTTGCTGGAAAAACTTTTGGAAGAACTCCATTTTGTGAAACAAGCCCAAATAAAACTTTAGAGGGTGTTGTAGGTGGTATGGTTTTTGCTGTAATTATGGGGATTTTTACTTCTATAAATGAAGTTGGGATTTTAGGAGCTATTATAGTTTCAGCTATTGTATCGTTATCTTCAGTTTTTGGAGATTTATATGAAAGTTATCTAAAAAGAGAAGCTGGAGTAAAAGATAGTGGAAATATTTTACCAGGACATGGTGGAGTTTTAGATAGAGTTGATGGGTATTTATTTGGAGCGATAGTTATGTTAGTTTTATTAAGGATAATTATTTGATACTTCTTGGAAGTACAGGTTCTATTGGAGTAAATACTTTAGAAATTGCGAAAAAATTTGCTCTAAATGTTGAGGTTTTAGTAGCTGGAAGAAATATTGATTTACTAAATTATCAAATAAAAGAGCATAATCCAAAAAAAGTGATAATTGCTTCTAAAAATGATATAAAAAAAGTAAATCACAAAAATGTCTTTTTTGGAGAAGAAGCTATATTAGAAGCAATAGAAGATAGCTCTTCAAAAACTGTTGTAAATGCGCTTGTTGGTTTTTTAGGATTAAAACCAACATTAAAGGCTATAGAATGCGGTAAAAAAATTGCTTTAGCAAATAAAGAGTCATTAGTTGTTGCTGGAAAATTTATAGACCAAAAAAATTTAAGTGCTATTGATAGTGAGCATTTTGGGCTTTGGTATTTACTTCAAGATAAAAAAATAGATTCTATGACAATCACAGCAAGTGGAGGTTCTTTTAGAGATTATCCGCTTGAAGCTTTGAAGAATGTATCTATAAAAGAGGCTCTTAATCATCCAAATTGGAAAATGGGAAATAAGATAACAATAGATAGTGCAACTATGACAAATAAAATGTTCGAGTTAATAGAGGCTGCTTGGCTTTTTGGTACAAAAAAACTAGATGCTGTTATTGAGCCAAAATCTTTGATTCATGCATTAATAAATTTCAAAGATGGAAGCACAACAGCTCATATAGCAAATGCATCTATGCAACTTCCAATATCTTATGCAATTTTAGGAAGAGTTGATTGTGAGATTCTAAAACCTATTGATCTACTTGAAATATCATCTTTAGAGTTTAAAAAAATAGAAGATAGTAGATATCCAATTTGGTCTTTAAAAGATGAGATTTTAAATAACCTTGATTTAGGTGTTGTTTTAAATGCTGCAAATGAAGTTGCTGTTTCAAAATTTTTAAGTGGGAAAATAGGTTTCTTGGATATTTCAAAAATAAGCTTTGAAGCTATAAATAGATTTAATAGTTTAAAAGCTTCAAATATTGAAGATATTTTTGAAATAGATAAAGAGGTAAGGAGATATTTTGACTCTTGATCTTTTAATTCCTTTTGGAATTTTATTTTTCTTAGTGGTGTATCTAATATATTCAAGAGTAAAGTTTGAGAAAAATATTGTAAAGCTATATGAAGATAAGTTAGAAGAGTGGAAAAAGCACTCAAAAAGTGATGAAAAAATAGAAACTAAAAAAGAGTTAGTAGCCCTTGTTTTTAAAAAAGATTATAAAATAACTATTGAATATTTTGATGAAAAAATAGAAGATAATCTAAGAAGAGCAAAATTTGAAATTTATAAATATGGAATTAAAGATGAAGAAAAATAAAAGAGTTTTAATTTTACATGGTCTTAATGGAAGCTCATATCCTCATTGGCAAGCACATTTGACAATGGATTTAATTAAAGAAGATTTTGTAGTATCTTTTCCTGAGTTACCAAATAAAAATAGTCCAGATTTAAAAGCATGGAAAGAGTTTTTAAAAGTAGAATTAGAACATTTTAAACCAGATATTGTAGTTTGTCACTCTTTGGCAAATATTTTATGGTTTCATATTTGTGATGAACTAGATATTAATTTGGATAAATTAATGTTAGTTGCACCTGTAAGAAACCAAGTGTTAGAAGATGCTAAAAGCTTTTTTCCTTATCCTGAGTCAAAAAATCTAAAAGCAAAAGAGATTATAATGGCAGCTTCAACAAATGATCCATATATGAGTTTAGAAGAAGCTATAGCTTTGCAAAGTAAATTAAATATTGGTATGAAAATTATGGAAGATGCAGGACATATAAATGCTGCTTCTGGATTTGGAAAACTTGATTGTGCTTTGGATTGGATAAAAAGAGAAGAAGTTTGCGAGAAGCAGGAGTAAAAAAGTATGATACTAGCAATTGAAAGTTCTTGTGATGATAGCTCTATATCTATTACAAAAATAGATACTTTAAAGCTAGTTTTTCATAAAAAAATATCTCAAGAAATAGAGCATAGTATTTATGGTGGAGTTGTACCTGAATTGGCTGCTAGACTTCATATAGAAGCATTACCTAAAATTCTTGAAGAGTGTAAAGAGTATTTAAAAGATTTAAAAGCTGTTGCTGTTACAAATGCCCCTGGATTAAGTGTTACTCTAACTGAGGGGGTTTCTATGGCAAAAGCAATAAGTATAGCTTTAAATATTCCACTAATTGCAGTAAACCATTTAAAAGGACATATTTATTCACTTTTTATAGAAAAAGATGCAATATTTCCTATGACAACTCTTCTAGTTTCAGGAGGTCATACTCAAATAATTGAAGCAAATAGTCTAAATGATATGAAAATTCTAGGAAAAACATTAGATGATAGTTTTGGTGAGAGTTTTGATAAAGTTTCAAAAATGTTAAAATTGGGTTATCCCGGTGGTCCAATAGTTGAAAAATATGCAAAAAATGGAGATGAAAATAGATTTTCTTTTCCGATTCCACTTTCTCAAAGCCCAAATATAGAGTTTAGTTATTCAGGACTTAAAAATGCAGTTAGACTCGAAATAGAGAGACTTGAACGCACCACTTTAGAAGAGCAAGATATAAGTGATATATGTGCTTGTTTTCAAAAAACAGCCGTAAAACATATCTTGCAAAAGTTAAAAAAACTTTTTAAACAAAAAACTATCAAAAATTTTGCGATAGTTGGAGGTGCAAGTGCAAATTTATATTTAAGAAAAGAGCTTGAAAACATCTGTTTGGAATATAAATCAACTTTGCATTTAAGTGAGTTAATGTATTGTTCAGACAATGCTGCTATGATAGGAAGAGTTGCGGTTGAGCAGTATAAACAAAATGATTTTGTAAATCTAGAAGATTTAGATATAAAAAGTAGATTAAAGGATTACTAGAATGGGTATAGTAGAAAAATTGTCTTTAGGTCTTGGTGCAAAACTTGAAGGAAATAGTTTTGATACACAAAAAGATGATAAAGCTAAAGTAAAAGTAGAAAAGAGAATTTCAAAAGTTGTTTTACCAAAAAATCAACATCAATTAGTTTTTTCTATTGAAAAAAGAAATGGGAAACCAGTTACTATTATTGGAAAATTCCAAATAGAAGATGAAAAAATAAAAGATATTTTAAGATTACTTAAAACAAAACTTGCTTGTGGAGGTTCAATAAAAGATGAATATATTGAAATTCAAGGTGATTTAAAAGATAAAGTAAGAGTTATTTTGGTTGATAATGGATGGAAATTTAAAAACTAACAACTAAATAAAGGAGTATTCCAGTGAAAAAGATATTTGATGAAGTAAGAAGTTTGGATAAAAGAGCAATAGAAAAATTTCACTTAACAGAAGATATCTTGATGGAAAATGCTTCTTTAGGTCTAAAAAATTATATAACAAAAAAATTCAAAAAAAATAGTTCTATCTTAATTGTTTGTGGAAGTGGAAATAATGGTGCAGATGGTATTTCCTTAGCAAGATTGCTTCAAAACAAATTTGAAGTTAGTTTATATCTTGTAAATGAACCAAAAACAGATATTGGAAAATTACAACTAAAAAGAGCAAAATCAATAAATGTAAATTTTGTAAATCAAATTTTTCAAGCAGATGTTGTAGTTGATTGTATATTTGGAACAGGATTAAACAAAGAGCTGGATGAAGATAGTTTATTTTTGATAAATAGTTTAAATAATTTGAACTCATTTAAAATTGCTTGTGATATTCCAAGTGGTATAAATAGTTTAGGACAAATTAATCAAACAGCTTTTAAAGCAGATATTACAATAACTATGGGAGCTTTAAAAACAGCACTTTTAACTGATATTGCAAAAGATTTTGTAGGAAAAATAAAAGTAGCTAATTTAGGCTTACCAGAAGATATTTTTCAAATAGAAACAAACAAATATTTATTACAAAAATCAGATTTAAAACTTCCTCTAAGAGATATTCAAAATTCTCATAAAGGAACTTTTGGACACTTAAATGTAATTTGTGGAGATAAAGTAGGTGCTTCAATAATAGCTTCGAAAGCTGCCTTTTCTTTTGGAGCAGGGCTTGTTACAATAGTTTCACAAAATGAAAAAAATATACCTTGTCACATAATGCAAAGTAAAAGTGTAAGTGATAATTGTACAGCAATAGCTTTGGGTATGGGATTAGGAGAGATTGAATCTCTTAAGCTTGAAGAAATTTTACAATTAAATATTCCAAAAGTTTTAGATGCAGATATTTTTTATAATTCACTAATAGTGAAATATTTAGATGAAAATATAGTTTTAACTCCACATCCAAAAGAGTTTATATCACTTTTAAGACTAACAAACATTGCTGATATTTCAATTGAAGAGTTGCAAGATAATAGATTTTTATATGTTGAAAAATTTTGTAAAATATATCCTAAAGTAACACTTTTGTTAAAAGGTGCAAATGTAATTATTTCTCAAAATAATAATATGTATATAAATACCTTTGGAAGTCAAAAACTAAGCAAAGGTGGAAGTGGAGATATTTTAACTGGTTTAATATCTTCTCTGCTAGCACAAGGATATAAAACTTTAGAGGCAACTATATGCGGAAGCTTAGCTCATGCACTAGCATCTAAAAATTATAAAAAGAATAACTACTCTTTAACTCCAAAAGATTTGATAAAAGAGATAAAAAAATTATGAAAGCAGTTATAATTCAAACTACAACTTCAAGTAAAGAAGAAGCAAAAAATATAGCCGAAATTTTGATTAAATATAAACTTGCTGCTTGTATACAGTTAAAAGAGATTGAATCTATTTATAATTGGGATGATAAATTATGTTGTGAAAGAGAAACACTTTTAAGTATAAAAACAAAAAAAGAGCTTTTTTCTAAAGTTAAAAGCAAAATCTTAGAACTTCATAGTTATGATATTCCAGAAATTATCGAGTTAGATATTTCAAATATTAGTGAAAATTATTTAAAATTTATAAAGGAAAATACAATATGAGTGATATTTTAAAAATAGGAAAATATGAGTTAAATAGTAGATTAATTGTTGGAAGTGGAAAATATAAAGATTTTCAAACTACTAAAGAAGCAACACTTGCAAGTGGAAGTGAGTTAATCACGGTTGCAATTAGAAGAGTAAATATTACAAATCCAAATGAAGAAAATCTTCTAGATTATTTTAAAGATACAAATATTAAGTTTTTACCAAATAGTGCTGGATGTAAAAATGCCCAAGAGACTATAACAACTTTTAGACTTATGAGAGAAGCTACAGGAATTGATTTAATTAAACTTGAGATAATTGGAGATTTTAGTAAGACTTTGTATCCAGATGTAATAGAAACAATAAAAGCTTGTGAAATCTTAAAAAAAGATGGTTTTACAGTTATGGCATATACAAGCGATGATTTAATTGTTGCAAAAAGACTTGAAGATGCTGGTGCTGATGCTATTATGCCTTTAGCTGCTCCAATTGGAAGTGGTTTAGGTGTTCAAAACAGATATAATATTGCTTTTATAAAAGATAGTGTAAAAGTTCCTGTTATTGTAGATGCTGGAGTTGGATGTGCTAGTGATGCTGCTATTTGTATGGAGCTTGGTGTTGATGGAGTTTTAACAAATACAGCAATAGCAGGAGCAAAAGACCCAATTTTAATGGCAATAGCTATGAAACATGCAGTTATAGCTGGAAGATTAGGATATAAAGCTGGAAGAATAGAGAAAAAACCATATGCAAGTGCTAGTTCTCCACTTGATGGTTTAATACAATTCTAAATAATTTCAAGAAATTTTGTATTTTCTACAATATTTCTTGAAAAGCTCTTGACAAAAGAAAAAATATATAATATAATTCCGTCCACTTTTTGAGTTAAAAGGTGTTTATCGGGGCGTAGCGCAGTCTGGTTAGCGCACCTGGTTTGGGACCAGGGGGCCGGAGGTTCGAATCCTCTCGCCCCGACCATTTATATATTATAAACATGTGGTAGGTATAGCTCAGTTGGTTAGAGCATCTGGTTGTGGTTCAGAGGGTCGCCGGTTCGAACCCGGTTACTTACCCCATTATGTTTATGTTAAATTTTTTATGCTTCCATAGCTCAGCTGGATAGAGCAACGCCCTTCTAAGGCGTAGGCCGTACGTTCGAATCGTACTGGGAGTACCATTTTAGTTTAGAATACCAACTAAACTTTAATATTTTATGCGGATGTGGTGAAATTGGTATACACGCCAGACTTAGGATCTGGTGCCTCACGGTGTAAGAGTTCGAGTCTCTTCATCCGCACCACTTATACAAACAAAAAATTAATAATTTTGCGGGAGTAGCTCAGTTGGCTAGAGCTTCTGCCTTCCAAGCAGACTGTCGCGAGTTCGAGTCTCGTCTCCCGCTCCATTAAAAGCCTTGTCTAAGAGTTAAATTTTTAGACAAGGCTTTTTTTATTTCTAGTAAAAACTTTTTCTAAAAAACAGTTCCGCCAACACTCATTCCTACTTGCCCACCACTATTTATATTTGTACTAAGAAAACAACCAGTAAAAAGTATATTTATAATAATTACTAAAACTATATATTTGAAAATTTTCATTAGATTCTCTTTTGTTTTTTTGATATTTTATAATAAGGATTATTAAAAGAAGAGTGTGAGGTATATAAAACTATATTTATAGTTTAAAGAAGTGCTTATCAAAAGGAGATAAGCACTCTTAAATTAAGCAATAACTGCTAGAGTTTGACCTTCTTCAACTGCTTTTGAAGGTTCTGTTAAAATTTTGCTTATTGTTCCAGAAACTGGTGCAACAACATCTATTTCCATTTTCATAGCTTCAAGTATCATAATTTGTTGATCTTTTTCAACTCTATCACCCTCTTTAACAAGTATTTTCCATACATTTCCATTTACAGGAGCTATTGCTTCTGTTCCATTGTAAACTGGTTTCGAAGGTGCTACTGGAGCTGCTGCTTGAACAGGTACTTGTTGAACTACTTGTTGAACAGGTTGTGCAACTTGAATATTTTGAACATCTCCTTCAAAAACCGATACATTAAATCTTTGACCATCTACAACTACTGTATAATTTCCATTTGACATTTTATTTTCTCCTATTTGTTTATTTTCATCTTTTTTTTCATTTTTTCTTACATTTAAAGGCGCATTACCTTTTAAAAATGTAATACCTTTTTCATCACAAGCTGCAGCTATAAAGATATTTTCTTCAGTTGCTTCTATACCTTCTATCTCTAATCTTTGTCTCCAAACATCAACTTTTTTCTTTGGATCTTCATCTGCAATATCCAAAGGATTTCTTTTTGTTGGCTCAAGTTTTAGTTTTTCACTTGCTAGTTTTATAATATCTGGATCAGCTTCAACTGGAGTTTTACCAAAGTATCCCAAAACCATTCGACCATATCCAGGAGCTATTTGTTTCCATGGACCAAACATAACATTAGCATATGCTTGTTGCCAATAAAATTGAGATACAGGAGTTACACTTGTACCAAATCCACCTTTTACAACTACTTCTTGCATAGCTTTGATTACTTCAGGGAATTTATTTAAAGTTCCATTATCTCTCATCATTTGAGTGTTTGCTGTTAAAGCACCACCTGGCATTGGTGAAAATGGTATAAGAGGTGAAACTTGAGTAGCTTCAGGCGGTAAGAAATAATCTTTTAAACAATCAGCTAAAACTTCCTCATATTTTAAAATTTTATCAATTTGTAAACCACCTAAATCATAGTTCATACCTTTTGTTGCATGAAGCATTGTAAGAATATCAGGTTGAGATGTTCCTCCACTTACTGGCGATGCAGCCAAATCAATACCATCAGCACCAGCTTCAAGTGCTGCAAGATAACAAGCAACTGAAACTCCAGCTGTTTCATGCGTATGAAGTCTAATATGAGTAGAATCACCTAAAAGTTTTCTAGCCATTTTAATAGTTTCAAAAACTTTATTTGGACTACTTGTACCACTTGCATCTTTAAAACAAATAGAGTCAAATGGTAAACCACTATCAAGTATATTTCTTAGAGTTTTTTCATAAAAAGGAACATCGTGAGCACCTGTACAATTTGGTGGTAAATCCATAAGTGTTACAACAGCTTCATGTTTAAGTCCATGATTTTTAATACATTGTGCACTATATTCAAGATTTTGAACATCATTTAATGCATCAAAATTTCTAATAGTTGTTGTTCCATGTTTTGCAAACATTTTTGCATGAAGGTCAATTAGCTCTCTACTTCCAGTATCAAGCATAACAGTATTAATACCACGCGCAAGAGTTTGTAAGTTTGCATCAGGACCAACAATAGATCTAAATTTATCCATCATATCAAATGCATTTTCATTTAGATAGAAGAATAAAGATTGAAATCTAGCTCCCCCTCCAAATTCAAAGTGAGTTATTCCAGCATCTCTTGCAGCTTCAACAGCTGGAAAGAAATCATTCATTAAAACTCTTCCTCCAAAAACAGATTGAAATCCATCTCTGAAAGTAGTATCCATTATATCAATATATTTTTTTGACATATTTTTCAACCTTTTTTGTTGTGATGCTGTATAGCTGCCATAATAGCAGCAACTTTTCTAGCATCAACACCATAAGAGCCTTGATTTGGACTTTGCGATATCACATTATTGTAAATAACCTGAGATGGAGTATCTTTATCTTTTTTTGGAAAAAATTCAACAAAAGTTACACCTTTTGCTTTTAATAAAAATCCAATAACCAAAAGTATAGAGGTTCCTATTCCCATAATCATAAAAAAGCTAAATATAGCTTGTAGTAGGGCTTCCACATTTCTCCTTTAAGTATTTTATATCAACACTTGATTTAAAGTACCGTATTTTAGGAAAATTTTATATTTTCTTCTTCTTTTTTGGTGCTTTATAAATTGTTGTTTAGTGCTTATTTTATCTAAATTTTGATAAAATTATCTTATGAAAAAAGAGACGTTAGAGAAAAGAACAAAAATAGCAAATGATATTATGTATTATATATACACTCATATTGAGACAAATATCGATATTGAAGAGCTTAGCATTGATTTAGAAATTAGTAAATTTCATATGCATCGTGTTTTTAAAGAGATATTTGGAAGAAATATTTATGAGAGCATAAAATCAATTAGGCTTCAAAAAGCTTCAAATTTACTTCTTACAAATAGATATTCAACAATTTCTAGTATTGTAAATTCATGTGGTTACTCTTCACAATCATCTTTTATTAAAATATTTAAAGATAGATTTGGAATGAGTCCAAAAGAGTGGAAAAATGGTGGATATAAAGAGTATTCAAATGAGATTATAAAACAATCAAAATTTGCTATGAAATCTAAAGCAAATTTTGACAATATCACACCAACTATTGTAAAAATGAAAGCTATAGAGAGTTACTATATAAGAAATCGAGGTTATAATAAAAATATAGAAGAGACATGGCAAAAACTTCAAACTTGGGTTTTGACAAACAATATAAAACAGTATAAAAGAGCAGCACTCTTTCATGATAATCCAACAATTACTCCACTTGATGAGTGTCAATATATTGCTTGTATAATAGTTGATGATGATAAAAATATAAAAAGTGATAGAATCCCAAAATTCAAAATAGCAGAAGGAGTTTATGCTAAATTTGATTTAAAAGTAAAAAATGAAGATTTACTCCCATTTATTCAGTGGGTTTATCACGAATGGTTACCAAGAAGTGATTATGAAACAACTACAAAACCATCATTTGCAATATATGAAAGTGTCGATTTTATAAATTTAGACAATGAGTATGATTTTAGTTTTTATGTTTCAATAAACTACTAAATGCTATTTAACCATCTTTTTAAAAACTCATCTCTTGAGTAAAGTTTGGCTCCTAAATCAAATTTATACTGCATATATGGATGACCTAAATTCCAAAAGTCAAATTTGTTTTCTTCTAAATAAAGAGCCAATAGTACCATTTGAAGTTTACCCCAATTGTTATACTTTTTAGACCTTGAAGAAAAACCTGTTAGTGAAGTGTATGTTTTAGAAATCATATAACCAATTTCACCACTTACTAATTTTCCGTTATTTTTATCATATAATTCAATACTAACTAATTTAAAGTTTGAATTACTATTTTTTAAGTTATTTAGGTTTATTAATAACTTTTCATAATTTTCTTCAATCCAAGAATCTTTATGGTACTTTTTAATTTCATTTAAAACAGATTGAAAATCGCTATTTATACAAAATTTATATTCACTATTTTTTATAAGATTTTTAACTTTTTTACTAATATGAAGATTATTAAAATCTAAAATAGCATACTCAAATTGTATTTCAGGAAGTAGATAAAAATTATTATCAAGAATAATAGAAGTTGATATAAATCCAAATTTACAAAGCTTTATATAAGTTTCTAAAGATAAATCATTGCATAAGTAGTAGTTTAGCTTTTTATTTGGATAAATGTTTTCAGATATAAATTTTTTATTTAACTGCTCTTTTGATAGAAGATATAAAAAATCTTGACTCAAAATATAAATATAGTTTAAAATAGAGAAAAAATCTCTATTTTAAAAGCTTTCCCACTCATCATCATCTTTTTTAGATGATTTAATTTCTGCTGTTTTTGTAGTAACTTTTGAGCTAATTGTTTTATTAGTTTCTAAAGGTTTTTTATTAATTTGATGTTCTTGTTTTGTAGATGAAGTATTACTTTTTTTATACTCTTTTTCTACATCTTCTTTTCCAACAAATTGTTTATTGTGTGAGTCACTAACAATTTTTTTAGCAATATTATCTGCATTTATTGCAATAGTTTTTGTATCAGAAGCAATATTTGCATTTTGTTGTGTTTGTTGATCTAAGCCTGTTACAGCATCATTGATTTGGCTAATTCCAGCTTGTTGCTCTTTTGAAGCAGTTGCAATTTCATTTATTGTTTGAGTCTGTTTTTCTATATTTTCAAGAAGTTCTGTATAACCTTGAATCATCTCAAAACTAATATTTTTACCTTCATTTGCTTTTGATGTAGCATTTTCAACTATATTTTTGATCTCTTTAGCAGCCTCTGCACTTCTACTTGCTAGATTTCGCACCTCTTGCGCAACAACAGCAAATCCTTTTCCAGCCTCACCAGCAGTTGCAGCTTCAACAGCAGCATTTAGTGAAAGAATATTTGTTTGGAATGCTATTTGGTCAATTACAGCAATTGCTTCATTTATTCTATTTACTTGGTTATTAATCTCATCCATAGCATTTGTTGTTTGATTTGCTAATTGTTGACCTTTTTTAGCTGAATTACTAACTTCACTTGAGAATCTAGTCATTAATTCTACATTGCTTGCATTACTAATTACAGTTGAAGTAATCTCTTCAAGAGCAGCAGCTGTCTCTTCTAAAGAAGCAGCAGCAGAATTTGAGCTTTGGTTTAGAGTATTTACATTTTCTAAAAGTTCTTGAGAACTATTTTCTAGCATTAAACCTGTTCCATATGATTGTTTTAAAAGAGCTGAAATTTCATCTCCTAATTCATTCATAGCAACAGCAATTTTTGCATAAGGACTTGGAAATCTTGCTGTAAAGTCATATTTTTTAAAGCTATCAATTACAAAAAGTAATCTATTTATATCTCTTGCAATTGTATGTTCTAAGTAATATTGCATTTTAATTAAAAGTTCTTTTAAAACTTTTAAGTTTTGAGTGTCTGGTTCAACTTCTATTTTTGCAAGCATATTTCCACTTGAAAGTTCTTTTATGAAAAGTTCTGTTGCATTAATAAATTCATCATCCTTTTTTATAGAACTTTCAGTTTTTTCAATATTTTCATTTATTACTTTTGCAATTTCACCAAATTCATCTTTATTTTTTAAATCTATTAGTGTAGCACTTTTACTCTCTTCATTTAAAAATGAGAAAAATCCTAATATACCTTGTTGAAGTTTGCTTAACGATTTTACAACAAAGCTTGTAGTCATAACTGTAAATCCTATACTAATTGCCATAACAATAAGCGATAATATTACAATTAAAGTAAGAGATTTATTTGAAGATGACACAGAATCCTTAACCATGTTTGTTGCATAGTTTGTAGTTCTTGTTTTTTGTTCTTCTAGAAGCTTACCAAAAATATTTGATATAGGTATCATTTTTTGTACACTATTTTCGTACTCTGCAATCAAAGAAGTAATTTTTTCATCATCTTTGTTTTCTATTAATTTGATTAAATTTTCATGAATAGGCTCATGAGATTTTTTCCAATCATTAAATGCAGTCTCTAAACTATTAAAAGCTTTTTTACCAGCTTCAGTTTGTCTTGGAGTACTTGCAAAGTATTGCCAGTGTTTATTAATATCATTCCAAGTTGTTTCCCTGTTAGCTTTAATATTTTGAAGTCTTTTTATGTAATCAGCATCTTTATTTACTGAAAAAACTTCGAAAGTTATAGCTCTAATTTTATATCTTAAAGTATCCAATTCAGCAACAGTTATTAATATTGGTATTCTTTCATTTGATATGTTAGTAAGATCATTTGATGAGCTTTTTGTATTAAAATATGAGACAGTTGAAATAGTAAGCAATGATAAAATAAATACCAAAGACAAAGCTAAAAGCCTATTTTTTATAGACATTAATTCCCCTTATAAATAAATTTTAGGATTATACCCAAAGATATATAAATATTTGAAAAGAAAGTTAATTATTTTTTTAGATAAATTGGAATCAAAATAGTAAATTTTGCACCAAAGTATTTGATATTATTATGGATAAAAGTATCATTTTTTACACTTATTTCACCATCTAGATGTTTTGTTACGATTTGTAGTGACATATAAAGACCAATTCCTGTTCCTTGGCTTTTATGTTTTGTTGTAAAATATGGTTCAAAAACTCTATTTATAAACTCATCTTTTATGCCTCCACCATTATCTAAGAATTCAATGTATAAATTATTCTCATCATGATATATTTTTATATATATTATTTTATTCTCTATTTGGCTTGAAGATAAAACATCAATTGAATTTGAAAAAAGGTTAAGAATTACCTGAAATAATTCATTTTGATATGATAAAATTTCTATATCATCTATATGTTCAATAACTTTTATATTAAACTTATCAAATCTACTTTTTATTAAATCTTTAGATTTTTTTATTAGTTGTGATACATAAAATTTATTCATCTCTTTATTTGGAGAGAAAAAATTTCTAAAATCATCAATAGTATTTGATAGATGTTCAGATGTTTTATTTATATTTTTTAAAGCTTCATAAAACTCTTTATCATCTAACATATTCATCTCTTTTTTTATTTTTAAAGAGCTTGATATTGTAGATATTACAGATAATGGTTGTCTCCATTGATGAGCAATATTTTCAATCATCTCTCCCATTGCAGCCATTTTTGCTTGTTGATTTAAAATTGCCTCTTTTTCAAGTAACTCTTTTGTTTTTTTATCTATAGTTATTTGTAAGTTTTCATTTAAATATCTTAACTCTTTTGTCTTTTCTTCTACTGTATATTTTAATTTTTTATTTAAAATATTTAAAGTTGCTGTTCTATGAATAAATGCAATAGCACCAAAAAATACTAAAAAAACCAAAATCCAAACAGTTTTGTAGTCTATTGAAGTTTGAAATTTTACATTATTCCAACTATTAACAATATTTGTAACTTCACTAGCTGGTATAGTTGCAATTGTTTTATTTATTATAGGAATTAAATCTTTAAACTCTTTTCTAACCATAATTTTTAAAGAGAAATCAATACTTGAGTTACCACTAACTTTTAAATCTTTGAATTCAAATTTTGCAATATTATATGTAAGAATAGGTTTTATATCAACAAAAGCAAAAACTTGATTTTTTGAGACTAGATTTAATCCCTCTTCTACATTGTTTACTAAAACTAAATCAATATTTGGATATTTCTCTTTTAGTAAGTTATGTGCAGTAAAATTATTTCCAACAGCAATCTTTTTATCTAAAATTTCATCTATATTTTCTATAAAGTTTTCATCTTTTTTTGTAACTATAGATATTGGAAATTTTAAATACTCATTTGAAAAATATGCAAATTTCTTTCGTGATTCACTCTCTCCTGCACTAAAAATAATATCACTTTTTCCACTTTGTAAACTTTTTATCTGTTCATCAAAAGAGTTAAAAAAAGTATTTGTAGTTTTTAAATTTAGTTTTTTTACAATAATTTCCCAAAATTCAGATGATATTCCAAGTGCTTTATGATTATCTTCTTCAAAACTAAATGGATACCAGTTTTTTGTAATTGCAATATTAAAATGAGTTTTTTCTATAAACTCTTTTTCTTTTAAAGTTAGTTCGAGATTTGTATCAATATCTTGTGAAAAAAGATTTATAACTAACAATATCGTAGTTAAAAATATTTTCATTTTTTTCCTTTCTGAAAAACGAATGAATTATTATAGCAAGAAATTCTAATGTTTTAATTTCTTTTAACTTCTTCCTCTTTTATTGGTAAATTAGCAAGTGCTGCAACTATTGCTAAAGCTATATCTAAATACCACATTAAAGAGAAATTACCATAACTATTGATAAACAATCCACCTAAATATGCTCCAAAAAAGCCACCAATTTGATGTGATAAAAGAGTTAATCCAAATAGAGTTGCAAGATATTTTGTTCCAAAAAGTTTTCCTACAATCCCTGCTGTTGGTGGAACTGTTGCAAGCCAAGTAAAACCAATTGCAATAGAGAAAATATAAAAAGTTAATTCAGTTTTAGGCGATAATAGATATATAATAATCATCAATGCTCTACTTGCATAAATAAAGGCTAATATGTATTTCATTCTATATTTTGTCCCCAAATATCCAGCATATAAGCTTCCAAATATATTAAAAAGTCCAATTAAAGCCAAAGAGTAAGCTGAAACATTTGCACTATGACCACAAAGAGCAACCTCATGAGGAAGATGCGTAACTAAAAAAGCTACATGAAATCCACAAGTAAAAAATCCTAAATTTAAGTATAAATAGCTTTTATCTTTTAAAGCAACTTTTAATTGCTCTTTTAATTTTATATCATTTTCTATAACATTCGTAAGAATTGTCTCTTTTTTATTTTTTGAAGATAGAATTTTTGCTAAAGGAATAGTTAAAAGTGTTGAAAATGCAAGAGCAATCATAGAGTAGATCCATCCAAAACCATTTATAATAGCCTGTGCTAATGGAGCAAAAATAAATTGTCCAAAAGATCCACCAGCATTTATAAATCCTCCAGCGAATGATCTTTTTTCATTAGGAAGATTTTTTGCTGTTGCTCCTATTAGTATTGAAAAACTACCAGCACCCGCACCTGCTGCTACAAGAAGACCTAAAGTTAGAATAATTGAAAATTCTGAAGTTAAAAAAGGAGTTAATATTAAACCAAAAAACATCAACAAAGCACCAAAAACTAAAACACCAAAAGAGCCTTTTTTATCTGCAATTGCACCAAAAATTGGTTGAGTTAATCCCCAAATAAATTGTCCAATTGCAAGAGCTAAACTAATAGAGACAATATCAAGAGAAGTTGAAGAGTTTATAGGAGCTATAAATAAACCTAAAGATTGTCTAACACCCATTGTAATTGCTAAAATAAGTGATGAAGATAGGATTAAAATCCAAATAGTTCTGTTTTGCTCTTTTGTCATTTTATAATCTTTTTTTTGTAATTTTAGATTAAAAAGTCTTAAACATAGTTTCGATATAATCTTTACAAATTTTTAAAATCACTCATAATATAGGATAATCTATGTCAAAACAACTACTTCAAAAACAAGCAGATACAATAAGATTTTTAGCTGCTGATATGGTACAAAGAGCTAACTCAGGACATCCTGGAGCTCCTATGGGACTTGCTGATATTGCAACAGTTTTAAGCAAGCATTTAAATATAAATCCAGCTGATGAAAAATGGCTAAATAGAGATAGATTGGTATTTTCAGGTGGTCATGCAACTGGTTTGGTTTACTCTTTACTTCATTTATGGGGATTTGATGTATCAGTAAATGATATGAAAAATTTTAGACAATCTGGTTCAAAAACTCCAGGACATCCAGAATATGGGCATACTCATGGAATAGAAATTACAACAGGACCACTAGGACAAGGAATTGCAAATGCAGTTGGATTTGCAATGGCAGGAAAATATGCTCAAAATTTACTTGGAAAAGATGTAATAAATCATAAAGTTTATTGTCTTTGTGGAGATGGAGATTTACAAGAAGGAATCTCTTATGAAGCAACAGCAACAGCAGGTCATCTAAAACTTGATAATCTTGTAATAATTTATGATAGTAATTCAATCACGATTGAAGGTGATACAAGTATTGCTTGGAGTGAAAATGTTAAAAAAAGATTTCAAGCAATTGATTTTGAAGTAATAGAGATTGATGGACACAATTTTGATCAAATTGATAAGGCTTTTGTTCAAGCAAAAAATTCAACAATGCCTGTTTTAATTATTGCTAAAACAGTTATTGCAAAAGGAGCTGTTACTCTTGAAGGAAGTCACCATTCTCACGGAGCACCTCTTGGAGTCGATGAGATAAAACAAGCAAAAATAAAAGCTGGATTTAATCCTGATGTTGATTTTGAAGTAAGCGCAGATGTAAAAGGTGCTTTTGATAAATTAATTGTTGGTTCAACTATGCAAAATAGTTGGAATGAAAGTTTATCTAAAGAGACAAAAGCAAAAATATCTGAGTTACAAAATCCAGATTTTGACAGCATTGTTTATCCAACTTTTGAGGCTGGAAGTAGTGTAGCTACAAGAGATTCAAATCATAAAATATTAAATGCTATTGCTTCAAAAATTCCTAGTTTCTTAGGTGGAAGTGCAGATTTAGCACCATCAAATAAAACAGAACTAAAAGATATGGGTGATTTTCCAAATGGAAGAAATATCCATTTTGGAATTAAAGAGCATGCAATGGCAGCTATTGTAAATGCTATGAACCTATATGGTTTATTTAGAGTTTACAGTGCAACATTTTTTGTATTTAGCGATTATTTAAAACCTAGTGCAAGAATTGCAGCACTGGCTTCTATTCCTCAACACTTTATTTGGACACATGATAGTATTGGTGTTGGAGAAGATGGACCAACTCATCAACCAATTGAGCATTTAGGGCAATTTAGAGCTTTACCAAATTTTTATACATTTAGACCAGCTGATGCAACTGAAAATGTTGAAGCTTGGAAAATAGCTTTAAAAATGAATGCTCCAACAGCATTTGTATGTTCAAGACAAGGTTTAAAAGTTTTAAAAGATGATAAAGCTTTTGGAGATGTTTGTAATGGTGGATATTTATTAACAAAAAGAGAGAATGCAACTATCACAATTATGGCAAGTGGAAGTGAAGTTAATTTGGCTTTACAAACTGCTTGTGCTTTAGAAAAAGAGGGAATTCTTGCAAATATAGTTTCTGTTCCTTGTTTTGATTTACTTTTAGAGCAAGATGAAACTTATATAAACAAAATAATAGACAAAAAAACAAGAGTTTATGCAGTTGAAGCAGCACGAGCTCTTGAGTATTATAAATATGCAGATGTGGTATTTGGAATGGATAGTTTTGGTGCTAGTGGACCTGCTGATAATCTTTTTAATGAGTTTGGATTTACAGTAGATAAATTAAAAATGAAAATTATAGAAGATCTTAAAAAATAAATAAAATCAAAAGATGAGAAGATATTATTTCTCATCTTTTTTCTCTTAAAACTCTTAAGGAATAAATGAAAGATTCACTTTTTGTATATGGTACATTGATGCCAAACTGTCCAAATGCATATGTTTTAGAAAATATTGTAGGAAAATTTGTCCCTGCAACTGTAAAAGGAAAATTAATAGATGCAGGTTGGAGTTCTAGTATGGGATATCCTGGAATTAGACTTGAAATGGGTGATGATACTATTCATGGATTTTTGTTTTATTCTGATAATTTGATAAACCATTGGGAAAACCTTGATATTTTTGAAGGCGAAGAGTTTATTAGAACTCCTGTTGTTGTAGAAAGATACGATGAAGTAGAGGTACAAACTTATATTTATACATTAAAAGATGAGATTATTGATATGTATGAAGATAAAATATAGCTTAAAAACTATAATATTATTGAGTTTGTAAATTACTAGCTTTTTTAAATAGATATAAGAAATTTAAATAAACTTTAAAGTTTTATATATTATGATATTCATTATCATTTTAAAAAAGGAAATATTTTGTGTAACAATACTCTTTTAGGGCAAAGGCTAAATTTAAGTAGTTCTAGTGATATTTTTGATAATCTAATCAAAAAAAATGAGTGGGAAACTTTGATTAGACTATTTAGTTTAAATATTTTGGATATAAATCATAGAGATTGCAAAGGTAGAAATATTTTATATTTTGCAATATTAAATAAAAAATATGAGTATATAAAAATACTTTTTGATTTAAGAGTTAGTTCTAGAGTAAATTTTTCTCTAAATGCAATAAATTTTGCTGTTTGTTTAGATGATATAAAATCTTTAGAGATACTTTTAAAATGTGGTTTAAGTGTAGATACTTTAGATGAGATAGGAACTTCACCCTTAATATATGCAATTTTATACAATAAAAAAAAGAGTACAGAATTTTTGATTAAATCTGGTGCTGATCTTGAACTAGAGGATTTTATGGGGAATTGTGCTAAAAAAATGTTATAAAATTAATAGAAAATAGTAGATTTTAAACACAAATCAGATCTAATATTTTCTTTATATTATTATAGAAGTTATCATTTTTTTCTATTAAAATCAGATCCTTTGCATATCCTTTTGAAGTAATAAGTTTTGCACTTTCAACTTCTATGTTAAAATCATCAAAAACTTTTGCAATATATGCAAAAAGTCCTTTTTGATCTCTTGTATTTATCTTCATAGATGCTAAGTATTCACTATGATTAAAATCTATTTTTATATCATCTTTTTTTATAATTGGTTTATTTATTCTTATTTTTTTACTCATATCAAAAGATTCATGAATTATCTCTTCGATTAAATAAAGCTCTTCATCTAAAGCTTTTTTAGAAAAACATATTTCAAAATTCTTTTTCTCATCATATAGTTTGAAAATATTCATACTATTCATATCCATATATTGAAGTCTTCCCAACAAATATCCCAAATTTAAAGGAATTTTTCTAATAATCCTAATTTTGAGAAAATCATCATTTATAATATCAAAACTATAGTTTTGCACATCCTTTGCTTTTATTGCAATATTTAAAATATCTTTACTTTTTAGTCTTAAAAACATCTGATTTGAAGAGATTTGGGCTATTTTTCTTTTTAAAATATTTGGTAACTCTTGATATTTTTCTAAAGTTTTCATTTTATTTAGTTTTGAAACTCTAGTAATACTCTCTTTTATAAGTTCTGGATTTTCAAAAGCTAAGATACTTTTTTTGTAAAGTTCTTTTAAAAGTGTTGAAATCGAGCTATTGTAAAGAGGTTTATTAACCGCACAAATATCACAATAAGTTACAACATACAAAATCTTTAGTTCATTTATATTTTTGAATAATCCTATGAAGTTTAAAATAGCTTTTTGTGAGTAGATATCTTCGTTTGTTGCAGTTCTTGACATTTGGTCGTGATACCTTATAATATTTGCACCCATTTTTATAAATTCATCATCAAAACCAAAATTTTTCATAGTTTTTTTGAAAATATTTTCTCCAATAATATGATGGTCTTTTTTCCTTCCTTTTCCAATATCATGAAAAAGTGCAATAAGTCTTGTTAAAATTTGCTCCTCTTTACAAAGAGAGTTAAAAACAGATTTAATAAATTCATCTTCTATATACATACTATATTTTACTGTTTGAAGGGTGTGGATATCTACTGGATGTTTATGATAACCATCAAATTGAGCTAAATTTGATATTTTTTTGAAGGCGGGAATTAAGATATTTATTAGTTCACTATTATAAAATAGTTTTAAAATAGGGTACAAATTCTCATTTGTAAGAAGTATTTTAATATCTTTTTTTAGTGATTTATTTATGATTTTTGGCATTTTTACTCTACTTGCAAAGTATATGTAAGATCTATCAAAACCTTTTATTGTTTGAGGAAATGATATTAGCTCTTTTAAAAGAGTTTTTAAATTAACAAAACTTCTATGAAAAGAGCAATATATTTTATTTTCTAAAATATAGATACCTTTTTTAAATCTTGATTTTCGTAAAACTTCTAAATTTGAAGTATCAAAAAACATAGTTCTTATAAATTTTGAACTCATATTTGAGTGAAAATTATGAATTATATGAAGGCTTGAAAATAGTTTTGCCATAAATTCAAACTCATTTTTAAAGTTTAATTTGCTACTTACTTCAGGAAGTGTGTCAAAAGTAATTGTATCTACCTTTTTTTTATGAATAGTATGAAGAGCGTTTCTTGTTTGAAATAAGAAATCTAAAGCAATTGTAAACTTTTTATAAGAATCATAATTTAATTTTGTACCTACAAGTTCTTTTGCTTTTTGAACATCATATACAACATTTAAAATCCAAAAAAGCATATTTGCTTCTCTGATTCCACCATATCCATCTTTTAAGTTTACTTGCATATTTAGTGGATATTTTAGTAATCTTTGAGTGTGAGTAGTTAGTTGTTCTTGTACAAAAGCTTTTTTATCTATTTGCCTTAGATTTTTAACAAACAATTCAAAATCTTCATAAATCTTTTTTGAACCAAAAATATATCTTGATTCAAGAAGTGAAGTTTTAATAGTAATATCATTTTTTGCTAAATCATACATTTCATCAATATTATCAATATTCACAACTCTTAATCCAAGATTTAATCCACAATCCCAAGCAAAGGCTACAAATTTTTCTATTATTTTCAAAATATCATAAGATTTACTATTTTTGTATAAAATCATAACATCAATATCAGAGTGTAAACATAACTCTACTCTTGCATAAGAACCCAATGCAACAAAGCTAACAAATGAATTATGTTTAAAACTATTCAGACTTAAATAAGAGAAAATTTGAAATAAGAATTTATCTATATTTTTTGTATTTTGTTTGAAAAAGAGTTTACTATTGCTAGTATTTGCACTATTTTTATAATCTATATAATTTTTTTTAAATATTTTTGATACTTCAAAACTACTTTTATCTTTAAAGTTTTTTATATCAAAAGATTTAATCATTGTTTTGAAATATCTATTTCAAACTCTAAAATCATATTTTCAGCTAATTTATTTAGGTTTGATTTGTTGTTTGAATCATCAACACCAAAGCTTAGATTTAAAATATTCTTGTGATATCTTTTTAAGAATTCCAAGATATTTGGCGATTTTTTATTTGAGTTATTTATTGATGCTCCTAAATCAATAAGTTCTAAAACAACACTTTTTTTACCCATAAAAGCAGCATAATTTATGGGTTTTGCTCCAAAACTATCTGCTTGATTTACAATAGTATTGTTGTATTGAGATATTGTTTTAATATATTTTTCTTTGTCTTTAAAAATTGTTGTATGGATGAGGTTTCTTCCTTTTTCATCTACAAAATTTGTGTCTACTCTTAAATCCAAAAGAAGTTTTAAAATATCATCTTTATCGTTTAAAATTGCAAACTCCAAAGCTGTAATACCTCTATCATTTTTCACATTGATATCAACTCCTGCAACAACTAAATTTTTTATGGTATTTAATAAAACCCGTCTATTTTCAACTCTTTTTTGTAAATCTTGCTCTAAAAGATGAAAAATAATATTATTACCATTTATATCAGTTGAATTTATTTGCAAGTTTTTTGTTCTTAAAATTTTAAATAATGAGAAGTTAAAATTTAATAAGCTATCAAAAAAGAGTGGTTTGTTTTTAGAGTTTAATCTATTGAAATCAAGATTATAGCTTTTCGTTAAAGCCTCTAAAATATCTTTATATTGAGCATTTTGATTTAGATTTTCTTTATAAATTAAATCAAGATTTTGTTCATTTTCTAAATGTAAAATAATATTTATAAGAGTTTCAATTACACAAACATTATCTCTATTTTTAAACTCTAAATTGGCACCTTTTTCAATATATAGTTTAATTAAATCCATATTAGATATGCCACTTAATATTAAAATTGATAAAACTGTAAGACCTTCTACATTTTGTCTATTTAGATTTAATTTTTCAAGATTGTTTAGTAAATAGTGAATTAAATCTCTATCTAAACTTCTTGTTATATTAAAAAATATTGTCTCATTTTTATTATCCATTGCTTGAACATTTATATTTTGATGTACTAAAGCTTTGATTAATTCAGATTGACTATCTTTTTCTTCTCTATTTTGAATTTCTAAAAAGTGTTCAACTGCTTTCATTAAGATATTTTTATTTTCATGATTTTTTATATTTAAGTTAAAACCTAGTTCAGCTGCTCTTTTTATGAAAGAAAAAGCTTCTAAACCTTTTGTTGCAGCAAAAAACAGGTAGCTAATTGATTTGTTATTTGGGATTGTTGGATCTGCACCTTGATTTAATAGATATAGAGCTAAATCAAGATTTTTGTAACAATTATCAAGATGTAAAATCGTATCTCCGATTTTATTTTTATGGTTTAAATCAATTTTTTCTAAAGATACTATTTTTTTTATGATATTCATATTTCCATTTGATACAGCATCAAAAAGAACATTATTTCCATTATTATCACAATTTGTAAAAGAGTTTGTTTTTTGTATTAAAAATCTAACTATTTTTTTATTTGCATTATGAATTGATTCTTGCAGAACCGTTCTGTTTTTGTTATTTAAATGGTTTAAATTAGCACCAAATTCTAATAAAGTTTCAAGAAGTTTACTATCTTTTGAGTATATTGTATAAAATATTGCACTCTCTTTTAGATTGTTTTCAAGCTCTAAATCAATTTTATTTTCAAGTAACCATAAACAAGAGTTGTATAAATCTTTTTTACAACAAGCTATTAAAATAGGTTCACCATTTAAAGATAAAGAGTTTAAATCTATCTTTGATTTCTCTTTTATTTTGTTTAAATTTTCAAGATTTAAAGTAGGGCTTAAAAGCTCTTTTATCAAATCATCATTTGAAAATTTTTTAGCACCAAGCAATCCTAGCATAATTTTTATTTCCTAAATTTTTTTTATTATATAACAATCAAAGTAATTTAAATATTAATTAAAAAATATCCAAATGAATGTTACAAAAATACACATAAAATATTTAAAATCCATAAATATTTAAATTTTAAGCTATAAGTAAGATATTTTATTTTTATTTAATCTTTTTTTTGATAAAATTCTGCTCGTCCAGCGCTGGAGACTTTACTCTCTAAAAGGACTACTTTATGGAAACTATGTCTGATATGTCATATATTATTGACACACTCTACGTACTGTTTGCAATGACTTTAGTTGTTTTTATGTATCCTGGCTTTGCTATGTTGGAAGCTGGAATTGTTAGAACAAAAAATGTTACTGCTGTCTTAACTATCAATATTCTTATTTTTTCAATTGCATCTTTAGCATTCGTTTTAGTTGGTTATTCTTTAGCATTTGGAGAAGGACTAAACGATGAAAATATAAATTATGCAACAGTTTTATTTCAGATGGCTTTCGTTGGAAAGGCAATGAATGTTATGAGTGGTGGTATTAGTGAAAGAGCTAGAGTAATACCAATAGCAATATTTACAGTAATTATGAGTTCTGTTTTATATCCTTTAGTGGTAAATTTAACTTGGGGTTCAAATTTCCTAAAAGATACAGTCTTAGATATATCATCAATGCACGACTTAGCAGGTTCTACAATTATACACAGTACTGGTGGTTGGGCTTTATTAGCTGCTTTACTAATAGTAGGAGCTAGAACTGGAAGATATACAAAAGAGGGTGGAGTTAGAGTTATTCCTGCTTCAAATATCCCTTTGGTTACTTTGGGAGCTTTACTTTTATGGATTGGTTGGTTTGGATTTAATGGTGGAAGTGTAGGAAGTATTGCTTCAAAAGAGGATGCACATCTTGTTTCATTAGTAATTTTAAATACAAATACAGCTGGTTTTGCAGGAGCAATTGCAGTAGCAATAATGATGTATATTATGTACAAAAAATTTGATATCACTATGATTTTAAATGGTGGTTTAGGTGGTCTCGTTTCAATTACAGCAGCAGCTGATGTAGTTGGTGTTTACTCTCCTATTTTAATAGGAGCAATTGGTGGAATACTGGTTGTTCTTGGTGTATTTATGTTTGACAAATTAAGAATAGATGATCCTGTTGGAGCTTTATCTGTACATTTAATAAATGGAATTTGGGGAACATTAGCAGTTGGAATTTTCGCTTCAAATGGCGATGATATTACATTCTTAGGACAATTAAAAGGGGTTGTATTTGTTGGAGTCTTTGTTTTTGTAAGTTCTTATGTATTGTTATATATCTTACATAAGATAATGCCAGTAAGAGCAAAACGAGATCAAGAAATGCAAGGTTTAGATGTTGAAGAGTGCGGTTTGGAAGCTTATCCAGAATTTAAACGAGCATTCTAATAATATTAGTTTAATAAAATTTTGTTAAAATAATTGAACTAAAGAAAGGATTAATATTGAAAAAAATAGAAGCTATAATTAAACCATTTAAACTTGAAGATGTGAAAGATGCATTAACTCAAGCTGGAATTTCAGGTATGACTGTATTAGATGTTAAAGGTTATGGAAGACAACAAGGACACAGCGAACTCTATAGAGGTGCTGAATATGTCGTTGATTTTTTACCAAAAATTAAATTAGAGTTAATAGTTGCTGATGAAGATGTTGAGAAAATAATAACAGTAATCACAGAAGCTGCAAAGACTGGAAATATTGGAGATGGGAAAATATTTGTTTCATCTATTGAAAAAATCATAAGAATTAGAACAGGTGAACAAGATGAGGAAGCTATTTAAATGGGAAAAACATTTATTTTAAATGAACCTTTGGATATGCACTTACATTTAAGAGATGGTGACATGCTTCGGCTTGTCGCTCCTCTTACATCAAATAGTTTTAGTGGTGCTTTGGTTATGCCAAATTTAGTTCCTCCTGTTACAACAAAAGAGGCTTTATTATCTTACAAAAAAAGAATTATTGAATCATGCAAAGATGATAATTTTACTCCATATATGACACTATTCTTTCAAAATAACTATAGCTTTGAATTTTTGGAAGATATAAAAGATGAGATAATTGGAATAAAACTATATCCAGCAGGAATTACAACAAACTCTGAAACAGGAGTTTCATCTATGGATATTGAAGTTTTAAGAGCTACTTTGGAAAATATGAGCAAGCTTGGTATTCCTTTATGTATTCATGGAGAAACAAATGGTTTTGTTATGGATAGAGAAAAAGAGTTTATGCCAATTTATGAAAGTATTGCTTCAGCTTTTCCAAATTTAAAAATAATTATGGAACATATTACAACAAAAGATGCAGTTGAATTGCTTGATAGGTATTCAAATCTTTATGCAACAGTTACTTTACACCATTTATTAATAACTTTAGATGATGTGGCAGGTGGAATGTTGGACCCACATCTATTTTGTAAACCAATAGCAAAAAGACCAGAGGATAGAAATGCACTTTTAAATGCAGCTTTAAAAGCTCATCCAAAACTTATGTTTGGAAGTGATAGCGCTCCTCATCCAAAACATAAAAAAGAGTGTTGTGGTTGTGCAGCAG
>Ga0265294_10000919_pt1 | contig 39698 bp, 36 predicted proteins | sample MunlanPumphouse3_FD_192504 | JGI IMG/M metagenome (GOLD analysis project Ga0265294, IMG submission 192504) | Groundwater microbial communities from a municipal landfill in Southern Ontario, Canada - Pumphouse #3 | ecosystem: Environmental > Aquatic > Deep subsurface > Groundwater | place... | reverse complement strand
GTTCCCAGAAAGCTGTACCTTCCCCATCGTTCGCCGCCCTCGATGCTCTCGAACAGAAACACGGGTTCCTGCGCGGATTCGCAAAGCCTGGCCAGCAGCGAAACCGGGGTCAGGGTGTCGGCCAGAAGTTCCCGGCAGACCGGAATCACGTTGCACGAGCCTGCCAGCTGCATGAAGCGTTCCTTGTCGGGAAATTGTCGAATGTCCATGTCGGTCTTCCTTTCAATTGGGTTCAAAATGCAAAAAGGACCGTGGGGGGCTTCCACGATCCTTTTTGAACCATAAAAAAAAGATCGCGGGCTTTGGAGTTGCCCACGATCCTTAATTTTTTAGACTTAAAGCTTATTTATAAGGCGTCATCGGCAAACCCCTCGTTTCGGGCCTGCCACCACCAGTTCTGTACGCCTTTATTGATCAATGTGTTCATCTATGGTTTTCCGTATTTCCAGAAATGCCTGAATTTTGTATTTTCATATATGGATTTTTGATGCGTGTCAATTTTTTTCTGCGCCCTTTGTTCCCGGCGGTTATACCCGCGCTAGAGTATGAAATCCGTTGAAAGGAAATTTGATTTGTGCTCGCGGACTATGTTGTTGATGATGGCGCGGTTGGCCTCCGTGTTTCGGGCCGCGACCAGGGTTCGAATCGAAAAGGCCCGAAGCGCGTCGGATACCGACAGGGTGCCTTCGGCCGAATCCTTTCGGCCGGTAAAGGGAAAGCTGTCCGGACCCCTCTGGCACTGGCTGTTGAGGTTGACCCGGCACACCTGGTTGACCAGCGGATCGATGAGCCGGGCGATGGTGTCCGGGTCGTTTCCGAAAATGCTCAGCTGCTGGCCGTAATCCGATGCCGTCAGATAGTCGATCGGGGTCTGAATGTCGCTGAAGCCAAGTACCGGAATCACCGGGCCGAACTGTTCTTCCCGGTACACGCGCATCCGGTCGGTGACCGGGTAGAGAACCGCCGGATAGTAAAAACTCTCATGAATCCGTCCGCCGCAGGCGTTGACGATTTGGGCGCCCATTTCGCAGGCGTCTTCCACCAGGCCGGCCAGATAGGCGGGTTTTCCAGGCTCCGGAAGGGGAGTGATCATGACCTTTTCCTTCCAGGGCATGCCGATGGTCAGGGCATCGATGGCCCGGCACAGCCGGTCCAGAAAAACATCCACCCTGGATTTGTGAACAAAGATCATCTTCAGGGCCGTGCACCGCTGGCCGTTGAAGGACAGACACCCCTGAAGGACTTCCGCTGCGGTCAGGTCCGGATCGGCGTCGGGAAGGACGATTCCCGCATTTTTGGCCTCCATGCCCAGGACGCAGCGCATCCGGTTGGGCTTTGGATGCTGCTTGCGAATCTCATTGGCGGTTCCGCTGGATCCGATCAGGGCCAGCACGTTGATTCTGGCTGAGGCCATGAGGGGCGGGACGATGCTGCGTCCCGCTCCGAAAAGAATATTGACCACTCCGGGCGGAAAGGCGTCCCGAAAGGTCTCCAGCAGGGGGCCGTACAGCATGACGCCGTGCTTGGGGGGTTTGAAGATGGCCGTGTTTCCCATGATCAGAGCGGGAATCAGCGTGGTCAGGGATTCATTCAAAGGGTAGTTGAAGGGCCCCATGCAGAGAACCACGCCGAGCGGGGCCCGGCGGATCTGGCCGATGATGTTCTGGACCATGACGAACCGGGAGGAAACGCGATCCAGATCCTTCAGAGCATCCACGGTGTCCTGAATGTATTCCACGGTGCGGTCGAATTCCTTGATGCTGTCAGAACGGGACTTTCCGATTTCCCACATGAGCAGCCGGACGATTTTTGAGCGCTGCTGCATCATGCCGGCCACAAAATCCTGAACGTGGCGGATTCTCTGCCCCACGGAAAAAGTCGGCCAGAGTCCCCGGCCGTTGTCGTATGCCAGAATCGCGGCGCCCAGCGCCGTCAAAGCCTGTTTCGCGGAAAGCAGAGGGTATCGTCCGATCAGACGGGGGGTCAGCGCCTCCCGGTTCCACACACGGACCGGAGAGACGGCTTCGGCCATCGGGCCCTGCCATGGAACCAGTTTGCCGTCCACCAGATAATGATCGATTTGCACGGGCAGGTCCGAAAACAGGTCCGAAGGAATTTCGGATTCATCGGGAAATATGGATTGAATTTGTTCTTGTCGATTCATGGCTGTTTTTCCTTTCAGAACTCCTTGACCGCCCTGGCATAAAGCCGTTCTATGTAGTCCTTGACCATCCTGCGGGCGGAAAACCGGTGCGCGCAGCTCTTGATGCTTTCTTTCATGATTCTGACCCATTCATGCGGCACGCCCTGGCCGCCGGCGCTGTAATAAAGCGGTATAACCTGATTTTCCAGAATATCATAGATGGCGGCGGAATCGGATGCATCGGGATTTCGGGCGTCTTTTTCCGATTCAAAAGCCCATCCGTTTTTTCCGTTGTATCCCTCGCACCACCATCCGTCGAGAATGCTCAGATGCGGCACGCCGTTCAAAGCCGCTTTCATGCCGCTGGTGCCGCAGGCTTCCATGGGCGGAACCGGATTATTGAGCCAGACGTCCACGCCGTGCACCATGTACTGCGCGAACTGTTCTCCGTAATCCTCCAGAAAGGCGATTCTCCCGCCCATTTCCGGGTTCCGGGCCGCATTGAAAATCCGCTGCAGGATGCGTTTTCCGGGATCATCGGCCGGATGGGCCTTGCCGGCGAAAATGATCTGAATGGGGCGCCATCGGTCGTTGAGCAGTTTTTGGATGCGTTCGGCGTCCTGCAGAATCAAATCGGCCCGTTTGTAGGCGGTAAACCTTCTGGCAAATCCGATGGTCAGTATGCTCGGGTCCAGAAGGGTTCCGCCGGCCATGATGATCGAGGAACTGGCCCGTTCCTGGGCCCAGCGCCGCCGGTAGCGTTCCCGAATGGCGTCGATGAGCTTGATCTTCATCCAGTAATGGGTGTTCCACAGTTTTTCATCGGGTATTTCATCAACCAGTTCCCAGCGCAGGGGATTGTCGTGATCCTCCAGCCAGTCCGGCCCCAGATATCGGTTGAACAGAAGCTCCATTTTGGGCTCTATCCATTTGGGTACATGAATCCCGTTGGTGATATGGGCAATCGGCGCCTGTTCCTCGGGCAGATCCGGCCAGAGCGATCTCCACATTCTGCGGGCAACCTCGCCGTGCCTGCGGCTGACGGCATTCCGGTGAGCGCACATGCGCAGAGCAAAAGCCGTCATGTTGAATCCTTCGTGGGGCCTTTCCGGATGAACCCCCAGAGCGAGAAATGAGTCCCGGTTCAAACCGAGAGACGGCCAGTAGGAACCAAAATACTTTTCCATCAGATGAAAGGGGAATACGTCGTGCCCGGCCGGAACCGGCGTGTGGGTGGTAAAAATCGAGGTGTGTTCGACCTTTTCCCTGGCCGCTTCGAAGCTCAGGCCGGTCGTCATATGATCGCGAATGCGCTCCAGAATGGCAAAGGATGGATGACCCTCGTTCAGGTGGAGAATGGAATAGCTGACGCCGAGTTTTTCCAGGATTGCGGAACCGCCGATGCCCAGAACGATTTCCTGGCGCAGCCGCTGTTCCACATCGCTGATGTAAAGATGCGAGGAGATGCGGCGGTTCCAGGGGTCGTTCATGTCGATATCGGTATCCATCAGATACAGGGGAATCCGTCCCACATCGATGCGCCAGACGGAAACGTAGATCGGCGGATCGATCAGGGGCACCCGAAGGATCAGCTGTTCGCCCTGATCGTTCAGATGCCGGCAGATGGACGCTTCCTCCCGGTTCAAAGGCTCATCCATGTTTTCCTGCCATCCGTCCTCCCGGATGCGCTGTCTGAAATATCCTTCCGGATACATGAATCCGATGCCGATGACCGGCAGACACATATCGCTGCACTCCTTTAGATAATCGCCGGCCAGGAAACCCAGGCCCCCGGCGTAAAAGGGAAGGGAGTGGTGCAGACCGTATTCGGCCGAAAAATAGGCGATGGGATGAGAACTCAATTCCACGCCGTTGCAGATATTGCGCCAGCTGCCGGTAACGACCTCTTTTTGAAACCTGGAGAGTACCAGATTGTAATGCCGCAGATAGTGGATATCCTGTGCGGCGGCTTCCAGAACTTTCGGCGGAAGATCCCGCAGCATCTTGACGGGATTGTGCCCGCTTTCCTTCCAGGCCTGGCGGTCCAGGGATTTGAACACCATGCGCGCGGCCGGATGCCAGCTCCACCACAGATTGGCGGCCAGATCCGCAAGCCCCTTGATGCTTTCGGGTATGTGTGGAAATTCGATGCAGGGCGGATGCATGATGCGCATTCTCCACAAACGCTAGAGCCAGTTTTTCTTTCGAAAATAGGTGATCATCAAATACGTGACCAGAGCCACCAGAAGCCAGAACGCCGGATATCCCCACTTCCAGTCCAGTTCGGGCATCACCCTGAAATTCATTCCATAGACCCCGGCGAAGAAGGTGATGGGAATGAAAATCGTGGCGATGATGGTCAGCACCTTCATCACCTCGTTCATCTTGTTGCTGATCGTGGACAGGTAGACGTCGAGCATTCCCGACAGAATGTCCCGGAACGATTCGATGGTGTCGATGAGCTGGATGGTGTGATCATGAACATCCCGAAAATACAGACCCGTGGAATCCTCAATCAGGTGCGAGTCTTCCTTGGTCAAAAATCCGAGAATTTCCCGAATCGGCCAGATCTGCTTTCGAAGAAAGATCATGTTCCGCTTCAGTTTGTGAATCTGCTCCATGGTGCCTGAACCCGGCGATTCAAGCAGTTCTTCCTCCAGGGTTTCAATCTTTTCTCCCAGCGCTTCCAGCACGGCAAAGTAGCTGTCCACCACCGCATCGATCAGGGCATAGGCCAGGTAATCCGCGCCCCGTTTCCGGATACGCGTACCTTTCTGGAGCCGGTCCACCACATTGGCGAAAATATCCGACGCGGTTTCCTGGAATGTGATCAGATAGTTTTTCCCGAGAATCAGGCTGATCTGCTCGGAAACAACCTCGTTGGACCGGGAATCGTAGCGGAAGGTTTTGAGCACGACGAACAGATAATGGTCGTAGCTTTCGACCTTGGGCCGCTGGGCGGTGTTGACGATATCCTCCAGGGTCAACGGATGAATTCGGAATTGCTTTTCCAGATCCTCGATGATCCTTGTGTCGTGAACCCCGCAGATATTCAACCAGGTCATCGAGGGCTCGGGCAGAAAGGGCAGCATCGCTTCCGGCGATTCCACCGGCATTTCGGTCAGATGGCTTTCGTCATAGTCCACCAGGGAGATGCGGATGCTTTCAAGCCTTTTTTCTCCGATGTGAACCAGACTGCCCGGCGACAGACCGGCTTTTTTGGAGGTCTTTACAATGAGTTTTGTCATAAAATCGAACCGCCGTATAAATGCTGAAGATCATGATTGCCGCTGTTTGCCTTCGAGCCCGAAGTCGGTGGCGACGGTGCAAAATGAATAAGAATTGACGGTTGTAAGCAGCAGGCCCTTGTTTGCGCGAACCTGAAAACGGCTAAATGCTATCACAGTCTCGAAAGCGAATCAAGAAACCTGTTCCGGAACCCCTTATAACGCTTTGATATTTTAAACACTTTAAGAACCTCGCTCCGAATTCAGTGGAACGAATTCGCCGGAACCAGGGCTGATTCCCGGTGTTTGCACTGGAAGAAATCTTCGTGTAAAAATGATGTAACAGCGGTTTTTTGTTTTCTGATGCATTGAATTTAAACAGATCAAGGAGGCTGCATTATGAGAATGGAAGAATACGTTCGAATTGTCGCCGGAGTCCTGGTTCTGATTTTTGTGATTCTTTCCGCAGCGCACAGCCGGTTCTGGCTGCTGTTTGCCGCCCTTGTCGGCATCAATCTGATCCAGTCGGCCTTTACCCACTGGTGCCTGATCGAAAAAACCCTCGAAAAATTCGGGATCCGGCGGTATTATCGATTCGATGAGGGGGATATCGACTGAGAACCACTCGTTCGCCGCAATGAAGTGGAACGCAACGCAGAAATCGTGCTTATTGCGACGCCATCCAAACGGAAGGATATGAACTTGAATATCCATTACCTGCAGCATGTCCCGTTCGAGGGACTCGGAAGCATGGAGCCCTGGTTTCGCAAGGGCGGATACCGGATCAGTTCGACGCCGTTGTATTTGAATCAGAACCTTCCCGCACTCACCGATCTGGACTGGCTCGTCGTCATGGGCGGACCGATGGGGGCGCATGACGAATCGAAGCATCCGTGGCTCAAAGATGAAAAACGGTTCATCGAAAGCGCCATAAAGGCCGGCAAGATCGTTCTGGGAATCTGCCTGGGCGCTCAACTGATCGCCGATGTTCTGGGCGCCCGAGTCTTCGGAAACAAGCATCGCGAAATCGGCTGGTTTCCGATTCGGTTTTCGAAACAAATTGAACAGAGCGCCTTTCAGGGCGTCTTTCCTCCGGTGATCAAGGCCTTTCACTGGCACGGGGATACGTTCGACATTCCCGAATCCGCAACCCTGCTGGTATCCAGCGAGGCATGCGCCCATCAGGGCTTTATCGTCGAAGACCGGATTCTCGGATTTCAGTTTCATCTGGAAACAACCCCGGAGGCGGCAAGGGCCCTGATCGAAAACTGCGGAAACGAGCTGGACGGTTCCCGGTATGTTCAAAGCGAGGCGGAAATTCTTTCCGACCCCGGCCGGTTCCATCCAATCAATCAGGTGATGAACGCGGTTCTGCAGAGGCTCGAAACCCGTTTCGCGCCATCCGCCCGATGAAAGGAAATCATGCGCCGGTTTCCGCTGGTTCGAAAACTGATTCAAAAGTTTCATCCCGAGGCAATTCCCGGCATTGCCGCGGCATTGTATGACATTGCCGGCAAAACCCGGTATTTTCGACGCTATTATGAGATCATGGCCGGGGATATTTCTGAATTCTGCAGCGCTGAAGGATCGGTTCTGGACATCGGCACCGGTCCGGGACGGCTGCTGATCGAGCTTCACAAAAGACGTTCGGGCCTGCAGTTGACCGGTATAGACCTTTCTGCGGCCATGGTGTCCCTGGCAAACAGCAATATCTCAAAAGCCGGGCTGGTTCATGCAATAAGGGTCTGCGAGGCAAACGCGGCGCACATGCCTTTTCCCGACGATTCGTTTGATCTGGTGACCAGCACCGGTTCGATTCATCACTGGAAAGATCCCGTCTTGGGGCTGAACGAGGTCTTTCGCGTTCTGAAGCCCGGCGGGCATGCGCTGATGTACGATATTGTCAGCGACACTCCGGCGCAGGTGAAGCGACAGGTCATTCACGAGTTTGGAAGGCTGACCGCCGCGCTTTTGTGGATCCATGCCTTTGCAGAGCCTTTTCATACCTGCGAAAGCTTCGAAGCGCTGGCCCGATCCACTGCGTTTCAAGAAGGCCGGATCCGGTTTGCCGGAATGATGGCCTGTCTGTCATTGACGAAAAAAGGGCAGGGGAACTTCTCGAGTGAATGAGGTTCTATGTTCCGCGAAGGAAAACAGGCCATGTTCGGAATGCAGATGCCGCAATCTTTGAAAGCGCACGCCTTATGGATCTGTGTCTGTCTGGGGATGACCGGATTAATGTTTTTACAGGAGGGCGATGCCGTGCAGCACGCGCCAAAGTCCGACCGGATTGAATTGCCCGCGCCGCGGACCGACGGAAGCATGTCGCTTGAGTTTGCCCTGTTCAGGCGCAGGTCGGTGAGAAGCTTTCAGAACCACCCCCTGTCCCTGGCCTCGGTTTCCCAGTTGCTCTGGGCGGCCCAGGGGATCACGAATTCAATGGGCCTTCGAACCGCCCCGTCGGCCGGCGCGCTGTATCCTCTGGAGGTCTATGTGTTTGCCGGAAACGTGGAAGGAGCGTCCGCGGGCCTTTATCGTTACAACAGCCAGGGCCATCAGCTCGATCGCCTCGATGAAAGGGATCGAAGAGACGATCTCTGCAGGGCCGCGCTCGGTCAGGCACCGGTTCGCCAGGCTTCGGCGGCGTTCATGATTACCGGGGTCGGCCGCAGAATCAAGGCAAAATACGGCAACCGGGGCATCCGCTACATGCTGATGGAAGCCGGTCATGTAGCGCAGAACATATGCCTTCAGGCCGTGGCTCTGGACCTCGGGGCGGTGGTGATCGGCGCATTCTCAGACAGGGAGGCGGCCGATATTTTGAAGCTGGATCCGGAAGAATCTCCGCTTTACATCATTGCGGTCGGAAAGCCCTGACGGATAAAAGGCGCCTGGAAACGCGCGCAGCGGATCAGGGCGCCGCCTGAATCACCGTGCAAACCACATGACGTTCCGAGCGCGGTCCGTCGAATTCGCAGAGAAATATATTCTGCCAGGTGGACAGCCCCAGTTTCCCGTCGATGATCGGAATGGTTTCCGACGGCCCCACCAGACCGGCTTTCAGATGCGCATCGCCGTTCCCGTCCTGCTGGTCGTGCAGCCAGACTCCCTTGGGAATAAGCTTTCGCAGCAGATTCACCACATCGGTCTGCACGCTCTCGTCCCAGTTTTCCTGAATCATCAGAGCAGCCGTGGCGCCCTGCGCGTAAACCGACACGATGCCGTCGCGAATCCCGCTGGCGCCGACAACCTGCCGGACCTGTTCGGTGATGTCCACCAGCGTTTCCCGTTCGCGGGTTGCTATGGTGATAATTTTCCGCATTCGCAGCTCCTTTCCTTCAAGTGCCGCATCTCCCTTGCGCGGGTTTCCTATGCAATAGTTTTTCTACCATAGATTTGAATTTGCATCTACCCGGAAGCGGCGTTGTGAAGCTCAAAGAGGAGGGCTGAGGGCTGAAACCTGAGACCTGAGGGGGGAAAAGTTGAAAGCTCAAAGCTCAAAGCTTCAGGTTTTATCCCTAATCCCTCTCAGGTCTCATCCCTCCTTCCTCAGGTTTCAGCCATCAGCCCTCCACTGCCTGCTCTCCCAAATTACCCTCGGCGAAGACACCGTCCACCGGTTCGAGGCGGCCTTTGAATTTGGTGGACAGTGTGGATTATGTGAACAGATTAAGACAGGGAATAGGCATGTCTGACCTGATCCCCAAACACGGCGGCTATCGCAAACTGAAAAGCTTTCAGGTGGCGCAACGGGTTTATGATGTGACGGTGCGGTTTTGCGACCGCTATATCGACAAATACAGCCGCACTCGGGACCAGATGGTGCAGGCGGCGCGGTCGGGTGTGCAGGATATCGCCGAAGGTTCTCAGGCGTCAGCCACCTCAAAGAAAACCGAACTTAAACTTACGCAGGTGGCCTGCGCCAGCGGGGGTTGGCGAAGTTGGAACCAAACCACCCCGCACTGATGCGCTTCAAGAAAAAGAAGCCGCAATCGCTTGAAGCGTTTGCGGCGTGGATCGAGGAAGAGAGGAGAAAAAGCACGGACAGTCAAGGACAGACACAGCCTGACACGGACAGCCAGAACCATGCATTGGCCGTGCCGGTCGGTGATGGTCCGTGCCCGTCCTTGCCCCCGCTTGCCTGGCCGCCAACGGCGCACTCTCGCTGCTGAATATTGCCTGCTATTTTCTCGACCGCCAGGTCGATCGCCTGGCGGCCGATTTTGAAACCAAGGGCGGCTTCACGGAGCGCCTGTACCGTGTGCGCACTGCAAAGCGAAGAAATCAGGAGCAATGATGAAGCTCTACACCGAAGACTCCCTCGTTCAGCAGACCACCGCACTCCGCGGACGAAGATCGAGGAGTTGAATCCCGAGCTTCCGGCCACGGCCTATGACGACGCCGTCCGTCAAATTGTCGCGGTTTCCGCCTCGCGGGCCATGGCCGCCACCAACCGCGAGAAGTACGAACTGATCAAGGACGGGGTGCCGGTCACCTTTCGCAACGCCAAGGGCGAGCGGGTGAAGGAACGCCTGCGGGTGCTGGATTTCGATAATCCCCAAAATAACGAATTTCTGTGCGTCCGGGAACTGTGGGTGCGCGGCGATCTGTACCGCTCAAAATGACCCGCGAAATCGGGCTTAAATCGAACTTTTGGATGCCAAAAACGAGTTTTAAGAAAATATGGTATAATCCGAATCGTATTTCTGATCCTCAAAAAGTACCATGAGTGCGCCTGGGCATTCACGCGTTTCTATTTGTTCAGCGGGCCTGAGGGCATTAAATTTATTGTCGTTCTTTACATACTGTTTCCATCTGCGGTACATTATCCGACAGCATCGGTCATAGCCTGGAAAAATCAGAGCCTTTGCGGAAAAGCTGTTGTAGCGGATCAAGAAGGATAAGCGGTAGATGGGAAACCAGATAGAGATATTCAAAAGCGACGACAACCAAATTGAATTGAAAGTTCAGTTCGATATCGATACCGTTTGGCTTACACAGGCACAAATGGCTGAGTTGTTTGAAAGAAACAGGGTTGCAGTTACACAACACATCGGCAATATCTTTAAAGAAGGCGAATTGGAAGAAAATCTGGTATGTAAGGATTTCTTACAGACCACTCCACATGGTGCTATCAAAGGTAAAACGCAAAGCAGAACGGTGAAATTTTACAACCTTGATGTCATCATCTCCGTCGGCTACCGTGTAAAATCCAAACGCGGCACTCAGTTCCGCCAGTGGGCTACTCAGCGGTTGAAAGACTATCTGGTGCAGGGCTATGCCGTCAACGAAAAACGTCTGGAGCAGAAACAGCAGGAGGTGCAGCACCTGAAAGACGGCATCCGTATTGTAAGCCGCGCCATTGAAGACAGGGCGGCGGATACGGATTTCCAGTGGCTGAATCTCTATGCCGAAGGGCTGCGGCTGCTGGACGATTACGACCATGAAACCCTCGACAGTAAGGGCGTTACTAAGACGCCGGTGACCTATCCAACCTATGAAAATTATATGGCCATCATAGAACAGATGCGGGCTGAAGTTGAGTCCACGATTTTTGGCCAGGAACGGGAGAATGGCTTCAAAAGCGCCATCGCTCAGATCCGGCAGAGCATCGGGCAAAACGGTATCTATCCGAGCTTTGAGGAGAAGGCCGCCACGCTGCTCTATCTCATTGTTAAAAATCACGCCTTTGTTGATGGCAACAAGCGCATTGCCGCCGCGTGTTTCCTGCTTTTCCTGCAACGAAACAACCGTCTGCGCCCTGCCGGAGAGGGCATGGCCATCAGCAATGAAGCGCTGGCCAGTCTGACCTTATTCATCGCCGTGAGCAAAAGCAATGAAATGGAAACCGTCAAACGGCTGATAATCAGCATTTTAAACAGAAATAAATAATAACGGGCAACGAACTTGACCCGAAATTGAAAGAGGCGAAAATGAGGCTGTTGAAAATCGAGCAGGAAGGCCCCCGGGCTTTTATCGGATTCATAGAGGATGAGAACGAGTACAAACAGTTCTATTGCGCAGAGGGGGAAGAGCCTGTCGTTAGCGCCACCTATCCCATGAAGGATTACGAGTGCTATGAGATGTTTGCCGCGGTGTTGGGCCGGTTCGATATTCAAACGACCTTCCTGGCCCGGCCGGTCCCTTTAAAGGAGTTGTCTTACAAGGCGATTCAGGAGGCCTGCAGGCTTCTGCCTTATGGATATCTTTAGCAGACTGTTGAAAAAGTGCGCCTGAGGCCGCCCTGCGGCCCCGGCTCTCTTAAAAGAAATTGGCATGTTAAAATGCCTGCTGCCTATTTTTTAATCAATGCGGCATAGGCGATGATTTCAGCGCCGTGTTTGTCTCTGATTTTGTCCATGGCCTTTTCGATTCGTTCGTTCTTATCGTTCTTCGCCTTTTCTTTCATGGAATCAAAAAGCGACAGCTGCTCGGGAGAGGGGCCTTCACAAAGTCCCGAGAGGCTGATTCCGATCAATCTGACCGAATGGGACCGGTTCCAGTTCCGCTCCAGCAGACCGCAGCCGGCCTGGTATATTTCCCGCGTGGTGCAGGTCTCCGGGATGGTTGCCTGCCTTGTAATCACATGAAAATCGGAATATTTCAGGGTTATGTGCACCGTGCGGCCTTTCTTGCCGAGCCTTCTCGCCCTCATGCCGATATCATCGGCAAGCTCCATGAGAACCATCCTTGCCTTCTCGATATCGGATATGTCTTCCGGCAGTGTTTTTAAGCGTCCGATCGACTTGATGTCGTCCGGCATGTGAGCCAGAACAGGGGAGGGGTCCATTCCGTTTGCGCGCTGATGGATCTCGTTTCCACTTTTCCCGAGCGTTTTGACAATACGGTTGATATCGAACCCGGCCAGTTCTCCGATCGTCCGTATTCCCATGTGGTTGAGTTTCTCAGCGGTTTTGCTGCCGATGCCGTACATCTCTTTTACCGGAAGGGGCCAGAGTTTAATTGGAACATCGCGTTTCCACAGTTCGGTGATGCCGAGGGGCTTCTTCATTTCCGATGCCATTTTTGCCAGGAACTTGTTTTCGGCAATTCCGATCGAGCACCAGAGCCCGAGACGGTTTCGAATTTCATCCATGATGCGCTTCGCGGCCTCCGCGGGTTTGCCGAAAAGCCCCTCGCATCCCGTCATGTCCAGCCAGGCCTCATCGATGCTGTTCTGCTCCAGAATCGGCGTGTAGTGCGACAGCAGGCCCATCACCTCCTGAGATTTCTCTTCATAGAAGCGATGATCCGGCGGAACCAGGACTGTCTGAGGGCACAGTTTCAAAGCCTCATGAATCACCATGGCGGTTTTGACCCCGTATGACCTTGCCTCATAATTTGCCGCCAGTATGATGCCGGTGCGCTTCTTCGGGTCCCCCGCAACCGCGGCCGGTCTTCCGGCAAGCGAATGATTTCTCGTCATTTCGCAACTGATAAAAAAGGCATTCATGTCGACCAGAAATATCACTTTCCGCATGGAACACGCCCCTGTGATCATCATTCATAATCTGGCGCCGCACCGGCATGCCGCGCACGGGTTTCATTCTGATTGTAAAACCATGCCGTTGCCGGCTTTGCAACGGAAAATATAAACCTTGTGTTCCCTGCCGGCAATGTTTGACCCTGAACGGCATTTTCAATATACTCAAAAAAACTGTTGATGATCAACGCCGGCCATCTGGAATTGAACCTCAATAGTATGAAATCAGTTTTTATATTACAGCACGCATATGCATTATCCGTTGCCGTAGAGGAAGAAACCCGGTTTATCGGCGTATATTCGAGCAGGGAAAAGTCACAGGCGGTAGTTGAAAGATTATCCATACAGCCGGGATTTAAGGATTTCCCGAACTGTTTTTACATCGAAGCATATGAAATCGATCAGGATCACTGGCGTGAAGGTTTTGAAACGCAGACCCCCTGAACCCGGATATTCGGTCTGGCGGCAGGATGATCATGGAAACGTCTTTCTGGTAAAGGACCGGCTTACGGAAACGGAGGCTTTCAGACTGGTTCGGGAATTTGAAAACAAAGGCCACAAGCAGACATACTGGGTAAAGGAAATTCCATGACGGTTCGATTGACGCCCTGTTGAACAGGCGGTTTGTTTCTCTTCCGCGGCCCCGCACCTCGTTAGTTTTCTGTCCGTTGTTGACATATCGGATGGAATAAGATCTTAAGAAAATATCGTATTCCACGCGCCGTATCGATGATATCCGGCGTTACACATCAGAAAGCGTACGACATTTCAGGACAAAAATCAGGAGCATACTCAATGACACATGAAGAAAAGATGCAAAAAATGTATGATGACCTGCCCCGAAAAGGCATTTCAAAATCATCATATGCGCCGCCTCATTACAGAATACTCTGGATGTTTGGAATCAAAATACCCCCGCCGATTTTTTCCTCTTTTATAACGCTTTTTCTAACACAGGCTTCGTTTTTCGCGGTTCTGTGGGGTATATTGATGTACCTCATGGTGTGGCGAAAACAGGACATCACAATCGAACTGATGGTGTGGAGCGCCTGCGTGGTTGGCATGTTGTTCGGGTTGATTATGGCTGCTTTGATAAGGCGGCAGGCCAAAAAACACAATCTTCCGTCCTGGAAGGATTATGGGAACTCCTGATCGGGCCGGAGTATTTCGACACCGGGCATCATGTCATGAACCGCGGCCGGCTCGCCGAAAAAGCTTTCCCAGGGACTTATTTCGAAGTCATCAACATTCAGGAGGATATCCTTATGTTCGCATTGAAAGACAAAACCCTGCTTCGCAGTCAGTGCCATGTTGACGGCCGGTGGATCGATGGGGCGCAGGGCGCCGCAATCAACGTAACCAATCCCGCAACGGGCGAGGTGATCGGCACGGTTCCTGGGCTCGGCGCGGCAGAGACTCGATCCGCCATCGAAGCGGCGAACAGGGCCTGGCCCGCCTGGCGGGGCAGGCCGGCTGCCGAGCGTTCCGCGTTGCTGCGCCGCTGGTTTGAGCTGATTGTGGAAAACCAGGAGGATCTGGCCATACTGATGACCGCCGAACAGGGAAAACCGATGGCCGAGTCGCGCGGCGAAATCGCATACGCCGCCTCCTTCATCGAGTGGTTTGCCGAAGAGGGAAAGCGGGTCTACGGCGATACGGTACCGTCGTTTGCCAAAGACAAGCGGGTCGTTGTCGTCAAGGAGCCGATCGGTGTCTGCGCCGCCATTACACCGTGGAACTTCCCTTCATCCATGATCACGCGCAAGGCCGGCCCGGCCCTGGCCGCCGGGTGCACCATGGTCGTCAAACCCGCCGGACAGACCCCCTGTTCGGCCCTGGCACTGGCTGTTCTGGCCGAAAGGGCAGGGATTCCGGCCGGAGTCTTTAATGTGGTAACCGGAGATTCCGATGCCATCGGCCGGGAAATGACCGGCAATCCGATTGTCCGCAAATTCTCCTTTACCGGGTCTACCGAAACCGGCCGGTGCCTCATGGAGCAATGCGCCGGAACGATCAAGAAGGTTTCCCTGGAACTCGGCGGAAACGCCCCCTTTATCGTGTTCGACGACGCGGATCTGGATGCGGCCGTCGAAGGGGCCGTGGCCTCCAAGTATCGCAACACCGGCCAGACATGCGTCTGCACCAACCGCTTTCTCGTTCAGGAGAAGATCTACGAGGCCTTTGCGTCGAAGCTCATGGCGAGGGTCGTTCAATTCATCGTAGGGGACGGCTTGAAAGGCGAGACGCAGCAGGGTCCTCTGATTGACATGCGCGCGGTCGAGAAGGTCGAAGCGCACATCGCCGACGCCGTCTCAAAGGGAGCGCGGATTGTTCTGGGCGGCAAACGGCATGAACTTGGCGGCACCTTTTTTCAGCCGACGATACTGGCCGACGTCACGCCTGAAATGGCGGTTGCACAAGAAGAGACATTCGGGCCGGTGGCCCCGCTCTTTCGTTTCAAGACCGATGATGAGGCGATCCAAATGGCGAATGACACCGAATTCGGCCTGGCCGCTTATCTCTACAGCCGGGATATCGGCAGGATCTGGCGGGCGGCCGAGGCGCTTGAATACGGAATGGTCGGCATCAATACCGGCCTGATTTCCTCGACCGTGGCGCCCTTTGGCGGTATGAAGCAGTCCGGAATCGGCCGGGAAGGCTCCCGGTACGGCATCGACGAGTACCTCGAGGTCAAGTATCTCTGCCTGGGGGGAATCTGACCAATCGTTCGAGTTGTATTCAGCGATCGCCATAAACCGCGGGGGCATGGACTTTTTACGCGGACACCAGAATTGATTTCAATCCGGCCGGACCAGATCGATCACGGTGATTTCGGGCGGCGCCAGCACGCGCATGGGAGGACCCCAGGTGCCGGTTCCGCGGCTGGCATACAGAACGCCGCCTTCTACCTCATGATATCCGTTCATCAGCGGATAGGCCAGAGACACGATGAAATTGAACGGAAAGATCTGGCCTCCGTGGGTGTGGCCGGAAAGCTGAAGATCGAAACGACCCTGGCTGCGCTTGTCAACTTCCGGGCGGTGCTTAAGGAATAAATTGAAAAGCCCGTTGCCGGGAAGGGAATTCAGGACCTTTTCTTCGGGGATCCTGCCCGGAATCTGGTGATCGTCCACCCCGGCGATGTTGATGGCGCCGCGAACCGTGCGGACTTCTCCGCGAAGCAGGTCAAAGCCGGCCTGTTTGAAAAATTCCGCCGAGATGCCCAGCCCTCTGTAGAATTCATGATTGCCGTTAACGGCGAATTTCCCGTACGGCGCCTCAAGTCGACGGAACATTTCGATCAGCCCGTTGATGTGATCCGGGCTTCCATCCACCAGATCTCCGGTGCAAACCAGAATATCGGGCTTTTCAGACTGTACCGAATCGACGATCTTCTGGATGCATTCGGGCCTTGTCATCAGGCCCAGGTGAACGTCGGTGATCTGAACGATCCGCAGGCGCGGCAGATTCAAAGGCAGTTTTACGGTCTCAATGGAAAGCGTCTCGACTCGAAGCTGGCGCGCTTCCCAGACCCCGTAAACGCATGCGGCCGCAGCCGCCACAATCAGAATCACGGTTGCGGATCCGGACGCAAACCATGGAAAAGAGGGCCCTCCGAAACGGCCGATGATTCGGGCGACGGCGTTCAGAACCTGGAAGAAAACGATTCCGGAAAATGCCAGAAAAATAAATCCCATCCAGCAGTAACCGAGCATGCCGACCAGTCGGGCGGCCGGATCATGCCCGTAAAGCTCCACATACCGGGATATCAGCGGGGAGGCGACCATGAGAGCCAGAAATACCAGCATCACCGCATGCGCCGGAATTGAGGCGGGCAGAAGGGGTCGAATGCGATAATAAAAGACCGCATGCATGACCCCGTAAATTGAAAAGAATATGATCAGAAACATCGGCATGGTTTAAAAATCCATCGCATTTGAAATCCACATTTCAACCGTGCGGCAATACGCGATCTCCGTACAATTCAATGGTATTCTGCCAGACCTGCTCGACGACCGCCTGCAGGGGCAGGTTTTTGATCCGGGCCACCTCCTCGGCGGCGATCCGGATATGAGCCGGCTCGTTGCGCTGCCCGCAAACCGGTCCCAGCACCGGGCTGTCGGTTTCAAGAAGCAGGCAGGACAGGGGCAGGTGGCCGACCAGCTTCTGCTTCTGCCGGGACCGGACCACGGAAGGGGGAACGGAAAAATAATATCCGGCTTCCACCGCTTCCATCGCCGCCGCGGCCCTGCCGTCAAATGCGTGAAGCTGGACCTTTCCGGCGCCGCTTTCAAGCAGGAGCGAAACAGCCTGCCTGCCCGCAGACCGCGAATGGACGTTGATCGGGAGGTTCAGCTCCAGGCTCAGTTCGATGAATCGTTTGAGTATTTCCCGCTGCACCTCGCGGTCCGAATCGGATTTTACGATCCAGTAGTCCAGGCCCACTTCCCCGATCGCGACAATTTCGTTTCGCCGGTCACGGATAAAGGTCATCAGGATTTCGGCGGCCTCCATATTCAGGCAGTCGGGATACAGACCGGCGCCCGCCCTGAGCATCGGATATTTTTCCGCAAGCTCAATGTTTTTTTGCGCGTGGGTCAGATCCTCGCCCATCAGAATGACGGTTCGAACCCCCGCCGCTGTTGCGCGGGCAAGCACTTCGGGCAGATCCGGCGAAAATGCCGGATCGTGCAGATGGGCGTGGGTGTCGATGAATTCGAGCATCGAAATTATCCGAGTATGCGCCGAATAATGGCATCGCCCATGGCGGTCGTATTCAGCGCCTTTTGACCTTTGAGGGCGATATCCGCCGTACGGAGTCCGGATTCCAGGACATCGGCGACGGCCTTTTCAACGGCATCCGCGGCCTCGGGTCGTCCCAGGCTGTATCTGAGCATCAGAGCCGCCGAAAGAATCTGGGCAATCGGGTTGGCGATGTTTTTGCCCGCGATGTCCGGCGCGGACCCCCCCGCCGGCTCATACAGGCCGAAACGGCTTTCGTTGATGCTGGCCGATGCCAGAAGTCCCATGGAACCCGATATCATCGCGCATTGATCCGAAATAATGTCCCCGAACATGTTGGGGCAGAGCAGCACATCATACCGCCCGGGATGGCGCATCATCTGCATGACCGAATTGTCGACGTACAGGTGCTCAAGTTCGACATCCGCATATTCCCGGCCAATGGCGGTGACCACCTCCCGCCAGAGCACCATGGAGGCAAGCACATTGGCCTTGTCAATGGAAGCCACCTTCTTCCGGCGTCCGCGGGCAGCCTCAAAGGCAAACCTGGCAATGCGCTCGATCTCTCTTCGCGTGTAGACCATGGTGTCAAAGGCCCGTTCATCGGGTCCCGTTCCTTCTCTGCCTCTGGGACGGCCGAAATAAATTCCGCCGATCAGCTCCCGTACGCAGAGCAGATCCACGCCGGATTCAATGATTTCCGGTTTCAGCGGGCTTGCGGAGATCAGAAAAGGATAGATTTTAGAGGGCCTCAGGTTGCAGAACAACTGAAAGTGCTTGCGAAGCGGCAGCAGGGAGGCGCGTTCGGGTTGCTGATCCGGAGGGAGCTGATCCCACCTGGGACCGCCGACGGAACCAAAGAGGATTGCCGAACTGGCCTCGCACAGCTTCAGGGTTTCCGGGGGCAGGGCCGTGCCGTAATTGTCGATGGCAGCTCCGCCCACATCGGCGAAAACCGGCCTGAGCTGAAACGAAAATTTTTCCTGAACCGCCGACAACACCTTGACGGCTTCCTTCATGACTTCCGGGCCGATTCCGTCTCCCGGCAATACGGCAATCTGTTCCATGAACACTCCTTCAGACTGTCTGATGTTTTGAAAAAAATTGAACGCAGATTTTCGATATTTTAAGATACGGCGGCTTTCACGGAAATCAACGTTTCAATCGTAAATCCATGAATGCTGACGCGATGCCTTTCATAGCCGTCAACATCCGCCTCGCGGCGCATCATGGCGTTTTTCATTGTTTAAACAGGTTGTTATGCGTCGAACGATGCGGAATCGCCCGGACTTTCGTATGCCGTGCCGGTCAGCGCGTGCCAGGCCCGGTCAATGGTTCTGCGGACAACATGCGAGCCGAAACCGCGGCGCTGCAGAAATCCGCCCGCCCTGGAGACAAACCGCCTGCGATCCAGACCGGCCCATCGTTTCAGCTTCGACTGAACGGCATCCCATGCGGCGCTTTCCTCATCGACCTGCCCGATATGAAGTTGAATCATCTCATCGCCGATGCCTTTCTGCTTCAGCTCGTAGCGCAGGGCGTAGACCCCCTTGGGCCGGGTTCTCTGCCGGCACTGTATCCAGAGGGCGCAGAACCGGTCGTCATCCAGATAGTTTTCCTCGTCCAGACGTTTGAGAACCTGCACAACCGTCGGTTTCGCATATCCTTTTTTCAACAGATGCGTTTGGACTTCCCTGCGGCTCCGCTCTCTGCGGGACAAGAAGGCAAGTGCGTCCGCACGGGCCTGTCTGAACCGGTCATCCAGACAAAACCGCCGCACCTGTTCCGAAGATAGAACCTGTCCGGATTTCAAAGATGCGGCTTCCAGGGGGCTCACAGAAAATTCAAGACCGTTGTCCAGTAAAACATGCGCCTGACCGGCGTTTTTTGAATCAAAACGCAGCCGGACGATTTCCCCGGAACTGAAAGAGGTTGTGTCTTCGGATTCCATGGCCGTTAAAATACGCAACACCCCCTGTCTATTTTTCAACTTTCTGAAGATCTTCCTGCCGGTCTTTCTCCAGGTTCATCCGTGAAAACAAAGGATCACGGGGAAGCATCATGTGGAAATTCGAAATCTCATCCCACTGGAGAACGGCTTTGGCAACGGTAAACTCCAGCACATGGCCGCCCGCCTTTTCATCCTTGTCGATAAAATGCAGGTGATATCCCGGCACATTGACGCCCCGGACAAACGGGGGGCACCGGAACCCCACCACCACGCCCTCAACCTTTTCCAGCGTCTTCAGATACTGATGCTCTACAACCTCCGTCAGCGGCGGATAGGGTTTGGTCTGACCGGGAACGCTTCGAACGCGCATCGTGTCAAAGGTTCCCTCGATTCGGAAGGCATAAAACAGGTTGACGCTCGGAAGCAGCGGGTCGGTCATCAGGGTGAGCGCCTCCAGGTTGATGCCGGAGGGAAGGGGCAGGGTTTTCTCAGCCTCGAAAAAGACCATGACGGCAAAGGGGGTGGTCAGTGAATCCGGAACCGCAACAATCTGTCCGTCGGCCCTGGCCTGGAAGACCTTGCCGTTTAAGGCGATCATTTCTCCGTCCAGGGCGTTAAAGGTGCCGATTCCCAGATCGCCGAAGGCTTTGAGCTCTCCGATCGTCACCTGTCCGTCGTAGGCACCTGCAAGCAGGGCGTCGATTGTGGAAATCTGCGTCAATACATTGCCGGGCCACGCCTGCGCGCACCAGAGGCCTATCACCAGAAGAAACAGCATTGCGGTCTTGAAATATCGCGACATGGGCCGGTTCCTTTCCATCCGTTCAGGCATCGGTCTTTCTGAACATTTCCTGAAGGATCTGCTTGACCAGATTGCCGTCAGCCAGTTTTCCAAAGTGTTTCATGATCGGCCCCATGGCCTGTGCGGCGCTTTTCATTTTTGAGAAGTCGATGTTTTCAGAAATCCACTGAACAATGTCATCTCGGCCGGCCATTTTCGGCAGGTAGGACTCCAGAATCTCCAGATAGGGGGAAGAGGCCTTTTGGGTTAATTCAAGAACGGTTTTTTCGGATTTAACCAGCCCGCGAATGACGCCGTGCACATCATCGTCGGTGATTTCCGCGGCAGTTTTCGGGCGGGTGGTTTTTTTCCCGTCTTCCAACTGAATGGGAACGGTGACTTTGGGAAATTCGCTCATGATCATTCGAAGCGCGCTGCGCACCTCGTCGTCTCTCTTGAGCATGGCGTTTTTAAGGTCGGCCCTGATCTTTTCCAGAACCGATACATTCAACTCCTTATTCCATCCGTACTGGGCCATTGAATCCTCCCTGTTTTTTATTGTCCGGATCGTTTCGGGCCAGAATCCACCCGGTTGATGCACACCATTGATGAACATGGGGCGATTGAAAGCATACCGATTTTTTATCAAATCATCCAATCAAATCTGATGCGACCGCTGAAAGGCGCGGAATATCTCACACAGAAATTCAAAATGAATTATGATTGTTATTGCCCGATACCGGCGGGCGTTCAGCCGGATTTCCAGCCGCCGGACAATCTCGATCATGGCAATGCCATAAGCTGCCCGAGGATGCAGACAGGATATCACACAGATGTTTTGAATTCAGGCAAGGCGATTTTATGTTCAATGAACGGGTCGCTGCATCTTCGAAAAATCAACGGGCCGGTTGCGTCAAACTTGCGCCAGTTCAAGCAAAAAACATCATTTTAAAACCTCGTATTCAATGCCGATAAACCCCCGTTGCGGCAAGATGAAAATTTTAGGATCCTTAACTCGTATAAGTGTTGGAAAAAAACATCAAAAATGTTATAGCATTTAACTTTGCAAAGGGGCTGTATTTTAACGGTTCGATGCGGTTTTGTTTTTTATTCTGTAACGGCAGAGGGAAAAGGAGACGAGGGATGAAAAAATGGTGTTATGCGGGTTGTTTGAGCTGCTTGCTGATTGCCTTTCTGAGTATGGGCGCTTTTGCAGGGGTCGAACGAATCCCCCTGGAGAATGCCGACTGCGCCAAATGCCACCCCACAGAAACCCAGGACCTTATGGACAAGGGGGCCAAGCACGCGGATCTCGGGTGCGTGGATTGCCACCCGGAGCATCCTCCCCTCGGAAAGGAAGTCATATCGGCATGCGATGCCTGTCATGACCCCGGCAGTTCCGCGCATTATGCGATTGAGGACTGCAAAGGCTGTCATATAACGCATCGACCCACGGAAATCGATTTTTCAAAAGTTGCAACGGTCAAACGGGCCTGCATCTCCTGCCATCCTGAACAGGGCAAGGCCATGACGGAACGTCCCAGTTCCCATTCCGAGATGGATTGCCTCGAATGTCATGCTACCCATAAAGAATCGACCGAATGCCTCGGTTGCCATGATGCTCACGCCGAAGGAATGGCAATGGCCGACTGCAAAGGCTGTCATGCCACCCATTCTCCCAAGGACCCTGTGGCTTATGGAAATTCGGTGCCCGACAAACACTGCGCCTGCTGTCATGGCGAAGTCGCCGAAGCTCTGGTCAAGAGCAAGAATGCGCATACGGAAATGGCCTGCGTCGAGTGCCATGCTGCGACGCATGGATCGGCGTCAGCCTGTACGGATTGTCACGAAGCGAATTTGCACGGTGAAAATATGCACAAGAAATTTCCGGAATGTCTGGCCTGCCATTTGGAACCGCATTCACTGGGGAAATAAGCCGGCGGGTTCTTGCGCGTTGGGATCAGATTCCTATAACCGCTCAGATCTGAGGTTGGGGGCAAGAATGAAAAGAGTGTTTTGTATCGGCATCCTGGTTTGTGCCTGGATTGCATTCGGCGCGGGGACGGGTTACAGCGATACGCCGCCTTTGGCCGACCGTGACTGCGTCAAATGCCATCCTGCGGAGGCGGACGAAATCGATGCCAGGGGCGCATCGCACAAGACAGAAATCGGCTGTCTGGACTGTCACCCGCAGCATCCGCCCATCGGACAGACAACCGTCCTTTCTTGTGCCGATTGCCACTCGCCGCAGGAATCTGCGCATTATGCCGTGGATAAATGCCTGGATTGCCATAAACCTCACGCCCCCCTGGAAACGGATTTCAGCAAGATCGATTCGGCCAAAGCGGCCTGCGTTTCCTGTCATGCCGAGCCCCAGGAGCAGATGAAGACCCATCCCACCGCGCATGCCGATATGGACTGCAAGGAATGTCATGCCCAGCACCCTCAGTCCGCTTCCTGCGTGGATTGTCATGAGCCCCACGGCGACAATATGACTGCCGCCGACTGCCGGCTGTGCCACAAACCGCATCGACCCAAACCCCTGGTTTATGATGGGGCCGTGTCGTCCCGCCTGTGCAGCCCGTGCCACGACGATACCATCAGCGTACTGGATGAAAAGGGAGGGGCTCATAAGGAGCTTGAATGCACGGATTGCCACCAGAAACATCCGCCCGATACCGGCGTGATGCCCGAATGCGAACAATGCCATGCGCGTGAGGATTCCCCCCATTATGCCGTAGGTCAATGCGCCGGATGCCACAACCCCCACAGCCCGGCCGATACGCCGATGAGCCGCGGGGAGCCGACGAAATCCGTCTGTCTTTCCTGCCACCCTGAGCCGGGAAAGCAGATGCAAAGCGCTCCCTCCGCGCATGCGGACATGGATTGCGCCGAATGTCATACGCGACATCCTGAATCGGCTTTGTGTACCGACTGCCACGAACCCCATTCCCGGGCCATGGAAAATGCGGATTGCATACGGTGCCATAAGCCCCACATTCCGAAAGAGGTCGTGTACGCCGATGATACGCCCAGTGATTTCTGCACCGGATGCCATGCGGCCGAAGGCGTCAAACTTGAAAGAACCAGCGCCAAACACAAAGACCTGGCTTGCGTCTATTGTCATAAAGAGCGTCACAGATCCGTATTCGACTGCGGCGTGTGTCACGGGGAGCCGCACGATTTCAAACTTCATGCAAAGTATCCGAAATGCGTGACTTGTCACAAAGACGCCCACGCGTTGGTGCGATAACTCGCAGCCGGACCTTGGATGGAACCTATAAAAGAGGATGAGAGAGGGACAATGAAGGCAAAGGGATTGACGACTTTTATCGTCGGGATGTTGTTCCTGATGACAGGCCTTTTTGCGGGAACAGAAGTGTCGGGCCAGGAGGAGGGGCCGGAGGTTTACGATCTGAAAGTCCGGCAACTGACCACGGTTGAATGTGCCCAGTGCCATTATTCGGTTTTCACCGACATCCGGGACCGGGGCGGCGCGCATAAGATCGCCTGCCGGAAATGCCATGAAGTTTTCCACACCAATAAGCCGGGCGTTGATCGCAGCACGCTTTTTCCGACCTGCGGAACCTGTCATTCCACCGTCCACGAGGGAAAATTTACCGACTGTTCGCGATGCCATGCCAATGTTCATGCGCCGGTATTCAGCATTGAGCTGGACAAAATGATCAAGGACTGCCAGACCTGCCACCAGGTGCAGGCGCAAGAAATCAAAGAAAATTCCAGCGCTCATGCGGAAATGTCCTGCATCGAATGTCATGCCGACCAGCATGGGTATATTCCGGAGTGTACGGCGTGTCACGATCAGCCGCATGCCGCATACAAGGACAATGCCGGATGCGTGGGATGTCATCCGGTTCACGCGCCGTTGCGCATCGAGTATTCCAGCGATGTTTCAAGCAGCTTGTGCGCCGGGTGCCACTCCGGGGCTGCAATGAATCTGTCCGGAAGCGGAAAGAGCCATGCCCCGTTAAACTGTGTGTTCTGTCATGCCGCAAAGCACCGATTTATTCCGACATGTCAGGATTGTCACGGCAACGGTCCGCATGACGAGGAGATGCTTAAAGATTTTGAAGGCTGTCTGGACTGTCACGGCGATGCTCATCTTCTCCAATAAACAGTGGTCAGGAATTCGAGCCGATCGGCGCATTTTCTCTTTCACTGAAATCTTGAACAACCGGCCCGATTCGGGTCCGGTAAACACGGGGGGAGTCAACAGGCATGAAGAAGTGGATTAAATCCGCATTGGTCGTCGCGGTTCTCGCCGCGCTGTCTTATGGGGGATATATCGGGTACCTGAGCCTGCAGGACTATTTCTGCTGGAACTGCGCGCCGGAAGGCATTTATAATCGCGGCGTCCGATTCCTGCAGGACCCTGAGGAAAAATCCGTGGACCATGGACTCGCGCTGATCGATTCTGCCGCCAGACAGAAATTTGCCGATGCTCAGATATTTCTTGCGGAGGCGTATCTGCAAACCTTTCCTCAGGGCTATGTCGTTCAGCATTCGGAAGATGTCGAGCGGCTGAAGTCAAAGGTTCCCATGAACCAGGGTCAGGCGGTCTTCTACTATACGGATTTGATGAACAATCCTGCCGCAACTCAGGGTAAATACAAGGAGATGCAGTACAACATAGCGCAGTTGATCAAAGCCGGTATTGTGAAGAGAGCCAGATACAGTGGCAGACACTGGCTGACCCTTGCGGCCCAGCACGGCGACATGAAGGCCATGCTGGAGCTTGCACAGGCCTGCCACGCCGAAGGCGATTATGCGACCGCCCGTCAGTGGTTTTCCAGCGCCTTTAATGCGGGCCGTCAACCTGAAGCAGCCATCATGATCGGCGATTATTATTTATACGGCAAGGGAGTTGGAAAAGACGTCTCCCAGGCCATTCAGTGGTATGAACAGGCCCAGGGCATTCTGTCCCGGGCCGATGAGCCGGCGATCGACCCCGGGAAGAAGCTGATGGCCGAGAGCGCCGCTTTCAGAGTCGATATCGCCAAACGAAAACGTTTAGATCTTTTCAAGGAACAGCAGACCTCGAAAATCGCCTACAGGATCAGGGGAGACCTGAGTATCGTGGCCGTTTATGCGATTCACAAGGATGACGATCTTCATATCGGCGATGTGGAAAAAAAATACGACCGTTTCTGGGCCATGCCCCTGCCATGGCCCGGGCAGGCGCCGTCTTCCGAACCGATCAAGGCGGCATCTTTGAACGATGGGGTCAATCTGATTTTAGAAAACTATGCAGTCAACGCATTCGGCAGCGGCAAGAAATACCAGTTTGTTTTAAAACCCTGAAACAGGCCGTTGTTTTGCGTCATGGGATGAATTGAAATTCAAGGTTGATGCGATTCCAACCGTGCTGTCCGGCTTCCTTGAAAAATGCCGTGCGGTTGATGAAGGCGCCATGTTTAAAATACCGATTTCGCGGATATGAATAAAATTCCGGTCAACCGCATGAATGAATCCGCACCAGCCCGGTCGCGGATACTGTAACGTTAAAGACGCGGGTCGGATAAAAGTAATTATAGGTTGATTTCGCAGCATGTTTCGTACGGCCGATTCCAGCAATTGAATCATTCAACCCTGTTACTGCTTTGAAAATCAGGTTCCAATCGGCCGGCAGCCTGTTTTTCGCGTAATCGATCCGATGCAATTAAATCAAACGGGATCGGTGGGTTTTACTCGTGCGAACCTTGCGCCATTCATGCTTCGAAGAAGCAGAAAGTAGAGAAGTGTATGGAAGAGCGTTGTCTAAGGGTTCTGCTGATTGAAGACGACGAAGACGATTATGTCATTACCCGTGAACTCCTGGCAGAGACAGAGGATGTGCGATTCCACCTGGAGTGGGCTTCGACTTACGAAACCGGACTTTCGAAGCTCCTTGGCCAATCCTGTGACGTCTGTCTTCTGGATTTCAGGCTTGGCGAACGCAGCGGGCTGGAGCTTTTGCAGGAGGCCAAGGACGCGGGATGCGATATTCCAATTATTCTGCTGACCGGCCAGGGAGGCTTCAGGATCGACCTGGAGGCGATGAAAGCCGGCGCCTCGGATTATCTGGACAAGGATGAAATCGGCCCCCGAATGCTGGAACGCACGCTGCGCTACGCCGTTGAACGGCATCGGCTTCAGCGGAGTTTGAAAACCAGCGAAAATCGGCTTCAGACAATTGTAAAAAACACCCTGGACGGCATTGTGATCACGGATACCGCCGGCGTGGTGCAGTTCGTCAATCCGGCGGCAGAGGCGCTGTTCGCGGGCAACCCGGATTGCCTTTCAGGCAGGTGTTTTCCTTTTCCTCTGGCGCCCGGCACATCCTCCGAGATTCTGGTCAAAGCAGACGATTCATCTCCCGTTATCGCGGAAATGCGGGTGGCCGCCATTGTATGGGAGGGTCAAAACGCTTATCTGGCATCCTTAAGAAATATTACCGCCCGCAAGCAGGCGGAAGAAAATGTCCGGCGCAGCGAAGAACGTCTGCGCCGCATCATCGAGGCCATGCCCATCATGCTGGACGCATTTGATGGAAACAGACGGATTGTGGCATGGAACGGAGAATGCGAGCGCCTGACCGGATACTCTTCCGACGAGATTATCAACAACCCGGAAGCCATGGAACTTCTTTATCCGGAAAAGACCTACCGGGAAAAAATGATGGTCGAATGGGCGGAACGGGGAAGCGATTTTTATGATTGGGAATGGGATATTCGAAGCAAAAACGGCGAGACGAAAACGGTTGCCTGGTCGAATATTTCGGATCGGTTTTCCATTCCAGGCTGGGACAGCTGGGCTGTCGGCGTGGATGTGACGGCCCGGAAACTTTCGGAAAAAGCGCTTGAGGAATCCAGGCGCCAGATGGCGGAACTTTTCAACTTTCTGCCGGACGCTACCTTTGCGATCGATCGTTTCGGCAGGGTTATCGCCTGGAACCGGGCGATTGAGGAAATGACCGGCATTGCAGCAAGCGACATGCTGGGGCGTGGAGACCGCGCTTACTGCGTACCGTTTTACGGAAAGCCGAAACCCATTCTGATCGATCTGGTACTTGAGCCCGAAGAAGCGATTGAGGCCGATTATCGCATGATCTGCCGGGAACAAAACATGCTGATCGGCGAAACGATCAACCCGCTCTCGGTAAATGGCCGGTCGGCCTATCTGTGGGGCAAGGCCGCTCCCATCTATGACGCCAATGGAGAACTTGTGGGCGCCATCGAGTCGATTCGGGATGTCACCCAGTACCGGATCTCTCAGGAGGCCCTTCGGGAAAGCGAGGAGCGGTTTTCAACCTTCATGGACTATTTTCCCGGCGCCGCCTTCATGAAAGACGGGAATTCCAACTTGATCTATGCCAACAAATACTGCCTGGACATGTTCGGAAAAGAACCAGCTCCAGATGGCGAACGCCGGAATCTTTTACCGGAATCCGTTATTGAACAGCATCGCGAGGAGGACCTCAAGGCCATCAGCGGTCAAGGCATCAAGATTATGGAAACCCTTTCGGATCTCAACGGAGTTCCCCGCGTTTACCGCACCTTCAAGTTTCCCGTGTCGCGGAAGGGGAAACCCACCTTGTTGGGCGGAATCTCGGTGGAAATTACCGAACAGGTCAACATGCGAAAAGCGCTCGCGGCCAGCGAGGAAAAATTTCGATCCATATTCGCCGAATCTCCCATCGGTCTGATGCTTTTTGACGCCCAGGGCCGATTTCTGGAGGTCAACCGTTCCGCTTTGAAGATTTTCGGCGTAGCGAGTCCGTCCTCGTTCACCTCTTTCAACCTGTTTGACGAATCCTTTATGCCCGCCGAGTCAAAAGAACGTCTGCACCAGGGATACAGTGTGCGCTTTGAAGACATTGAAGTTGATTTTGACATGATCCGGCAGAAATCCGTGTTCGACAGTATTTACACCGGCATTCGAGATCTCAGCATCATCCTGACGCCCATCGGAAAAAATACCCATGAAAGTTTCAACGGCTTCCTGTCGCAAATTCAGGACTTCAGCCGCCGCAAACGGGCCGAAGCTCAGATCCATACCCTGACGCATCGGTTGATTCAGGCCCAGGAGAATGAGCGCAAGCGCATTTCCAGATATCTGCACGACAGTGTGGCGCAGGACCTTTCCAGTTTGAAAATCGGGTGCGACATGATGAGCGATGTCTTCCCGGACACTCCCAGGGAAATTCGATCCAAACTGACTGAGTTGTCCAATGGCCTGAAACGTTCGATTCACCTGATCCGCGGCGTCTCCTACGATCTGCATCCGGCGGCGCTCGACAAGCTGGGGCTGGTCCGCGCTCTGAACCAGTACTGCCAGGACTTTTCCCAGCAGACCGGAATTGTGGTTGACTTTCTCCCTGTCGGCATCAACGGCCTGAATCTGGATTTCGATACGGAGATCAATCTGTACCGCGTGGTTCAGGAAGCCCTCAACAACATCCGCAAACATGCCGAGGCCAGGACGGTATCGATACGGATCGTGGCGTCGTTTCCCAATCTCATTCTTCGCATCGAAGACGATGGAAACGGGTTTGATGTCACCCGGCGTTTAACCGCCGCTCTGGATGAAAAGCGCATGGGCTTGAGAAGCATGCAGGAACGGGTCGGACTGCTCAACGGCAAGTTTCAGATTCAATCTCGTCCCAGCCAGGGGACAAAAATTGTGATTGAGGTGCCATGCAGCGATCGCTGCAGCATAAAGGAACAGTCCGCCGGATAATTTCTCGTCTTGAGGATCTGATATCAATCGAAAAATTTTCATTCTTCGAGTCGGAGACCTGAAAGGCCGCAATTTTACAGGAACGAATTCAAGCGATGATGAAACGAACGACAATCAAACCCTGGCAGAAGCTTGGCATATCCAGAAAAGAATATCTGGCGGCAAAGCCGTGGAAAGAACATGCCATGAGCCGTGAAAGATTCGAATCCATGATTCTCAGTATGACGCAGAAGGTTGTCGCCGACACCCGCCTCAAACAGGAGGCCGACAAGCTGGGAGAAGCAATTTTCAGCAGCCGGACTTCCAAAGAGGATCGGAAATAATTCCGCCTTACATTCTTCCGGCGGGCAGGTAACACTCAGGAATTCTACCAGATATCCGTTGACTTCGTTGCTGCCGGGACATGAAAAGCGGCAAATCAGACATCTGATTTGCCGCTTTTGATTCAGTGAGTTTCCGCAGTTGTCTTTTTGGTTGCGTCGATCAGTTCGTGAAGGGTGGAAACCGCCAGCCGAAGGCAGTGAACCTTGGTCTCCGGAAGTCCTTCCACATAAAGCTGCAGGCTTTCTACCTCCAGTTTCCGTGCTTCTTCAAGGGACATGCCCCGGATTATATCCGCAAGAGCCATGGCTGAACAGACCGATCCAGGACATCCGTCCACCTCAAAGCGGGCATCGGCAATCCGGTTTCCGTCCAGTTTCAGATCCAGAATCAGATGGTCTCCGCAGTTTCCGGAATACTCGTAGGTCAGGTCAGGGTCCGGAAGTCTTCCCATAAACGGCTTGTCAATATAATATCGAATGGCCTTGTCCGAATATCCCAAGGCCGAAAGAATTTTTTCGTAACGTTTGGTGCCTTCAAAATCAATAACCAGGTCATATCCCATTTCAGAGCCTCTTAAGAAAATGCATCAGTGATCGCACAGGTTGATGCCGGCAGTCAGGGAGCCGGCCAGAAAATCTTTAACAAGCTTTTCCGCCTCCTCCTGTACAGCACCCACCAGAACATTGATATCATTTTCGGCAAAAATCTCAATAGCTCTTTTTCCCATGCCGCCCGCAATGATGACATTGACGCCGAGTTGTCCCAGCCATCTGGGCAGTACCCCCGGTTCATGGGCGGGTGGCTTCAGGATTGTCTTGCCAAGTATGGTTTTTTGATCCTTATCGATTTCCAGAAGGGCGAATTCTTCGCAATGACCGAAATGAGCGCTGAGCACTCCGTTTGTTAAGGGTACGGCAATTTTCATATAATTTCCTCGTCTATACATTGTTTTTTAAAAGTAAAATCAGAACTTCTTTCCAGAGTTTTCGAATATCCTGAGCAGCAGGCGTATCGTCATATTCCACCACTGCCTGCATTTGTATCTGCGCCCGGGTTACCGTAGAATCGTAGCGGATTGGAACGGTAACAACCGCGCCGGCCCGGGAGACCTGTTCTTCAATGCGGCCGGCGATGGATGGATTGATGTCCCATTTGTTGACGCTGACCATGAGAGGAATGTCAAAGTGACGCGCCAGCTCAATGACGCGCTCAAGGTCATGAAGCCCGCTGAGCGTAGGTTCCGTCACCGCCAGAACCAGGTTTGCCCCGGAAATCGATGCGATCACCGGACAACCCATTCCAGGCGGGCCATCGACCAGGACGAGTTCCCGCCCCTGATCCTGCGCGATTTTTTTGGCCTGCTGACGGACCAGGCTGACCAGTTTACCGGAGTTTTCTTCGGCTACCCCGAGTCGGGCGTGAACCATCGGGCCAAAACGTGTTTTTGAAATAAACCACTGCCCGTTCACAGCGGGTTTGAAAGATACGGCCTGCGCCGGACAAAAATGAGCACATACCCCGCAACCCTCGCAGGCAATCGGGTCGATGGCAAAAATCGATTTTCCATGCGCCGTTTTCCGATGTTGAACCGCGTCAAACCGGCAGAGTTCATGACAGGTTCCGCAGGCCGTACATTTTTCGGGCAGTATTTCCGCCCGATTTCCGCCTGAAAAATCATGGCTGTGAATGACTTCAGGGTTTAAAATCAGATGGAGATCCGACGCGTCCACATCGCAGTCGGCCAGTACCGGATTTTCAGCCAGGGCGGCAAAACAGGACAATACCGAAGTCTTGCCGGTTCCGCCCTTGCCGCTGATGACAATGAGCTCTTTCATTTGGACCTTCCTGAATTTAAATCGGCTTCCCGCAATACGGCATCCTTAAGCGAGGCAAAGAGCGGTCGATAAGAAGGGATGCTTTCAACAATCAGCTCGCCTCTGGAATAAGCCTCCGCAATGCGGCGATCGTCCGGAATTTCGGCCAGAATTTTAATCCCCTCCTGACTGCAATAGGAAAAGACCTTCCTGTCGCCGGCATCAGCCCGGTTGACCACCACAACAAAAGGAAGTTTGAGGATGCGAAGCGTTTCCACGGCCAGTTTCAAATCATGAAGGCCGAAAGGCGTGGCGTCCGTGACCAGAACCACCAGTGCGCTGTCCCGGACGGTTTCTACCACAGGGCACGAGGTTCCCGGCGATGAATCCAGAATCACCAGATCGGCTTCATGGGAAACATTTTTAACCGCCTTGATCAGTGGCGGCGCCATGGGCTCTCCCACGTTGAGCACGCCTTGTATGAAATGAATCGAATCTTTTTTCCCGATATCGATATGCCCCATGTCGCGACCGATTTCTGTGATGGCGTTTTCCGGGCATACCAGCATACATCCGCCGCATGCATGGCAAAGTTCGGGGAAAACCATCACCTCCTTGTGCAGACAGATAATGGCATGAAACTGACATATGGCCGCACAGCGGCCGCAACCGGTGCATCGATTCATATCCACAAGAGGAATCTGCTGCTTAACCGGAAAGCATTCCGTCAAATCGGGTTTTAAAAAAATATAACCGTTGGGCGCTTCCACGTCGCAGTCCAGATAGGCGACCGAATGCGATTCAGACGCAATCCTGCACAGGTTGACGGCGACCATGGTTTTGCCTGTTCCGCCTTTCCCGCTGGCGATCGCTATTTTTATTTTTGACATTCTCAGGCATCCTGACTCATTGTTTTTTCGTTCAGCTGCTTTGCCGCACTTCCGCGATTGGAGCCGACCGTTATACTCCGCTGGCGCTTTTTTCATCGGCCAGCGTTAATTTGCCGTTTTTATAGGCCTCCAGTGCCTGGCGCACCGTATTGGACGCTCCGATATAGATTTGAATACCGGCGGCATTCATAGCCTTATATGCTTTTGGACCCATGATGCCGGAGATGACGACTTTGGCGCCAAGGTCAGACACCGTCTGGGCTGCTTGAATTCCCGCGCCTCTGGATACGTCCATGCCTTTGGAGTTGTCAAATGCGGTCCATGTCTGAAGTGCGTCATCGTAGACCATGAACCATGGCGCCCGGCTGAAACGCGGATTGACTGCGCTGTCCGGGGTATTTCCCTGTGAACTGATCAGAATTTTCATGTTTTCGATTCTCCGAATGCTTTAATTTTCTTTTTTTCTTCCGACCTCATACACCTGTATGGTTCCGAAAGGTTCCTGCCTTGAAACCAGCATACCATCCACCAGCCACTGCTGAATGACGGACGAAACCTCGCCCCGGTATCCCCAGCAGACCCAGATGTTTTCACAATGCAGGGCGGTCTGAAAACGTGGATGGATTCCGGCGCAGACAACCCCCTGCACCCCGTTCTGCGCCAGCCAGGTAATTGCCTGAAGACTCGAGGCCGACGGCGGCAACGGGTTCAGGCGAAGCGCAACGACTCTGCCGCCGAGCGCGTCGACCTCGGCAAAGTGAAATTCCCTTGCCTGGCCGAATCGCGGCATCACCCGGTTTTCATAACTGGGAACGGCGATCAGAATATGGCGTTGAAATGTCGCTGCGCACATGCCCAATTGTATAACAAGAATCGTGCCGGATGACGAATCGGAAGCAATAAAGGACGAAACATCCTGATAAAATTGCAGTTTCCGGTATATTGAAAATTCCGGATCAACCAAGCTGCGCGTTGCATTTTATGATATTTTTGCAACACGTGGCAGATGAGATGAGATTAATATCTTTAAATCAGAGGGGATTCGGGTTTGTTGCAATATAGTTGCATATGCAACGTGTCCTGAAACGCATGAAGCGACTCAACAGCCTGTCGTTTTCATCCACCGCCACAACGTGGTGCGATGGACCCCCAGGGTTTGAGCGGCCAGCGCGCGATTTCCTCCGTATTGTTCCAAAATCCGCTGCAGATCTTTTCTGGAGGGCCGCTTGCCATCGGGTCGGGCCAGTTGCGGGGAGGGATCCCTGGAAATTGAAGCGGGGAAGTCTTTGACGCCGATCATGGCATCATGGTTCAGAATTACGGCCCGCTCCACCATGTTCAGCAACTCCCGCACATTTCCGGGATAGGCATGATTCAAGAGAAAGCTCAGCGCCTCACTGGTAAAGCCCCGGATTTTTTTTCCGTATTTGGCATTGAAACGTTCGAGGGCCAGATCAAGGAGCAGGGGAATGTCTTCACTTCGGGCCGACAGGGGAGGAATTTTCAAGACAATGACGTTCAGGCGGAAAAACAGATCCTGACGGAAATTACCGACCCGCACCATCTGTTCCAGGTCCCGGTGAGTGGCCGCCACAAAACGCACATCGGCTTTTCTGGAACGTTTCGCACCCAGGGGCTGATATTCAAGGTTTTCGATCACCCGGAGCAGTTTGACCTGAAGAGAAAGGGGCAGGTCTCCGATTTCGTCGAGAAAAAAAGTGCCGCCTTCGGCCAGTTCCAGGCGTCCGGGCCGGTCATCGACCGCACCGGTGTAGGCGCCGCGTTTGGCGCCGAAAATCTCCGCTTCCAGCAGGGGTTCGGGAAGGGCGCCGCAGTTGACCACCACCAGAGGCTTGTCTTTTCTGGGACTTAAATTGTGAATGGCCCGGGCAAACAGTTCCTTGCCGGTGCCGCTGTCTCCCTGAATCAGGACCGCGACATCGCTGGCCGCCACGTCCGGCAGGATGTCGAACAGTTTGCGCATGGCCGGATTGCGGCTGACCAGGTGATGGAAGGTGTATTTTTCTTCCATCTCCCGCGTCAGAGCACGAAGCTGCGAAAGATCCCGAAAGGTTTCCACGCCGCCGACCGGCCGACCGTCCGCATCGCGCAATGCCGACGCATTGACCGATATGGGAATTTCCCGGTTCCGTCGATCCAGCACACTTACTTCCCGGTTGGTCACATCCTGTCCGGTCTTCATCGCTTCCTCAACCGGGCAGGCGGAAAAGCATACATCGGTGCGGAATATTTCACAGCAGCGCTGGCCCAGGGCCTCGTCCCTGGAAAAACCGGTGATTTCTTCGGCGGCCCGGTTGAACGAGGTGATGCGCATGCTCTCGTCAACGGTGAACACACCGTCGGCCACGCTGTCCAGAATGGTGGAAATATGCGCCAAATGTTTGCCGGTCTGATCGTTCATACCCTGTACTCAAATAATCTGGAATTACTTTTCAATCTGGATGCAACTCCGCCGTGTTCCGTATTAAAGTTTGAATGTGATGAGCACCTCGTCGCTTTCCACGGCCTGGCCGATTTCAACCAGAACATTTTCAACCAGGCCGTCGCAGGGCGCGGCAATGCCGCTTTCCATTTTCATGGATTCCATGCGAAGCACCTCGTCCCCCCGGTGAACAACGTCTCCCTTCTTTACGCAGACCGCTGTGACCAGTCCGGGCATGGGGCATTTCAACACGTTGTCGGCCACCGCTTTCATGTCACGCAGCATGTAATGGTTCAGCCGCCATTCCCGTAAGGTATAAATCTCGACGGTGCGGACGGTTCCCCGGAAAAAGGTCATGATGTGGGCATCCTGATAGCGCAGACGGAACATATGGGATTTTCCGTCAATATTGAGTTTCAGCCGCCGTCGGAAGAACTCGAAATCCGGAACCGTAACCTCGTAGCTTTTCCGGTTGATTCTGATCCGCCAGTGTCGGGGTTCGTCGGTTTTCAGGAGTTTAACCTCAAATACATTTTTTTCGCCCCGAACAATATAGACATGTTCTTTTTGGGGCGCCTGAGTTCTGCCCACAACCGGACTCATGGATTTAAGCGAATCGCGCATCAGGCGCTGGCGGTTGTGAAAAACCAGCACGGCAGCCATCGCCATGTAGTGAAGGGTTTCGGTCGGCGGCGGAATCTTGCTTTGGCCCTTTTCGAAATGTTCGTCTATGAAATTCGTGGAAAGCTCTCCACGAATAAAAGCCGTATGGTTGAGAACGGAATTGGCGAAATCCACGTTGGTCGTTAATCCTACAATATGAAAGCCGTTCAGGCCCCGTACCAGAGTGTCGATTGCCTCGTTTCGGTCTTTTCCCCAGGCGATCACCTTGGCCAGAAGAGAATCGTAGTATATGGTCACCACGCTGCCCGGGGTAACGCCGCTGTCGATCCGTACGTTTCGGACCCGGGGTTCGGAATACCGGCTGATGATGCCGGTAGTGGGCAGAAAATTCCGAAAGGGGTCTTCGGCGCAGATGCGCGCCTCGATAGCCCATCCCTTGATCTTCACATCCTCCTGCTTGAAGGGAATCGCTTCCCCGGCGGCGATGCGAAGCTGCAGCTCAACCAGATCCAGAGATGTTACCATTTCGGTGACCGGGTGCTCCACCTGAAGCCGGGTGTTCATCTCGAGAAAGTAAAAGTTTTTGTCCGCATCCAGGATAAATTCCACGGTGCCCGCATTGACGAACCCGGATTCTTTTGCCAGAAGGCAGGCCATATCTCCCATTCTTCGGCGCAGGGCTTCGTCCAGAACCACGGATGGGGTTTCTTCAATTAGCTTCTGGTAGCGGCGCTGAACAGAGCATTCCCGTTCTCCTAAATGAATGACATTGCCGTAGCTGTCGGCCATGATCTGAAATTCAATATGCCGGGGCCGATCGATATAACGCTCTAGAAACAGGCGGTCATCGCCAAAACCCTTTCTGGCTTCCTCCCTGCAGGCGGAAAAAGCCGAGGCCAGTTCCTCTTTTTTCCGGACGATGCGCATTCCCCGGCCGCCTCCGCCCGCAGCGGGTTTCAGCAGAATGGGAAAGCCGATCTTTCCGGCGATTTGCTTTGCGGATTCGATGTCTCCCAGAGGCTCTGCATGGCCCGGCACCACCGGCACATCCGCCTTGATCGCCATGAGCTTGGCCTGCACCTTGTCCCCCAGTCGGGCGATCGCACCGGCAGGGGGTCCGATGAAGTTCAATCCGGCATCAGCCACCAGTTTTGCAAACTCGGCGTTTTCGGACAAAAATCCGTACCCCGGGTGAATGGCCTGACATTTGCGGGAAAGGGCGGCCGCCAGTATCTTTTTTTGATTCAAAAAGGATTCCTGGGCCCGGGCCGCGCCGATAAATACGGTTTCATCCGCTTCTTCAACATACGGCGATCTAGAATCCACCTCGGAGAACACGGCCACCGTGCTGATCCCCATGCGCTTGCAGGTTCGAATGATGCGAAGGGCGATTTCAGATCGATTGGCAATCAGAACCTTGTCAAACATGACGTCACCTCACAGGGGAATATTTCCGTGTTTGCGTTCGGGTTTAAGGGCTTTTTTGGTTTCCAGAACCTGAAGACTTCGAATGAGCCGGCCGCGGGTGTTTCTCGGAAAAACAACGTCATCGATATATCCTTTTTTGGCTGCAATGAAAGGGTTGCAGAAGGTCCGGCGGTAGGATTCCTCCTTTTCCTTGAGCACGACCGAAGGATCGGACGCCTCCTGAACTTCCCTGCGGAAAATCACCTCCGCCGCACCCCTTGGCCCCAGAACGGCGATCTCGGCCGTGGGCCAGGCATAGTTGATGTCCGCTCCGATATGCTTGGAGTTCATCACGATGTAGGCGCCGCCGTAAGCTTTTCGAACAATGACGGTAATGCGGGGGACGGTGGCTTCGATAAACGCATAGAGCAGCTTGGCGCCGTGGCGAATGATGCCGCCGTGTTCCTGCTGCGGGCCGGGCATGAATCCGGGCACATCCACCAGACAGATGATTGGAATATTGAAGGTATCGCAGAATCGTACAAACCGCGCCCCCTTGACCGAGGCGTCATTGTCCAGAACCCCGGCCAGAACCGCTGGCTGGTTGGCGATCAGACCGATCGTTTCGCCTCCCAGCCGTCCGAAACCGACGATCAGGTTGCGGGCGAAGGATGAATGCACCTCCATGAATTCAGCCCCGTCCAGTATGCTGTGAACCAGGACTTTCATATCGTAGGGTTGATTGGGGTTTGCCGGAACCAGATAATCCAGCACCGGATCGGCTCGGTCCACCGGGTCTCGAAGATCCAGGATGGGCGGCTTTTGGCGGTTGTTGGAGGGAAGATAATTGATCAGCCTTCGAATCTCTCGAAGACACAGGATGTCGTTGGGCATCACAAAATGCGCCACCCCGCTTTTTTCAGCGTGCATTCGGGGGCCGCCGAGGTCTTCAAAGCTGATGTCCTGATGAATGATGGTCTTGACCACGTTGGGTCCGGTAACGAACATATAAGAGGTGTGGTCCACCATGAAGGTGAAATCCGTCATGGAGGGGCTGTACACCGCTCCGCCGGCACAGGGCCCCATGATGCAGGAAATCTGAGGTATCACGCCGCTGGCCATGACGTTTCGGTTGAAAATCTGGCCGTACGATGCCAGAGCATCGACGCCCTCCTGAATTCTTGCGCCGCCTGAGTCATTCAGGCCAATTACCGGCGCTCCCACACGGACGGCATGATCCATGACCTTGCAGATCTTCTCGGAATGAGCCTCTCCCAGAGAGCCGCCCAGTACGGTAAAGTCCTGGCTGAAGATAAAGACCTCTCTGCCGTCGATGGTCCCATGTCCGGTGATTACGCCGTCCGTCAGGTAGGACTTGTCACCCCCGAGATGTCCGCCCCGGCCGGATTTCAGCGTATCGAATTCTTCAAACGACCCCTCATCCAGCAGCACTTCGACCCGCTCGCGTGCCGTGAGTTTTCCCTTGGCATGCTGTTCCTTAATTCGACTGGTTCCGCCGCCCAGAAATGCCTCATCACGCATGTTCTGCAGCTTGATAAGGTTTTCCTGGGTAGCCCAGAGCGGGGATTTTTCATCTTCGACGACATTGGCCGGATTGTCCGTATTACGGACACAGTGATCGGGCGATACGGGTTTTTCTTTTTCCATCACAGGCTCTCCAATAAGGGGCTTTAGACTCGCCGGTTCAATATGCACCATCTGCCTTGTGGCTCAGAAAAGCACAAAAGCAACTCGGAACCAAATCCATATTCAAAGCAAGACGTTATTCTTTATGAATCCGGTTTAAAATTTGTACTATTCTATCATGCTTGTCAATAAGGGCATGGCGTTTTTCTTTCTGAAGCCCATGGATATTCAATGAACAGAGAAAAGGGATTGCGACTGGTTTTTTACCGGTTTCGAATCCCGTCCACGAGATTGAGGCGGGAGGCCCGAATGGCGGGATAAAGGGTGGCCAGCAGACAGATCAAAAAGGCAGCGCCCACAATGGACAGCACGTCAAAAGCTTCAATGCGAACGGGCAGGGTAGAAAAGAAATACACGTCCTTGGGAAGCTCCACGAACTGATAGCGGCTGAGCGCCTCGCAGAGCAAAAAACCCAGCGCCATTCCCAGAACGGTTCCCAGCGCACCGATCGCCATGCCCTTCAGGATGAATATTTTCCGAATGCTTCGGTTCGACGCGCCCATGGCTTTGAGGATGGAAATATCCCGTGTCTTTTCAATCACCGACATGATCAGGGCGCTGGTGATGCTGAATCCGGCCACCAGTATGATCAGGGAGAATATGATGAACATGACGGCTTTCTGAATTTTCAGCGAGGTAAAGATGTTGCTGTTTCGCTGCATCCAGTCCACCGTCCAGTACGGAAATCCGATGGCGGCGTCGATGCGTTCGGCGATGGCATCGGCTTTGTAAACATCGTCAACCTGAACCTCAATGCCGGTGACCGCCTCGCCCATTCCCAGAATCTTCTGAGCCGTGCCCAGCGATACATAGCCGAACGTGCTGTCATATTCGTACATGCCGGTCTCAACCGCGTCGCGAACCTCAAGGCGCCGGATCGACGGAAGCCGGGAGACGGTTGACATGCCCGAAGGGGTGATCACATCCACGAGTTGCCCTGTCCTGACGCCGAGTTTTTCGGCAAGTTCCGTTCCAAGAACAATACCCGGAATATCAGCGGACCCATCGTCCCGACCGTCCGGATCTGAATTCAGAGATTTCAGTGCCGTTTTGTAAATCAGAACATCGGAAGATTCCGGAAGAATGCCTTTGAGAACCGCCCCTTCGATGCCGGACGCCGACCGGAGCATCACCTGGGCGTATATAAAAGGCGCTGCGTTTTTGACCCCATCCATTTCCCGTACGGTTTCGATTACGGGCCTGTATTCGGAAAAGGCGCCTCCGTAGCGCATCATCAGTACATGGGGCTGAATGCCCAGTATTCTGGCCTTGAGCTCGAAATCCGATCCGGTCATCACGGCGAGCACCGCAATCAGGGTCATTACTCCCACGGTCACTCCGGCGATCGACAGAAAACTGATCAGGGAGATGAAAACCTGTTTATGCCTGGCACAAAGATACCGGCCTGCGATAAATGTTTCA
>Ga0265294_10000918_pt1 | contig 39711 bp, 24 predicted proteins | sample MunlanPumphouse3_FD_192504 | JGI IMG/M metagenome (GOLD analysis project Ga0265294, IMG submission 192504) | Groundwater microbial communities from a municipal landfill in Southern Ontario, Canada - Pumphouse #3 | ecosystem: Environmental > Aquatic > Deep subsurface > Groundwater | place... | reverse complement strand
TACCCGTAGTAGAAAATGAATTCGTAGTCAGATATGCTGTGGCATCCATAGCTAATTGATTGCGATAACTGTGAGTGCCTTCATAATACAAATTAGTTACTACATTCCACGCTGGTGACCCAGACCCCGTAACACTATAGGGTTGTGTTTCAAAGCCTTCTTGGAAAACTACTGCCTGACTATAGCCTAATATTGCTATTAAAAACACTGATAATGATAAAAAATACTTTTTCATAACACTTATTTTTTGGATTTTTAAATATTCTTAAGCAAATTTATATCAAATTTTTTAAAAAACATACTTTTTTTAAAAAAAATTTTTTTCATAATTCTTATTTTTTGATTTTTAAATAAAATTTAAGCAAATTTATATCAAATTTTTGATATAATACACTTTTTTTTAAAAAAATACTTTGCTAAATCCTCATTTCTCCAGCCTAGACCTTCCTTTTGTTACTTTTCTTTGTGTGGCTGACAAAGAAAAGTATATTAGATAAATTGTTTATGTTTAAATCTGAAATTTTTAAACATAATACTTGCATTTTTAAAAATAAAATTTTATCTTTGCAACAAAATAAAAGTTCAAGTTTGCATAAACAACCTTGTGAAACTTGACACACAATAATGTAAATTTATTTTTTTAACTTTTAGTAATTTTGACTGTCTAATAAATAAAAATTAAAAATGTATAATAAACTATCTTTAAAAAATGTATTCATTATTATTATTTTATCATTAATTATTTTCAGTGGTAATCTGTCTGCACAATGTGAAATAACAGCTTATGCTAATGATACTATTATATGCCAAGGTGATAGTGTAAGTTTGTGGGCAAGTGGAGAATGTGGATCCTTGATGAACAACAATTTCAATGATGGCACACCAGGAGCAGGCTGGGTAGCTACTACAGGTGTAGATTTTACAAATCCTTGTGGCCCTGGACCTGATAGTATATATATGTGGATGGGAGGTAATGTACCAATACCGAGGATATTGACAACAGTTCCTTTTAGTGTAACAACAGATTGTATAATATCATTTTGGTTAAAGTTTTCTATACAAGGACAAAGTTCTCCTTGTGAAGGTCCTGATCTTGTAGGTGAAGGTGTTTCGCTTCAATATTCTATTGATGATGGTATTACATGGGTAACTATAGCATACTTTAGACCAGATGGAGTAATATGCCCTACTTTCCCATACACTGCAGGGTTTACTTCTGTTAATAGTGGTCAAACTACCGCATTTACATCTTGGAATCAATATAATTTTTTAGTACCACCCGGAGCAGTATCTAGTGCAACAAGATTTAGATGGTACCAAGAAGTATATTCTGGACAAGGATTTGATCACTGGGGCCTCGATATAGTACAAATTTTATGTCCTACTTTCCCTTATATAGAATGGTCTACTGGCGATACTATAGAAGGTCCTATTATTGTTAATCCCACACAAACCACCACTTATTCAGTGGGAATATATGACACTGTTCATGATTACCAAGCCATCGATTCCATTACTATCAATGTGATACCTTATCCAGAACCAGATCTAGGATTAGATACGGTTACTTGTGAAGGTATGATAGTATCATTATCACCAAGTGATAATTTTGATAGTTATTATTGGAGTACTGAAGAAACTACTTCTACAATTAATGTTACTGACAATGGCACCTATTATGTTACTGTTTCCAATACGATGAGCAATATCACTTGTAGTGCTAGTGACAGTATCAATGTGTTTTTTGTACCAAATGCATATGTAGAATTAGGTGATGATGTTTGCGTCACTCACCCCATCCTATTAGATGCTACTCAACCTGATAGCGGCTTTACATATTTATGGTCTAATGGTATGACTACACCTACTATTATGGCAAATAACTATGGCAATTATTGGGTTAGCGTCACTTATGATGATTATGATATTTGTGGAGATGTAGACACTATAAATGTAAAATTGATACCTACTGCTAGTTTGAATTTACCCATAGATACTACTATTTGTCATAATGAAAGCCTCATTCTTTCTGCTTCTCAAAGTAATAATAATTGGTATCAATTTCATTGGTCGAATGGAATCAATAAACCTGTGTTATTTATAGATTATTACCCACCTGGCATCTACGATTTTGAGGTTCAAGTAATAGGTTGTGATACTACATATGGCCGTACTACAGTTTATGTAGAAGATTGTAGTGTGATAACCCAAATCTTTATTCCGAATGCTTTTAGTCCCTATAATACAGATGATATTAATGATTATTTTCATATTTATGCAGAAAATATTGATATAGATGATTTCTATTTTAGCATATACAATAGATGGGGGCAGCTATTATTTCATACTACAGATCCTAGATTTAGATGGGATGGCAAATATAATGGTGATTATCTCCCTCAGGGTATTTATACTTACAAGCTTATCTATAGAAATGCTGAAAATAATTATAAAGAATTAAATGGTAGTATTTTTATTCTACATTAATTAATAAAATTAAGTAATTTTGTAATTAATAAAAAAATAATTATGGAAAAATTAAAATTACTAAAAACAATCATACTGATAGTAATAATTTCTTTTTTTTGTAATATTATACAAGTAAAAGCACAATGTAATATGCAAGTATATGCTAACAAAACTGTAATATGTGAAGGTGATAGTGTAACTATATGGGGAGATGGTGGTTGTGGATATTTGATGAGTAATGATTTCAATGATGGCACTCCAGGGCCGGGATGGATAGCTACTACAGGTGTAGATTTCACAAATCCTTGTGGTCCTGGACCAGATGCTATGTATATGTGGATGGGTTGGTATACGCCTATACCACGCACACTAACAACAGTGCCATTTTCAGTAAGTACAGATTGCGAAATTTCATTCTGGTTAAGATTTGAAGTACAACATGGCTATGGAGGCACTACCTGCGAAGGTCCTGATCTAGCAGGCGAAGGGATGTCTTTGCAATATTCTATAAATGGCGGAACTACATGGACAGATATAGCATATTTTAGGCCTGATGGAGTTATATGCCCATCCTATCCAAATTCTAATGGATTTGTAACTGTAGGTAGTGGAGTACAAACTCCTTTTACTCAATGGGCACAATATTCTTTTCAAGTACCTCCTGCTGCTGCATCAACAAATACAATGTTTAGGTTTAGACAACATTCATATTCTGGGCAAGATTTTGATCACTGGGGTTTAGATATGGTAAATATTATTTGCCCAGATAGCACCAGCTATGCACAAGTAGCTGGTCAAGATGGCTTCGGTCCCTATACCGTTTATCCTACACAAACAACTACATACTATGGAACCATAAGTGATACTTTACATGGTAATAGTGCTACTGATTCTATAACTATAGTAGTGATACCTCAACCTAGTATCGATTTAGGACCAGACACATCTGTATGTGAAGGTGAAATAATAACATTATCTCCTGGTGCTGGATATGACGAATACTTATGGAGTACAGGTTATACAAATGCTGAATTAATGTTAGATATGTCTGGAGTTTATTCTGTAACAGTTGCTAATACTTATGATGATGTTTCATGCTTTGATAGCGATACTATTAAGGTTGTCTTCGTACCAAATGTGAATATAGATTTAGGTCAAGATACATGTGTGACAGAACCAATTATTTTAGATGCTACCCAACCATATCTTGACATATCATATCTATGGTCTACAGGGAATATTAATCCTGCAATTGAAATATCAAATACAGGGACCTATTGGGTAAGTGCCGTAAATTCAATATATAATATATGTGGTGATAGCGATACAATAAATGTAAAAGTGATACCAGAACCTATATTGTCATTGCCTAATCAAATTACTATCTGTAGTCATGAATCATTTACCTTATCAGCATCACAATCTAATAACAACTTATATGAGTTTATCTGGTCTACTGGCAGTACTGAGCCAATTTATGTTTTAGATAAGCCTCAAGCAGGTATTTATGATATTAGTGTTAAAGTTATAGGTTGTGATACAGTTTACGGCTCTACCAACGTTATAGTAGAAAATTGTGAAATTTCTATTCCTAATGTAATAACTCCTAATGATGATGGTATAAATGATGTATTCTATATTACAAATATTGAATTTTATCCTAATAGTGAAATTAAAATATACAATCGCTGGGGAAAAAAGATCTATGAAAATGAAAACTACCAAGGTGATTGGGATGGTAAAGGATTAGATGATGGCACATATTATTATATCTTTAGATTAAATTATGGATACGGCAAAATAGATGAATACCATGGAACCATTACGATAATTAAATAATTTTAAAATTCAAAATTATTGTAATTCATAAAAACTATAACAAGCTAGTTGAACTATTATATAATATTGTAAAAAAATCATCAAATAAAACATCTAATTATATTAACCTGCAAAATTATAACTGATAACTGACAACTTTTAAAACAGTTACAATATTAGCTCTTTTGTTTTTTTATTTAAGAATAAATATCTTTTAACTAAATATTTTCTACAAAAAAATATAAATATTTCGAGTTTTAAAAAAAATAATTAAGACAAATGATTAATTATAAGCTTATAATTTTAATCGAATAAAGTGCCAAAATCTTCTTCTGTAATAGGTATTCGTTTTGTAGTATCTATTAATTGTGCAAACTTTAATTTTTTATTTTGTAATAATAAAATTTTTTCTTCTATTGAATCTTTAACAATAAATTTATAAGAAATAACATTTTTATTTTGTCCTATTCTATGGGTACGATTTATAGCTTGATATTCGACCGCTGGATTCCACCATGGATCTAATAAAAACACAAAATCTGCAGCAGTTAGATTGATACCTACTCCACCAGCTTTAAGTGACATTAATATCAATTTTATATCTTTATTATTTTGAAATTCATTTACTATTTTCATTCTTTCCTCCATCGGCGTGCTACCAGTGAGCATAAGAAAAGGTATGTCATTAGCTTCTAAGTAATCTTTAAATAAATTCAAATGCTTTACAAATTGAGAAAACATAACAAGTTTATTATCAGAAACTATGATTTTTTGTATATTTTCTATTACATCATTAAACTTACCACTATCACTATTATAATTTTTATCTATAATGGCGGGATGATTGGCTATAAGACGCAAACGCGTTATACCAGATAAAATAGAAAGATATGCTTTATCGAAGCCTACTTTTTGCTTTAGATCCATAAGATAATTGCGGATTTCACTTTTCTTTTCCTCATAATAACTATATTGATCTTCTGTCATAGAGCAATAATAAGTGCGTTCGGTCAATGGAGGCAACTCTTTGGCCACCATATCTTTAGTACGACGCAGAATAAAAGGGCTAATGATTTGCTGTAAACTTTTTTCTGTAGCTTTATGCGAGTCTTTTTCTATAGGTATCATAAACTTTTTTCGAAAAGAATTCAAATCGCCTAATAAACCAGGATTTACAAAAGACATCTGCGACCATAAATCTACAATGGTATTTTCTATGGGAGTTCCTGTAAGGACAAACTTGCGATTGGCATTTAGTTTGGTGATAACTCTAAAAATTTTACTAGATGGATTTTTGATAGCTTGACTCTCATCTAAAAAGATATAATCAAAATTAAATTGACTTAGTATTTCATAATCTTTTCTCACCGTACCATAAGTAGTCAATATAAGATCGTATTTAGAGATAATATTTTGATTAATTTTGCGATTAGTACCATAATAAACGTAATAAGAAAGTATAGGAGCCGTAGTTTTAATTTCGTTAATCCAATTATAGATTAATGATAATGGCATTACTATTAAAACAGAAAGCTTTTTCTCTTTAAAAAGAGTATTTTTTTCAAATTTTTGAGTAGATTGTGGTATGAGTTTTTGAATTTCATCTTTTTTGTATGCTAAAAATGCTAATACTTGTATAGTTTTACCTAAGCCCATATCATCACTTAGAATGCCACCAAAATCGTGTTGATCTAAAAACTCGAACCAATTAACACCTTTTTGCTGATAAGGTCTTAATGTTTTCCTAACAGAAGGAGGTATCTTTACATCTGGTAACTGATCTAATTTTAATTGTTTAACATCTGCATCTATTTGTGATTGTGGAGTATTGATTTCTTTAAATAATTTTAATTGTGTTTTAGTAACTTTTACATTATTTTTGCCTTTTTGAGATAAAATAGCCAACTCTTTATATTGAGCAAACCATTCCCTGGGTAATAATGCTACTCTACCGTCAGGCAAAACAAAATCTCTGCGATTTTCTAAAATATTATTTCTTAATACATAAAATGGTATACAATAGTCATCGAAGCATACTTCTATTTGCAAATCGAACCAATCTATTCCGCTCTTTTTTATATGTTGCTTCAGTTCTACTTTACCTAAAAAATATTTTTCTTTAAATGTTTTTGTATCTAATTCGATATTTTTATTAGCAAAAAGCTCACTATTTAAATTTATAAAATTAATGTAATCATATAAAGTTTCATTTTCGTTTATTTCATTATTTTCTTCATTGAGATCTATTAATATAAAATTATTGTGAAATTTATGTTTCAATCCAATAAAATTCAAATAATCAACTATTTCATTTTCAAATTCCTTATTTCTTTTTACTTTAGATATATTAATAAAAGCATCTTGTACTTCATAAAAAATAAATACTTCTTTTTTATCTCCGTAAGGTATTTCTTCATTTCTGTAATGAAAAAATAAGCTCAATAATGGTTTCATATCCATTCCTAGCTCTAAACGCAACTCAGATTTTGGTATTTCTTGCAATTCATTAATTATGAAATCACCATTTAATTTTACTGTTAGTTGCTTTTCTAATAATGGTTTTATAAATTTTTCAATATATGTTTTTTCATGAGGCTTAGGAATAAATATTTGTTGTTTATCTAAAAATGGTTCGATTTTTTTACCATCTATACCTGGTTGAGTTGTATACAAAATACTTTTATGTATCACCCAGCACGGTTCATAATTTAATATAAAAGTGTCTGACTTAGATAGCTTTATATCATTATCGCCTACATTAGCTTTCAAACTATATTTAATGCCATCATCACTTCTATCAAAAATAAAAATAATATCTAATGACTTGGAGCTAAAATGAATAGGCTCTTCATTAATGATTACATTATCTCTTTCGCCCTTATAATAAAGGGGAATATTATTTTTTTCTAAAATTTCTAAAAGTTTATCTGTCTTATCACGTAGATAATTTCTAATGATCTCAAAAGTTTTATCATTTATCGTAGCAAGATCTTCTTCAAAAGTAAGTGGATTAAAATGAAAAACTTTAGCAATGTGTAAGTAAGTCATCATAGAGCATAATTCAAGTGCTTTTCGAGTAGCTTCGTCTATCTCAATAGTAACATTTTTTAATGTAATAGGCTTAGAAGCCGCACTGAATTGACCATTTTTTAAAATGGATACTTCATACGGTACTACCATCCAATCAAAGTACTTATCTTTTACTATTGTAAATATTATTCTTCTCTCCACAGTTTTTATATTCTTTTGCAAATATAATAAATATGGACTTATTAAACAAATTTTTTAATTAAAATAAGGGGTTAAACGATAGTATTTTACAAAAAAGAAAGATTTTTATTGCTTTTAACTAATATCTATATTTAACAAATATCTAAATTAACATTATAAATATTGCAAAAGCGTCTAAGAGATAACAGATTTTTTGTCAGTACTAAAATTAATCAGTAATATTTTATATATTTTATCTTTATGCAAGCCAAGCTCCAAGATGCCTTTCAGTTTTTTCCAATATATTATAATTTTAGTATAAGGATGCTGTATAAATATTTTTAATTGCTCAATTATTCAATTAATAAAAAAAAATTAAATTTGCTACAAATAAAAATAATATGCATCAAAAAAGCAAATATTTTGCATTTTTAATAATTTTTTTAATTTTACTTAGTTCATGCAGAATATCTCAAAAGAAAAATAGTCCAGAATATGTTTCATATCAATTTTTGTCACATTTTCAACAGATGGAATTTGATGAAGCGGCAAAATACGGCACAGAAAACACTAAGATGCTTATAATGTTTTTTAAAAACATTATAGGTATGATGCCACCAGAAAAGCGAGACAGCATTCAAATACCTGAAGCAAACGTAGAAATAAAAAAATGTTACGTATACGAAAATAGTGCTAAATGCACTTATATAGCAAATGAAAAAACAGATACTTTAGATTTACTTAAGATAGAAGGAAAATGGCTTGTAGATTTAAAAAAAGAATCTAAAAAAGCTGAAAAATTATAAAAAAAATGTAATTGATTTTTTAAGTATCAAGAATTAATCTGTTTTTAATATCTCAATTAATTCGTCGATTTTAGGTGTCAATATTATTTCAGTTCTACGATTTTTTTGTCTTGCTTCGGCGGTTTTAGCTGGATCTATGGGGGCATATTCACCACGTCCAGCAGCAGTGATACGAGATGGATTTATATTTCCTTTTTGTAATAAAATTTTGACAACAGCAGTAGCTCTCATAACACTTAAATCCCAATTATCTTTCACTTCACCCCTGCCTCTATATGGCACATCATCAGTATGTCCTTCGACTATAATGCTAATATCTGGATTTGCTTCCAATACTTTAGCTAATCTAGATAATGCCTCTTCGCCCCTTTTATCGACTGCCCAGCTACCAGAGGGAAACATCAAACTCTCCTCTAATGATACATATATTTTACCATCTTTCATTATTACATTTAGTCCTTTATCTTCATAATCAAATAATGCTGATGAAATCTTTTTTTTCAAATCATTTAAAGTACTATCTCTACGTACTAGCATAGATTCTAACTCTAAAATGCGTTTTTCTTTTTCTTTTAATTCTTGCTCTAATTCATCTAATGTTTGTTTTTTTAAATTTAATTCTTGCTCTAATTTTCGTAATTGCGATTCTTTTAATTCTAATTGTTCTTTAGTTAATGACAATTCACTACTAATCAATTTAGTTTCATCAATATTAGTTTGTAATAATTCTTTATTTTTTTGATCTAAGATATCATAGAGTTGAAGCAATTTATCATATTCATTTTTTAGTTTACGTAGAGCGATTCCTGTATTTAGTGTATCTTGCTTTAAAAATTTTATTTGTTTTTCTAAATCAATTATCTTTTCTTCTAATTCATTGTTTTTATTCTCTAAAGAGGCACAAGATTGTTGTAATTTTTGTAAATTAGCTTCGGCTTGTTCTCTCTTCAATTTTTCATCTTCATATTGACGTGAAGGCACACAACTCACTGTGAATACTATTACTAATATAAATAAGGAAATTCTTTTTATCATATTAAAACTATTAAAATTTTTTACAAAATTAAATTAAATTTTTTATTGAATCAATCATTTAAGATAAAAAATAATAAATTCAAAGCTTTATAATTATTTTCCTTTTCGATTTGCTAATATTAAATTTGCAAAAAATTTTAATTATGACTTATGTAACAAAAGAAAAATTATTTTCACGAGAATGGTTTAAAGCCTACAGTTATATACTGATTGGTACGCTCACAATGGCTGTGGGTTTTGTAATGTTTATATCGCCATATAGATTTGCGCCAGGTGGTGTATATGGTATATCGATAATTTTACATCATTTATTCAATTTCCCTATCGGCATTACTGGTTTATGTATAGATATACCTCTCATATTGATTGGTATGAAAATTTTAGGAGCTAGATTTGGTGTCAAAACTATAGTCGGTTCATTATCTTTGTCAGGATGGATATCATTAATAGAATTTACGTGGGGATATGATCCTCTTTTAAAAAACGATCCACTAGTTTCTGCAATATTTGGTGGTATACTTCTGGGTATAGGATTAGGATTGATATTCAAATCTAAAGCTACCTCGGGCGGTACAGATATTATTGCTATGATATTAAATAAATATACTCGAATGCCAATTGGTCAATTATTAATAATTATAGATTCTATTATAGTTTTATGCGGCCTTGTAGCTTTCGAAGATTGGAAAATTCCTTTTTATTCTTGGATTATTATTTATATAACTGGCAAAGTAGTAGATACCATAATAGCAGGTGCTAGTTATGAAAAAGCTTGTCTAATAATTTCTGAAAAAATTAATGAAATTAAAAATAAAATACTATTTGATTTAGACAGAAGCGGGAGTATCATCTCTATTAAAGGATTATACACTGGTACTAACAAGCAAATGATACTAACAGTAGTAAATCGTAGAGAAGTGGAAATGTTAAAAAGTTATATAAAACAAATCGATCCTGATGCTTTCATGACAGTTATAAACGCAAGTGAGGTTATCGGACAAGGATTTAAAAGTATTGATGAAGCTATAATTAACGATTAAAAACTACATCGACAACATCTATTTTTAGTATGTATAAATTAAAAATTTATCTGAGATTAGTTGTGTGAAAAATCAGCAAATTCAAACAAATTTAACTTTTTCAAAAAAAAATGATCATATAATTATTTTATTTTTATAACAATAACACTCTTACATATTATATTTAAACGCATAATTCAAAGTTATATTATTTCAAATTAAAATAATATAACTTTGCAAATAATTTATTTTTTTATGCAAAAAAATTTATTTTTTATTTTATTTTTACTCATTACATTAATTAATATTGTTCATGCTCAAGAGGGTAAACAATCCTCACAAATATATGGGGATTTTCAGTTAGATGCTATGTATTATTTGACAGATTCTACTATTAGTGCTTATCAGCCAAAAGAAAAACTTGGCAATAATGCTTATTTATCATTATTTTATGAATATGGTAATATATCTGCTGGACTTAGATTTGAAAGTTTTTTGCCACCACTTATAGGCTATGATCCTCAGAGTAAAGGTATCGGCATAGCTCATAGATATATAGCCTATGAAACCAAAAATAGAGATCTAAAAATAAAAGCGGGTCATATATATGAGCAGTTTGGCCTAGGTTTATCTCTGCGGACCTATGAAGATCGCTCCTTAGGTATTGATAATGCTATAGATGGTATTGAGGTGATTTATTCTTATCAGCCTTACTTTACTATTAAAGGGTTAATAGGTACTCAAAAATTTTTTTGGGATAAAACTGGCAATTATATTAGGGCTATTGATGGTGAAATATATTTAAATAAATTAAATCAAAAATGGGCAGAAGGCAGATGGAACTTTACTCTAGGTAGCTCATTTGTAAGTAAATACGAAGAAGATAAAGATCCTATTTATAAATTACCTGAAAACATCGGTATTTGGACTATTAGGTATCAATTGTCATCACATTTTTTACTATGGAATACTGAATTAGCTTTAAAATCTCAAGATCCATCAAAAACAAATAATTACATTTATAGAGAAGGCATAGGAGCTCATACAGATATTTCTTTTTTTGGTAATAACTGGGGTATCTATTTGGCTGCACATAGAATGGATAATATGGATTTCAGAATGCTACGAAATGAGTCTGCGACTCGCAGTATAATCAACTATATACCTGCTCTCACACCTCCACAAAACTATATTTTAATAAAAAGCTATCCTTATGCTAGCCAATCTAATGGTGAATGGGCTTTTTCAGGACAAGGTAATTTTACTTTTCCTAAAAATACTGCTTTAGGTGGTAAATATGGTACTCAATTACAAATTAATTATTCTCGTATTCATAATATTGATCATAAGCAAATAAATGATACTACCCCATTTATGTCACCTGGTACTGATGGTTATAGTTCAGAATTTTTTAAAATTGATAAAGAAGTATTTTTCGAAAGTATAGATTTCTATATAGATAAAAAAATCACTAAAGATTTGAAATTTAATATTTTATATAATTATACTGTTTACAATAGCTATATAATAGAAGGTCATGATCATGGTACATTTTATATTCATAATGGTGTAATTGATTTAAATTATAAATTACCCAAAAAAAATAGTTTAAAAATTCAATTAGCTCATGAGTACAAAGAGCAATATAACAAAAATTGGTTAGGTGCATTGATAGAGTTAGCAATATCCAATAAATGGTTTATTTCAGTGCAAGATGAATTTAATTATGGGAATCCAGACAAAGACCACCGCAAACATTATTATTTAGCTAATATAACTTACTTAAAAAGTGCTACTCGTATCTCTTTGTCTTATGGCAAGATGCGTGAGGGCATAATGTGTGTAGGCGGAGTGTGTAGATGGACACCAGCTTATTATGGTTTTGGTATTAATATTTCTACAACATTTTAAATTTAAGTAGTTATGAAAAAGATTTTTTATATCATTAGTATTATAATACTCTACATTTTTGTGAGTTGTGATAAGGTAGAACCGCCATACATAGAAAATCCTGTAATAATTGACACTAACAATAATGAAGGGACAAAACGAGTATTAATAGAAGAATTCACTGGACATCTGTGCCCTAATTGTCCCGAAGCCGCACATATAACTAAAGTTTTAGAAAATAACTATCCTGGCAAAATAACTGTAATAGCTATACATGCTGGTAATTTTGCCATCCCAATATCCCCTAACTATATGACAGATTTCAGAACTAGTGCAGGTAATATTTTAAATAATTCGTTTGGAGTTTATACTTATCCTAGCGGCATGGTAGATAGAATATCAGTACTAGGTAGTCAATTAATATCTCCAAATGATTGGGGAAATATTGTTAATGAAAGATTAGCTCGGCAACTACAAATCGATTTGAAGATCACTTCACAGTATAATGAAAATAATAGATCTTTTCAATGTAGAGTTGAAGCTAAAACTTTAGATGTAATAACAAATCCATTGATGCTTGTCGCTCTTTTTACTGAAGATAGTATAATAGATTATCAAAAAAATAATAACCCCCTTTATGGACCCACTCCTGATATTCCAAATTATACACATAATCACGTGCTAAGAGACTGCATCACTAATGTCTGGGGGGATACTTTGTGTGATAACTGCATTGTTAATAATGTTTATTATAAAAATTATTCTTTCGAAATACCTAATAACTGGAATGCTGATTTTGTTAATTTAGTAGTATATTGCTATGATTCTGCAACCCAAGAAGTTTTGCAAGTTATCGAAAAACGAATCAAATAATCATAAATTTTCATAGCATTTATTTTATTATTGTTATTAAAGTTTTTTTTTAGAATTTGATTTTTTTTTTAAATATTTATCTCTTTAATCTATATTAAAATTTATTCTATCACTTAATGTAATATTTTGTAATTTCGAATTAAAAAAAAATATATGAGTGCTTTTATTATAACCATTATTTTTACTTTAATAATTTCTTTTATTTGCTCTATTATGGAAGCAGCCATATTATCTGTTACACCAAGCTATTTAGCATATTTATTAGCAAAAAAACCTAATCAAGGTAAAAAATTAGAAAAATTAAAACAATCTATTGATAGAACTATTACTGGTATTTTAACTATGAATACTATTGCTAATACTCTTGGTTCTGCACTTATCGGTATGTTTGCTGCAAAGATTTGGGGTAGTTCAGCTGCTGGCATAGTCGGATTTATTATGACTTTCCTTATACTATATTTTTCTGAAATTATACCCAAAACTATTGGTACATATTATTGGAGAAAAATTTTGCCCTGGATGATACCAGTATTATTATTTTTACGTAAATTAACTTATCCTTTTTATTTATTAGCTCAGGGCATTATGAAACTTATTATTCCTAAGAATGAACCCTCTCATACTATAGAGGAAATTAGAGCATTGACACTTTTAGGTTATCAAAAAGGTATTTTAGATAACATTCAAACCCAAGTGATAGATAATACTTTGAAATTAAAAGAACTACCTGTTCATAATATTATGACTCCTCGTACAGTAACCGTTGTATTAGATGAGAATCTAACTGTAGGTGAATTAATAAATCTGGATGATTTTTTTAAATATTCTCGCATACCTGTATATTCAGAAAATATTGATAATATCACTGGATATGTTTTCAAAAATGATGTCTTAAATGCTCTGATTCATAAAAATGAATATACAAAATTAGCTGAGATCAAAAGAAAAATTATTATCATTTATGAATTTTTTAGTATAAAAAAAGCCTTAGACGAACTAACCAAAAATAACGAACAAATAGCTATTGTAATAGATGAATATGGATCGTTTGTTGGTATAATCACTATCGAAGATATAGTAGAAACTCTACTAGGAATAGAAATAATAGACGAGGCTGATCAATATAAAGACCTACAGGAATATGCTAAAGAGCTCTGGCAAATGAAAATGAACAAATTAGGAATCTTTAAATCTGAAGAAGAAAATCAAAATAACCCAGACCTATAAATTTTTTTCATAAAATTATTTTATTATTTTCGTATAAAAATATTTTTATGCAACAAATAATATTGATCGATAGATATCGAGAGCATCTATTACCCATTGTCTTTACCAAACCTATTGCTGAAATTAGAGTTGGTATAATGACTATAAAAGAAAAATGGGAAAAATATACTAATGCAAAAGTAGACATTTTGTCAGCTGATTATTTGAAAAATAAATTTCCTACACCAGAAACTGATCAAGATACTATATGGATTGATGCTCGAATATTACCCAATAGCAATTTAGCTAGAACGGTTTTAAATATCGACAAAAAACAATTATTAATAGATACAAATGGCGATTTTGTAGCCTTGAGAAATAAAGAATTTCTAAATATGCTGCACAATAATGAACTAGATAGTGGCATAAATCATGTTATTTATCAAGATGAAATTGAATTGATAAAAAAAACTTGGGATATCTTTACACACAATGGCAATGAAATAAAAAAAGATTTTTTACTACTTACAAATGGAAGAGACTCAGCCAAAATTCCAGATTACGTTTATGCAACTAAAGTAGAAAATATTTTTTTAGAACCTGGAGTTAAATTATCGCCTTGCTCCCTTGATGCCGAAGATGGACCAATATATTTAGGCAAAAATTCTGAAATTCTGGATTTCGCTACTATCAAGGGACCTTTTGCAATTTTAGAACATTCACAAATAAAAATTGGTGCTAAAATATATGGTAATAGTACGATAGGACCTCAGTGCAAAGTAGGTGGAGAAATAAATAATGTGGTTTTTCAATCTTATAGCAATAAAGCTCACGATGGATTTATTGGTAATGCATACATAGGAGAATGGTGTAATATAGGTGCTGATAGCAATAATAGTAATTTGAAAAATACTTATGAAAAAGTGAAAATGTGGAATTATGCTATTAATGCTTACGAAAATACAGGCTTGCAATTTGCCGGACTTGTTATGGGTGATCATACCAAATTAGCTATCAATACTATGTTAAATACTGGTACTGTGATAGGATGCTCATGCAATATATTTGGAGCTGGTTTCCCTCGTACATTTATACCTTCTTTTAGATGGGGAGGCGCAGGTGGTTTTAGAGTTTATGATTTCGACAAAGCTATATCTACCGCCAGTAATATGATGAATAGAAGAGATAAAAAATTATCTGAAACTGATATTGAAATATTAAAATATGTTTTTGAAAAAGAAACCTGAATAAATAAATTATAAAATATGGTTAAAATATAATATTGTAATATTATATTAAAAAATCAAGAAAATTACATTTAATTTTGGCCTTTTATTTGCTCAATTATAGAATAATTATATTTTTAAAAAAATTAAGACAAAATGACAGAATTAGAAGAATTAATGAATAATATATCATTTTTTATGAGTGATGGCGGCGAAGATTTTTTTCCAGTAATATCTGCTGATGATGAAAAACATATAAGCAGCGAACGCGTACCGAAGGAATTACCTATTATTACATTGAGAAATGCAGTTTTGTATCCCGGTAGCATAATGCCTATCACTATTGGTAGAGACAAAAGCATAAAACTAATAAATGATGTTAGCAAAACTACTAATATCGTTTGCGTATTAGCACAAAAAGATGCCAATGTAGAAGATCCTACTTTTGATGATTTATATCAAATAGGAACTGTAGGTAAAATTATTAAAATTTTGCAAATGCCCGACCATACTAAAATGGTTATTTTGCAAGGTCGTAATAGATTTAAAGTCGTCGAGCCTATCACTACTGAACCATATCATATTGCCCAGGTGCAAAAAGTAAAACCTATTAGCAGACCTATTGATAATGCTGAATTTTTAGCTACCATAGATTTAATAAAAAATTATGCTAAAAAATTAATTAAACGATCTCCTAATATTCCTGATGAAGCTAGCTTAGCTTTAGATAATATTCAAAGTCCAGTTTATTTACTATATTTTGTTTCTACTAGTCTTAATTTGCCTATTGAAAAAAAACAACAAATTTTAGAAAGTGATGATGCATTAGAAATAGCTAATATAGTTTTAGAAAAGCTTGCTAGCGAAATTCAAATTTTAGAAATAAAAGAAAAAATAGAAGAACGTATAAAATCTGATATTGATAAACAGCAAAAGGATTACTTTTTGAATGTTCAATTAAAAGCTATCCAAGATGAGTTAGGTGTATCTACTAATGAGCAAGAATTAAAAGAATTATATGAAAAGTCTAAGCAAAAGAAATGGTCTGATGAGGTAGCTGAACTTTTTGAAAGAGAATTTAAAAAATTACAACGCATGAATCCAGCTGCTGCTGAGTATTCTGTACAACTAAATTACTTAGAACTTCTTGTAGATTTACCTTGGAATGAATATACACAGGATAATTATGATCTTGAAAGAGCAAGAAAAATACTTGATGAGGATCATTATGGTTTAGAAAAAGTGAAAGATAGAATTATAGAATTTTTAGCTGTTACTAAACTCAATGGTAATATGCGTTCGCCCATTCTGTGTTTGGTAGGGCCTCCAGGTGTGGGCAAAACTTCTCTTGGTAAATCAATAGCTCGCGCATTGGAACGTAAATATATTCGTATTTCACTAGGAGGTCTACACGATGAGGCAGAGATTAGAGGCCATAGAAAAACTTATGTAGGTGCTATGCCGGGTAGAATAATACAAAGCTTGAGAAAGGTACGAGCCGCTAATCCTGTATTTATGCTTGATGAAATTGATAAAGTCGGTAGCCTCTCAATGCAGGGCGATCCACAAGCAGCTCTATTAGAGGTTCTAGATCCCGAGCAAAACACGCATTTCTATGACAATTACTTAGAAACTGAATTTGACCTTTCTAAAGTTATGTTTATAGCTACTGCTAATACCACAGCTACTATAAATCCTGCTCTTCTCGATAGAATGGAAGTAATAGAACTTCATGGTTATGTATTAGAAGAAAAGCTAGAAATAGCTAAGCGCTTTTTGGTTCCCAAACAACTCGAAGAAAATGGAATGGCTGATTCTAAACTAAAATTTTCTGACAATGCCATTAGAGAGATTATAGAAAATTATACTCGTGAGAGTGGAGTTAGAGCTTTAGAAAAACGAATTGCTAAAGTGATACGTAATAAAGCCGTAGACTTCGCTTCTGGCAAATTGAAAAAAACTACTTTAACAGTTAATGACATTCAAAATATATTAGGAGTTCCTATTTTTAAACGAGAAAAAGCTTTAAATCAACCCACAATAGGCGTAGTTTTAGGATTAGCCTGGACACCCGTAGGTGGAGAAATCTTATTCGTAGAAGCATCTACACATAAAGGAGATGGTAAGTTATCTATGACTGGTAATCTTGGTGATGTGATGAGAGAATCTGCCACTCTAGCTTTTGAATTTATAAAAGCTAATGCTATATCGCTAGAATTAGACGAAAACTTCTATCAAAAAGTTAATATACATATACATGTACCTGAGGGTGCTATTCCTAAAGACGGCCCATCTGCAGGTGTTACCATGCTTACAGCTATGGCTAGTGTATTACTCAATCGTGCCGTACGTAATGATATAGCTATGACAGGTGAAATCACTCTGAGAGGCAAAGTCTTACCTGTCGGCGGTATTAAAGAAAAAATACTCGCCGCATCTAGAGCTGGTATTAAAAATATAATTTTACCCATCGATAATAAAGCTGACTTTTACGATATAGAAAAACACTATACTAAAGATCTAAACCCTATCTTTGTAGAAAATATGATAGATGTTTTAAAAGAAGTTTTAGTTAAAGATTAAGGTTCTATAACGTTTATTGTGGGTAAAAACATTTTATATTGTTACAAAAAAATAACTATTTTTTAATTATTTAGGTTATTTTTTTACCACAAAGGGCACCAAGATGATACACTTTGTGTATTCTTTGAGAACTTTGTGGTTAATATTTGACTATCCTATAATTAATAAACTAATATTGACAAATTTATTTTTGTAAAATTATTCTTTTTTTATTCTTTACCCATATAAAACATTATAGAAACAAAATTAATATGTATTTATAGGTATTATATTAAAACATGTTAGTTCCATTATTTTCCATTTCATCTATATTATTCAGATGTTTTTCTTTATAATTTCCAAATAGCTTATATTTAATATTTATTCTTATCCCCAAGCCTCCATGATAATTTTTTATCAATGAATAATAAGTCGGTTGATAATATTCCATTTTGAAATGAGCTGTGTTAAATAAATTTCTAACTGTCATGCTTAGTTCTAATCTATCCCAGGATTTTTGCACAGAAAGATGTGAATTTAAAAATCCACCTCTTTTGCCTTGGCCAGTTTCTGTTGGCAATCTATACATTATCATCCATTGGATATTCCAATTTTTAGGAAGTTTAAATTGATTGTTTAATCTAGCAAAACCTCCATAAGACTCACTTTTCACACTAGCATCTACATTTGAACCATCTATCACATTATAATGAAATACAGTGTTTAACATAAGATTCCAATAATCGGCAATTCTATATTGAAAGGTTATTTCTAATCCATAAGAGTTAGAAGATTTGAAATTTTCGAAAGTTGTAAGATATACTGTATCATTTAGTTGCTTGATATAACTACTAATCATATCTGTAGTTTTACGATAAAAAATACTTGGTGCTATTAATCCTTTTTTAAAATATTGCATAAATGATATTTCAAATGAGTTTATATATTGAGGTTTCAAAAAAGGATTTCCACTACTAATGTACGGGTAAGATGAATAATCAATATAGGGATTTAAGTAGCCAAACCAAGGTCTATAAACTCTACGACTATACGAAAATTGAATTTGTTGCTTTTTATTGATATTATAAGAAATGGCACCTGTAGGATATAAACTATAATACGTATTTTTATTATCAGTAGAATCAGCTTGTCTAGCATTAGTATTTGTCATTTCACCTCGTAAACCTAATGAGAATCCCCATTTCTTAATTTTAGTATTAAACACTGCATACAAAGCATTCACATATTCATCATAAAGAAAATGATTACTTTGCATGGAATCTAGTAAGTAAATATTTTCATTAAAAAGATATTTGTAATATCTTGTATCCATATCGTATATTCTGAGATTAGATTCAAATCCACCCTCTATCTTTGTACTATCATTAAAAGGGTATGAATAATCTATCTTTAAATAACCTTGTAAATTATCAGAGATACTAAAAGTTTTGTTCCAAAAAGGTTGCATAGTTTCTGATGGAGTAGTATAATCTGATTCGAAATAATTTCTTTTTATTATGTTCATTCTAGGAGAATATGATGGATATAACGAAGCATTAACATCTAATTTATGATCTTTCTTGGGAAATTTATGAGTATAATATAAAGCAAAACTCATATTTTGAGAAGTATCATTAGATGTTCTTATAATATTGTATATCTGTGTTGGATTTTTTAAAGTATCCAAATACTCAGCCCATGTGGTAGATTCACCACTATTTAAACGATATCTATATGCAGCATAAAAACCAAGTGTATTATTATTGTTTGGTCTCCATTCTATAGTTCCTTGCAAGTTATGATTCCACCCGCCATGATTTCCATAATTATTTTGATTTAGGTAATGCATTTCATTTAAATTATAATTTTCTGTATAAGTACTACCTTTTTCATAATGTTTATTATATCTAGGAGAATATTGTAAATTTACAGTAAATTTCTTAGCATCATAAGAGATAGCAAACATGGCAGAAAATGGTGATAAAAAAGGTTTAAATTTAGAAAAATCTTCGATATTTTCGTTCATCATACCACCAGAAACGCGTATCATACTATTTAGTCCAAAACTTTTTTGTTTCTTAAGTTGTAAATTTAAAATACCGCTGGTACCCTCTGGACTATATTTTGCAGAAGGATTTGTCAATATTTCTATATTTTCTATTTCTTCTGCATTTATTTGTTCTAAAATAGTTTTATTATCACCTAAAAGTGCAATTGGACGATTATCTACTAAAATGGTTACATTTTGACTACCTCTTAGACTCACATTACCATCTTCATCTACCTCTACTCCTGGCACATTTTCTAAAACATCTAAAGCTGTGCCCCCTTTTGATGTCAATACCTGATCTACATTGATGATTCGTTTATCTGCTCGTAGCTCTATCATTGGCTTTTCAGCTACTACTTCTATACTTTGCAATAAATAAGCCGAAGGTCTAAGCTTTATAGTACCTATATTAATATTAAAATTTCCACTACGAGGATTCAAAATTATATTTGGTATGATTTTATTAGCATATCCAACAAAACTTACTTGGATATAAAAATTGCCAATACCTTTGTGTTTTAACACAAAATTACCATTTATATCTGTAGTAGTCCCATTTACTAATATACTATCTTTAGTTTGATATAATGCAATAACTACAAATTCTAATGGATTATTTGATAATGAATCTATTACTTTACCACTTATAGTGAATTCAGGCATTTCTTTTGATGTTACATTTTGAGATGTATTCTGTGAATAAACACACGAAATTAAAAGTATAAATGCAGTTAATAGCGCAAACAATTTTTTCATAGTTAATTTTTTAAATTAGACAAAATTAATTAAAAAAACTTGTGTTTTTATCATATTATTTTAAAAAATGTATTATTTCATAAAAAAATACTTTAATTCAAAAAATATATTTAATTTTGTCGTTAAAATATATGGATATGTTAAAAAATTATATTAAGACTTCTAATTTTACAAAGAAAATTAGAAATAATTTTATTGAAAGTTTATATTTATTATCTATTTTATTATTTACATTAATTTTTAATACTAATCTTTTTTCACAGGATATTGCTTTTTCGAGCAATTATTTTCCTAATAATCCAGGATTAAAAGAAGCTAAAAAAAATATAAAAAATGGTAATTCATTGTTTATAAAAGGAGAGGGATATTATACAGAAGCTTTAGAATATTATTTAAAAGCTAATCAATTTAATTCTGATAATGCTGAACTAAATTATAAAATCGGTATTTGCTATTTATATTCAGCTGATATAGAAAAAGCTTTAGAACACATAGAAAAAGCTTATAGATTAAATAAAAATGTTAATGATGACATAACTTATTATTTGGCTCAAGCATACCATTTGAATTTAGATTTTGATAAAGCTATCTTATATTATCAAACATATTTGAATGTTTTAAAGCCTCGCGATAGAGATAAACATTTAAGTAAAATTAATAAAAAAATTGAAGAATGTAATAATGGCAAAGAATTAATAAAAGATACTGTAAAAGTATTGATAGATAATCTAGGGGGCACTGTTAATAGTATTTATCCAGATTATGCTCCAGTTATCAGTGCAGATGAGGCTATGTTGATATTTACAAGCCGCAGACCTGGTAATATAGGGGGAATGCGAGATCCAATAAATGGAAAATATTTCGAAGATATTTATATTGCATATATGGAGGAATGGGGGAAATGGCTATTAACACAACCAAGTGCGCCTCTCAATGATAAATATCATAATGCCGCAATCGGGCTAAGTCCGGATGGACAAACTCTCTATGTGTACAAAGGGGTAAATGGTGGCGATATTTATGTTTCTTATTTGAAAGGGAAAAATTGGACAAATCCAGAACCTCTACCGGCTCCGATAAATTCAAAATATCATGAGTCTAGTGCTTCTCTGGGGCCTGATGGTAGAACATTATATTTTGTTTCAGATAGACCTGGCGGTATAGGTGGTAGAGATATATGGATGGCACGTATGGATAATATGGGCAATTGGACAAATCCTATCAATCTCTCGAGTATAAATACTCCGTATGACGAAGAAGGGGTTTTCATTCATCCCGATGGTAGAACTTTATATTTCAGTTCTAAAGGGCATAATTCTATGGGGGGATATGATATATTTCGATCAGTTTATCAAGATGGTAAATGGAGTAAACCTGTCAATTTAGGTTATCCTATTAATACTCCTGATGATGATTTATATTTTGTTTTGTCAGCATCTGGTATACATGCTTATATTAGTTCATCTAGAAAAGGTACGTTAGGAGATCAAGATATCTTTATGATCACTTATCTCATAGCTAAGCCTGTTATGCCTAGTAGCGAAGCTAATTTATTGGCTTGGCGTGGCAAACCTAGTATATATGCTACTGGTAGTCAATCTTTAATCGCCGAAAATTTACCATCTATGATTTTATGGAAAGGCAAAGTTATTGATGAAGAAAATAACCCTTTAGAAGCTCAAATTATCCTTACAGATAATGTAACTGGAGAGCAATTAGCAGTATTTACATCTAATAGCGAAACTGGTAATTTCTTAGTGTCATTACCTAGTGGTAAAAATTATGGTATAGCTGTTAAAAAAGAAGGGTATTTATTTCATTCTGAAAATTTTAATATCCCAGAAAATGCACCTTATGAAGAGTTAAACAAAGATATTATACTTAAAAAAGTAGCTGCTGGCGCAGAGATAGTATTGAATAATATATTCTTTGATTTTAACAAAGCTACTCTGAGACCTGAGTCTAAAACTGAATTACAAAATGTCATTGAATTTATGCAACAAAATCCTAGTGTAATTATCGAAATATCTGGCCATACTGATAATATTGGCAGCTATGAATATAATCAAAGTTTATCTGAAAGACGTGCTAAAGCTGTCGTTGATTATTTAGTAGAACATGGTATACCTTTATCTAGGTTTCTTTATAAAGGTTATTCTTTTTCTAAACCAATAGCTACTAATGATACTGAAGAGGGTCGTCAATTAAACCGTCGAGTAGAGTTTAAAATCTTAGCAGCAGATGAGGTTTATAAATCGGATACTTATATTCAAACAGCTAAATCTGAAACAAAAACAATAAAAGCTGAAGTACAACCCATAGAAACTACTAAAACTACTAAATTAATTGTAGAGGAAGAAGTTAAAAAAGTAGAACCTGTAAAAGAAGAATTTAAAAAAGAAGTGCCTGCAAAAGAAATTATTCCCACTAAACCTACACCACAAAAATTATTTCATATAGTTGGTGCTAGTGTAACAAATATCAATGATGCTGAAAAAATAAAAAATGAATATATTAAGAAAGGATACATAGATGCTACAATACTACCTAGATCAGATGGTAAAGGATATAGAATAGCTTATAAAAGTTTTACTACAAAAGAGGAAGCCATAAAGGAATTAGAAATATTAAAAAAAGAAACCAAACAAAAAGATCTCTGGATACTTCAGCAATAAATAAAAAAATGAAATTTAAAACAAAAATATAAATCTATGAAACGTGAATTAATTTTAAGTTTAATATTAACTTTTATAATGAGCATTGTTAATGCTCAAGCTGTAAAAGTTGGTGAATCTCAGATAGCAGAACAGATGTGCAATCAAGGAGTTATGCTGCTAGAGGCTGGCGACTTACAAAGTGCTATTGCTAAATTTAATGATGCTATATTTTTAAACCCTAATTATGCTATAGCTTATTATCATAGAGCCATGGCAAAATCAAAAATAGGTTTGTATGATGATGCATTAAATGATTTAAATAAAGCTTTAAATATTGAAGTTAATGGAATGTATTACTATAGCAGAGGTATGGTGAAACAAGAAAAAGGAGATTTCCAAGGAGCATTACAAGATTATAACGCTGCTATAAATACAGGTCAAAACTTAGCTGAAGCATACTATTATAGAGCATCTCTATACTTCGATCAAGGTGATTATAATAGTGCTATTGATGATCTGAAGCAAGCCATATCTAAAAAAGATAATTTTGCATATGCATATAATGACTTGGGTAGTTGCTATATGATGTTAGAAGACTACGATAATGCTATTTTCTATTACAATCAAGCAATTAAAGCCGATCCTAAATTTTCAATAGCTTATAATAACTTAGGCATTACATATAAAAATATGAAAAAATATGATGAGGCTATAATGGAATTTACTAAGGCAATAGATTTAGATCCTGATTATGTGATAGCATTAAATAATAGAGGCGTTGCTAAATTAGAAAAAGGTGATTATAAAGGAGCCGCTGATGACTTTACATTAGTAATACAAAAAGATCCTGATTATTATTTTGCTTATAATAATCGTGGCATTGCTAAATACAAAATAGAGGATTATCAGAGTGCACTTGAAGATTTCAATAAAGCTATTGAATTAAATGAAAATTATGCAGTAGCATACTTAAATAGAGCAAATACTAAAGAAATGCTTCGTGATATGGATGGTGCATGCAATGATTGGCAAAAAGCTGGTGAGTTTGGTATCAAAGCTGGTGATATGTATTATAAACAAATGTGTAATAAATAAAAATTAAAATGTTATGAAAATGTTATTAAATACCCATAAGATTAAAAAAAAATCATAGCCACTGTAAATGAATATTTTTATGTAAATTTGTTTAAAAAAAATTATATACAGATGAAAATAAAAATCTTTGCTATAGCTTTATTATTAGCATCCATAGTATATGGACAGGTAGATACTCCTTTCGATAAAAAACATATTACAGATAGTAAGCAATTAAAACATGCCTTAAAAAATATCAAGGAAGGAAATAAATTATTTGACTTAGGTAAAGGGCGATACATAGATGCATTGGGATATTTCCTGGAAGCTAATAAAATAAATGCTAATAATGCTGATTTAAATTACAAAATTGGTATTTGCTATTTATTTACAACTGATATAGAACTAGGATTAGAACACTTAAATAAAGCCAAACGACTAAATCCTCAAGTAAATCATGAATTATCATATTATTTAGGTAGAGCATATCATCTAAATCATCAATTCGATACCGCTATTGTGTATTATAATGAATTTAAATTAAATTTATATAAACGCGAACTTAAAATTAGAGCCTTTGAAATAGATAAATTGATAAATGAATGCGAGAATGGTAAAGAATTAGTAAAAAAATCAGAAAAATTATTAATTGATAATTTAGGTCCAAATATTAATACTATCTATCCAGAATATGCACCAATAATAATTGCAAACGAAGAAGTTATGTTTTTTACTAGTCGCAGGCCAACTACTACTGGTGGCAAACGTGATCCTATAGATAAAATATATTATGAAGATATTTATATGGCTACCAAAGATAATGATAATAATTGGCAACAGATGCCTGTAACAGAACTAAATACAAATAAACATGATGCAGTTGTTGGTTATTTCAAAGGTAAAGAGTTATCATATTTATATACATATAAAAATAAGCACGGCGGCGATATATATATATCATTAATAAAGAATAATAAAATAGATATTCCTAAACCATTACCATTCCCTATAAATACAAAATATCATGAGTCCAGTGCTTCGTTATCACCTGATAGCAGTACTCTTTATTTTATATCTGATAGACCAGGTGGTATCGGAGGTAAAGATATATGGATGTCTCACAAAGAATATAATCAAATGTGGTCAGAACCAATAAATCTTTCTGATATTAATTCACCTTATGATGAGCAAAATGTTTTTATCCATCCCAATGGTAAAATTTTATTTTTTTGTTCAAATGGTCATAATACCATAGGTGGTTTTGATATTTTCTACTCAATTTATCAAGATGGAAAATGGGGTAAACCTATAAATATGGGTTATCCCATCAATACAGCTGCTGATGAAACAAATTATACTTTATCTTCATGTGGTTCTTATGCTTATATAAGTTCCAATCGTCAAGGCACAATAGGTGATATAGATATTTTTAAAATTTCTTATACAATAAAAAAACATGTTTTGCCTAGTAGTGAAAATGAATTAGTTGCATGGCAAGCTTTATTTAAAAAATTGTCAGAAAAAGAAACAAAAAATTTACTTACAAAAACAGAAAATATGAAAGATTTGCCATCACTAACCAATGATAACTTGTATAATGAAATATTATGGTCAAATAATATATTTTTTGAGTTTGATTCAATCGCTTTAAGTTCTGAATCTAGAACAGTATTAGATAATCTCATAAAGCTAATGAATGATAATCCTGATATCAAAATAGAAATTTCTGGCCATACTGATAATATTGGTTCTGCTGCTTACAATCAAAAATTGTCTGAAGCAAGGGCTAAAGCTGTTGTAGATTATTTAGTAGAGCACGGAATAGACAGATCTAGACTTTCGTATATAGGCTATGGCTTCGAAAAACCTATTGCTACTAATGATACTGAAGAGGGTCGTCAATTAAACCGTAGAGTAGAATTTAAAATCATCCAAGTAAATTAACATATAAAATCATAAATCATGAAACGAATAATCATTTTATGTATAATAGGAATGGTAACAATGAGTTTTTTAGAAGCTCAGGATACTATTAAAATTATTAGTGATAACTTACAAATAGCCGAGCAACGATATAATGAAGGCGTCAAATTATTAGAATCTGGTAATATTCAAGGAGCTATTAATAAATTTACTGAGGCTATAAATCTAAAACCAGATTTGTCAAAAGCATATTATAATAGAGGGGTAGCTAAATCCCAAGCAGGATTATACGACGAGGCTATAGCAGATCTAGACAAAGCTCTTAGCTACGAAACAAGTGGATTTTATTATTATACTAGAGGCAAAGCTAAGCACGAAAAAGGAGACTTAGAAGGTGCACTCGAAGATTACAATGCAGCTATTAATTTTGATAAAAATCTAGCTGAAGCATACTATTATAGAGCATCTCTATACTTCGATCAAGGTGATTATAATAGTGCTATTGATGATCTGAAGCGAGCTATATCTAAAAAAGATAGCTATGCTTATGCATACAATGATCTGGGCAGTTGCTATCTGATGTTAGAAGACTACGATAATGCTATTTATTATTATAAACAAGCTATAAATGCTGACCCTAGATTGACATTAGCATATAATAATCTTGGGACAACTTATAAAAGGATGAAAAAATATGATGAGGCTATAATAGAATATACTAAAGCTATAGATATAGATCCTGACTATGTAATAGCATTGAATAATAGAGGATTAGCTAAATTAGAGAAAGGTGATTATAAAGGAGCTATAAATGATTTCACTGAAGCATTAAAAAAAGATCCTAATTATTATTTTGCTTATAATAATCGTGGAATTGCTAATTTCCAACTTGAAGATTACCAAAATGCTCTTGAAGATTTCAATAAAGCTATTGAATTAAATGAAAATTATGCAGTAGCATACCTAAATAGAGCAAATACTAAAGAAATGCTTCGTGATATGGATGGTGCATGCAATGATTGGCAAAAAGCTGGTGAGCTTGGTATCAAAACTGGTGATATGTATTATAAACAATTGTGTAATAAATAAAAATTAAAATGTTATGAAAATAAAAATCTTTGCTATAGCTTTATTATTAGCATCCATAGTATATGGACAGGTAGATACTCCTTTCGATAAAAAACATATTACAGATAGTAAGCAATTAAAACATGCATTAAAAAATATCAAGGAAGGAAATAAATTATTTGGCTTAGGTAAAGGGCGATACATAGATGCATTGGAACATTTCCTGGAAGCTAATAAAGTAAATGCGAATAATGCGGATTTAAATTACAAAATTGGTATTTGCTATTTATTTACAACTGATAAAGAACTAGGATTAGAACACTTAAATAAAGCCAAACGACTAAATCCCCAAGTAACTTATGAATTATCTTATTATTTAGGTAGAGCATACCATCTAAATCATCAATTCGATACCGCTATTGTGTATTACAATGAATTTAAGCGAAGATTATCACCTAAAGAATTTTCTATTAGAGGTAGAGAATTGGATAAATTAATAGAAGAATGTGAGAATGGCATTCTGTTATCTACTAAAAAAACCAAAGTTTTTATAGATAATTTAGGTCCAAATATTAATACTATTTATCCAGAATATACACCAGTAATAAGTGCTGACGAAGAAGTTATGTTTTTTACTAGTCGTAGACCGAGTACTACTGGTGGCAAACGTGATCCTATAGATAATAAATTTTTCGAAGATATTTATATGGCTACCAAAGATAATGATAATTGGAATTTATCCCAACTAGGTAAACCATTAAATAGTAAATTTCATGATGCATCGATAGGATTAAGTCCTGATGGACAGACACTCTTTATCTATAAGGGTGATAAGGGCGGTGATATATATGAATGTGTATTAAAAGGCAATGAATGGTCTAAACCTAAACCTCTATCAAAAGAAATAAATACAAAATATCACGAGTCCAGTGCTTCTCTCGGCCCTGATGGTAGAACCTTGTATTTCGTATCTGATAGACCAGGTGGCGTGGGGGGTAGAGATATATGGGTAGCATATAAAGATAGTAAAGGTAGATGGAAAGAAGTAAGAAATATTCGTGAGCTAAATACTCCTTACGATGAAGAAGCAGTTTTTATACATCCTGACGGTAGAACCTTATACTTTAGTTCCAAAGGTCATAATACTATGGGAGGCTATGATATTTTCAAATCCACATATAAAGATGGCTATTGGAGCAAACCAGAAAATTTAGGTGTTCCTATTAATACTGCTGATGATGATTTATATTTTGTTTTAGCTTCCTCAGGTCAAAGAGCTTATTTCAGTTCTTCGCGTAAAGGTACTCTGGGTGATCAAGATATTTTTATGATTACTTTTATTATAGACAAACCTATGAACCCCTCATCAGAAGATAATCTAATAGCTCATAAAACCAAACCCGTACAAGAAATCATAATAGAGACCACCATAGAGATAGAAACTCCATCATTGACATTATTAAAAGGTCGCATCCTAGATGAAGAAACTAAAAAACCATTAGAAGCTCAAATAATTTTAACTGATAATGAAAAAAATGAAGAATTAGCTGTTTTCACTTCTAATGCTGAAACTGGCAAATATCTTGTATCTTTACCTAGTGGCAAAAATTATGGTATCGCTGTCAAAAAAGATGGGTATCTGTTTCATTCAGAAAACTTCATTATCCCCGAAAATGCCGTATATCAAGAAATACAAAAAGATATTTATCTGAAACCTATAAAAATAGGACAATCTATCGTACTTAGAAACATTTTCTTTGATTTCGATAAAGCTACTTTGCGCCCTGAATCTAAAACTGAATTAGATAATCTCATAAAACTGATGAATGATAATCCTAATATCAAAATAGAAATTTCTGGCCATACTGATAATATTGGTTCTGCTGCTTACAATCAAAAATTGTCTGAAGCAAGGGCTAAAGCTGTTGTAGATTATTTAGTAGAGCACGGAATAGACAGATCTAGACTTTCGTATATGGGCTATGGCTTCGAAAAACCTATTGCTAGCAATGATACTGAAGAAGGTCGTCAATTAAACCGTAGAGTAGAGTTTAAGATTGTCGAAGTAAAACAATAAACCACTATAAATCTCAGTTTTTTAATATTTTATTTGCAACTGTATTTGATTTTTTATCAAGCTAATAAAGTCTTTTGTTTTTTCATTTCCTTTATGTATTGCCAAGAGTGAAGGAATTTTTTTTAATGTATTATATATATCATGCCAGTTATCTACAGTAGTATCATCATAAGGAATTAAAAAATAATCTATTGATAAAAAATCAGTATGCAAATATTTATTATTTATATAATTGGCAATAAATAGATATTCATCATCATCATAATTAAATGAAAAAATAGGAAAATTTATTTTGTTTTTTTTGATAACTAAATTTAAATACGGTAATTGAGTAACTTTAGAACCGATATGTTGCTGTAGAGTGATGGCAGCTTTGTAATCGCTAATGTGCCATTGTAATAAATAAATTTTGTCACTTCTTTTGATATCAAGATCTGAAATTAAAATCTGTTTTTTAGCCATACTAACTATTTATTAAGTATATTTTAATAAAAAAATATGTGAAGCTGATTGCTAATTTTATCATTAACTTACAACTAACAAAAAAACTTTGTTTAAAACTATTGCAAGTTATAAAAAATAAATTATTAATTACAAAAATATTAAAAATACAATAACTTATTAAATTATTTTTTAAGATTTTTTTCATTGCTATTTAAAAAATTAAAGTATTTTTGCACATTTAAAAAAAAGTTATTAAAATAATAAATGAAAACCAAGTATTTAGATTTAGTAGATCAAACATTTGATTTTCCAACAGATGAGTTCAAAGTAATAGAGAACAAACTCTATTGGAACGATATCAATATGATGGATATAATAGATCAATATGGTACACCATTACGAATAACATACATACCGACTATTAGCAAAAAGATACAAAATGCACGTAGAATATTTAATATAGCTATGGCAAAATTAGATTATAAAGGTGAATATTTCTATGCATACTGTACTAAAAGCAATCACTTTTCTTTTGTGCTAGAAGAAGCTTTAAAAAATAATGTAGGCATAGAGACTAGTAGCGCTTTTGACATAAATATTATAGAAAAATTATATGATCAAGGACTTTTGCCTAAAGATAGATTTATAATATGTAATGGTTTTAAAAGAAAAGAATATATTGAGAATATTACTAGATTAATAAATAACGGTTTCGAAAATGTAATACCAGTAATAGACAATAAAAATGAACTATTTGAGTATCGTATAAAAAGAAATACTAAAGTGAAATTAGGTATACGCATAGCTGCCGAGGAAGAACCTACATTTGAATTTTACACCTCGAGATTAGGTATACGTTATAATGATATAGTGCCTTATTATAAGCTTTACTTAAAAAATCATCCAAATTTCGAACTAAAAATGTTGCATTTTTTTATAAATACTGGCATTAGAGATAATGCTTATTATTGGAATGAATTGGCTAAAGCGGTTAATGTTTATGTAGAATTAAAAAGGGAATGTCCTACTTTGGATTCATTAAATATAGGTGGAGGATTTCCTATACGTACGTCATTAAATTTTGATTATGATTACGAATATATGGCAGAGGAGATACTAAATCAAATAAAAACTATTTGCAATCAAAACAATGTACCAGAACCAAATATTTATACTGAGTTTGGCATATACACTGTCGGAGAATCAGGAGCTGTTTTTTTTAATATTTTAGATCAGAAACAACAAAATGATAGAGAGTTATGGTATATGATAAATGGATCATTCATGACTACCCTACCCGATACTTGGGCTTTAAATCAAAGATTTATACTATTACCTTTAAATCATTGGGACTATGAATACCAAAGAGTTTTTTTAGGTGGATTAACCTGTGATAGTCGAGATTATTATAATGCAGAAGCTCATGCTAATGCTATATTTTTACCTAAATTTACTCCAAGCAATCCATTATATATAGGTTTTTTTCATACAGGTGCATATCAAGAAGCATTGGGTGGTTATGGTGGTCTGCAACATTGCTTGATACCTGCTCCTAAACATGTGCTTATCTATCTTGATGAAAATAAAGAATATTATACCAAACTTTATGCTAAAGAACAAAGCTATAAATCTATGCTAAAAATATTAGGATATATGTAAAAGGATATATCTCAAAATCAAACTAATATTGTGATATTGAGTCAAAAAATAAAAAAGTAATACTTGATTGTAGATAAAATTAGTACATTCATTAAATTGTAAACAATAAATTAATTTTAATATTTTTGTAAAAAATATTAATTTTTATGAAAAAATTATTTTTGCTTTGTTTTATAATTTCTTCCGTTATTTTTACTTCTTGTTTAAAAATAGAAGAATATATATCCATAAATAATGAAGGTATAGGATCTTATAAAATCAAATTAGATTTAGCTAATATAGCAATGTTTCATCAATTAATGAATTCACCAACAGACAGATTAGCTGAAGAGATACAATATTATATAGATAAAATAAGAGCTGTAAAAGGTATTAGCAATGTCAACTTTTTACATTCAGAAAAATACATAGAAATATCATTTGATTTCGAAAACACTAGTGCTTTTAGACGTGTTTTGCTATCACTTACAGATGAACATTTTAATATTTTTATTCCTAATTATATTAAAATATCTAATAATAAAATTGTAAAAAAAAATATATCCCCATATATAGATAAAATCATACAATATATTAATATGCAAAATAGTAATGATTTTTTAATAAATGATTACATACTTGGATTTATAAATTTCAATACATATATTCTGACACCTGATAGTATCAAAAAAATTTCTCATCCATTAGCTCAACAATCAAAACAAAATGAAGTAGTACTGAAAACCACTCTAAGGGACCTGAAATACGGTTTTAATAATAAAATAAAAGTAAAATTCTAATTTTCTTATTTAGTAAAAATGAATGACAATACCAATATTTTAGCTTTGAAATTGATACCAAAAATAGGTAATATTACTGCTAAAAAACTTATTGAGCATTTTAATGATATCGAAGAGTTGTTTTCATTATCATCTAAGCAACTCCAAAATCATTATGGGCTATCACCATTATTAGCAAACACAATAAATAAATATAAAACTGAAGCTTTATTAAAAGCTGAAAGAGAAATTAAGATAGCAGAACAAAACAATATAAATGTCATCACTATTATTGAACCCGACTATCCTAGCAAATTAAAAGAATGTATCGATGCGCCTATTTGTATATTTGTGAATGGCGAAATACCTTTATTAGATAAATCTATTGCTTTTGTAGGTACTAGAAAAGCATCATTCTATGGCAGAGAAGTTGTAGAAAAATTAATACAAGAGATCAATTCTTTATCACCGGTGATAGTAAGTGGCTTGGCTACAGGTATCGATACCTGTGCCCATAAAGCTGCGTTACGAAACGATTTACCTACTATAGCCGTTTTAGGACAGGGTTTATCTAATATTTATCCAGCAGAAAATTATGAGCTAGCTACGGAAATAATAAAAAAAGGTGGGTGCTTAATAACAGAATATTTCTACGATGAACCGCCACTAAAACCTCATTTTCCTGAGAGAAATAGAATAATAGCAGGACTCTCTGATGGAGTAGTAGTAGTGCAAACAAAAGAAAGAGGTGGAGCACTTATAACTGCTAATATAGCATTTTCTTATGATAGATCCGTATTCGCTGTCCCAGGTAATATAAATGACCCCTTAGCTCAAGGTTGTCTAAATCTTATTAAAAATTATAAAGCTGAAATAATAACTGAAGGAAATGATATACTGAAAACATTAAACTGGGATTTGATACCAAAGAATATGACAACTACTATTATACCATTCCCCCTCTCTCAAGACGAAAAAACAATTTATAAATTCTTATTAAATGAAGGCGATAGCAGTATAGATCATATATGTAATTGTCTAGATCTCGGTATAGATATTGTTTCTATCACACTTTTAAATTTAGAATTTGCTGAAATAATTCAATCACTTCCAGGTAAAAGATATCGCATTGCTAAATATATCAAAATAGATTAATTATAATTTATTAAAAATGAAAATCAATTTTTTAATTCTATTAGCTTTAAACTTAATTATATCTTGCAATAATATAATTGCTCAAATCTATGGATGCACAGACCCCCTCGCTACTAATTACAATATAAAAGCTACAAATAATGATGGTAGCTGTATATACAAGGATACAGTTATAAACATAACATCTACTATCCTATTGCCACAGATAATAAAGGAGAGCTCAGGATTAATATTTTGGAATGAAAAATTCTGGACTCATAATGATGATACGGATATTAATTTGTATTCATTTGATAAAACTGCACCTTCAGAATATACGGCATATAGTATCACTGGAACTAAAAACATTGAGTGGGAAGAGCTACAACAAGATGATGAATACATTTATATAGGTGATACAGGTAATAATGCAAATGGCAATAGAACTGATCTGAAAATATTAAGAATTGAAAAAAAATCGCTTCTCACTAGTAATCCTATCATAGATAGTATATCGTTTAGTTATTCTGATCAAACTGATTTCATGCCTACTGGGGCTAATAATACTAATTTTGATTGCGAAGCCTTCATAGTCTCTAATGATAGTATATATTTATTTACTAAGCAATGGATTACACTTCAGACTGCCATTTATTCACTTTCTAAAACACCTGGTTGCCATATAGCTACTTTTAAAGGTCAATACAATATAAATGGACTTATCACTGGTGCATTTTATAACCAGATACCACCACTTGTAGTTTTGTGTGGATACAATAAGTTGTTGCAACCATTTTTATTTCTTTTATATGATTTTGCTAATTTTGATTTTTTTAGTGGTAATAAAAGGATGATTTATCTCAATCTCCCACTACATCAGGTAGAAGCTATCACTTCGATAAATCTAAATACCTATTATCTGACAAACGAATATTTTTCTTTTGGCAAATTTTCTATTCAACCAATGTTTCATGAAATAGACTTAAGTTTTTTATTAATGAATTATTTAGAAAAAAATAAATAAATATCACTTATTGGCACATATTTTGAATGTCATTAAATAAATTAATAAAAATGAGAAAAAAACTAATTTTAATAATTTTGATAATTACAACGCTAACTTTAAACTCACAAGAATTAAGAAAAGTTGAAAATAAAGCATTTAAAACAGGTGAAAAAATAACCTACGTTGTATATTTTGATTCATTTATTACTGGTAAAATATTTGCTGCATATGCTACATTTATGATTTCACCAAAAATAGAATATATAAATGGCAGACCTTGTTATCATGCAATATTAAGTGGTAAAACTTTTAAAAAATGGGATTGGGCTATCTATGTAGATGATAGATTTGATACCTATATAGACACTATAGCTTTGGTGCCATGGGTTTTTGTAAGAAAAGCTCATGAAGGTAAATTTAAAGCAGATCAACAAATAAACATAGATCAATTCAAACATCAAGCTCAATTTATTGATAAAAGAAAAAATACTAACAAAGTTTACCCTATTGATCCCTACATGCATGATATGATTTCGGCAGCTTATTGGGGAAGAAACTTGGATTTTTCTAAAATGCGACCAGGTAGTATTTTTAAAGTAAAATATGTATTTGAAGACAGTGTTTATACATCAAACGTGGCTTTTGGTGGTCGAGAAACTATTAAAATAAATGAGGGCAAATTTGACTGCTATTACGTGATGCCAGAGGTACAGGTAGGTAATGTTTTCAAAGATCCATATCCTATGAAAGTTTATTTTACGGCTGATGATAATCAGATTCCTATTTACGCTACTTGTAAAATTAGAATTGGTAATGTAAGATTTGAATTATATAGTTACGAAAATCTACGCAATCCTATGAAAAGCAAAATAAATTGAATTAGTTTTAATAGAATTTAGCTTTGTTAGTTTTATATTGCAATGCTGAAATGGAATAGTTAACAGTGAAATATATAAAAAAATAACTATCTTTATCTTTAGGATCACCTCTTTGTTCTCCAGGTAGAGTTTGTCCAGAGACTTCACCTTTGGATGGATCTGCAAAATAAGCTGCTAAATCCCCTTTCATATTTCTAATAATATCATTATTAAAATAAGTAGTACTGCAATCATCAATATAATCTGTAAAAGTGATGCGTGGTGCTATAGCAAATCCATAAGACCATTCTCTACTTGTATTATATCTAAAACCTACACCATAAGGTATGGTAAATTGCAATCTATGATATGGTTTGCGCTGTGGATCTAAACCTTGTCCTTCAGTACATAAAGGTTTTAAATTATGCCATTTACCATCAGGTGCTTTACCTTGGGGATTAAACCAAAATAATCCTATTCCTACAAATGCATATATTTCATAATTAGTCCATCCTTTTACTCCACGTAATTTATATCTTTTTGTTTCTCTACCTTTCAAAGAATTATATAATATTAATTCATATTGTTCTGTTAGTTCTATTATAGGACTACGAAAATTTAGATTTCTATTATTTCTAATAGGATTTTTTGTGAAAGCATCATCACCTCTTAGATACCCAAAAGATAAATGTGTACTTAAAGAGTTGACTTTATCTATTTTGTAATTATAAGTGATACCTATTAAAGGTCTAGTAGCTTGGATGTCTAAGTCATATATAAATGGCTGTCCTATACTTTTGCCACCACCTAAATCTCCTAAAAAATTGGTAACTCCTAGATTTAGACCTATTGCATGCCTATTTATCCTCCAAGATTGTGGATATATATTGTGAGTTATAATTAGAAATAATACTATGAAAATTGTATTTTTTGATTTCATTTAATAATTTATTTATGCAAATTTATATAATTTTTTGTATTTAAATTTAGTATTAATTTAATAAAATATTTTACCAATTATTAGAGCTAATTATCATAACAAGTACAGAATCTTATTTTCAATTAACTAATGCATCACTAAAAACCATTCTAAATTTTAATAATTTTGTTATTAATCTGCATACTAATCTGGTATATATTTATCTCATCATAATATACAATTATTACCCACAAAAATTTAATGATAAAGATATACAATCTAGCTAGATAAAAAAATGAAACAAACATGATCTATTTCACTTTTTATTATTTTAAAAAAATAATTATAATATTTGGTTGTTTAAAAAATATTTTATAATTTTGCAAAAGTAAATTGGTCCGGTAGTTCAGTTTGGTTAGAATGCATGCCTGTCACGCATGAGGTCGCGGGTTCGAGTCCCGTCCGGACCGTTTTAATGTTTATTGTGCTTTCTTAAAAAAGGATTAAAATAAATTTTTTTTAATCCTTTTTTATTTTTATATATCATCTAGATTACAATAAATATAGAGAGTCAAAAAACACTAGCTATTTGAGTATAAAAAATTTTATTTATTATAATTTTTGTATATACACTAAAAAATATCTAATGTTTTCATAATTTTATACCTGTACTATTTTTTTACAATTACAGGTAATACGATTACATCATCATCAAATTTTATCACTAAATGATAAACCCCATTACTAATATTATCTAGATTTAATTGATAAGTATCAGTATTGGCTACCATTCTACCCAAAGCATCTATCAAACGAACTTCTAAAATTTTCTTATCAGTCTGTATGTATATAATATCCTGTGCTGGATTAGGATAAATAATTACCTCATCGTTATAATATGACTGGATATCAACATTATTAACTATTATAGCATTAGAAGGTAGAGATTGACAATCATTTTGTGTAACTCTGACATAATAAGTGCCATTTACTATCACTTGATAGGTTTGATTGATAGCACCTGGAATAGCTCCACTTTCATTATACCATTGATTACCAGTAGATACACTAGAAAATAAAATTATTGGATAAGAACTTATCATGGTAATAGTAGGTGTTGGAGGAATAGAATTTACTATAATATTAATTTGATTGCTTGTGGCATTACCGCAATCATTTGAAACTAATACTCTGAAATAATATGTTCCTACATTATTTCCTATAAAATTATAAGAAGATGTATTAGCACCAGAAATATTAAACCAAGTATTATTATCAGTAGAAATTTGCCATTGTAGGGTAGTCATAGGAGTTTGTCCAGATAAGATAAGTATAACATTCTCATTCTGGCAAATATTATTGTCATTTACATTAATATTACCTGCTACAGGAATAGCATTAACATTTAAAATAATAGTATTACTAGTAGCATTACCACAATTATTTGTTACCATTGCTCTAATATAAAAAGTTCCAACATTATTAGGAGTATAATTGTATGTAAATGTAGTAGCGCCATTAATATTACTCCATGATACATTATCATTGGATATCTGCCATTGAATAGTAGTATTTGGACTATATCCAGATAAAGTGAGTAAAACGGGATTATTTTGGCAAACTGTTGATGTATTAATTGATGCAATACCTGAAATGGGTAATGAATTGATCGTAATGATAATCTCATCAGAATAAACACTACCACAACTATTAGACACTTTAGCTCTGAAATGGAAAATGCCAGAGTTTATAGGTAAGTAATTATAACTACTAGTAGTAGCTCCTATTATATCTGACCAACTTATACCATCAGAAGAAATCTGCCATTGAATATTACTTCCTACAGTATATCCTATTAAATTAAGAGATAATGCTTCATTTTGACAAATCTGGGTAGCATTAATATTTATATTACCTGCACCAGGCATAGATTCTACTATTACAGTGGCTGTAGCTGTATTAGAACAGTTATTAGAATTAGTACCTGTAACTGTGTATGTAGTAGTACTAGATGGAGATACAGTAATAATAGAACCACTCATATTATTACTCCATATATATGATGATGCACCACTCGCTGTAAGTGTAGAGCTACTACCAGCACAAATATGTGATGGATTAGATGTAATATTAATAGTAGGTAATTGATTCACAGTAATAGTAACAGTATTAATATTATGGCAACCAGCTGAGCTTGTTCCAGTAACAGTATAAATAGTGGTTGAAGTTGGTGATACTGTTATTGATGAACCACTCATACCATTGCTCCATTGATATGTACTAGCACCACTAGCTGAAATAGTAGTACTTTGACCTACACAAATAGTATTAGGAACAGCAGATACAGAGATATCTGGTAAAGGATAAACAGTTATAGACACAGTAGCACTACCTGTACATCCACCACTACTACCTGTAACACTATAAATAGTACTGGTCGTTGGTGAAACTGTAATTTGAGAACCATTCATACCATTATTCCAAGTGTAAACATCTCCACCTGTAGCCATAAGTATTGCATTATCACCTGCACATATATTCAAAGGTGAAGCTGTAGCTGAAATATTTATTGATGTAGTAATATTTACTGTAACTGTCGCAGTGTTTGTACAAGCTGATGTATTCGTACCAGTTACAGTATATGTAGTTGTTGTCGATGGAGAAACAGTTATTGTAGCTGAATTCATGCCATTATTCCAGCTATAACTATTAGCTCCAGTAGCTGTTAATACAGAATTACCACCAATACAAATAGAGCTTGGAGAAGCAGTAGCTGATATATTCGGTTTTGCATATACATTTACACTGATACTTCCTGTATTCTGACATCCAGCAGTACTAGTACCGGTGACCGAATATGTAGTGCTAGTAAGAGGTGATACTGTTATTGATGAACTACTCATACCATTACTCCATTGATATGTACTAGCTCCACTAGCTGAAATGGTAGTACTTTGATCTACACAAATAGATGGTGGCACAGCAGTTATAGTGATATTAGGTAAAGGATTTATTACAATTGTTTGAGTGTCACTATCCGATAATAAGCCATAATGTGCCGTTAGTACAACATTAAATGTGCCAGCAGTATTATAGGTAACTATTGGATTAGTTTGTGTACTTGTAGATGGATTTCCACCTGGGAAAGACCAACTATAAGAAGTAGCATTCTGTGAAGTATTTATAAATTGCACTTGAGATCCTGCACAGATTGT
>Ga0265294_10000916_pt1 | contig 39746 bp, 42 predicted proteins | sample MunlanPumphouse3_FD_192504 | JGI IMG/M metagenome (GOLD analysis project Ga0265294, IMG submission 192504) | Groundwater microbial communities from a municipal landfill in Southern Ontario, Canada - Pumphouse #3 | ecosystem: Environmental > Aquatic > Deep subsurface > Groundwater | place... | reverse complement strand
CTTGAAGAGAATGTACTGTCGTATTACATCAAAGGCGATCCCTATACGTTCGATATCGAGAAAGAGGGAGGTTGTTTGTCCTATACATGGAAAGGGCGGTGGAACAATGTAGATCCCCGAGACCGCCCCGAAAATCTCCCTGCCGATGAGGAGGCACGGAAGATCGCTGAGACTTTCCTCAAAGAGCATGATCTCATGCCTGAAGGGGCGGTCTACAAGAGTGTACGACACAGTCAGGGATTATTTTTTGATTCGGAAAAAAATACATCCGTTGTCTCTTCCGAGGACATTCAGGTTTCTTTCACCGGTACACTGAACGGGCTCCCTGTCTTCGGGAACTGGATGTACGTCACTATCGGCGGCGATGGAGACGTCCTCAGAATCTTCAAGCGCTGGCGCGACGCCGAGCCCTATAAGGAGTTCCCGATCCTCTCCCCCGAAGAAGCGCTCGAGGAGCTCAAACAGACCGGGGTCGTCACTGCAGTGAGCTCTCCAAAGAAAGCGACTGTCACCGAGATCAAAATCGGGTATTATGCCAGTCCTCCACGGGACGAGCAGCCCTACCTCAAGCCGACCTACTACTTCCACGGCACCGTGGAGGGAGAGAGCGAGACCGGGACCTTCTTCCAGTACATCCCGGCGGTTCCCGAGCTCGGGAGGGGGTTGTACTGATCCCCTCTCCCCTTTTCGTGAGACGCTAGGACCATGATGAAACGGGTTATACTTGGATTCATCGTCCTCGTGCTGCTCGTTGCCGGGACGGCACTGATACCGGCGGAACATCCGCAGGGGGATGAAGAGGTACACTTGGGGTTTGAGGCAACCGGGTTATATCCCGTGCAGAGTGTCTCCGAGATCGCTCTCGGTACTGCCCTTCCCAAGTATCCCGGGCAGGTCACGGTCTATAAGACGGTCGATACAACCGTATCGAAGGACGACGCCCTGAAGATGGCGGAGAAGTTCGGGATGTCCGAACCGGTTGAAGAGTACGAAACGAGTTATGTCATCAAAGGAAGTCCCTATACGTTCGAGATTGAGAAAGAAACTGGCTATATGACCTATACCTGGTATGGAAGATGGATGGGATCTAACGAGCGAGATCGCCCGGAATATCTCCCGACCGATGAGGAGGCGCGAAAGATCGCCGAAACGTTCCTTACCTCCAACGATCTCATGCCAGACGGGGCTGCTTATTCCAGCATATCACACGACAGGGGAGCGATGTTGAGTGCTGAGGGAAATGAGACGGTTGTCGCAGATCAGGACACTACAGTTCTGTTCACCGGTAGGTTGAGTAACCTTTCAGTGGTCGGAAACGGGATTTATGTCACCCTTGGCGGAGATGGTGATGTCCTTCGGGTTGCGAAACGCTGGCGTGACGTCGAACCCTACAAGGAGTTTGCGATTCTCTCTCCCGAAGAAGCGATCGAGGAGCTCAAGCAGACCGGGGTCGTCACCACGGTAAGTTCGCCGAAGAAGGCGGTCGTCGACGAGATCAAACTCTGTTACTATGCAACCCCGCCCGGGACTGAACAGCCCTACCTCAAGCCGACTTACTACTTCCACGGAACCATGGAAGGGGAGAACGAGACCGGGACCTTCTATCAGTACATCCCTGCAGTCCCTGAACTCGGGAAGGGGCTGTACTGACCCCTTTTTCGTGAAACGTTGATACGATGATAAAACAGATTACAACCGGATTCATCGTCCTCGTGCTGATCGCTATCGGGACAGCACTGATACCGGCGGCATCTCCACCGGATGATGAAGGCACAAACAGAGGAATCGAAATTGTCGGACCGTACGGCGTGCAGAGCGTTTCCGAGATCACTCTTGGTACTGCCCTCACGCGGTATCCCGAACAGACCATGGTCTACAGGACGGTCGATACCATCATCTCGAAGGACGACGCGCTGAAGATAGCGGAGAAGTTCGGTATGTCCGGACCGGTCGAGGAAAGCGGAGGAAGGATCAAGTGTTACGTCGTCAAAGACGAACCCTACACGTTTGAGATCGAGGAAGAATCCGGATATATGACCTACACGTGGGATGGCCGCTACTCCGGGGTGGACCCCCGGGACCGTCCCGAAAACCTCCCGACCGACGAGGAGTGCCGAAAGATTGCCGAGTCGTTCCTCACTTCCCACGGGCTCATGCCCGAAGAGGCAGTCTTTTCAAGCGTGTCTCAAGGTGGGAAGGGGACTTTCTCGAACCATTCGGGAGGTACACCCATCGTCACGTACGAAGATCGGGATGTCCTTTTCTCCGACACCCTGAGCGGCTATCCCGTGGCCGGAAGCGGGATCCGGGTCACCATCGGCGGGGGCGGCGACATCCTTAAAGTCACCAAACGCTGGCGCGACGCCGAGCCTTACAAGGAGTTCTCGATCCTCTCTCCCGAAGAAGCGATCGGGGAGCTCAAGCAGACCGGGGTCGTCACCACGGTAAGTTCGCCGAAGAAGGCGGTCGTCGACGAGATCAAACTCTGTTACTATGCAACCCCGCCCGGGACCGAACAGCCCTACCTCAAGCCGACTTACTACTTCCACGGAACCATGGAAGGGAAGAACGAGACCGGGACCTTCTATCAGTACATCCCGGCAGTCCCTGAACTCGGGAAGGGGCTGTACTGAACCCACTCCACCTTTTTATGAAACGCGGATACGATGATGAAACAGATCGCAATTGGCTTTGCCATCCTTATGCTGATCATCGCCGGGACGGCACTGATACCGGTGGCGTCTCCGCCGGACGATGAAGGCACAAACGGAGGAATCGAGATTGTCGGACCGTACGGCGTGCAGAGCGTCTCTGAGATCACTCTCGGTACCGTCCTCCCAAGATCTCCCGGGCAGGCCATGGTTTATAAGACGGTCGATACTGCCGTATCAAAGGACGACGCCCTGAAGATAGCGGAGAAGTTCGGGCTGACCGGGCCGGTTGAAGAGAAGAGAGTGTCACACCGCATCACAGGCGATCCCTATACGTTTGATCTCGATAGAGGAGGCGGTTATATGACTTATACGTGGTATGGTCGATGTAGTGGTGTGGATCCACGCGACCGCCCTGAAAACCTCCCGACCGACGAGGAGTGCCGGAAGATCGCCGAATCGTTCCTCACCTCCCACGATCTCATGCCCGAAGGGGCGGTATTCTCAAGTGTGTCTCAAGGTGGGAAAGGGATTTTCTCGAACCATTCGGGAGATGCACCCATCGTCACGTACGAAGATCGTGATGTCCACTTCACCGACACCCTGAGCGGCCTTCGCGTGGCCGGAAGTGGGACCCGGGTCACCATCGGCGGGGGCGGCGATATTCTCGAAATCACCAGACGTTGGCGTGACGCCGAACCCTACAAGGAATTCCCGATCCTCTCCCCCGAAGAAGCGATCGAGGAACTCAAGCAGACCGGGGTCGTCACCACGGTGAGTTCACCGAAGGGGGCGGTCGTCGAGGAGGTCAAGCTCTGCTACTATGCGACCCCACCCGGGACCGAGCAGCCTTACCTCAAACCGACCTACTACTTCCGCGGCACCGTGGAAGGGGAGAACGAGACCGGGACCTTCTACCAGTACGTCCCCGCGGTCCCGGAACTCGGGAAGGGGCTGTACTGACCCCTTTTTCGTGAAATGCTGAGACCATGATGAAACAGGTTGCAACCGGATTTGCTGTTCTCCTGCTGCTCGTTGCCGGGACGGCAATGCTGCCGGCGGGGCCCCCGCAGGAGGCTTCCGTTTACCCGGCCATAGCGCTCTTCGTGCTGCTCGCTGCCGGTCATGCCGGTACCCCTGCGCCGGACGGAAACCAGGGAACAGATGTGTCCGTTCTGCAGGTGGAGCGATGAGAGAGGACAACCTGATCCCGCTGGCGTTTGCCCTCGGGATCATGGTAATCTCTTCGGGCTGCATGAACACGGTCGACGTCCCGGTTGCCCGCCCGCTCCGGATCGAGAAGGGACCGATGACCGGGGTATAGGAGGAGATTCTTGAGGCATCGGGCCTCCGGGCATTTACCTGAGTGTATGCAACTACGCCGAGCCCGCCATGAACGGGACGGCGGATCACCGCGCGGGAGGCGGGGAGACCGGGGGTACGAGCAGTCGTGCGTCTTCCTGCTCACCGAAGACCAGACTGCAAAAGCGTCCCGGGTCGAGAGGTTGCCGGAGGCGGCCTCCCCCCGGGGTAGCACCGGTTAATCCCCACTCACCGCTTCAGCCGCTTCAGCCTCTCGTAGCACCTGACCGCCTCCGCCGAGCGGTCGAGATGGATGAGCGCCGTCGCCTTTCCGGTGAGCGCCTCGGCGTCGTTTGGGTCGATCGCGAGGACCCGGTCATAGGAGGCGAGCGCCTCCTCGTAGCGGTCCAGGAGGACGAGAGCGTTTCCTTTTGTGTTCCAGACCCCGGCCCTCGCGGGATCGACCTCGAGCGCCCGCGTGTAGCATGTGACGGCCTCGCCGTACCGCCCGAGGATGAAGAGTGCAAGACCTTTGTTGTACCAGGCATCCGCATTCCTTGGGTGGATCAGGATTTCCCGATCGTAACAGACAAGCGCCCTGTCATAGTACGAAAGAACGGAGAGGACGCTTGCTTTGTTCTTCCAGACCCGGGTGTTCTCCGGGTCGATCTCAAGCGCCCGTTCGTAGCAGACGAGTGCCTCCTCGTAGCGCTCGAGTTGATAGAGTGCGTTGCCGTAGTTGTTCCAGGCGACGGCGTTTTCGGGCGCCGCCCGGACAACGGCCTGGTAGCAGGGGACCGCCGCCCCGTAGTTCGCGAGTGCATAGTAACTCTCGCCCCGGTAGTAACATGCATCCGTATGGTCGGGCCGGAGCCTGAGTGCCTGGTCAAAGCACTCGATAGCCCCCGCGTAGCGTTTCAGGGTGAAGAGGAGGAGCCCCTTCTGGTGCCAGGTCTCCGTATCGGCGGTGTTCTCCCTGAGGGCCCGGTCGAAGCAGGCAAGTGCCTGGTCGTAACGCTTCAGCCTCTTATGCACCGTGCCCTTGTGGAACCATATCCCGGTCTGCTCCGGCCTGATCCGGTACGCCCGGTCGAAGCAGGCGAGCGCCTCCTCGTAGCGCTCCAGGCTCTGCAGTGCCCGGCCCCGGTTGTACCAGGCACCGTCGTCGTCGGGACGGAGGACGAGAGCCCGGTCGAAGCACCCGATAGCCTCTTCGTAGCGCTGAAGCGCCGCGAACGTGCATCCCCGGGTGTACCAGGCGCCGGCGTGGTCCGGGTCGATGGCCAGGGCCCGGTCATAGGAGGCGAGCGCGTCGCCGTACCGGGAGAGCAGGATCTGGATCGTCCCCCGGGCATACCAGGCGTCGGCGTTCCGGGGGTCGAGCGCGATGACCCGGTCGTAACTGTCGAGCGCCGCGTCGTACCGGCGCTCGGCGGCAAGCACCGTTCCGCGGGCGAACCACGCCTCGACCCGGCCCGGGTCGATGGCGATGGCCCGGTCGTAGCAGTCGATCGCCTCAGAGGCTCGCCCCATGCTCTTGAAAGCATGTCCCCGGGTGAGCCAGGCGTCCGCGCAGTCCGGTGCGAGTTCCACCGCCCGGCCGCAGTACTCAGCGGCCTCCCGGTACTGTTTCAGGCCGTAAAACGCCCGTCCCCCGGCGTACCAGAATCGGGCAGAGGTCGGGTCGAGCCTGATGGCCTGGTCGAAACACCCGATCGCCGGCTGGTAGCGCCCGGAGGAGGTCAGGGCACGCCCCTTGTGATACCAGATGTCTGCGCCGGCGTCGAGATCGATGGCCCGGTCGTAACACTCGATGGCCCGGTCGTACTGCCCCTGTTCACAGAATGCCTGTCCTTTTCCGCACCAGGCGTCGGCGCTCTTCCAGGGGAGTTCCACTTCGTGAGAGATAGCGGTCCCCAAACAAAAGCGTTTCGGTAGAGCGCCCGGGAGGGCGACTCTCCCGGGTAATGTCTCCTCCAGGTGTTCGGGATCGATTGAAAACGTATACATGCTCCTGGATCAAAATCGAGGATAGGGTACCCCGATCAGGACGGATGGGCATGAAAAAGATGCGTGATATCCCGAACCGCGATCGTCCGCGTGAGAAACTGGCGACACGTGGGCCGGAGGCGCTCACCGATACTGAACTGATAGCCCTCCTCCTCGGCCGGGGCACGAAAGGGCGGGATGTCTCGCAGGTTGCGGGCGAGGTCAAAGCCTACCTGGATAAGGTCAAGGAGGATAAAGACAGCCCGTCATACGACGCGCTCCTTGAGATCGGTGGAGTCGGTTCGGCAAAAGCCTGCGAGATCATGGCGTGCTTCGAGATCGGGCGGCGATATCTCGGGGATAACGACGTCTCGGGATGCCGGATCACCTGTCCCGGGGACGTGCTCCCGCTTGTTGCGAAATGGCGGGACAGGAAACAGGAGTATTTTTTCTGTATCACCCTCAACGGCGCCGGTGAGGTGATCGAGCGCCGGACCGTCACCGTCGGGATCCTGAACCAGAGCCTTGTCCACCCCCGGGAGGTCTTTGCCGAGGCGATCACCGACCGCGCCGCTTCGGTCATCCTGGTCCACAACCACCCCTCGGGCACCCTGGAACCCTCCACCCAGGATATCGGCATCACCCGGCAACTCGTCGAGGCCGGATCGATCCTCGGCATTCGGGTCCTCGACCACGTCATCGTCACGAAGAAGGGGTACGTGAGCTTAAAAGAGATCGGGCACCTCTAACGGGAGCCCGGCACCCCCCGTTTTCCAGCTGTCAATTCGGAGATCTTCGAGTTTTTGAAGATATGCGAACGTATCAGATAAGCCTCCCAACAAACTTTATCTCTTCTCATAGGTCAGAAGTACACAGGTACACACATGGAAACAGGACTTCTCCGGGTATTGCTCAACCCCGGACGCTTCTTTGAAGGGCGTATGCAGGGCGAGCCGAGCCTGAAGATACCGGCTCTGATCGCGCTCGTCATCGGGCTCATCGGTGCGGTCTCGGCCGTACTGATAGTGAATATCACCATTGCCATGCTCCCTGCAGATATGCAGGCCTTCGGGATGATCGGGGCGGTGTTTGCTGCGGCCTTCGGCGTCATCGGGGGGTTCCTGAACTGGTTCGTCTTCGGCATCGTCTTCTATCTTATCTCAATGGTCTTCAAGGGCCAGGGATCGCTCACACGGACGCTGGAGTTTGTGGGCTACGGGTTCCTGCCCCAGGTCTTCGGGGGTATCATCGGGGCCGTCTTCTCCTACCAGCTCCTCTCGAACCTGACCATCCCCGCCGCAACAACTCCCGAGCAGATTGTGGAGTTCTCCGAGAGCCTCGCGAGCACTCTGGCGACCGATCCCCTCGCGCAGATTGCCGGAATCGTGACCATTCTCTTCATGGTCTGGAGCGCGAACATATGGATCTTCGGCATGAAGTACGCGCGGAACCTCTCCACGCGGGACGCGGCCCTCACCGTCGGGATACCCGTGGGCCTCTATATCCTCTACCTCCTCATCACACTCACCGGGTGGCTGTAATATGAAACCGCTTTATCTTGTTATCCTATCACTCCTCTGCGCTGTTATGGCGCTCGCCGGCCCGGCCAGCGCCGGTCCGGCGGACATCACCGTGACCGCTTTCTCGCTTGACCCCCCGGTCCTTATGAAGGGCGATACCGGGACGCTCACGGTGTCGGTCGCGAACCACGGTGCCGTGCCTGTCGCCGTCAGGAGCGCCCGGCTCTACAGCAGCGGGGTCGTGGCCCTGAATGACCCCTACCTCTCGGTCGGAGATATCGGTGCCGGCACCAACCGGACGTTCACCTTCACCGTCCGTGCGGACGGAGGGGAGGGAACCTTCTTCCCCCCGTTCGTCCTTGACTTCCGTGACGGCGCCGGCAGCCTCCGCTACCCGATCCCGATCCGGGTCGAAGATACCCCGCTCAGCGCGTCGGTGATCAGTAAGCCGGATGCCTTCTCCGAAGGACGGACGGCCGATATCACCGTCCGGGTCGGCAACCCCCGCCCGAACGCTGCCTCCGGCGTCCAGGTCGTCCCGCAGGGGACCGGTTTTACCGCCACCCCGACCGGCGGGTTTATCGGCGCTCTCGCCCCCGACGCCTCCGGGACCGTCACCTTCAACCTGACCCCCGCCGCGGAGACGGACGTCACGTTCCAGGTGGTCTGGCATAACGGGATCAACACCCGCACCACCGATCTCGTTCTGCCGATCGCCTTCGGCGAGGACAAACGGCAGGCAGACCCCGTCATCACCAACGTCGAAGTCATGCCCGAGGCCGGGCGGTACCGGATCGTGGGCGACGTCATGAACGTGGGCCTCGAGTCCGCGCGGTCGGTGCTGGTCACCCCCGGTGCACCTGCAACGCCCACCGATCCCTTCCGGGTCTACGTCATCGGGACCCTCGATCCCGACGACGTCTCCTCGTTTGAGGTGACGTTTAAGGCCGATGCAGGCGTGACGGAGGTCCCGATCATCGTCGAGTACCGGGACGACAACGGCAACCGCTACACAGCGACGAGGATGGTCGAGGTCGGCGGTGCGGCGATGCCCCTCGAAGAGCAGGAAGGCGGCATACCGGTCGTCGGCGTGATCGTCGCCGTGCTTCTTGCGCTCGGGATAGCCGGGACCATCTACTACTCCTGGAGACGGACGTAACAACGATGCCGGTCATCAGTTTTGATGCGGTCACGAAAGTCTACCCCCTCCCGGCCGGCGACGTCGTAGCGCTCGCCGGGGTCGATATTGCCATCGAGAAAGGCGAGTTCGTCCTGATCATGGGACCGTCGGGGTCGGGGAAGTCGACGCTCTTGAACATCATGGGCTCGCTCGACGTCCCGACCTCAGGGGAGGTCACCATCGCCGGCAAGAGGATCAGCGGGATGGACGACGACGATCTGACCCTCATGCGGCGCGACCACATCGGGTTCGTCTTCCAGCAATTCAACCTCATCCCGCTCCTCTCGATCGTCGAGAACGTTGAGTATCCCCTGATCCTGAAAGGCCGGCAGAAGGGGTCCCGGGAACGGGCAGAAGACGTCCTCCGGGCGGTCGGGATCGCCGACACGCACCTCACCCACAAGCCCGGCGAGCTCTCCGGCGGGCAGCAGCAGCGCGTGGCGATCGCCCGGGCGCTCGTGAACGACCCCGACTTCCTCCTCTGCGACGAGCCGACCGGGAACCTGGACTCGAAGACCGGGACCGCGATCATGGATCTCCTCGACCGGATGAACCGCGAGGAGGGCAAGACCGTCGTCATGGTCACCCATGACCCCCGGATGACCGACTACGCCGACCGGACGATCCGGCTTGTCGACGGGAGGGTAGTAAATGACCTTCTTTGACCTTGCCCGCCGGAATGTCAGCCGCCACTGGCTCCGGTCGTCCCTCGCGGTCATCGGGATCGTCATCGGCGTGATCGCGATCGCGTCTCTGGGCATCATGGGCAACAGCATCAGCCTCATGTTCGGCGACATGGTCACCGATGTCGGCGACACCATCATCGTCTCCCCGGCGACGGGCGTCGGCGGCGGGAAACTCACCGAGCGGCAGGTGAACGATATCACCCGCGCCGTCGGCTCAAATGTGGCGATACCCTTCTCGACCAACGCCGATAAGATAACTGTGGGCGATAAGGAGAGCGGCGCGATGATCTACGCGATCCCGGCAGGGGATATAGTCTCTCTGCTCGAGGTGGAGTCCGGCGCCTACCCGAAGGGCACCGGCACCGGATGCCTGATCGGGAGCCAGCTTGCCGCGAACAGCAGGGAAAACGGCCTGAAACTCGGCGCCCGGGTCAGGATCGGCGACGAGACCCTCCGGGTGGTGGGCGTGCTCAAGGAGCGCGGGATGGGGTTCGATATCAATCCCGACTACGCTATCGTCGTCCCCTATGCCTGGTACTCGAACCACTACGACGAGGACGAGTATGACCAGGTGATCGTGAAGGTCCGGGACGTCAACGACATCGACGCGGTCAAGGAGTCGATCGAGCAGAAGATGAACCGGCGAGAGGATACCGTCAACGTCATGGACACCCGCGGGATCCTGGAGAGCATCTTTGCGGCCGCAGATTCGATCACGGTCTTCCTCTCCGGCATCGGGGCGATATCCCTCATCGTCGCCGGGGTCTCGATCCTGAACGTGATGCTGATGTCGGTGACCGAGCGGATCAAGGAGATCGGCGTCCTGCGGTCCATCGGCACGCGCCGGAGCGAGGTGATGCGGATGTTCATCTACGAGGCGCTGATCCTCGGCCTTGCGGGCGCCGCCATCGGCGGAGTGCTCAGTTTCGTCGCCGGGTACGCGGTGACGGCGGTCTTCGTCGGGAACCCCGACTACCTCTTCAACCCGACGAGCCTCCTCTACATCGTCTTCGGGATGGCCTTCGGTGTCCTGACGAGCGTGGCCTCCGGCCTCTACCCGGCCTGGAAGGCGGCGCAGTTAAACCCGATCCAGGCGTTGCGCCACGAGTGACGGGCCTACCCCGTACACTTCTTTTTTTCCCGCTCGATATCGGCGCGGAGCTTCTCGATCGTCTCCCCGGTTTTCAGCGGCGCACCCGGGAGGAGGGTGAGGAACTCGCCCTCTCCTTCGGTGACGAGGAGCGCAACCGGTGTCAGGCTGACCGTGGCGGTTCCCCCTCCGTACACCGCAAACGCCCTGATGATGGGGATGATGCATCGGCCGCCGATCCTGCGGCCGCCGCCGACGACGAGGTCGGGCTCGCCGCTCCCCTTCTCCTCAGGCACCCGGAGCACCTCTTCCCGATACCTGCCGGAGCCGCTGCCGGACAGGTTTCTGCCAGAGAGCCCTTGCGACCGCGACCAGGATCAGGAGCGGCCGGCGGATCTGCATCTTGAGCGTGAAGGTGCCCGCAAAGACTCTCTCGTTAAAGACCGGGGTCATCACGAAGTCGGTCGCCTCCACCGGCCAGAGGGCGTAGCGGGCCGCCGTGCAGTAGCCGTAGACGACGCCGGTGTCGGCGGGGCTATCGAGGCCGAGGGTGACGCTGCCCCGGAGCGTCTCAAGGTAGAGGGACCGGTAGACAGCCTCCAGGATCCTCTTGATATGGGGCCAGAGGTCGCCGGCGGCATCAATGTAGTCCCCCACCGGAAGAGCCGGCCCCGGTTCTTCGGCCTTCTTCTCCTTCGCCGGTTCTGCTGCCGCCACCTCCCGGAGGTCCCGGGTCACGACCGGCCGGCCGGCGAGGAGGACCTCGAGCACCCCCACACCGTCTCCGACGCGGACCCGCCCCCCCACGATGCCCCAGGCTACGGTTGCCACCGCCCGGGCACTCTCCCGCCTGCAGTCGGCTACCGTCGAGACGGTCACCGGGACCAGGTAGAGGGCAAGCAGGAGAGCGAGGATGATGACGACGACGGCGAGCAGGATCAAGAAAAGAACGGTCGCAGCCATGGGATGGAGGGTAAGAGAACCTTACGCCTCTTCTTCACCGCCGATTGGGATCTCCTTTCCTTCCTCCGAGGCCCAGGGCATCTTATTCTTGCGCTGCTGCATCATCTCAGAGCCCTTCTCGAGTACCTTCTCGACATGCGGGCCGACCGTCTCCCCGAGCGTCGAGATCACCTCGGCCATCTGACTCTTCTTCTTCAGCGAGATCACCTGGATACCCTCAGGGCCGGGGACGCCTCTGGTGATGATGATCAGGGCGACGGCCGATATTCCGCCTCCACCACCGGTCCCGACCCCACCGTGCTGCATGCCTTCCTTACGCCCTCCCGTGCCTTCGCCGCCGCCGAATGCGAACCCGAACTCAGCGACCGGTATGATTACCCTCTCACCGGCCTCGATCGGGGCACCGAGGACCGCACTCGCGCAGAGAGTTCGTGCAAGCTGATCCACGGTTAGCTGGAGCATTGATTCACCAGTCATACTGTTCACCACAGATATTCCACTCTTCGGCCACGTATATAATGGTTGGGGTTTTTCAATGGTCGCAGGTCGCTTTCCGGGAATCGTATGGGTAACTACTTACCCCGGGAGGGCGACCGACAGGCGGATGAAGGATCAACTCGTCCCGGACTGGAACAAGATATGGAAGCGAAGGCTCACCCTGAACCGGTCGACCCCGGAGTTCCGGGAAGGAGCCGATCTCTGGGGCGGACGGGAACAGGCCCGGCGGTACGCCACCCGGTCGGAGCCCGGCCGAAACGCCCGGGTCGCCGAGGCCCTGCAGGACCTCAACGTCGCTCCCGGCGATCGGGTGCTGGATATCGGGTCGGGACCCGGGACCCTCGCCCTGCCGCTTGCCCGGGCCGGTGCCGCGGTGACGGCGGTCGATCCGGCTGAGGGGATGCTCGCCGAACTCCGGGCGGCGGCGGAGCAAGAGGGGATCACCGGCATCACCACCGTGCAGGGCCTCTGGGAGGAGATCGACCCGGCCCGTGATCTCGCGCCGCCTTACGATCGGGTGGTCGCCTCGTTCTCACTCTCGATGCCGGAGATCCGGTCGGCCCTCGCCGTGATGGATGCGGTCGCCTCCGGTTCGGTCTACCTCTACTGGTTCGCCGACGAACCACTCTGGGAGCAGCTTTATCTCACACTCTGGGATGACCTGCACGGGGCGCCGTATTATCCGAGGCCGAAGGCCGACTGTCTCTTCAACATCCTCTACGGCATGGGGATCTACGCAAACGTCCTGATGCGTCCGCTCGAGGGCACGACGCTCTTTGCGACCGTGGAGGATGCGGTCGAGCATTTCGCACCGCGGATGAGCGTAACGACCCCGCGGCAGCGGGCGGTTCTCCGGGACTACTTCCGTGAGCATCTCGTCCGACAGGCCGACGGGCTTGCCCTCGCCGGGTCCTCGACCTACGCCTCGATCTGGTGGCAAAAGCCGGGGTGAGACCCTCAGAGCAGACACAACCCACCCACGGCCAGCGCGACGACGACAGTGAGGCCGATGGCGGCGAAGAAGATCTGGAGGGTGGAGAACTCCTCGAGCCGGGTGAGGAGCGTTCTGAGTTCCTGCCGGTAAAGGACAACAAACAGCCCGACGATCAGGAAGAAGAGGAGCCACTCGCTCGGTTGGGCGAGTTCTCGCAGGATGGCGTCCCAGAAGAAGCCTCCCGGATAGTCGTAGCGCGGGAGTGGCCCGAGGAGGGGCCAGAACCACTCGATGGGGTGCCGCCACATGCCGTCGAGGAACTGGTGGCTCGCCATGCCGGCGGCGATGGCGAGGAGGCCGATCCGCCGGCGGTAGTGGTAGAGGAGGAGGCCGGCGATGAGGATGAGGAAGAAGACGGTGAGGCCGTGAAAGTAAATTCTTCCGTAGTTGACCGTCCCGGCGAGGATGATGTGCCCGAGGGGTTTGTCGATCAGGTCGGGGAGCACGGCGCCGAGCGCGCCGAGCGCGACAACCCGTCGGTCGCCGGCGATCGCCGCAAGCACCATACCGATGAGGATGCCGGCCATGGCATGGGCGAGGAGATACATCGCTATCCAGTGGTGGGGCAATCATATACCCTTTTTCCCGGAGACACGCTCCTGACCCGTCACCCGCCGGGGCTTCGTCTCTGCCGCCCCAAGGTGGTCAACATAGTTCAAATTTGTAGCGTAATGTATATATTTGTACAGTGAGTACCATACTGTATGCAGACGAAGATCCTCCTTGACGAGGGGGAGATGCCGAAGCGGTGGTATAACATCCAGGCGGATCTCCCGAGACCCATGGACCCGCCTCTTCATCCGGCTACCGCAAAACCGGCGGTCCCCGACGACCTCCGCCACATCTTCCCGATGGAACTGATCCGGCAGGAGATGAGCACGGAGCGTTACATCGATATCCCGGGCGAGGTCCGCGATATCCTCACCCTCTGGAGGCCGAGCCCTCTCTACCGGGCGCGGCGGCTCGAGGCGGCCTTAAAGACCCCGGCGAAGATCTACTACAAGTGGGAGGGTGTGAGCCCGCCGGGCTCGCATAAGCCCAACTCTGCCGTCCCCCAGGCCTACTACAACCGTGAGGCGGGGATCGAGCGGCTGGCGACCGAGACCGGGGCGGGGCAGTGGGGTTCGTCACTTGCGTTTGCAACGGGTCTCTTCGATATGGAATGCACCGTCTACATGGTCCGGAGTTCCTACGAGCAGAAACCCTACCGGAAAAGCATGATGCAGGTCTACGGCGCCGAGTGCATCCCGAGCCCGTCGCCAAAAACCCGTTCGGGCCGGGCGGTGCTCGCCCGCGACCCGGAGACGTCGGGCTCCCTCGGCATCGCCATATCGGAGGCGGTTGAGGACGCGGCGAGTCACGATAACACCAACTACGCGCTCGGCTCCGTCCTCAACCACGTCTGCCTCCACCAGACGATCATCGGCCAGGAGGCGCGGGAGCAGTTCGCGGTTGCGGAGGCCTACCCGGATGTGGTGATCGGGTGCGTCGGCGGGGGTACCAACTTTGCCGGGCTTTCCTTCCCGTTTGCGGGCGATAAGATGACCGGGAAGCACCCCGAGACGGATATCGTTGCGGTGGAGCCGTTCGCCTGCCCGACCCTGACCAAGGGGCTCTATGCCTACGACTTCGGGGACGTTGCGGGGCTGACCCCGATGCTGCGGATGTTCACCCTCGGTCACGACTTCGTCCCGCCGGCGATCCACGCCGGAGGGCTCCGCTACCATGGCATGTCGCCGCTTGTCTCCCGCCTCGCCCACGAGGGGGTGATCCGGCCGGTCGCCTACCACCAGAACGAGGTCTTTGCGGCCGCCGTGATGTTCGCCCGGACGGAGGGAATCGTCGTCGCGCCCGAGGCCGCCCACGCGGTGAAGGCCGCGATCGACGAGGCGCTCCGGTGCCGGGAGACCGGCGAAGAGAAGGTGATCCTCTTTAACAACTCCGGCCACGGCAACTTCGACTTCTCTTCCTATGAAGCCTACTTTGCGGGATCGCTCGTCGACTACGAGTACCCGGCGGAGTTGATCAAGGAGTCGCTCGCCCGGCTGCCGGTGACGGGGTGATGCCGGTGGACTGGACTGCGCTCCAAGAGAGCTGAACACAACCCCGGGATACGAGGAGGCCGTTGCCGCGGCGGACGCGGCCGGTCGGCCTCTCATCGTCCCGGTATTTACGGAGCTTCCGCTCCCCGCGTCTTCACCGGCCGACCTCTACGCCTCTCTCCGCGAAGGGTCCGGGTTCCTGCTGGAGTCGCTCGAGGGGAGCGAGAAGACCGCCTGTTACTCGTTCATCTGCACCGCCCCGGCCGCGACCGTTGCCGTTGCCCCTGACGGCACGCTGACGGTCTCCGGCAACGCCCGTATCCGCGAGGTTGCCGCCGGCATCGAGGCGGCCGATCCCCTCGACGCCGTCCGTTCGTTCATGAGCCGGTTCAGGGTCGCTCCCTCGCGGCTCGAGAGGTTTTCCGGCGGGCTTGCCGGCTACTTTTCCTATGATCTCGTCTCTTCTCTCTACCCGATGCCACGGGTGGAGACGGCGGAGGACCGCGAGGAACCCGTCGCCCGGTTCATGCTGGCGCGAGACTGCCTCGCCCTCGACCACAAAAGAGAGCGGCTCGCGGTCATCGCAAACATGCTTGTTGCCGACGGGACCGATGCAGAGGAGGAATACTCCCGGGCCCGGGCGGCGATCGCCGAACAGATAGGCCGGATTCGTGTTTTCTTCGCATCGTCTCCGGGCGAGCCGTGCAGGGCCGGCGCCCCGGCGTCGTCCTGCACCCCGGACGAGTTTTCGGACGCGGTTCTCCGGATAAAAGAGCATATCGCGGCGGGAGATATCTTCCAGGCCGTCCTCTCCCGGAGGCTCGCCTGCCGTATCGAGGGCGACCCGTTTGCCGTCTACCGGCGGCTCCGGGCAACAAACCCGAGCCCCTACATGTACTACCTGGACTTCGACGACCTGGCGGTCGCCGGGAGCAGCCCCGAGATGCTCGTCCGGGTGGAGGACGGCCGGGTGACGACCGTCCCGATCGCCGGCACCCGGCCGCGGGGGCGAACCCCGGCGGAGGATGACCAGCTCGCGGCCGAACTCCTCAGCGACGAAAAAGAGCGGGCCGAGCACGTCATGCTCGTCGACCTTGCAAGAAACGACGTCGGGGCGGTCTCGGCCTACGGGAGCGTCTCGGTGACGGACTTCATGACCGTCGAGCGGTTCTCGCACGTCCAGCACATCGTCTCGACGGTCTCGGGGAGGCTCCGGGAGGGGTGCGACCGGTTCGACGCCCTCCGCTCCTGTTTCCCCGCGGGAACCGTCTCGGGCGCCCCGAAGGTCCGTGCGATGCAGATCATCGGCGAGGCGGAGGGGCTCCGGCGCGGGATCTACGCCGGGGCCGTCGGCTACATCGGTTTTTCCAGCACGATGGATCTCGCGATCGCCATCCGGACGGTCATCGTGCAGGACGGCGTCGCTTCCGTCCAGGTGGGGGCCGGGATCGTGGCCGACTCCGACCCCGGCCGGGAGTGGATCGAGACCGAGAACAAAGGGCGGGCGATGCTTGCGGCGCTCGGTGCGGAGGTGGAGTGATGCGGGTGCTCGTCATCGACAGTTACGACAGTTTCACCTTCAACCTCTGCCAGCAGATCGGGGTGCTCGGGGCGGAACCGGTCGTGGTGAAGAGCGATACGCCGTTTGAGCGGATCCGATCCGAATCGTTCGATCGCGTCGTTCTCTCGCCCGGGCCGGGGCATCCCCGGGACTCCGCTCTTTACCGGGAGGTTCTCGACTCGATCAGCCGGACCGTCCCGACGCTCGGGGTCTGCCTCGGCCACCAGGCGATCGGCCTTGCTTTCGGCGCTAGAATTGCCCGGGCGGATCGGCTGATGCACGGGAAACGGTCGCTCGTCCGGCACGACGGCGCGGGGATCTACGCGAGGGTGCCCGATCCCCTCGTCGCGACCCGCTACCACTCGCTCGTCATCGACCCGGCATCCCTCCCGGACTGCCTCGCGGTGACCGCCACGAGCGACGACGGGACGGTGATGGGCGTCCGGCACCGGGAGTTCCCGATCGAGGGGGTGCAGTTCCACCCGGAGAGCATCCTCACCCCCGAGGGGACCCGATTGGTGGCGAACTTCCTCTTCGGCCCGGGAGGTGCGGCATGATTCGCGAGGCGATCGTCCGGGTCTCCTCAGGCACGAACCTCACCTCGGCCGAGGCGGGAGGGGTGATGGAGGAGATCATGCGGGGCGCGGCGACACCCGCCCAGATCGGCGGATTTCTGACGGCACTCCGGATGAAGGGGGAGACAGTTGCAGAGATCGCGGCGTTCGCCCGGGCGATGCGGGCCGCCGCCGTCCCGGTCTCTCTTCCCGCTCAGGAGGCGCGGGTGGATACCTGCGGGACCGGAGGCGACGGTGCGGAGACGTTCAACATCAGCACCGCTGCGGCCCTCGTCACGGCCGGAGCGGGCGTCCCGGTCGTGAAGCACGGGAACCGCGGGGTTTCGAGCAGGTGCGGTTCGGCCGACGTCCTCGAGGCGCTCGGGGTCACTGTCGCGATCCCGCCCGAACGGGTGGCGGGCGTCCTCGCGGCCGCCGGGATTGCGTTCCTCTTCGCCCCGGCCTACCACCCGGCGATGCAGTACGCCCGGCTCGCCCGGCAGGAGATCGGGATACGGACGGTCTTCAACCTCCTCGGCCCCCTGACGAACCCGGCAGGCGCGGGATCCCACCTGCTCGGCGTCTACGACCCCCGCCTGACCCTTCCGGTCGCCCGGGTGCTCGGCGACCTCGGGGCGGAGCGGGCGATGGTCGTCCACGGCGCAGGCCTCGACGAGATCGCGACGGCCGGGCCGACGACGGTCGCGGAGCTCCGAAACGGCGAGGTAACGACGTATACACTCGACTGCACGGAGTTCGGGATCGCGTGCTCGCCCGTCGCCGCTCTCCGGGGAGGCGGGCCCGAGGAGAACGCCGCGACCCTCCTTGCTGTCCTATCGGGCGACAACGGTCCCGCCCGGGACATCGTCCTCCTCAATGCGGGGGCGGCGATCTACCTCGGCGGGAAGGCCGACGGCATCGCCGGGGGCATCGCCCGTGCCGAAGTGTCGATAGACTCGGGGGCGGCGCTCGACCGGCTCCGCCGCCTTATTGAGGCGACCGGAGGCGCAACATGATCCTCGACGAGATCGTCCGATCGACCCGCGAGCGCCTCCGGCACCTCGATCAACCGGTCGGCGATCCCGATCCCCTGCCCCGCCGGAGCCTCGGAGCGTCCATCCGTACCTGCGGGGAGAGACATGCAATCATCGCTGAAGTGAAGTTCGCCTCCCCGTCGCACGGGAGGATCCACGACAGCTGCACCCCCGAGGCGATTGCCCGGGAGTTCGTCGTCGCCGGGGCCGCCGGGCTCTCGGTGCTGACCGAGCCCACCTACTTTGGGGGGAGCCCCGAGTTCCTCGTCCGGGTGCGGCGTGCGGTCTGTGTCCCCATCCTCAGGAAGGACTTCATCGTCGACGTCCGCCAGCTCGGCGAGACCCGGGCGCTCGGTGCCGATGCTGTCCTCCTGATCGCCAGGGTGCTCGGTGATCATCTCTCCACGTTCGTCGACGGGGCGCTCGCGCTCGGGCTCGAGCCGCTCGTCGAGGTCCACGACCGAAGCGAGATGGAGCGTGCTCTCGCGACGAATGCGACCCTCATCGGGATCAACAACCGCAACCTCGAGACGATGATGATCGATCTCTCGACAACTGTCCGCCTCGCGGGGGCGGCACGCGACGCGGGGAGGATCGTGGTCTCGGAGAGCGGCATCACGTGGCCCTACGACGTTCGGAGCCTCTCCCGGCACTGCGACGCGTTCCTGATCGGGTCCGCCCTGATGTCGGCGCGAGACCGGCGCAAACGACTGGAGGGGTTCGTATTCGCGTGAAGATCTGCGGGATGACCAGCGTTCGCGACGCACTCCTGGCCGTGGCGGCCGGAGCCGACGCGATCGGCGTGGTGCTCGCGAGCCCCTCGCCGCGTTCGGTGACCCCTGAAGTGGCCCGTGAGATATTCGCGGCGGTCCCGCCGTTCGTGACCACGGTCGCGGTCACCTCGACCACCCGGCCCGAAGATCTGCCGGGAATCCTCGCCCTGCGCCCGGACGCGGTGCAGGTGGCAGGCGGTCTCGCCGTGCCGCGCGACGCGGGGGTGCGGGTCATCCGGATGCTTGCGCCCGGCGAACCCCTGCGGGACGACTGCGACGCGGTGATCGTCGATAACAGCCACGGGACCGGGCGGGCGTTCGACCCGGAGTATGCCCGGGAGTGCGTGGCCTCCTCACCGGTGCCGGTCATCCTCGCGGGAGGGCTCGCCCCCGGCAACGTCGCCGCGGCAATCCGGGCAGTCCGGCCGTATGCCGTCGACGTCTGTTCAGGCGTCGAGGCGGCGCCGGGAGTCAAGGACCAGCGCCTCATGAGGGCGTTCGTGAAGATATGCAGGATGATGAACGATCTATGAAACCAGGACGATACGGTATATACGGCGGGCAGTACGTGCCCGAGACCCTGATGAGCGCGCTGATCGAGGTTGAGGGGACCTACGCCCGGGTTCGTGAGGATCCGGAGTTCTCCCGCCGGCTCTCCTGGTACCTCCACGAATACGCCGGTCGGGAGACCCCGCTCACCTACTGCGGGAACCTCTCCCGCGACCTCGGCTGCCGGGTTTACCTGAAGCGAGAGGACCTCCTCCACGGCGGTGCGCACAAACTGAACAACACCCTCGGCCAGGCGCTGATGGCGAAGTTCATGGGCAAGCGCCGGCTCATTGCCGAGACCGGAGCCGGGCAGCACGGCGTCGCGACGGCGATCGCGGGCGCGGCCCTCGGTCTCCCGGTCGAGGTCTACATGGGCGAGGTGGATACCCGGCGCCAGGCGCTCAACGTCTTCCGGATGGAACTCCTCGGCGCCCGGGTCGTCCCGGTCGTCTCCGGGACGCGGACCCTCAAAGACGCCATCAACGCGGCGATGCGCGATTGGGTGGCGAACCTCCGGGAGACCCACTACCTGCTCGGCTCCTGCGTCGGCCCGCACCCCTTCCCCCGGATCGTCCGGGACTTCCAGTCGGTCATCGGCGAAGAGGCGCGGCGGCAGATCCTCGAGCGGGAGGGGAGACTCCCCGACACCGTCGTCGCCTGCGTCGGCGGGGGTTCGAACGCGATCGGGATCTTCTCCCCGTTCTCAAACGACGACGTGCGGCTCGTCGGCGTCGAGGCCGGGGGCGAGGGGCTTGAGTCCGGCCATCACGGGGCTTCGCTCTCGGCCGGTTCGGTCGGGGTCTTCCAGGGTGCTCTCTCCTATCTTCTCCAGGACGCCGACGGCCAGGCGTGCGAGACGCACTCGATCGCTGCCGGCCTCGATCACCCCTCGGTCGGGCCCGAGCATGCCATGCTGAAGGACTCCGGGAGGGTCCGCTACGAGGCGGTCACGGACGCCGAAGCACTCCGGGCTTTCCGCTATCTCTCCCGGACCGAGGGGATCATCCCGGCGCTTGAGTCCGCCCACGCGGTCGCCTACGCTCTCCGGGCGGCGGGGGACCTTGACCGTGACGGTATTATCGTCATCAACCTCTCCGGGAGAGGCGACAAAGACGTCGCCGACGTTGCAATGATCCACGGGGGTGCGGCATGAGCCGGATTGAGGCGCTCTTTGCCCGGAAGAATCCGGTCTTTATCGGGTTTACCGTCGCCGGGGACCCGGATGGAGAAAGATCGTTCGGGGTAGCCGCAACGATGGTCGATGCGGGCGTCGACCTCCTCGAGATCGCCGTTCCCTATTCCGACCCGGTGGCGGACGGCCCCGTGATCGAGCGGGCGCATGTCCGCGCTCTCCGGGCGGGCACGACCCTGGACGACGTCTTCGCACTCGTCCGGCGGGTCAGGAAGCACGCACCGGATCTTCCCATCGTCCTCTTCACTTACTACAACGTCGTCCACCGCCGGGGACCCGAACGGTTCTTTTCGGAGGCCGCCGCCGATGCGGACGGGGTCCTCATCGTCGACCTCCCCGTCGAGGAGTCGGACGAGGTTGCGCCGCATGCCGTCCGATACGGCATCGACCGGATTGCCCTCATCGCCCCGACGACCTCGCCGGAGCGGCAGCACGCGATCCTCCGGGAGGCCTCCGGGTTTGTCTACCTGATCTCGCTCGAGGGGGTTACCGGCGAACGCGACCGGCTCCCGCCCGGTATCGCCTGCCTCGTCGGCGCGGTGCGGGAGAAGACGAACCTCCCACTCGCCGTCGGATTCGGGGTCTCGTGCCCGGAACACGTTCGGATCGTCGTCGAAGCCGGTGCAAACGGTGTCATCGTGGGGAGCGCCCTTGTCCGGATCATCGAGGAGCACTCAAGCGACGAGGCCGCGATGGACGAAGCGCTCGCGACGGCGATCAGGTCGCTACGCGGCGGTCTCGTCCCCGACCCCGAACCTGATATACCCCGGCACAAAAGAGTAGAGGGATGAAAAAGACCATCGGTCTCCTGGTCAACCCCCTCGCCGGGCTGGGCGGCGCCGTTGGGCTGAAGGGGACGGACGGGCAGGCGGAGGAAGCCCTCCGCCGGGGCGCGGTTCCGCGTGCCGGCGATCGTGCGATGCAGGCCCTCTCTCTCCTCCGCGACGATGATATCACATGGTACGCCGCTGCAGCGCCGATGGGGGAGGACGTTCTCGTGACGGCGGGGATCGAACGCTTCACCGTTCTCTACCAGCCCGGCACGCCGACCGGCGCCGCCGACACAAAGGCCGCGTGCCGGGCGTTCCTTGATGCCGGGGTCGATCTGATCGTCTTCTGCGGCGGGGACGGGACGGCCCGGGATGTCTTTGACGCCGTAGGCCGGTCGGTCCCCATTCTCGGTATTCCCGCCGGGGTGAAGATGTACTCGGCGGTCTTTGCGGTCAATCCCTCGGCGGCGGCCGACCTCATCCGGCAGGCCGGGCGGATCGCCTGCCGGGACTCCGAGGTGATGGACGTCGACGAGGAGGCTTACCGCTCCGGACGCCTTGCGGCCCGGCTCTACGGCTACGCGTGCGTCCCCTACATTCCGGAGCGGACGCAAGGAGGGAAGCAGGTCTTCGAGCAGCAGGACGAGGAGCGGGCGAAGGATGATATTGCCGCGTTTATCACCGAAATCATGCTCCCGGAGACCCTCTTTATCGTCGGCGCCGGGAGCACGACGGCCCGGGTCATGGAGCGGCTCGGGCTTGCCCCGACCCTCCTCGGGGTCGATGCCGTCAGGAACGGAGAGACCCTCGCCCGCGACGCCGACGAACGGACGCTGCTCGCTCTCCTTGAGCGATACCCGCGGGCGAAGATCGTCGTGAGCCCTATCGGCGCCCAGGGGTTCATCCTCGGGAGGGGGAACCAGCAGGTAAGCCCCGCAGTGCTCCGGAAAGCGGGGCTATCGAACCTGATCGTGGTCGCCACGCCGGGGAAGCTCGCCGGGACCCCCCTGCTGTACGTCGATTCCGGGGATGCGGCGCTCGACCGGGAAGTCGGGGACTCTCTTCTGGTCGTCTCCGGCTACCGGATGGCGCAGAGGAAGCGGGTCATCCACCCGGAGTGACGTTGCCTCGACCGCCTTCTCGCGCGAATACTGCTCGGCGAGTTTGCGAAGGTCCCGCACCTTGGCGTTCGCTGCTTCGATGATGGAGAGGACCTCGAGGTAGCGGCTGTTCCCGAAGTCGCCCTCCTTCTTGAGACTGACGAGCTGTTCGCGGTAATGCTCGTTGATGACACGCTGGAGTTCGATGTCCCGGGCGCGGAGTTCCGCGACGGTCGTATCCCGGATCCGGGGGAAGAGGAGCCCGAGCCCGACGATGTTCCCATCAAGGATCCGGTAGACACTCTCGGTCTTTTTCACCCGGCCGGCAGAGACACCGTTCCCGTCTCGCGACACTCTGCGGAAAAACTCTCCGAGATCCGCCCCAAGGTAACCGAGCCGCCCGATCTCGTTTGACATCCGGACAAGGAAGACTACCTCGGTCGCTTCCGCGTCGGAGAGTTGCCGTGCCGAGATCTGCCGGAGGGCCTGTTCGATCCTCCGGTCCAGGTAGTTGTTCAGGCTCTTGAGTTTCTCAAGCATCTGGTAGTCCGATTCCTTTGAGGTGGCGAGGTAGGTCATCGCCGCCCGGAAGAGGTCGAGCGTGACCTCGTGGGCGTGCTTGAGCTCCTGCTGGATCAGGTCGAATCCCTGGTGCGTATCGTCGGGGAGGCCGCCCTCGAGGTGACGTGTCCGCATCAGGATCTCGGGCTCGCTCCCGGGCACCACCCGTTCGACGATCCGTCCGAACTGCCTGATGAGGAGGAGGAAGACGCCTGCCGTGATCAGGTTGAAGAGGAGGTGGGCGTTCGCCACCATCTGCGCCTCGGTCCCGCCGATCGTCGTCACGATATCGGTGAACGGCACGAGGAACGGGAAGATCAGGAGCACACCGCCGAGGTTGAAGGTGAAGTGAGCGACCGCCGCCCGCCGGGAGTGGAGGCCCATCCGGGCCGAGGCGATCAGGGTCGTCGTGGTCGATCCGATATTCGCGCCAAGCAGGAGCGGTATCGCCTGCGGGAGGGTAAGCAGGCCCTGCTGGGCGAGGACGACGGCAAGCCCGGTCGTGACGGCGCTCGACTGTATCATGGTCGTCACGAGAAACCCGATCAGGATGGCGAGCGGGAGTGCCGAGTAATCCGTGATAAGTCCGATGAGTTCGGGATCGTTCTGGAACGGCGCGAGCGCCGTGGAGATGAGGTTTAAGCTGAAGAAGACCAGGCCGAAGTAGAAGAGGGGTTTCCCCAGGAACCGGTAGCGCCGCCCGAAGATCCCGACGAGGAACCCGACCGGGATCAGCACCTGCCCGAAGGCCGTCATCTTGAAGGCGACGAGCTGGGCGGTGACGGTCGTCCCGATGTTTGAGCCGATGATGATCCCGAGGCTCTGGAGGAATGAGAGCGTCCCGGTGTTAACGAGGTTGACGGTGATGATCGTCGTCGCCGCGCTCGACTGGACGAGAGCGGTGACGACGGCGCCGAGGAGCGCAGCGAGGATGGGCCGCGCCGTCACCCTGCCGAGGACAGCGGCGAAGCTGCCCTTCGCGACCGCGAGAATCTCCCGGGAGAAGTTCTCTATCCCGTAGAAGAAGAGGATCAGGCCAGGAACGACGGCGAATACGAGCTCCCACGGGACCATTGCTGTTCGAGGAGTATGGAGCCTCTGCTCTGAAATACCTCTCTAAATGTATCTCCGTGCCGGAGAGTGCGGAACCGTAGGTATATTTTCGTTCCCGATCCAACCTCTCTTCGTGGCCTCCTTCGACCCCTCGGTCCTCGGCGTCTTCGTCTTCGGCCTCGTCGCCGGGATCTGCCCCTGCAACAGCGTCCTCTGTCTCGGGCTAATAGGCTACCTGACGAGCGGCAAGACGAACCTCACGCTCGCCGGGATCCTCAAATTGACTGTGGCGTTCTCGCTCGGCACGGTCCTCGTCCTTCTGCCGCTCGGGGGGGTCGCGGGATACGTCGGCGAGTACCTGCTTTTCTTGAGTGACACCGTCGCGTGGGGGATCGGCGGGGTGCTGATGATCCTGATGGGGCTGCAGCTCCTCCATGTCTACAAACCGCCGATACGGAGCATCTTCAACCTCTTTCGGGCGCCCGTATCTTACTCCGTTACGGGAGCGTTCCTCCTCGGGCTCTCGTTCGGGGCGATCACCGTGGGGCGCGGAGCGCCGATGCTCCTCGTCGTCCTGACCTACATCGCGCTCTACCAGACGGCTATCGAGGGGCTCTTCACGATCTTTGTGTACGCCGTGGGGCTCGCGATCCCCCTCATCGTGATCAGCTCGCTCGGCGGCGCGGTCGGGAAGAGGATCAAGGAGAAGGCGAGGGTGAGCGGGGAGGCCTTCGACCGGATCGTTGGCGTCGCGATCGTCGTGATCGGGGTTTATTTCCTATATCTGGCGTTTTGGTAAGGGATACAGAGCCCCCTCCTCTCACGAGCGGTCACCGGATATCCATCCGCATGAACCTCGTGTACGCGACGGCGAAGAAAGCGACGGGGTAGATGGTCAGGGCCGCAACACTCGACCATATCCCGCCGAGCGTATCTTCAAGGGTTGCCCCTGATGTCGGGGCGTTGGCGATCCCCTGGATGAGGGCATTGGTTGCCATCTGCGGTGATGCGAGGTTTCCGATGCTCTGGATAAGGTCAAACTGACCGTAATACGCCGTGATTGCTGCCTGGTAACCTTCCGACGAGATATCCCCACCATATGCCGCCGGATCGGGCTCCTCCATCATGAGCGCCATCCCGATATGCGTGGTGGCGTAGGGGAACAGGAAGACGAGGAGGATGAAGACGACCACGGAGAGGAGCAGGGCGCTGCCGCTCTCCCGGCAGAGGGTGGAGATGGCTAGCGCGATGGAGAAGAACGTCACGAGGAAGAGGAGGATGACGCCGGCGTAGGTCAGGATCATCCACAGATCGCCGGAAGAGGGCACGATCGAGAAGACGAGGAGGAGCGCGGTGGATATTGCGAGCACACTCCCGACGACGAGGGCGAGCAGCGCAACGCCCCCGAGCGCCTTGCCGTTGATGATCTCGTCGCGATAGACCGGGTGGGAGAGGAGGCTTTTGAGCGACCGGGACTCCTTCTCCCCGGAGACCAGGCTGAACCCGACGGCGATGGCAAGGAGCCCCCCGTAGGAGACCAGCGTCCGGAACATCGAGGAGTAGATGCCCTCGACCGGGGGTTTTGCGGGCATCATCCCGGCCGGTCCGTCGAACCGGTCTTCCATCGCCGCCAGTTGCTGGGCATACCTATCCAGTTCTCTCTCGTAGCTCCCGACCCCGCTGTAGGTTCCCACCAGGGCGATGACGAGGAACAGGGCGAGGATCACCAGGAACCGCCAGCCCGTGATCTGGTCGGTGAACTCTTTTTGGGCCACGGTGAAGACCCGTTCCGCCGTCATGTGTTATCACCGGTCAGTGTACATATATCTATCTTCATGCTCGTTCTCCGTCCGTGGTCGCAAGAGTGCCGCAGGCCCGCGACAATACGCGGCATCGCCCCTTAAGTGACAATCGAGGTTTTTCCGCCGCCCGGAACGGGCAAGGATTACTCAGATGCACTTCCACGGGTGTTGCCGTCTTGAGACTGGATCGTTACTCCATATACCTTTTCTCTCACATTCCTCTACACGTCGGGGCGTGAGAGGAGTGGATCCGACCAGTGGCCGCGGTACACCGACGATACTCTGCACCGGTCACATTTCGGAAACTTCAAGCCCGGCCGGTCCCATACTGACTTTAACCACGCCGGTTCCATCGGCCCGGAACTACCATGAGACGACCGATCCTTGCCGTCACCGTCGGAGTAATAACTGTCTACGCCTGCATGCACTTCTTCATCTTACCGGAGGCTCCGGACGTCACCCGTATCGAGAATATCACCCATCTTGAGTCCCCGGCGTACAACCCGGCCATCCTGGACCTCTGGGAGATCGCCGTCGATAGCACCGGCGTCGAGAACGAGTCGGCGAGACTGCTGCGACTGGAGACCAACATCGCCGGGGACGGCGCGATTCGGGTGATATGGCTCTACTTCTACGGCGATAAGAACGGCGAACAGCACGGCTACGAGGCGTATGTGGGGCCGGGCGGAACAGTATCGGCCAAATCGCAGAAGTTCAATTTTTCCGTGCAGGGGGTGCACCCCCTTGAACTCTTGCGGGAGGTCGACGCTATCGCCCTGGAGGATATTCCCTCCCGGGACCGGGGTATGAGGCTTCTTGTGAGCGTGAACGCGTACGGGGACCACTACAACGAGACCCGGGGAAGGCTCTACGAGGTCTTGGATGGAATATTCCGCCCGGTGAAAGAAGTGATGTTCGGCCCGGACGCGCGCTGGTACACCATCACGATCACTCCCCACCGGAGCCCGGGATCTCCACCATCTCCAGAAGAGGTTCTTATTGCGTTCACCCGGCAGGATCTCGCGGCAGCCGAGTCCGTAGTCTACGGGTAGGTGAGCGTCGAGAACCGGGACTCATTCATCGCCTCCAGCCCAACTGCCCCCAGGTGACCTAACCGGTTGCGTCTGCGCCCCTATTCGCCCGGAATACGATACCCCGCCGGGGGAAATAGCGCACCAGCCTTCCGTCCTTCTCGCTCCGTACGGCACCGTCCCGGATGAGCAGCGACATATGCCAGGTCACCGATGCACCGGAGATCCCGAGCGCGGATGCGACATCTTTTCGCGCTATCCCTGGATTCCGCGTGATGAGATCGAGGATCTCTCTCCGCGTCCCACTGAGAGAATAACTCTCTCCCTCATGCCCCCTCTTGCCGTTCGCATAATACCGCACCTGCCCGTGGTCGTGCTCCGCGAGAATCTTTCCCGTCTCGCGGAGGATTGCAAGGTGGTACCGGAGGGTTCCTGCGTTAACGCCCAGCCTGCAGGAGAGGAAGGCGTAGTTGATCCCGGGGTTCTCCCGGATGCAGAGGTACGCCGCACGGCGGGTGTCGTGTTCGAGAACGTTCTTTCTGGAGATCCTCCTCTGGCCGAGAATGAGCCATACGGTTACCGATATGAGGAATTGGACCGGGAGGAAGAGCAGGGGGGCGGTCATGAAGACGAAGTCGAGCAGGATCAGTTTGAGCGGCACGTTCCAGATGTACTCAGGGACCGGATCGCCCGGTATCGTTTCCGGATACTCCCATTCGCTCGGCTCTGTGCCGGCAGCGCTCCCCGGGGTGATGAGCAGCATGAGGACGATGAGGAGCAGCGCAGTCCTCGCGAGGGGGAGTTGATGCGACATTAAAGAGATCAGGTTGCCGTGAGTATAAAAACGGTGCTATTTTGTTATTCCCCCATCGCACGCCTCTACGTGTCTTCCGGTAGCCGGTCACCTCCGCAGTCCGGGTTCGGTATCGACCGGCGCAGCGAACGTCCCTGATGGACTGCGGCGAATTCTCCGGAACAAAACCAACGGATCCGGCTCGACGTGTAGAGGATCGTGACAGAAATCGTTTATAGGGGAACGTTGACTTCTCATGCATCGATCCGGAAGGCGGCCCCACCCGGCCGGGCGATGGTGAGGAGATGGACGAAAAATATACCAATACCAAAAAAACTCTGCTGAACCTGCTGATAGCGGTTACCATCCTCGCTGCGGTGGTCCTCCTGCTCTTTCTTGCTGTCGGGTTCGTCGAGACGACCATGCCGAACGATTCCTACGAGATCAGGATCACCGGTCTCTCCGATCTTGCCGTAAACGGCACCGCCACGGTCATGATCCCGGTTCCGGCGAACGCGAAGGGCGAGCTGGTGATCTTCGAGTCGTCCAGCGTTCTCCAGCCCGCCGGGTGGCGGACGGCGATCCGGGAGACGCAGTACGGGAAGATGATCGCGTTCACGACGACGGAAGACTACGCGCAGGATATCTTCAGACCGACCGGCGAGTTCGAGACGAAAGAAGAGCCGCGGCTGCTCGTGCCGGTCCTCGGGACCCCTGAGAACGCGAGCGTCGCCGAGTTCACCCGGGGATCGGGGGGCACCTACACCACGGTCGTCTTCCTCGACGGCTTCGTCCCGCCGTCGGAGGATGCAGCGGTGGTCTCGTTCGACCTCAGTTACCGGGGCGGCGGGGGCATGAAACACCTGATAAAGGAGGATACCTGGACGACAACGGTGCATGCGACCGTCCCCGGAACAACGTCCGGATTTGTCCTGGTTCCGGCCGAATACCATGTTATTGCCGGGGGTATCGCGTTTTGATGGGCAGCTCTGGAAGAGAACATCTCGATCGAAACGTATGTATATTGATAGTTAAACTCAGAAAGCCCGTAACAGGGCGATCTCTCTTGCTCTTTTCTCTCTCATCATCCTCACTGCCGTGTTGGGATGCCTCTCAAGCGACACTGTCGCCGACTGCCATAATCTCACCGTCACCCGAACCGATGCTGCCGGTATCGAGGTCCGGCACACTGTCTTTGATGAAGGGAGCGACGAATACGGCACCATTCTTTTGCCGGTTTCGGATGGCGGCCTGTCTGTCGGGGGGTCAGTCAAACAATCTCCGGAAAGCGACGAGCAGGCTCTGCTGCTCAAGATCGCGGAGGATGGTCGCATTGAGTGGAACCGGTTCTACTCGACGCAGCGTACCATTCAGGCAATCACCGCCCGGATATTCAACCACGGGAACTGAGCGATGAGGGGCCTGCAGATCGGTACACTTGTCTGTCTCACCGTGGCGATCGCGGCCGGCTGCATACTGGTTCTCGGTTCGGCGAATGCGGGTGGAGGTCAGTATGCTCTCGTTGCCGGGTTCCCGGAGGTTCCTGACTCCTGTACGCTCTACCGGGTCGTCCCCATCACCGTCACCGGGGAAGAAGTCCGTGAGATCGCGGGCCGGTTCGGGCTCTCCGGGGAGTTGAGCGAGAGATCCGGGGAGTTTTGCCTCGTCGACACTAAAAAGGACCCTGAGGCGTGGCTCTCGGTGTATGCGCATTCCGGTGGGGTGGTTTACCGCATCCCCGACCGTGAGCTGCCGGCCGAGGTGACCCGGCAGCCGGACCTCCCGACGGATGCGGAGGCGGAGGAGATTGTTCTTGCATTCCTGGAGAAGACCGGGATGCATTCGCCGGACGCCCGGGTCGTGGAGATCGGGGTGAACCAGAGGCACGAGGTCTGGAGTTCAGGTGACGGTGAACCTGAGGCATCGTACGATGTGACAATCGCCGCCCGGTTCGGCCGGTCGCTCGACGGGCTGCCGGTCTACGGCGACGAGTTCGCGGTCATCCTGGGCGACGGCGGCGATGTCGTCGGGCTCGTGAAGACCTGGCGGGAGGTGGAGCCGGCCGGAGATATCGCTTTAAGGTTGCCGGAGGAGGCGTATGCGGACCTCCTCGCATCACGGATCGTCCGCCCTTCGGCAAGTGCGGCCTACGACCGCGTCACGATCGAGAACGTCTCGCTCGGCTACTGGATGGAGCCTCGCGGTGTCGTGCAGGATACGGTCCGGCCGGTCTACGCGTTCTCTGGGACCGCAGTCCGGGACGGCGCTCCGGAGCCGTACGTCGCGTACGTCGCCGCCGCGAGGGATGGGTTGGAAGGAGGGGCATGAAAGAATTGACCCGATCGGTGGCAATCCTTCTCCTCTTCGCGCTGCTCCTCGCGACAATCCCGGTAGCAAGCGCAGGTATCGATCAGCACACGATCCCGGCACCGAGGGTGAACGAGACGATCGTCATCACCATCACCTCCCCGATCGAGGGTGCGGAGGGCTGGATCGACGTCGTGCCGCCGCACGTCGCCGTCGTCGGGGAGGTCGACGCCCCTGCAGGTCTGCACAACGTGGTTGTGCGGAGCGGAACAGAGGAGGTCTCGTGCGGAAACGGGACTGAGTTCGCCTGTTCTGTGCCGGTCCTGGCCGGGAAGAACGCGATCACCGTCGTGGCAACGGACAACTACGGGCGCCGGGCCGAGAAGACCGTGAACCTGACCGTCTGCATCGGCATCCCGCCGTCGCCGTTGATCACCGTCTCGGGCAGGGTGACGGACACCGGCGGCAATCTGATCCCCGGTGCATCGGTGCGGTTCGAGTCGGTGCTTACGCTCGACGACGAACCCCTCGCGGCGACGGCCACGACCGGTGAGGACGGCGCCTACCTGGTAGACACCCCCGGCTACCGGCAGACTGTCACGGTCGAGAAGGAGGGCTACGTCCCCCTCCGACAGGGGATCACCTTCGAGAACCCAACAAACACGCTCGACCTGGAACTGGAGCCACTGCCCCGGACGGTGCCGGGGTTCGGTCCCGCGGCCGGGCTCCTTGGGACTCTCGGGGCAGTATGGATTTTTTGGCGTGCAAAGAAGTAGGGCTGCAGGGGTGCTCCATGCTACCCGATAATATGACCCGGAGAGGGGGGATTTCCACAGAACCCTAAACCCTCTTTGCTATCGTCTCGATCGCTTCAATAATCGTCTGCTGTTGCGGCTTGATGATCGCCACCGGGCAGTCGACGATCTTCTCCACGATCGACGCGAGGATGGGGGCGCAGACGATCCCGAGCGCTCCCTCCTTCTCCGCCCGTGCCGCGGCGGCGATGCACTCCTCGAGCGAGTCCGCCGGGTAGCCCCGGATATGGTATTTCTTTTCACCGATGGGCAGATCCCGGTTATCGATATCGTCGAGCAGGAACCGGGCCGCGATCACCGCGATGAAACTCTTCTCCCGCGGCTCGAGGACGTTGACGATCCGCCGGACGGTCGAGAGGCGCGGGTCCGCCCTCCCCGACGTGAGTTTGTAGAGGGTTGCGGGCGGAATCCCGGCCCGCTCCGCGAGTTCGCGGATGCTCATGTCCTGGCGGGCGAGCTCCTCCTGGAGCGCCTCGGCAAACTCGGTCTCAAAGATTCTTCGTGAGAGCATTACTCTACTGTAGTAGGATTCTCAAGATAACTTTTTCCTCATATGGTCAAGAGATCTGCTATAGTGGCCAACCGCGGATCTCCTGATAATCCCGGTCAACCGGGTGGGGAACCTCGCGGGACAGAGGGTTTAAGGACGTTGAGGCCTATTACACCGCCTGTTTGACGGAGTTGCCTGGTAATGCAGGGCGAGCTCCGGCGTGACAGGGCCCGGTGCATGCAGGTGGAGGAATAAGATTATTATGAAGACACTGGCAGAGATCGACGAGAGAATCCGGAACGGCACCGCGGTTGTCTACACCGCAGCGGAGTTCAAGCACCTCATCCGCGAGGGTGCGGAGATCACGGCAGCAGACGTGGACGTGGTCACCACGGGGACATGCGGGGTGATGTCGGGGACCGCGGCGATCCTCTCGGTCCCGGTAGCGGCGCCGGGGACGTTCGAGCGGGCGGAGCGGGCCTGGCTGAACGGTGTCCCCTGCATGCCCGGCCCCTGCCCGAACGAGCGGTTGGGGCTGCTTGACCTGATCGTCTCCGGGACCGCCCACGCCGGGGCGGGCTACGGGGGCGGCCATCTCTTTCGCGATATCGTCGAGGGCCGCGAGATCGAGGTGCTGGTGGAGGCCGCCGACCGCTCGATCGAGGCGCGGGTGACCCTCGACGACTTCGCCTACGCCCGGCTCTTCACCACCCGGAGCGCCTTCAAGAATTACACCGCCTACGTCAACACCCGGCCGACCCGGGTGACGACGATCTTCTCGGTCACGGGGCTGGAGGGGCCCTGCCGGGAGGCATCGGTCAGCGGGTGCGGCGAGATCAACCCCCTCCAGAACGACCCGGCGAGGCTCACGATCCGGGACGGAACCCCGGTCTTCCTGAACGGCTCGGCCGGGATCGTGACCGGGGAGGGGACCCGGAGCACCCCGGCGCGGCCGAACCTCACGGTCATCGCCGATATGACGGGGATGCAGCCCCGCTATATGGGGGGCTTTAAGACCTCTGCCGGGCCCGAGTGCATCACGAGCCTCGGCGTCGCGATCCCGGTCCTCGACGACCGGCAGGTCGCTGCCCTCCGCGTCCTCGACGAGGATATCCCGCTTCCGGTCGCCGACATCAACACCCGGACCGTCCTCGACGAGGCGACCTACGCCGACGTCTGGCAGCAGCCCGACCGGGAGGTGACCTACCACCCCGAATGGTGCGAGGGGTGCTCGGCCTGTGCTGCGGCCGCGATCTGCCCGACGGGCGCGTTTAACCGCGAGACCGGGATCGACCGCGACCGCTGCCTCGCCTGCACCGCCTGTCTTGCCGCCTGCCAAAACGACGCGCTTGAGGCCGGGGAAGGGTCGCTCCGGGTCCGGGGCCGGAAGGTCCCGATCACGCTCCGCCAGTCCGGCCGGACGCTCGCGGAAGACCTCTGCCGGGACATAAAAGAGATGATCCTCGACGGTCGGTTCACCTTCACCGGGGGCGGGTGGCGGTGAGGGAGAAGTACCTCCTCCAGTGCCCGGGGTGCGGCAGGCCGTTTCCCGACCGCTACACCCTCGACTGCCCGTCGGGGTGCGACGCTCTCCTCCGGACGGTCTACGCGGAGCGCCGGCTCGTCCTTCGTGACCTCCCCGGGATCTTCCGTTACATCGAGTGGCTCCCGGTCGAGGGCCACCTCCGGATCGATGCCGGCCCGGTCTCCTACGGTAGCGTCGCCCTCGCCCGGGAACTCGGCCTCTCCCACCTCACCGTCACCTTCTCCGGCTACTGGCCCGAGCGGGGCGGGCGGATGGAGACCTGTTCGTTCAAGGAACTCGAGGCGCAACCGACGCTCCTCCGTCTCCGGGAGAAGGGAGCCGGGGTCATCCAGGTCTCGTCGGCGGGGAACACCGGGCGGGCGTTCTGCCAGGCCTCGGCCCTGACCGGGGCCCCGGTCGTGGTGGTGGTCCCGGCATCCGCCGCCGGCCGGCTCTGGACGACGGTTCCATCCCCGAACGTCTGCCTCATCACGGTGGACGGGGACTACTCGGATTCCATCGCGTTCGGGCGGGAGGTCTGCTCGCTCCCGGGGATCGTCCCGGAGGGCGGGGCAAAGAACGTCGCCCGACGGGACGGGATGGGGACGGTGATGCTCGATGGGGCTCTCGCCGCCGGGAGGCTCCCGGACTACTACTTCCAGGCGGTCGGGAGCGGGACCGGGGGGATCGCCGCGTGGGAAGCGGCGGAGCGGCTCATCGCCGACGGCCGGTTCGGTTCCCGCCTCCCGGAACTCCACCTCTCCCAGAACCTCCCCTTCGTCCCGATGGTCCGGGCCTGGGGGGCGGGGAGGCGGGAGATTGTTCCTGCAGAGGATATGCCTGACGCCGAATCCTCGATCGCCCGGGTCTCCGCCAGTGTGCTCACGAACCGCCACCCGCCCTGGGGAATCCGCGGCGGGGTCTACGACGCCCTCGCGGCCTCCGGCGGGAGGATGTATGCGGTCGCAAACGACGAAGCCCAGAGTGCCAGGCGGCTCTTTGCCGATACCGAGGGGATCGACCTCGACCCGGCCGCCGCCGTCGCGGTCGCCTCACTCGTCCGGGCGGTGGAGGAGGGGCTCGTCGGCCCGGATGACCACATCCTCCTGAACGTGACCGGCGGGGGTTACGAGCGTGCAGCAGAAGAACTCGACCGCTACCCGGTCGAGCCGTACCTCCGGGTCCGGGCCGGGGAGGCATTCGAGGGGGATGTCCGGGATGCCGTCAGAGCCTGGTTCGCGGAGCAGGGGGTGGCAATCCGTGCGTGAGGGCTGTGTCCTCGACCGGCTCGCCGCCCTCGGGGTCGATACCGTGGCGTCGCTTCCCTGCGACCGGACGCAGGAGTTCTGCGCCCTGATCCCGGAGCGGTTCCGGGCGGTCAACCTGACCCGGGAGGAGGACGGCATCGGGATCTGCGCCGGGCTCGCGATGGCCGGGGGGCGGCCGGTGCTCCATATGCAGAGTTCGGGGCTCGGGAACTCCTTAAACGCCATCATGTCGCTCACCGTCACCTTCGGCCTCCCCCTCCCGATCCTCGCGAGCTGGCGTGGGGTCTACCGGGAGGCGATCCCGGCCCAGGTGCCGTTCAACCGGGCGGTCCCGGAGGTGCTCCGTGCGCTTGGGATTCCGTATACCGTCATCCGCAGTCCCGGGGATGAGGAGTTGATCGATGAGGTCGTCCGGGACGCCTACGATTCTATGCGGCCGCATGTGGGCCTGATCCTCCCCTCGTTCTGGGAAGGGGCAGAGGAGGCCTGCCCGGCGGAGCAGGTCGTCCCGGCCCGGGCCAGGGAGTCGGCGGTGGACTACCGGCGGACGTTCCGCGACCCGGCGATGACCCGGAACGACGCGATCCGGGCTATCGCCAATATCCTCGACGGGGAGGCGGTCGTCGCGAACATCGGTGTCCCATCAAAGGAGCTCTACGCGGCTCGCGACCGGGACCTGAACTTCTACATGCTTGGGAGCTACACCCAGGCGACGCCGATCGGCCTCGGGCTCTCGCTTGCGACGGATAGAGACGTCGTGGTCCTCGACGGCGACGGGAGCCTGCTCGGGACCGCCGTCCTCCCGGTGGTGGCGGCGGAGGCACCGGAGAACCTCACGATCGTCTGCCTGGACAACGGGGCCTTCGGGAGCACGGGGAACCAGCCCACCCCGGCCTCTGGGCTGGTCGACATGGAATTCCTCGCCCGTGCCGCCGGGATCCGGCAGACGTGCAAGGTGCAGGACGAAGAAGAACTCGCGGAGGCATGGGAAGACCGGGGGCGGGGGCCGAACTTTATTCATGTGGTGTTAAGACCCGGGAACGCACCGGTCCCGAATATCCCGCTCGCCCCGGCCGAGATCCGGGAGCGGTTTGTGCGGGTGATTGGGAGGTAGGTGTTCGGTTCGTCTCTGTGGCGGAGCGAGTAAACCCTCTTTTTCCCGCTACCCGATATGACCCGCGGAACTTCTCCCAGTGTCCTGTCCCTCATCGCATCTCTTGAAGGTGCCGGACGGAAATGGTTGCACACATCATCGCGAGAAAAATGATTTCCTGTGCTTTTAACCCAAGAGGGGAGTTTTTTTTCGGCAGTTCCGATAACGGCTCCCGGACGTGTAAAGAAATCGGACAGAATTTATAAATAAACTCATACCCATGTCATTGTGTGGGCGCCTTGATGATGCGTCCGCAAAAGTTCGTGGGGCCCCTCCATCCACGGTTGACGCCCCGGATGATAGAGCCCCGCAAGCCCGGAGGCTATTTGGATGTATGCTCTTTCGGTACTTGAAAGTATGCCACTCCTGCCTCCGGGAAAAGGAACTGGAGGAAAAACGCATGAACGGAAAAATTGGAATGAGGGCGCTTTCCGTGCTCCTGGCAGTTATGCTGGTGGGCGTGATGATGGCGATGGCAATGGCAATGCCGATAGTACCTGCGGCGAGTACAGAAGAACAAACTAGAACTAATCCTTTGCTTCAAAATCAGGAGACTGAAAAGAACATCTATACCATGTTGGGGATAGAGCAACCTTCCAGAGACGAGGGTCCTCAATGGCAGAGATATAACGAAGCGAGAGGCCGGGTGGATGACCTGATCCGCGGATCAGAATCGAGAGAAAGCATCAGAGAAATCATTGGATATCTGGAGGGACAAAGAGAAAGAGTCGTCCTCTACTATGGAATGGATGGGAATATTTATGGTTTACTCGATAGCCAGGGTAAGGTATCCAAGAGCAGGGTGGACCCGGTAGTCATCGGTTCAAAGACAGAATATTTCGAAGACAGTTGCAAAGATTGCTCGGTAGGTAATCAGAGTAGCAATTATTCCGTCAGCTATGAATTGAGTCGAATCGATCTCTCGGCTCTGGGGTCAGAAGAGTTCGGCGCGAGATCAATTTATGAAGCCCAAGTTACAAGAACGGACAGCTGGATATATCTATCCATAACCCAGGCAACTCTTTACACTAAAGGGACATTCACTTATGACTATGGCAACAGAATTCTAGGCATATCGGACAATACTTATACGTCTCAGGGGATTAACTTTGATCGTTGTGAATTCGGACATTCAGTACGGGAAACCGGGTATACGGGATACGTTGAATCTAATGTTATCTGGGCATATCTTACGTTGAGTCCACCCAAACACTCTGTTGATGCTTGGATCAGTTGTGATATCTATGGTTCAACTGATGGAAGTTCTAGTACCTCGGACTGGGTGTCTATAGGAGTCGGATGTCAATCAGTTCCATAACTTTCAGAGGTAGTGTCATGTCGGTAAGATCCCCATTAAAAACTGTCTTAACCAGTCTCCGGCAATTTTTTCAGCAACTAAACAAAAAACCACTGGGAGGTGATCTTCAACTCTTTTTTGTGACAGTTATGACTATGTCAATCTTATTCACGTTAGCATCTTTCTTTACAGGGTTGTATCCTGGAAACGAATCCGGACCTGACGGATTGTACTTGATTGGGATCCTAGTATTGGGCATCTTCATCAACCTGATACAGGGTCTGATAGTCGGAGTCGTCGCACTCCTCGGAGTCAGCCTCGTTGAACATTTCTTCCTGCTTTTTGTCAATGTACGTTATGGATTTGAAAAAACGATGAAATCGGTGATCTATGCCCTGTTTCCCTGCATCCTGTTTTTTTGGGCGGTTGTGATCGTAGAGGTCCCATTGGCAGGCCTGTTGCTTCTCTTTGTTTTTGGTTTGATAACCTATTTGAGTGTACAGATATTTCATGAGATGTCAAAGGATCGGGCCATATTTGTCTCTCTTGCAACCAGTATCGTTCTCGCGATTCTTTTCTACAGATGGATCTTTGGTTCTGGATTGTTATTGTGATCTTTCTTTTCGATAGAATTCTGGAGCGAGGTGTTTAAATCATAAAAGAACGGTAGGGGACATGTTTTATGATGCTGACAGCAGGATTAACTTTCTGATAGATGGGTTATGGTTGGTCCGGGCGCATGGTCTTGATGTTTATTGGGGTTTTTCATGAATGATCTTATCTCGCGGATCGATGACGTCCAGAACCATCTTGGGGATGAGGTACCTTGAAAAATGGATACAGAAGAAAGAGCACTCGCATTGGAGCAATAGCAGCATGTATCTTCCTCTTGGCTGGAATGATTTCCTATGCGGGCGCAGCTCCTATCCCTATAGAGTATTATTACCTGGACGGCTGCACCGCCTGTGATCAGGTTAAACCTTTGATCGCAGAGGTTGAGAGCGATCTCGGCGATTCCATCTCTCTCGAATACGTCGATGTGGGTACAACTGAGGGTTTGGACCGGTGGCAGCAGCATGGATTTCACGAGATCCCAGCCGTGGTCGTGAACAGCACCATCAAGATCCCCGGAGGTGAGATAACCGAAGAGAATGTCAGGGCGGCGATCGAACAGTCTCGTGCTGGCGCTGAGCCGCAGGAGAATCCGCCACCGATCAACTGGAATATTCCACTTGCTTATTCTCTGGGCCTTTTCTCTGGTTTCTCGCCCTGCTTGATGGCGGTGCTGGGCTTTATTCTGGCGTATGTCACGGGATCGGGCGGAGGCCTCCGGAGTGGTCTCCTGAACTCACTGATCTTCGGCCTGGGACTGGTTTTCGCATATATCGTCATGGGGTGTTGCGTCCTGCTGGCGGGGCTCTCGTTCGGCGGGCTCGGCCCGTACCTCGCCGTCGCGGCGGGATTGATCACGATCTTCACCGGCGTGAGCTTGCTTGGGGTGGTAAAGCTCCCGGATGCCACAAACGGGTTTCTTCAGTCCTCTCTGCGGAAGTATTCGACCACGCTGGCCGGGTTATTCTTCCTGGGCATGCTGTTCTCGATCGTCAAGGCGCCGTGCGCCGCCCCGATGATTCTCATCCTGCTGAGCAGAATCCTGATCGACGGCACGGTGCAGGATCTCTCGCTCCTCCTGGTCTTTGGGGCCGGGGTGCTCACACCGTTTCTCGGCGTCGGGACCCTTGGGGGCTACGGTTCGTCGAGCAGGATCCGGGAATATCGGGATCTCATCCGGGGCATCAGCGGGATCATCCTGATCGGGTTCGGAGCCTGTCTGCTCCTCTGAATGTTGAGAGGGTTTGGGACGAATGAGGAAACGTGTGATTTCGGCTGATCGGGCTACCTCATCGTGGGAGTGAGTATTTGCCTTAATGGGGAGTTGAACGGAGTATTCACTCAGGGTTTACTTTGAATGGAAGGCAATGTGTGAATGTTTTACGGTAGGGGGCCCAGTGATTACCTCCTGTGGTCTTGTTCTCGCGATACTCCCTATATTCTGTTTCATTGGCCCGGTTTTTCTGGTCGTCCGGCGCTTATATCACCGTTTGTACCGTTGTTAGTCTATTATTCGCTCGGGGGCTGGCTACCCTCCCGTGTGTAGAGAAGATGTAGGTCAAACGGGGATACATGTGATCCTGGTTGGTCCGGAAACTTCCTCGTTGACGCAGGTATGCGCCTCGAAGAGATAAGATCGAACGTGGTATCCGTCCAGAGTTTCCTTGTGTGGGGGTGTAAGAATGCCTCGCAACTGGACATTTGATGTTCATCTGGTTGCCTCGGGCTCCATTCTCTGGGATTTAGCAGATATCTCCTGATTTCTACTGGACAAACGGATGTCCTCCTTCTCTTGCCGGAAGTTGACAGGTTGCCTGTATATAAAACGTGTAAAGAAATAGGACAGAATATTTATGCAGAGTGTCTTCGAAGTCTCTACCGGTGGATTTTGATGAAATTCAACCGTTTTATCGGACTCCTGGTCGTCTTCGTTATTGTCATACCGATAGTTTCGGCCAGCAGCATCGGAAGTGGGAATAGTGAGACCGTGTTGGACCTCCCGCAGGCAGACGGGTCTGCAACTCGTGCAGCGTACACGATCACATCGGGAGAGACGCACTATCATGGATTTTACGTGTCACCTGGTACGTCCTCGATACCTATCGATCTGAACTGGTTTACAGGTGCTTATTCCCTGAAATTAGGTATTATCAGGCCAGATGGGAGCCTATACGGTTATTACCACGATGATGATGGCGATGATAACCTGAAGGGGCGGATCTATCTTACGATAAACAACCCTACATCCGGGTCCTGGACATTTACTGTTTATGGTGAGGACGTTACTGGAACTTGGCCATATGATTTTAGCGTGGGCTAAAGAAAAGGAAACATTTTTATTTTCACTGGGCATATGAAACGCTATGGCGTCATGGTCGTTGACTGCCAGAATTGCTCTGTTTGTCTTCTGTCTCCTGCTGTTACCATCTGTTGGGTGCGCGATCTCTGTCCAGCCGACATCGGGAATACATCCGGAGCGGATTTTTTTAGATCCGACTCCATTATACGTCTGGAACGTTCCCCTGAACACCGTTATCCTCGGTCTTCTAGCCATAACCGTTCCGACCACGCTTTTCGTTCTGATACAAATC
>Ga0265294_10000915_pt1 | contig 39767 bp, 36 predicted proteins | sample MunlanPumphouse3_FD_192504 | JGI IMG/M metagenome (GOLD analysis project Ga0265294, IMG submission 192504) | Groundwater microbial communities from a municipal landfill in Southern Ontario, Canada - Pumphouse #3 | ecosystem: Environmental > Aquatic > Deep subsurface > Groundwater | place... | reverse complement strand
CAATTGTGCACCTTAAGTTTTGTTGCAAAAACAGGTTGCATCTTACGACAGCTTGCCTGTTTTTACAAATTACTTTCAGTTGCACTTACTTGTTGAATTCAGGCTGTTATTGAATTTCCCCTTGGGAATCTGACTATTGCTTTCAGAGACGCACCATAGTGCGTCTGTACAGAAGTTTTGTTTGGAGATTGCCCAATGCCATGGCATTGGGAGCTAGACATAAAATAAAAATAAAGAATAAAAATAAAGACAAGCTAAGGCGCGTCTTTATTTTATCTATACTTTCTAAACAAAATGTGGTTAAATATTCTTTGTTGTTTTCTTCCTTCTCCGCCAGTATCATAGAAACTCCTTTGGAACTGGGGAAACGGCGGATAAATGTGTAAGGTATTTGTTCCTTTTCCCTTTGTAATTCATTATTTTACATAGATGAAAACTCGACAGTTTCTAAAAATAATGTTTTGCGGTCTTTTGTTTTTTTCACTGACCTATGCTCAGTCGATAGAGGAATATGATTCTAAAATAAATCAAAGTAGCAAGCAATTAAAAGAACTAGAAAAACAAATATCCGCTTTAAAGAGTGAAGTGGCAAAATATCAAAAAGAAGAACGAAGCATTACCCGTGATATGGATAACACTCAACGGCAGATATCTTTAACAAATGAAAAGATCCGCTTACAAAATCAAGAGTTAAAATTAAGGCGAGCCAAGAAAAAACAGCTTGAAAAAGATTATAGAGGAGCTAAAGGAGAAAGGCAATTATTGTTGGAAAGATATAAGCGTCGAGTAGTAAGAGCATATAAGCTTAGACCTAAGCGACAATTTGATCTTTTTGTAGACGCTGCGTCGAGTCGTGAATTTTATTATCGAATAAAATATATTTCTTCGGTCAACGAAGCAGATAGAAAATTATACAAAGAAATTTCAGATAACATGAATTTGATAGATACAAGAAATACTCAGATCGACAGAGAGAGTATATCCATCGCCCAAAAAGTTAAAGAACTTGAAAAAGAACAAAACAAATTAGAAAAGCTTAAACAAGAAAAAGAACAAAAACATAAAAAGATTCTAGCAAGTAAAACATTGATATCTCAGCAAATTAACGATAAAGAAAATTCTAAAAAACAGATCCAGAATGTTATAGCCAGGGCGCAGAAAGACAAGAGATCTTATCTTACCCGACTTGAAGAAGAAAGGAAAAAACGAGAAATCGTGGAATTACCTTTTGAGCAGAAAAAAAACAAGTTAATCTGGCCGGCACATGGTAAAATTGTCAGCTTTTTTGGGAAACAAAAACATCCTGTCTTAGGTACAATTACTGAGAATTCAGGCATTGAGATCGCCACTTCACCCGGAGCGCCAGTCAGAGCAGTTAGCGATGGTATGGTTGTTACTATTACTTGGTTACGTGGTTTTGGAAATACAATTATTTTGCTTCATGACAATAATTATTACACGGTATATTCTCATGTTGAAAATATAGATGTTATCCAGGATGAATATGTTGATACAGGGCAAAAGATTGCAAGTGTTTCATCAAATGCTTCAATGGATGGATCTCTGTTGCACTTTGAGATATGGCACGAGCAGGATAAACTCAATCCGCAATACTGGTTGAGTAAATAAAGGAATTAGATGCAAAAAAAACGAAAATTTAAAAAACTTTACAGCTCTTTATTTAATGAAGAATGTGTTTCGATAAAAGAAATGCCACAATCAGGTTCATACCGTGAATATTATCGATTAAAAGGCGAATCGGGTAAAAGTGTGATTGCAGTTTACAATGAAGATAGAAAAGAAAATATTGCCTTTTTATCGTTTTGCCGTCATTTTTATGCTCACGGTTTATCGGTACCGGAAATCTATGCTGCTGATCTTGATAACAATATTTATTTTCAGGAAGATCTGGGTGCTACAACTCTTTTTACTTATCTCAGTGAAGTATATCATGATGGTATTTTTCCTCAGGAATTGATAGATATTTACAAGAATGTTCTTGCCGAATTACCCAAATTTCAGTTAGAAGCAGGCAAAAGCATAGATTTTAAAAAATGTTATCCACGCTATAAATTTGATCGCCAGTCAATTATGTGGGATCTCAATTACTTTAAATATTATTTTTTAAAATTAGCGAAGATTCCCTTTGATGAGCAAGAACTGGAAAACGATTTTAATCACTTCGCCGATTATCTGCTTGAAACTGATACTGAACATTTTCTTTATCGTGATTTCCAGTCAAGAAATGTTATGCTCAAGGATGGGAAACCTTATTTTATTGATTTTCAGGGTGGTCGTTATGGGGCTCTGCAGTACGATGTTGCTTCACTCCTTTATGATGCTAAAGCAGATATTCCTCAGCATATACGTGAGATGCTTTTTGAACATTATCTTAATGTTCTCGAGAATTATCACGAATTTGGCCGTGAAGAATTTACAAAATATTATCATGCTTACGTTCTGGTTCGTATTATGCAAGCCATGGGTGCTTATGGATTTAGGGGCTTTTACGAGAAAAAACAACATTTTTTACAATCTGTTCCCTATGCAATTGAAAATATTAGCTATCTTTTGGAGAACATGCATCTTCCCATAGAATTGCCATCGCTCATGGGTGTTCTACAGAAAATTACTGAACAAGAAAAATTAATGAAATACGGCCGAACAAATTCCGATAAATTAACATTGGATATTTCTTCTTTTTCTTACAAGCGAGGAGCGCCTGAAGATACATCCGGGAATGGCGGCGGATTTCTTTTTGACTGTCGCGGAATACTCAATCCTGGGCGTTACGATGATTATAAAGAATTGAATGGTAAAGATAAACCTGTGATCGATTTTCTTGAAGAAAAGACAAGGATGCCGGAGTTTTTGGATCATGCAAAGGCCATGGTGGAGATGACAGTGGATGATTATGTACAAAGGAAATTCACGCATCTCATGGTTGGTTTTGGATGCACCGGAGGTCAACATCGCTCTGTTTACTGTGCAGTTAAACTCGCAGAATATTTTAAAAAGCGTGGGGATATTATAGTGAATCTGTCACATTTTTAAAGAATTTAGATTAAGGTTGAGGATAAGGATAAGGTTAAGGATGAGGGCGTTGTACGAGATGTTAAATTGCCAATACTAGCCTTGTTTTTATCGAAGTCAACCGAGCCATTCACGAGAAAAATAGTTTAAAATAAAGAAAATAATAAAATTTAATTGGTAAAATATGAAGGTTCTCATTCTAGCTGCCGGTTTAGGCACGCGACTTCAGCCTCTGACAAATGACAGACCAAAGGCTCTTGTTAAATTAAAAGGCAAAACCTTTTTAGAGCATGCTTTAGATAAAGTGAGTGCTGAAGGTTGTAATGATATTGTGGTGAATGTTCATCATTTTGCCGATCAGGTTGAAGTTCTTTTGAACAAAAAATATCCTGATCACAAGATAAATATTTCCGATGAAAGGCAAGAAATTCTTGGAACCGGCGGGGCTATTAAACATGCTCAACAATTTCTGGGCGACGAGCCATTTCTTGTTTATAATGTTGATGTGATTTCAGATATAGATCTCAAACTCATGTTGCAAGAATTTAAGGACAGTCAAGCAGATGTTTTGATGGCTGTAAGAGATAGAGAAACTGTCCGCAAGCTTTGCTTTGATAACAAGAGACTTTGTGGCTGGAAGAACAAGAACACTGGAGAATTGAAAGGTCGTGACGGAAAAGAATTCGCCTTTAGCGGCATACAAATAATAGATCCGGTTATTTTAGAGAATATGCCTTCGGGTAATTTTAGTATTATTGAGTATTATGTATCGATCGCGGATAAAAAAAAGATCATAGCATATGATCATAGTCATGGCATGTGGATGGATCTGGGCACGCCAGAGAGATTGGAGGAAGCAGAATCTATTGACCCAATCTATTGACCCAATGGAAATACAAATCTATTGACCCAATAGAAATGAGAATCTATTGTCCCAATAATTATTGACCTTTAGATTCTTTTTATATATGTAGTGATTTATCGGATGTTAATTGCAAATATTCGCTATAGCTAAGAAAATTAAAACAACTATTAACAAACTCCGTGTATTTGATGGGTAATAACTTTTTATTGAGATTTGCAAATGGGATTTTGAATGGAAAGTGATTATCTATCCATCTTTTATAGTCGGAATACTCCCAATCTTCAGGATTGTCGACAAGTTCCTTTCGGACGGGATTCAAATGAATGTATTTAGATAGTTGAAGTATATATAGATCGTTATCAACTTTAATATGCTGCAGGGGCGATCTGAAAATCGGATCCTTTCTAGAATACTTATGATTAAAATGTTTAGCATAACTAATGAAGGAATTATTGAACAATTTGAAAATCTTCACATCACTATCTTGTCGAATTAAAAAATGATAATGATTTGGCATAAGACAATATGCGTAAATACTAGCTGGTATTTTTTTTAAATTATCTTCAAATAAGTTTAAGAGATAATTATAATCTTCATCCTCATAAAAGAGATCATAATCTTCTATGACATGATTGTATATATGGAATGTACTTCCAGGTTTAAATTGTTTTTCTGAACATCTCATGATGTATCCTCCCTCTTATTTTTATTCAAATATAATGTTTTTTTATCAAAAAAAATGGTGACAAAGTAAATATGTGACCGTTGTCACAGTTTTTAGGATATTTTTTTAACTGCCTAAATCTATTGACCCAATGGAAATGAAGATCTATTGACCCAATGGAAATGAAGATCTATTGACCCAATGGAAACGAAGATCTATTGACCCAATGGAAATAATAGAAATAATTGATCCAAGCTACTGCTCAAATACCTTTCCTAATTCGCTACGCCAATTATTTCTAATCTCTAAGCTCTTGTTTTTTTTCCTATCTCATTGTATATTAGGCGGCTAAAACAAAGGAGCAGCTGTGAAAGTAGAATTAAAAGAGTTATCAGCAATAGAACGCGAAATGGAATTTGAACTCGAGTGGAAAGATATTGAAAAAGATTATGCGAAATTTGCAAAGAAATTTGCCAAAGATATTACACTGCCGGGCTTTCGTAAAGGTATGGCCCCGGTTAGTTTGTTAGAAAAGAAATTTGGTGGACAGATTGAATATGACTTCATTAATGAAATGTTCGGAGAATATTATGGAAAAGCTTTAGATGAGAAAAAAATAAATCCTGTTTCTCAAGCCGATCTATTAGATCTCGATTTTAAAAAGGGCTCAGCTCTTAAAATGAAAGTTAAATTTGAGGTCATGCCCGAATGGGAAATACCAAAATATCAAGAAGGTTTCCCCCTCGAAAAATTTAATTATAGTATTGAAAAAGAAGATATTGATGAATCACTCGAACGTTTACGTGAAAATGCTGCTGAAGCTAAAGTTCTTGATGAACCAGCACAAAGTGGTCACCATTTAGTTGCTGATGTAGAAGAACTTGGTCCTGACGGTAAAGTTATTAACGAATCAAAAGACAGCAAGATCACTTTAGGTAAAGATCCTTTTGTCGGTGATACAGAAAAAGAATTAATAGGTGCAAAAGCCGGTGATGTTAAAACAATTTTGTTAAAAGCTGATGATAAAGATGAATCTGATCATGAGTTCAAATTAACTATCACAGCTGTTGAAGAACATGCATTGCCAGAGTTAAATGACGAATTTGCACAGACGGTTGATCCCGATGTTGAAAATCTTGCTGCTTTGAAAACTAAGATCAAAGATGAGTTAGAAAGCTATTGGAATAAGCAGTCAAATACAAAACTTGAAGAAGATATCGCGGATTGGTTTATTGAAGAACTGAAAGAAATTACATTACCGAAAACCCTTATTGAAGAACAAGCCAAAGCAATTTACGAAGATATGAAAAAGCGTTATCCTTCGGAGACAGAAATGGACGAAAAAGCCATTATTGAAAACTACAGTGAAACAGCTGAAAAGAGTTTAAAGTGGCAAATGGTCAAAGGAAAAATCATTAAAGATAACAAGATCAAAGCCGAAGAAGCTGATATGGAAGCAAAGATCGAAGAAGTCCTCAAGGGTGTTAATGAAGAGCTTCATGAAACTTATAAAAAATATTATGAGACACCTCAGATTAAAGAACAGTTAGAAGATGACGTCATTAATTCAAAGGCTTTAGATCACATCAAATCTTTTGCAAAGATCAAAGAAAAAAAGATCACTCGCAAAGCTAGATTAAAGGAAATGGGTCAATGAATTTAGTTCCCATGGTTGTTGAGCAAACTGGAAGAGGAGAGCGCTCATACGATATTTATTCCCGCTTATTAAAAGAACGCATTGTGTTTATAAATGGCGAAATAAATGACGATATGTCCTCCTTGGTTGTTGCACAACTTTTATTTCTTGAAGCGGAAGATCCCGATAAAGATGTGAATATTTATATTAATTCACTGGGTGGAGTTATCAGTTCAGGGATGGCTATTTACGATACCATGAACTATATCAAAAGTGATGTATCGACTATTTGTGTTGGTCAGGCCGCATCAATGGCAGCCGTTCTTTTGGCAGCCGGTACCAAAGGGAAACGATTCGCTTTGCCCAATGCTCGTGTGATGATACATCAACCCTTAGGTGGCACTCGTGGTCAGGCGACAGATATCGAAATTCATGCAAAAGAAATATTAAAATTACGATCAACACTTAATAAGATCATGGCCGATGCCTGTGGGCAGGATATTAAAAAGATCCAGGCTGACACTGAGCGGGATTTCTTTATGTCCGCCGATGAAGCAAGGGCTTATGGAATTATTGATAAAACTATTAAAAAGAAATCATAATGGATAAAGATAAAAAGTTTTGTCATTTTTGTGGAAAACCTGACGATGAAGCCAATATCATGTTGAGTGGTATTTCCGGTAATACGTTTATTTGTGACGAATGTATTCATTCTGCAGAAGAAATTCTGGAAAGCATGGATGTAGAGGATGATCCGGTAAGCGAGGAATTTCATTTAGATGATTTGCCGACGCCATCAATGATCCACACTGAATTAAATCGCTATGTTATTGGGCAGGAAAACGCAAAGAGGCTTGTATCGGTTGCAGTATATAATCATTATAAACGCATCAAGACTCATCGTAGCAAAGAAGAAATTGAAATTGATAAGAGCAATATTCTTTTGCTTGGACCTACGGGAACAGGCAAAACCCTCATCGCTCAAACTCTTGCAAAACAATTGAATGTTCCTTTTGCTATCGCAGATGCCACTGTTTTAACAGAAGCCGGTTATGTGGGTGAGGATGTGGAAAATATTCTTGTACGACTTTTACAGTCAGCAGACTACGATCCAAAAAAAGCAGAGTACGGCATTGTTTATTTAGATGAATTAGACAAAGTTGCTCGCAAATCCGCGAATCCATCGATAACTCGAGATGTCAGTGGCGAAGGTGTGCAGCAGTCCTTGCTAAAGATATTAGAAGGAACTGTGGCTCATGTGCCTCCAAAGGGCGGCCGTAAGCATCCTGAAGCTAAAATGGTACACATTGATACTCGTAACATCTTATTCATCTGTGGCGGTGCCTTTGACGGTATAGATGATGTTATTGCTCGTCGTCTGGGCAAGAAAGAAATTGGTTTCGGAGAAAAACAGCAATCCGGCAAAAGTTTAGCTTATAACGAGCTGTTGAGACAAGTCTGTTCTGAAGACCTGATACAATATGGATTTATTCCTGAATTGGTCGGTCGTCTGGCAGTTGTTACAAGTCTGGATGAGTTAGATGAAAAAGCCTTGGTTTCAATTTTAACAAAGCCCAAGAATGCATTGCTTAAGCAATATAAATTTCTTATGAAGCAAGAAGGCTTAGATCTGGATATTAAGAAAAGTGCTCTGAGTGAAATAGTTAAAATTGCTAAAACCCGTAAAACCGGAGCCCGCGCACTAAGATCCGTCATGGAAAATATCATGTTGGATCTCATGTATAAAGCTCCCGATATGAAAGATGTCACTAAAGTTGTCATCGATAAAGATGTGGTTTTAGGCAAGAAAGATTATATCTTGAGTTAATTCTAAGTTTACCGTATAAAAATGCAAACCCTTCAGCAATGAAGGGTTTTTTAGTATGAACAAAATATATTCAAATCTATTGACCCAATAGAAATCAAAATCTATTGACTCAATAGAAATCAAAATCCATTGACTCAATCATTTTTCTGATCTTTATTTTTCTTAAAATTGTATCTCGAGTACGAAGTATGATTTCAGAATCTTAGCAAAATTCCTAGGCAATGAATAATAATTTAAAATCTTAATTTCAGGCCTAATTTCACTAAAATCGTGGCAGGTACGGTCTTAGTAAGATATGTGTTTATTCTATATGTACTGTGAAGAAATACTACTAAGATCCCGAAAAGAGTTCAGAAGGGCGAATGAGGTCTTTCCTCTTAAACAACAAAAAAGAAATCCGTCTATCCTTCGCTACCAACTTTTTTAAAACTTCGCTGGTTAAAAAAGCTTTATTTTTCATTATCCCTTGCTAACTGTTCACTGATTTTTGGTCACTGGTCTCCGGCTTCCCTTCACTGAACCTCAGGTGCATACATAATTCCTAAAAATACAATAGCATGCGTTTGTGCATCTTGTATAGCATAAATAAATGGATGGTCAAATTTGACTTCGATAATCGCGGGGCCAGCGGATGTGCGATCAATGATTATCACAGTAACTGCTGCAGCTTCGGCACCGGATTCATCTACAGAAATATAAGTGTCCTGAAGAACCTTACTGACAAAAAGTCTATCGGATTCTTCAAACATATTACTTAGATCTGCATTGGATGGATTGAATAAATTTCCCAGCCCTAAAGATATTAAGGGATCATTTAAAAGGTACTTATAAGACTCTTTGAATTTGGGTATTTCAAGAAGCATATCTGTAGGCTGTGTTGCTGCCATCCAAGTGTTCCACTGCTCATCATTGCTTGAATTTATCAATTCAATACAACTTTGCTGCTTAGGCATAATACAGGCCATTTCGTAGCGGGAGTTATTCTTGAAAGGGATTCTTAGGACTTGAATTTTACTGTTCGCGAAATACTCCATATTAAATGGGTCGTCCTGAGTTCCGCCACGCATCATATCGCAATCTATAGAGCTACTTTCATCTGTTTGAGTGTAAAATGTTTTTCTTTCTGTATTGTTTTTGCCAAATCCATTTATCCATTTACCCAAGAAATAGGTGGCGTTTGCAAGAACGGCTGCCGTTTCATCTGAAAACATGGAAGGATCTACAATATTTTTAATCTTGTTATTTGTATGATCTGCTGCCCACTGATTGATGATTTTTGCTGCATTGACTCCATCGATAAAATCCATGTCTGACACCTCGGTATTGAAGTAGCTGTCCAGAGCATTTAAATAGCTGCTGGTCGGATGATATCCTGTTTTATACCAGAAAGCGTGAGCAAGCGATAGCTCAACACCCTCATCTAGGGTCGTAAGGTAAGTGCCGAAATCTTTGTATAATTGGTAAAGTTCTTCACCCTCTGAGAAATTGTTTAAGTAGAACACATCTCTTAAGGCCTGAGTGGTTTCTCCGGCGCTTCCTGGATAAAGCAAGCCAAAGGCATACATCATACTGACCGGAGAAATAAATACATTAGCGGTGTCGTTTTTAATGATCTCACGCATGAGGTCAAATGAAAAATTATTGATAGAGTTGGCAAAATCATCGTATTGACTAATCACATTCACAGTTTCGGAACAGTAACCAAAGGTTTCGGGCGTATCGTTACGGGAATAGGGGAGCATCTCGGGAACAAGGATCAGGGTTACATCTTTTTTGATCTTGAAATTAAGGGGAAGTTTTTCACTTACATCATTAGCTTTATCCGAACCGTCTATGGGCGCTCCTGCGATAATTGAGTCTGAATCATCAATAACTAAAAATTGTTTCAAGCTATAATTGCCGGTATTTAAGCTTATGGTCTTTGTCTTATATAATCCATCATATCCGTAAACAAATTTTAATAATTCGGTTTTTAGTTCACCATCGCTTGTTTCGTAGATCACCGAAACGGCTGTCGCTGTTTTGTTGTCTAATTCGACTTCAAAGTACATATCCCCGGTAGCTTTGTCTCCCAAGAAAGATAATAGTTGGCAGGAAGTAAATGTCAGAAGTATTAAAATAAAAATTATACTTAGCTTTTTCATAGCACTTTCCTTTTACTTATAATAATCTAAAATAAGTAAATAAACTTCAGTTGTAAAGAAATGTTTTATTGTTTGGCACAAACTCATTGACCCAATAGAAACACAAATCTATTGACCCAATAGAAAAAGAACAAAAATAAATTCTGCTCTAATAATATTTAATTGATAATTTTCCCGGTCTCCGGTCTCTGCTCTCTGGCCTATGATTACAGATTAAAGCGAATATTGAGTATATCCCCATCCTTTACTATGTATTCTTTGCCTTCCAGACGGACGGTGCCTTTAGATTTTGCTTCGGCCATGCTGCCGTTGACTTCCATAAAGTTGTCGTATGCTATCACTTCCGCGCGAATAAAACCCTTTTGCAAATCAGAATGTATCACACCGGCGGCTTCGGGAGCTGTGGCGGGTGCTTTTAAGTTCCAAGCGCGGACCTCATCTTCGCCGACGGTGAAAAATGATATAAGTCCAATGGCTGCATAGGATGTGGCAATAACATGATCAATGGCGGGTGTTTCAATGCCGGATTCTTCCATGAACACATCTCGCTCTTCTGCATCAAGTTCCTGTATTTCTTTTTCAGTCAGGGCAGAAACTGATGTAACAGGTATATCGCTAAAACTTTCTTTAAAGATATTTTCCGTTTCAGTGCGTTTTTTATAGTGTTCTTCATCGCAGTTGATAACTGCCATGAGGGGCTTTAATGATAAAAGCTGAAATCCTCGAATGATCTTTTTTTCGTTTTCACTTAGCTCTATATTGCGCAGAGCTTTTTCTTCTTCTAGGGCTGCATGACATTTTTCCAGAATATCTAATTCGTGTTGGTCAAATTGTGGAGCACTACGCTGTTTTAAATGTTTGACTTTCTCAAGTCTGCTTTCAACGACTAAGAGGTCGGCAAAGATCAACTCGTCTTCAAGGTGCCTAAGGTCGGCAACCGGATCAATCGTCGCTAATTGGCCTTCGGTATTATAACCTTCGAATGCTTGGATAACAGCAACTAAAGCATCGGTCTGACGAACGGCTTCAAGATATTTTGCAGACTGATCTGTGCGCATGGTAGAGGGAATGCCCATGACATCTATACAGTCAAATTGAGCATAAGTCGTTTTTCTTGGATTGAACATCTCAGATAAATGATCAATGCGTTTATCGGGCACAATAACCTGACCACGCTGATATTCTGCCAGTCCGGTTTGTACGGATTCGAATTTACCCTTAGTCAGTAATTCAAATAAGGTGCTTTTTCCCGAAAATTTTAATCCTATAAATCCTAATTGCATTTTATCCTCTCTTTAATATGTCGCTATCAGCGCCATGATCAACTGTCTTGTTGCTTTAATGCCATTCTTGTGGGTTCTTTCTACACCGTGAGATGCTGATACACCAGGACCTATTAATCCAACCCGCACATCTTTTCCTGATCTTAGGACAGCAGTTCCATCACTGGAGTAAAATGGAAATACATCCACTGTATAGGCAATATCCTGATCTGATGACAATTTTTCAAGCTTTTGTCTGAATTTTAAATCGTATGGACCGGCACTGTCTTTGGCACAAATCGATACCTTTGTTTCATCGCCTGCTACACCATCGCCAACTACGCCCATATCAGCTATCAAGAGATCTTTGAGCGAGCCGGGAAGTCCTGCCGGACAGGCATGTCCTACTTCTTCGTAATTAGAAAAGTAAAAGGCGACTTTTTTATCTTTCAGTAATTTACTTTCTTTTAATAAAATATCAAGCATAACGCCTGCACAAGCTTTGTCATCCATAAAGCGTGATTTAATAAAACCACTCTCCGTTAATTCAAACCTGGGATCAAAAACAACAAAATCGCCAATTGAAATTCCGAGCTCTTCAACATCTTTCTTGCAAGTAACAAGAGCATCTAATCGTATGTGCATGTTTCCCATATTGCGTTCTATTGTTTTTATATCCTTATTTACATGTACTGCAGGATTGTCTAACAAGAATGTGCCGCGGTAGTTTTTATCGTTCATGGTATAGACTGTAAGATATTCGCCTTCAAAGCTATTTGCAGGATATCCGCCCAATTGTGATAGGCGAAGTGTTCCTGTCGTAGTTATTTTCGACACCATACCACCTAATGTATCTATATGTCCCATGATCATCAGAGTGGGATTAGGATCTGTGGAAACAATTAATGATCCCTTGTAAGTTCTTGTTATAAAATAATTTAGACTCTTTAACTCATTCTCGATCATATCGATGATTTTATCTGTAAACCCACTGGGAGACGGGATACCGACAAGTTTTTTAATACTATCAATACTCATAATTTATCCTTTAACGATGAAATTTCTTGGCTATATGTGTGCGCAAAACTCTTAGGTTGCGCATCAATAATCCTCCCAAACTCAGCGGAACCAGCGCGACCAGTACAATAAGTGACCAAGTGGGATTAAATGCATTCTGAAAATAACGGGTGAGGATCATGTCTATAGCAAAGGCTGTAAGTGCAATATTCATGAAAAGAATGGATAAAAAATTGAAAATATCAAAGACCATAGCTTTAGAAAACAAGAAAGTCAGGACGCTGAAGAACAAAGTAAAAAGGTAGATGGGAAGTACCACATGAACAATAATATCACTGTTAGTGAGTATAAGAGCGTAAAAAGCTGTGAATATAATACTGGATACTATGTAATATAATATTATCGGGATACGGCGTTTAATACGATCGGCTATAAATATTCCTGACATAATTGTCCACACAAAGAGTAAGCCGGATGAAGCATATTGAGCCCAGCTGAAATTTGATGAAATAACATAGTTCAAAGCTAATAAATATAAAGCCGTAGCAAAAGTATCGTAGGTGAACAATCTATAGAAAGATTGCCCCGGTTTTAACAGAGGGAAACCCACGCCAAACCAGACCAGGACCAAGGAAAGGCAAGGGATCAAGGACCATGAAATTGTATTGTTTACCAGCACATTGATCATCAGCAGGATCACAATATAAATAGCTGCAGCATAGGAAATGATCGTACCTGCTAACAGCCTTTTCATGTAGTCGGGGCCTTTGTTTTTAAAACGCTCGCGATATTTTGGGAAATCACGGGTTGCAGGGTCGATCTTAGCGTTTGGATCTAAAACCTTTGTCCCGCACAGGGGACATTCTTCATGATAATCGGATAATTGCACTCCGCAGTGAACACAATATGACATATTTACCTCAATTGCTTTTTAATTTTACTTTGGCACCCATTTCAACAAGTCGCCTGAAAATATGTTTTTCAACGCGAGGGTTTTTATTGATGCGACCAAAAGTAATATGGATATGATCCTTAAATCCTGCAACACCACAATTTGTGAGAGCGTGATAGGAAGGACCTAACAACACACCCATGTCTTCTATATGATCTTTTAGTTCATCGGGTAATCTAATTGAACCTAAATTAGAAATTGTGCCCGAAAACTGCGCGTGTCCCTGAGTCTGAGACAAAAAACGGATAATAAAATCTTTAAGAAAAGCTGGTGTGTTTTTAATAAAAGGATTTTGGGTTATCTTGTAATTATCTTCTGCCATTGCAAGAAGATATTCTTTGGTGACATGTTTTTTCATATAAGGTTTCATAAAAGCTATGATATCTTCAAATTTCTCAAGTTTCTTGGGATTAAAACGAGGAACCACAAAAAGCGAAAAATTGCGCATGGTTTTAATGGGATAGAAAGACCGCATATTCACAGGAATTTCTATGCCGATATTTTTATGCTTTTTAATATTTTTTACATCTTCATGTTGGATCATGATCAGAGCTTCAACATAGAGGGCAGCTAAAAATTGTGTAATGGTACATTCATATTTCTTGCTGAGCGCTTTGAGATCTTTAAATGGAACTGTTCCGATAATCACTTTATATTTCCCCAGCGGAAGATATTTATCTTTGTGATGATAAACAGCATCTGTATTGAATAAAGACCTTTCTTGTGGACCTTTTGGAAGTAAATGCTTGTCCTTTTCAACGATCTTGGGAAAAGCGTCTTCGTATTCCTCGGGATCAGGCTTTTCAGAAATTTTCATTATACCGTCGGGCTCTTCCTTAAGATCACCACTTAAAATGAGATAATGCGTGATCAAAGTCTTTAAAAATTCCAAGCCTCCCGAGCCGTCGGTGAGTGCATGGAAAAATTCCACAGAGAGATTATTCTTATAAACCCTAATGAGATATAAATATCCATTATTATAAGATGGATAGATTTTTTCACAAGGCTGAGGTGAGTCCGGCCATATTTTTGATGGATTGTTGTTCTCTTCTAAATAGTGCCAGAATATACCAGTGCGTAAATGGACATTGAAATAGGGGAAACGGGGTTTAATGATCTCAAGAGCTTGCTGGACAAGGTCCACATCCACATCTTTTTTCATTTTAGCCCAAATTCTAAAGATATTGGTATTTTCGTGAGATTCTATTGCCGGATAGATCTTTGCCGATGTATCTAATTTTAGCCAGAATTTATTTTTTTCGTTTTTATTTTTCATAATTTTTGCATCTTGTTTTTACCCTCGAATGATACGATGATTTAATAATAAACTGAAGTTCTTTTTTACTTAGCTTGTATTTCTTATATTCTCTTATGGAAAAGATTAAAACAAAAGATCTGACTAAAACCGTTTTAAAACGCGTTCAGATGTATCAGAGAAAAAAGGCAAGAAATCTTGACTCTGTCATTATGATCGAGGGTTTTTTACCCTTAGAAGAAGCCCAAAAAAGTTCATACACAATAAATGAAATATTTTATAATCCATTTATTCTCGATAAACCTAGACTTCGTGAACTTATCCTTTCTTTGCAAGAAAGAGATGATGCTACTTGCTATGAAGTGACTGCTTCTGATCTGAAGAAAATTTCTACAGAAATTCACCCTCAGGGGATTGTGGCAATTGCAAAGCAAAAAGCTTACGCTTATTCTGAACTCAAGGGCAATATTCTTGTGCTGGATAAATTGCAGGATCCTGGAAATGTTGGTACGCTCATTCGTATTGCACATTGGTTTGGATTGGGCGGTGTTCTCTTAATCAAAGGTAGCGTTGATGTTCATAATCCCAAGGTTGTGCGCTCAAGTATGGGCTCTTTGTTCCATATACCTTTTTATTATTGTGATCAATTAGAGGACAGCTTTTTGGAAAATAGAAGTCTGATATTATCTAAGGCACATAGTGATAAGAGCATTTATGATATCAAGAAAAGCGATATTGAGCCCTTTATGCTTGTTATTGGCAATGAAGCTCGTGGCATAGATCCTGCTTTTGATGATTTCGATCATATAGATCTTACTCTGCCTCCTTTGGGTGGTGCAGAGTCTCTGAATGCCGCTGTTGCTGCTTCTGCTATCTTAAGTAAACTTTTATATTAATATGAAAAAAACTTTTATTCTCTTGCTGATTTTTCTTTCTTTGCTTTTTGCTCAGAAAGATCTACGCTTAATAAATTCCACTTATTTAGGTAATGAAAAACGTAATTATTATGGCAAGAATGCTCCGGACAGTCTGAATCTCATCTGGAAAAGCTATTTAGGCGAAGCAATAACAAGAGTTGGACAAAAGGAGCGTGTTTGGAAAGGCAGTGGCTGGACGGGACAGCCCTTAATGGTCGAAGAATCTGCTAAGCGATACCTTATTCATGGATCATTATCTCATTATTTGCGAAAGATAGATGCCGAGAATGGAGAAATCATCTGGGAGCATAAATTCGATGACGCAATTAAGGGAACTCCGGCGCTTTGGCAAAGTCCCCAAGGTGAATGGCTCATTCTTCAGGGAAGTCGCAGAGGGGTTAAAAACTCAACCTGGTCATCAAAAATCTATCCTTTCCGAGCTATCAGCTATCAAGAAGGCGAAGAGCGTTGGCGTTATCGTGTTAAGCGAGGAAGCACTTCTTCTTACTCTGCAGATGTGGATGCAACACCTCTTATTATTAAGGATACAGTCTATCTTCCTTTGGAAATAGGTGAGCTTGTGGTCTTTGATCCGGATCCCGAGAAAGCTGAAATCCATGGCGACTATGCCATTCCCAAGACATTGGAAAAACACAAGTTATATCATTCCGATGATAAAATAAAACATGGATATAATCTTGTTACTGAATCATCACCTTCCAGGATCGGAGATCATATTTATATATCCTCTGGTTCAGGTCATGTCTATGGATATAATCTAAAAACGCGTGAAATAGATTGGGACTTTTTTACAGGAGCTGATATGGATGGATCGGCAACGGTTACATACGATAACTGTATTCTTGTGACAGTGGAAAAGGAATATATTGATGGGGAAGGTGGAGTGTTCAAACTAGATCCATCCAAACCGGCCGATTCATCTTGCGTGGTCTGGTATTATCCGACAGGTAACGATGAAAGAGAGGGGGCCACCTGGGAGGGAGGGGTCATAGGCACGGCATCTGTCAATGATCTTACAAAAGATCCCGAAGCACCTTATTTGGCGGCGGTTTCAGCTATTGATGGATATTTGCATGTATTAATCCATGATAAACTTGATACAATAATAACTTATGGGCCCAATTTGAAGCATAGATATCCGCAACCCAAACGAAAAGCAAAACATTGGATCTCTCAAAGTATTTCAACTCCCATTTTTGTAGATGATAAGATCGTTGCAGCTTCTTATTCAGGTGTTTCTCTTTTTAAAGTGAGCAAAAGTGGCCGAGTGAGTAAAATTCAACGACGCTATATTGGTGGAGTGGAATCAACGCCTTTTGTCTATAATCGCAGGATATATATTGGTTCCAGAGATGGCTATCTTTATTGTCTCGGGGATGAATAATTTTACGAATATAAAATTTCTATAGAAATAAAAAAGGTTCAGACTGACCTGAACCTTTAAATTTATAAACTAAGAATCTTTTTAACTTTCGTTATCCCACATATAAGGAATGGGATTTACAGGTTTACCATGAAGACTGATCTCATAATGTAAATGAGGACCGGTTGAACGACCTGTGGAACCAACTCGCCCGATTCGTTGACCTCGCTCAACTGTATCGCCTTTTTTAACAAAAATATCATTTAAATGAGCATATTTGGTTATAATACCATTACCATGATCGATCTTGATTAAATTACCGTAACCGCCATAAGACATTTTAGCAAAAACCACTTTACCTTTTGCACTTGCATGGACTGCAGTTCCTCGCCATGCAGCGAGATCTATACCTGAATGAAATGTTTTGCTGGAAGTGAATGGATCTGAACGATAACCATAGGCTGAGCTTACCCAATATTTATTTGCATCTATTGGTGTTATAGCCGGAATATATTCCAGTCGGTCTTTGTATTTTTGTATATCGGTATAGAGCTTTTTGTAATTTTCCAGTTCTACTGAGACCTTTGTACTAAGCATAGCGATGCCGGCATCAATAGTAGAAATATCACTGTCGGTAGATTCAATAGTAGCAATTTGTGTACGACCACCAACGCCCAGGTTCTCTATTTTGAGATCATGTTGGGGAAGATCAGCATAAAGCCTGATATTATTATTGAGGTCAACCATTGAGTCAAGTCTGGCTTCAGCATAATTTAATTCAATTTTTAGCTCATCAATGGTTTTCAGCAAGGTTTTATTTTTTATTTTGGGTGAAGTAAATTTAGCAGAAGCTAGATATTTAAATCCAAAATATGTCGAACCTGCCACCAATATAAACAAAAGGAGACTGACTGCAGCAAAAAAAGCAATAATATGTTTGCGGGTAAATGAGAATTCTTTTGATCTTTTACCCGACACATATTTAAGTGTGTGTGTGTTGTTTTTTTCCATCAGCTGATTATAAGGCTCTTTAAAATTCTATGCAAGTATTTTCATTTAAGAAAAGTTAATATTTTTCTTGAAAAAACGATCAAATTTTAAAATTTGGAGTAATTCTGCATATATATTATTTAAGTTAAAAAGCCCTTTGCACAAGCTAGCACCATCTGATTGGCGATAGAATTTTCTTTTATCGATGCGAATATTGCTATTTATAAGAGGCTTATTAACAAAATATGATTCTTATTATATATACGAAAGATTTTAGCTTGATGTTAACCTTGTATTTTAGGAGGAATTTCTATAAACTATAATATGTTAATACAAACTATTCTTGCAGCATTGGGACTCATACTATCGGCTTTTTTCTCGTCATCGGAGATCGCTGTTATTTCCGCGCATCCACTTCAACTTCAAAAGTGGGTATCTCAAAAAAAGCCTTTCGCTCTTTCTGCTCTTAAAATGTATGAAAAGCGCCAGCATTATTTAACGCTCATACTTATTGGAAATACTGTGTCGAATGTTTTAACAACAACATTCGCAACTTTGGCACTCACTGCCTATGGTTTTAATTGGTGGCAGGTTATTTTGATAATTGCTGCTGTGGTTTTAGTTTTTGGCGAGGTTTTGCCCAAGTCTTTGGTGCGTATCAGACCCAGTTCTTTTCTCTTATTCTCCACAGTTATTATTAAAGTATTTGGCATTGTTCTTCATCCTTTAGCACGATTATTTGAAAGAATTATTACTCGTCTGCTTAAATTATTTAAAAGTGATGCCGAGCCTTTGAATATTATGATTCGTCGGGAAGAAATTGAAAAGCGCATATCCGAGAGTTACGATCATGGAATTATCAATAAAGAAAAAAAGAAATATATAGATAGATTGTTTGAATTCTCTGAAACCATGGCAGGCGAGATCATTACTCCAAGAACAGATATTGTTGCTTTAGATGAGGAAACATCTTTTGTTAAATTGAAAAAAGCTTTTATTCAATCAGGTTTCTCCAAGATCATCATTTATCGTGATAATATCGATCAGATACTAGGTTATGTTTCTCTTCGTGATGTTGTAAAAACTAAACAAAGTATAAAAGAAATCATACGCCCCATTAAATTTTATCCCGAATCTAAAAATGTTATTGAATTATTGCAGGAATTTCAGGAAAGCAAAACAAGTATTGCTATTATTGTAGATGAATTTGGTGTGTCAACCGGTCTTGTGACTATGGAAGATATTGTTGAAGAAATTTTCGGAGAGTTCGACGATGAATTTGATGAAAATATTGCTGAAGTTCGTCGCTATCCGAATGGAGAATTATCGATGAGTGGCAGGACTGAGATCGATCTCTTAAATGACGAATTTGCTTTGAATATTCCTGAGGGTGGATACGAAACAATTGCCGGTTATATTTTAGATTATTTTGATCGTTTCCCGTCTAATGGTGAAGTATTGGTAATAAATAATCTTGAATTCACTATTCTGAAGGCAAGCCCCAAAAGTGTTGATTATATTAAATTAAGACAGCTTGTCACTGGAAAATAAATGAAGCTATTAGATCGCTATATGTTGAAGCAATATCTGAGTAGCTTTTTTTTTATTATGCTAACTTTCATCTGCATTTTTTTGTTGGTGGATCTTGTCCAAAAAATTTCTCAATTTCTTGATAATAAAATGACCTTTGCTGCAGTTTTACATTATTACTGGCTTATGCTTCCCTGGATGCTTCATTGGTGTTTTCCTGTATCCGCTCTTTTATCTGTTGTCTTTTTCTTCGGTCAGAGTAATAAATTTAACGAATTAATTGCAATGAAAGTTGCCGGTCTGAGCCTATATCGTCTGGCTTTGCCATTTTTGATCTTTGGACTTTGCCTGAGTGTGTTTTCGTTTTTTTTCGAAGACAGAATTGTTGTTCCTGCCCAGCAAGAAGTGACAGAATTTCAAAAAAATAACATGAAAATGACAAATAGAACTCGTGACCAAAAAATTCATAGGCAGGTATATTTTCAGTTGCCTGATCATCAGATATTTACCATAAGACGATATAATATTACTAATGGTCGTGGTCGCAATGCCGGTTTACATAAAGTGATTGATGGTGAAATGGTGGAACGCAAAGATGCTGCACATATTCGCTGGCTCGAGGATGAGGAAAAATGGCTATTGCTGGGAGTTCAGCATAGAATACTCGATGGAGATAAAGTCAGTTTTTCTAAAATGGATTCTCTGATCTTGAAACTGGAGGTTTCGCCCAGAGAATTGCGACAAAAAAGTGTGAGACCGGAGGATATGACATTCAGACAGTTGAGAGGTTTTATTTATCGTTCCCAACAATTAGGCATGGAAACCAAGCGTTGGAAGACTAATCTTTATTTTAGAATGGCAATGAACTTTGCATGTTTTATTGTGATCCTTATTGGCATACCTTTAGTTACTTCTCAACGACGCTCAGGTGGTTATGGTGGCGGAATAGCTGCCAGCCTAATCTTGCTTTTTAGTTTCTATGTCTTGCTAACATTTGGGAAAGTAATGGGAGTAGCGGGAGTTATGGATCCTTTTTGGGCTGTTTGGATGCCGAATATCTTCTTTTCTATCCTTGGTTTGGGAATGATGCTCTCAGTAAGAAAATAGCTAAGAATAAAGTAGATATAAGGTATATAAGTTTTTTGAAACAGATGAAAGTCAGGTTTAATAATTACTAGTAGGGTATTTTTTTTTCTTGGTGTTTGTTTCCTGCTCTTTAATGAATTATATTCCCTCAATTTTGGTGGAGGTGTCTATGTCGGAACGCGATAAAATACGCAGGAAAAATTTACTCGATTATGTGATGATCGTGGTGGGTTCGTTTATTATGGCATCAGGTTTAATGCTATTTCTCTTGCCTAATAAAGTGTCCGCTGGTGGCGTTTCCGGTATTTCAACAATACTCTACCATATGTTCAATTGGCCCGCAGGTATTACTATGTTGGCAATGAATGTTCCTTTATTTATTATTGGGGTAAAGGTCTTTGGCAAGAAATTTGGTGCTAAGACTCTTTGGGGTATTATTTGGATATCGGTCTTTTCAGATTTGCTTGATGTGCTGTTTAAAATACCGGCTGTTACAGAAGATCCAATTCTTGCAACTATCTATGGTGGGTTATTATTAGGTGCCGGCTTGGGTATTATCATGAAAGGTCGCGGTACAACGGGCGGTTCTGATATTATTGCTCGTATCCTGAATAAATATTTTAATTTATCTTTAGGTTTATCATTTGTCATTATTGATACTTTCATTATTCTTTCCATGGGGATTGTTTTTAAGAATATTGATTTGATCTTATTTTGTCTTATTTCACTTGCCATATCTTCAAAGGTAGTAGATATAATTGTTGAAGGTGTTACTTCAGAAAGAGCTATTATCATTATTTCTGACAAGTGGGATATTATATCTCAGCGAATTTTGGAAGAAGTAAATCGCGGTGTTACAGGTTTAGATTCAGTAGGCATGTACAGGAAAGAAGAAAAAAAGACTTTATATTGTGTGGTTGCCAGCAGACAGATTGAGCATATTCGCCGAATTGTTCGTCGTGAAGATCCTAGTGCATTTGTCACTATTGCAAATGTTTCTATTATGCAAGGTGATGGATTTAGAGAACGCACCACTCTCAACGAAGAATAGCCAATAATAACTAATAACGATAGAGTATCAGGGCCGAGGTGAAAATTTAGGTCCTTTTTTTATAGGCACTAAAAAAATCGAGAGCAAGAAGTTAGGATGTTGGGTTAATGGTAAAAAATGAGGCTAAAAACTTTATAAACTACTAAATATTATAATGTTATAACGATTTTAATTTTATGACATTAGAAATTTATTATTGATTATTTTGGGCCTAAACAAAGTTTGAGCCAAACTCGGAAATAAAGTTTGAGCCAAACTCGGAAATAAAGTTTGAGCCAAACTATTTACTTAGCTTGTTGTTTTCTTATTTCGTTTAATTTCTTTCATCATCTTTGAAAAAGATTTATCCCTGATACGCTTTTCATAATCGTTCATTTGATAGTAGTCCGATTCTAGTTTTAATTGATGAAAGTTATCTAGTTTTGCTTGCTGAAGTTCGCCTCGCTCAACAGCTGCTATAACTGCACAACCAGGCTCTTTTCTATGAGTACAATCGCTAAAACGACAGTCTAAAGCTAAGTCAAAAATATCTGAAAAGGTTTCTTCAAGTCCCAGTTCATTTGCGGAGATCCCAATTTCTCTCATGCCGGGAGTATCTATAAGCAAGGCACCATTTTCAAGCTCAATGAGTTCGCGGTAGGTAGTTGTATGGCGACCTTTATCGCTGGAGTTGGAAATATGAGCGACTTTTTGTCTCTCACCACCTGTAAGTCTATTAATCAGTGAAGATTTTCCTACACCCGAAGAACCTATAAACCCATAAGTTTTACCTGGAAGCAAATGCTCAACAATGTGCTCAATACCTTCTTTAGTTAAAGCAGAAGTCCAAACCAGTTTTACATCAGGATGCCTGTCCTTAATTTCTTGAATAAGGCTCTTGATCTCTTCTTCGCTAAATAGATCGGTTTTATTTAGAATGATTACCGGCTCAATGCCACCATTATAAACAATGGTCAGATAACGTTCTAGCCTGTTGATGGAAAAATCTTCATTTCCTGCCATTACAATAAAAGCTGTATCAATATTAGCCGCGATAACTTGTTCACCATCTTTTTTGTTTTTCGCTCGACGACGTAAAAGAGTTTTTCTTGCCAGAATTTGATGAATAATCCCCTGATCCTCATCCAATGGTGATAGCAAAACCCAATCTCCAACAGCAGGATAAGAGTCTTTACTTTCAAAACTGTACATGATCTTTCCTGTAACACCTGCTTCGAAAACTCCATTTTCTGTCATCACAAAATATCTTTCACGATGCTCTTCTATTACTCGCCCAAGAATTGCATCATCGCAGGGAAGTTCATTGACCGGAAAGTCTTTCTCATTATAACCTAATAGATCGATCATAATTGTATTCCTGAAAAAAAGTGGAAAAGACCGTTGATCGCAGGACCAAGGAATCTCCCAAAGATTGAAAAGTTGAAAATTCTACCAAGAATGACAATGCCTATCAAAACCATGCCACCATAGCGTTCTAAGTAATCGATAATATAGACATGTTTATCTTTCATAAAACCGCGCAGGATCTTTGAGCCGTCAAGTGGTGGAATAGGAATGAGGTTAAATAGTCCCAGCCCGATATTGATCAATAAAAAATACAGGAGGTTCATTTTTAAAAAAAGAATGACTCCTGTATCCGCAGTATATGGAACCAGATCAGGAAAAAGCCTAAACAATAAACCGGTAATTGCTGCCATAAAAAAATTAGATGCGGGACCGGCAGCGGCAGTCAGTGCAAGATCACGTTTTGGATATTGAAAAGATCGAATATTAATTGGAACAGGTTTAGCCCAACCCATGCCGACAACAAAAAGCATGAGCATGCCAATGGGATCAATATGAGAAATAGGATTTAAGGTGAGTCGTCCCATGTTCTTGGCAGTATTATCACCCAATTTATAAGCAATATATCCGTGCGAAAATTCGTGTATGGTCAATGCCAGTAAAATGGGTACTACCATGTAAAGATATTGTATGAATTGTGGATTCATTTATTTTTTTCCCTGGGATGAAAAGTTTTATGGACTTCCTTTAAATAGTTTCTGTCAAGATGAGTATAGATTTGAGTGGTCGAGATATCCGAGTGTCCTAACATTTCTTGGACAGCTCGTAAATCTGCTCCTCCTTCGAGAAGATGCGTAGCAAAAGAATGACGAAATACATGTGGCGAAACATCCTTCTCTATCATAGCCAGCTGAGTATATTTTTGAATGATCTTCCACACACCCATGCGCGAAAGCGGTCCGCCTAAGCGATTTAAAAAGATAAAGTCTTCAGCTTTGATATTGGCAGCTAAAAGCGGTCGCACATATCGAATATATTTTTCCAGCCACATGCCGGCTTCATCGCCAAAGGGAACAATGCGTTCTTTGGCACCTTTACCAAAAACTCTGATCCAACCTTCCTTGAGTAGTACAGCCGGAAGTCGCAGACTTAAAAGTTCTGAGATCCTTAGACCCGATCCATATAATAATTCTATCATAGCACGGTCCCGGACTCCCGCGTCAGTTTCAATATCAATTTCGGCAAAAATGCTTTCAATATCATTTATATCTAAAATTTTTGGAAGTCGTTTGGGTAATTTGGGTGAATCAATATTTTCGGTGACATCTTTTTGAGCATAGCCTTCATTGATCATAAAGCGATGTAACATTCTGATGGAGGAGAGATTTCTTGCTAGTGATGTTGCTGCCAGAGGTATATCAGATAATAATTCAAGATATTTGACTATATGTTCAGTCTCGATCTGATCGGGATGACTAATACCCATGTTTTCTAAATGCGCTAAATAGCGTTTGATATCAATGCGGTAAGATTGCACTGTATTGGGAGCAAGTTGTCGTTCACCCTGCAAATGATAGATGAAATCTTTAAATATGCCTTGCATTTTTAGCTCAAGAAATCTTCTTCAATATATGCACAGAGCGTATGCCCGATGATCATGTGCACTTCCTGAATTCGTTGAGTATTATCAGAAGGTACAATAAGATCTATATCTGCCATGTCACTGAGCTTGCCACCTTTATTTCCAAGAAGGCATATAGTCACAAGATCTTGTTTTATGGCTGTATCAACGGCATTGATAATGTTTTCGGAATTTCCACTTGTAGAAATAGCAATAAGGCAATCACCTTCTTGTCCCAGAGCTTCAATTTGTCGCGAAAAGAGTTCATCGGCATTATTCGTATCATTTATCCAAGCAGTCAAGAATGATGTATCAGTGGTTAAAGATAGGGAAGCAAGAGCAGGACGGATATGATTGAGCTTAGCAACAAGCTCTGCAGAAAGATGTTGGCAATCTGCAGCTGATCCTCCATTTCCGCACCAGAGAATTTTATTTCCTTTTTTTAGTGCACTGCTCATAAGTTTAGCAGCGTTTTCTATATTTTGCTGAAATGCTTGGTCTTGTTCCAAAATTGTGATCACTTTGAGAGTTTCGCTAAAGGCTTTTTTCATAAATTTATCCATCCTGAAATTATCTGCTTGTTGATGAAAATACTATAAATAAAAGGTTAAGAAAAGGAAAATAATAGCTAAGAGCTCAGGATTTAGCGCTTAGAATTTAGGTTTAAATGCTAGAAGTAAGAAAGATTATCGCTGAAAAGTAAAAAACACGGCATTTTACAGAGATAAAGCATTGCCTTATCTCTACTTTTATCAGGAATAAAACTTCATATTGTTTAATATTTATCAATCACTAAATTTCTTTAGAAATTCAGTGAATTTATCCATTTCTTCTTTGCTACGTTTTTCTGTGACTGCAATTAAAAGATCGTGTTGACGGCCGGGATAGAATACGCCAAGGTCAATACCGGCAAATATATTTTTAACCAAGGCTGCTTGAATAATATCTTTTGCGGGGACAGGACAAGTAACTACAAACTCTTTAAAGAAGGGTGCCGTGTTAGCAGCCGAGAATCCTGGAAGTTTACAAATATTTTCTTGTAAGTAATGTGCTTTCTGCAGTGAGAGTTCAGCGACTTTTGTAAGCCCTGTTTTACCCATTAAAGCAAGATATACCGTCGCTGCCAGTGCACAGAGTGCCTGATTTGAGCAGATATTGGAAGTCGCTTTTTCACGACGAATATGTTGTTCACGGGTTTGAAGCGTAAGGACATAACCTCGTTTACCGTCTACATCTTCTGTCATACCGGCTATACGACCGGGCATTCTACGGACATATTCTTGTTTCGCAGCAAATAGTCCCAAATAAGGACCGCCAAAATTCAAGTGATTGCCAAGAGACTGACCTTCACCAAAAGTAATATCGGCATTTACTTCGCCGGGTGTTTTTAATAATGTCAGTGAAATGGGGTCCACACCCTGAATGAAAAGCGAATCATTTTTATGGGCAAGCTCAGAAAAAGCAGCAGTATCTTCAATGGCTCCAAAGAAGTTTGGACTTTGAACGATAATAGCTGAAGTGTTTTCATTTAGCATGCTTTTAAGCGCATCCATGTCCGTTTGATCATTTTTAAAGGGGCATTCAACAAGCATAATATCCTGCGCTTCAGCGTAAGTTGCCAGAGTTTTACGATATAATGGATGAATAGTCGAGGAAACAATGACTTCATTTTTCTTGCGTTTTATATTTTTGGCCATGATTGCGGCTTCAGCCATTGCAGTAGCAGCATCATACATAGAAGCGTTTGAAACATCCATGCCGCTCAGCTCACAGATCAATGATTGGAATTCATACATAAGCTGAAGAGTTCCTTGGGAAACTTCTGCCTGATAAGGAGTATAGGCCGTTGCAAATTCCGGACGGGATGTAATAAAATCCACAACCGAAGGGATAAAGTGTTCGTAAGCACCGGCGCCAAGAAATGAAACAGCTTGGTTACAGGCAAGATTTTTCTCAAGCTGTGTCTGCATTTCTTGCTGAATTTCCAATTCACTTAAAGCGGGTGGTAAATCCAAAGAGATACCAAGCATTAAATGCTCAGGGATATTTTTTAGCAGATCTTCAAATTGATCAACACCAATTTTTTTTAGCATCTGCTTGATATCATCATTACCGTGTGGCAAGTATGGCATCGTAAACCTCAATTTTTAAAGAAATTACAACTTAAGCAATAAAGTCTTCGTAAGCTTCGGCATCCATTAATGAATCTAATTCAGATGCATCGGATACTTTAACTTTCATGATCCAACCTTTATTATAGCAATCAGTATTAACAAGAGTTGATTCGTCTTCGAGTGCTTCGTTGACTTCAACAACTTCGCCGCTGACAGGGGAGTTGATATCAGAAACAGTTTTTACAGCTTCAATAGTACCACAAGCTTCACCTTGGCTGACATCGTCACCAACTTCAGGTAGTTCAACAAAAACAACGTCGCCTAACTCACCTTGTGCGTGATCAGAAATACCAACTGTTGCTACATCACCATCAAGTTTTACCCATTCGTGGGATTCTGCAAATTTCAATTCTTTAGGAATAGCCATCTTTTAATCCTTTTGTTTATAATTGTTGTTATCAAGTCAAATATCAGGTACAAAACTCAATTTTTGACCACTATTATTGTTTTACTCTTTCAAGATAAGAACCATCTCGCGTGTCGATCTTAACTTTATCGCCTTCATTAATAAATAAAGGAACGGGGACTTCTAAACCTGTTTCAAGGGTTGCTGGTTTTTTAACATTTGTCTTAGCTGTATCGCCACGTTCACCTGGTTCCGTGTATGTTATTTCAAGAATAACAGCGGTAGGTAGTTCGATTGCTATCGGGGCATCCTGATACATTAAAACTTTAACTTCATCGTTTTCACGAATATAGTATTTGTCATCACCAATAATTTCTGCAGAAATCGGGATCTGTTCAAAAGTTTCCGGGTTCATCATATGATAATTATCACCATCATTATAAAGATATTGAAAGATCATCGCTTCTACACGCGCTTCATCAACTTTCTCACCTGAACGGTAGGTGTTCTCAAGAACTTTTCCTGTCAAAAGGTTTTTCAATTTTGTACGGACTACAGCACCTGCACGTCCCATCTTGCTATGTTGATAAGAGACTATCTTGTATAATTCACCATTATATAAAATGATCATACCTGTTCTGAAATCAGAAGTTGAGGCCACAGTGCCCTCCTTTTTTTATTAAATTCGATTCTATACATCACATAATTTACATTAAACAAATCTTCTAAGCAAGAAAAGATGAATAGAAGGATGAACTATGAAGGGATGCCTTTGAATATCGAACAAGGATCAACTTCGCCTTAGCCTACGTCAAGGCTATGGCTGACCAGAAGGCTTCGTCGATTAAAATGAACGATATTTGATTTACGAAATCCGCAATAAAATAAGGTGAGAAGGTCAATAAAGTCGATAAAGTTGATAAGGTCGATAAAGTTGATGTGTCGATAATTCTCCGTCTTTGCATTGTTTTGGCGAAGATGGTTTCTTTTGTGAGATATTTAATTTGCTATAGGGTATCTTTTTCCTCATCCCGAAATCCCGAATTTATGTCGCAAATAAAAAAGGGCGGGTCTCGACCCGCCCGTACATTTTATTTGCGACAAGAAAAAAGCAATCCAAGTTATCCTGCCAAAAGTATCCTGTCTAAAAAAGCTATCTTGCTTATCCTGTTATCTTGTCAAAAAAGACTATCCAAGCAACCCCGTTATCCTGTCAAAAGTATCCTGTCTAAAAAAAGCAATCTTGCTTATCCTGCCTGCCCGCCATAGCCCCGAATTGTCGGGGCGCAGGAGGGTTATCTTATCAAAAAAGACTATCCAAGCAATCCCGTTATCCTGCCAAAAGTATCCTGTCTAAAAAAGCTATCTTGCTTATCCTGTTATCTTGTCAAAAAAGACTATCCAAGCAATCCCGTCATCATGTCAAAACCGGCTCTTTTTTGTCAATATGGCAGACAAAATCACTTTCAAAATAGAAATCTGTCAAAACTGCAGAAAAAATGGCAGACATAGTGCTTTGGCATGCTTTTGGCATCATATAGGGTGAGAATTGAAATAATTGGCCGGCAAGTATGATCGAAGAGGCAGGTCAACTAATAAATAACACCCAAGCGGTGTAAAACAAAAGGAGAGATAAAATGATGTTAGTAAAACGTAACTACTCAGTACCACAGGTAAGTCGATTCTATAATAGCCTAATGGATAGCTTTTTAAATGATCCTTTCTTAAGTGAATCGGAAGAGCCTGTACATTGGAATCCTCGCATGGAAGTTGAGGAAAATCAGGATGAATTTCTTTTGAATGTTGAAGCACCTGGATTGAGCAAAAAAGATATTGATATTTCTGTTAAGGACAATGTTATTACCATCTCTGGTGAGAAAAAAGAAAAAGTCCGCAAAAAAGAGTCTCAATATCATTTAAATGAGATCCGATACGGACGCTTCTGTAGATCATTTCAGCTCCCAAATAATGTCGATGTTGACAAGATCAAAGGAAACTGGAATGAAGGAATTCTCTCAGTGGAGATCCCCAAGACAGAAGTTGCTAAACCCCGTAAAATTGAAATTACTTAATACTTAATAATCCCTTCCTTACCCCAAAAACCCCGCTCGCCCAAGCGGGGTTTCTTCTTAAACTAAAAAATGGAGATATAAATAAATGAGTTACGAACAGAATGATATGATTTATCAAGATGACTACAAATGGTCACAGAGCAATACAAAAGCAATCGTTCATCCGACCAATGTTTTTGATGCAAGCAACGGAAATATCATTCTTTATTTAATTAATCTGCTTAGTGAAGGACTTTTTGAATCAAACATTCTTGAAATCATTATTCACGATTATATTCCCAATACCGTAAACACCATCAAACAAGCCATTGAATGGATCAGGGAAAAAGGTGACTTTTACTACCAAAAGGTCGTTCACTCCCTTGCATCCGGTGAATAAGCACAACCACAGTTTATAATATATACGCATGAGAGATGACGACGGTCATCTCTTTTGCTATTGGGGAGATAATTCAGCTTTTTATAATAGGTGTATTTGAGATTTCTCCTTGTCAGCCTACGGAGCGAAAATATCAGGATTTTATTAAATATGTGAATCTAGACAATAGTTTTTTAAGGCTTTGTCATTATTTACCATAAGCAGAGTGAGGAGGTTGGGGGAGAGCAGTTCAAAGGACCTGTTTGAGGGGATCTCAAAATTATACTTTGTAGGGAACGGTCTAGCTTTGTCCTGCCTAGCCTTGGCGAAGTGGGAACCGTTCCTTACCTCTAATGTAAATCAAATCATAGTAATTAGAGTTTAATTTTTATTTAATACCAATGGGGTGTTTATTTATCCCCGAGCAAGGTCGAGGGGATATTGACGCTAACAAGTAAACAACCCTGAGCGTAGTCGATGGGTTGCCCCTTATCAATTTTTTGAGTAGCATAACAATAAAAAGCTATGCGATCTTCATTCTCAAGAGTTCCTGAAGGACAGGTCGCGTGACTCTACTATTTCAATAGTAAATGATTTATAGGTTCAAAAGCGAGTCGGTAATATGAAAATAATAATGATGCACCAAAATAAAATCATCAGAAGAACTGAAAATATTCCAATTTTCAAGAGATATTATGGATGGGATATTTACTTGCTCCCAATTATCACCTGCTTTTATTTTGAAAACAAAACTGTCAACCATCCTTTCAAATCTATATTGATCATATTGTTCTGTTATCAAATTATAATACATTTTACGATAAATTGATCTGCTTCCATTTCTAAAATCTACTTCTTTAGGAGCTAATGTATCAATTATGGTTTCAATACTATCACCTTCAATAAAAATACTTAAAGTATCGCTGGAATAATTTATGATTGTAAAATCATGTGAGGAATCTTCATCTAAAGATATGCATGAAGTAAACAAGATTACAGTTAAAATCAATAGAATGATTACTTTACTCATGCTTTTTTCTAGTTTTAAGTTAGTGTCTAAATGAAGTTATGAAAAAAAACAAATAAACACAAGAAAAAAATAAATACAAAAATATATAATAACGTTTTGAATGTTTTATCCTCAATTGAGTTTAAGTATTATTTCAAAATACTATGTTTTTTGCGATTGTAGTTACCACCGCACCGAACAGATCAACCCCAAAGCCGTCTTTTACTATCAAAAAGTTGTCCGTTCCCTTGCATCCGGCGAATAATCATACATCTTTACATATATATGCACAAGAAATGACAATTCGTAAAATGTGTGCAAAGTGAGGCTATTTCCTTGAATTTCATTCAAATAATCCCTAAACTCATCGTGTTATTTACTCAATAGTTTGGTTTGAAACAAAAAAACAGGAGAAAAAAATGATCAATGCGCTTTATAAAATCCCTCATGCGGAAAACGAACGTGTACTGACCTATGCTCCTGGTACTCCCGAACGTGCCAGTGTAAAAAAAGTTTTAGATGAGATGTTAAAAGAGAAGATCGAGATTCCTATAATTATAGGTGGAAAAGAAATTTTCACCGGTAAAACCGGCGAAGTTGTTTGTCCACATGACCATCAACATGTGCTTGCAAGGTATCACATGGCCGGTGAAAAAGAGATCAAAATGGCAATTGATGCCGCTTTAGAAGCACGCGAAGAATGGTCTAAAATGCCGGCTGAATCACGTGCTGCTATTTTTAAAAAAATGGCCGTGCTTCTTGCTAAACCCTATGGTGATATAATCAATGCCTCAACAATGCTTGGTCAGAGTAAGACGATATATCAAGCCGAAATTGATGCGGCCTGCGAATTGATCGATTTTTTTAATTTTAATACTTTTTATATGTCGGAAATTTATAAAAATCAACCTGATTATTCTCCTGTTGGTACGTGGAATCAATTAGAATACCGTCCTCTTGAAGGCTTTATTTTTGCATTAACTCCTTTCAATTTTACGTCTATTGCCGGTAATTTACCAACGGCTCCTGCTATGATGGGAAATACTGTTGTTTGGAAGCCTTCACGAACGCAAATGTTCTCTGCTTATTACCTGATGAAGTTGTTTAAAGAAGCCGGTTTACCTGATGGCGTGATCAATTTCTTGCCAGGAAGCGGACAGCAGATAGGTGATATCATTTTCAATCATCCCGATTTTGCAGGCATACATTTTACCGGTTCTACAGAGGTTTTTCAGCATATCTGGAAAACAGTTGGTAATAATATTTCTAATTATAAGAGTTACCCTCGCATTGTGGGTGAAACGGGTGGAAAAGATTTTATTGTTGCCCACAAATCTGCCGATGTCGATGCTTTGGTAGTGGCCATGTTACGCGGGGCTTTTGAGTTTCAGGGACAAAAATGCTCAGCGGCTTCCAGAGTATATATGCCCGATAATATCTGGGATGAAGTAAAAGAAAAATATGTGAAAATGGTAAAAACCATTAAAGTGGGTTCACCGCTTGATTTTACAAATTTTATGACGGCTGTGATTGATGAATCTGCATTTGATAGAATTGTCGCATATATCGATTATGCCAAGAATAGCAAAGACGCAGAAATTATCACCGGTGGCGGATATGATAAATCTAAAGGTTATTTTATTGAGCCAACGACTATTGTTACCACAGACCCTAAATTCAGGACTATGGAAGAAGAAATCTTTGGTCCGGTCTTAACTATTTATGTCTATGAAGCAGACAAATATGAAGAAACATTAAAGCTCTGCGATGAAACATCTCCCTACGCTTTGACCGGTGCTGTTTTTGCACAGGACAGAAAAGCCATTCTCCTCGCTAAAGATAAATTAGTCGATGCAGCAGGAAACTTTTATATCAATGATAAGCCTACGGGTGCAGTCGTGGGTCAGCAACCTTTTGGTGGCGCCAGAGCCAGTGGAACCAATGATAAAGCAGGTTCATCCATTAATCTTATGCGCTGGGTATCGGTAAGAACTGTAAAAGAGACCTTTAATCCACCTAAGGAATACGAATATCCATTTATGGAAGAGAAGTAGACAGGATTGCAGTATAGTTTCAGACGAGATGACTGGATATATCTGATAGTTTTCTGACAGGATAACAAGATGTACCTGATAGCTTTTTGACGGGATCACAGGATGTACCTGATAGCTTTTTGACGGGATCACAGGATGTACCTGATAGCTTTTTGACAGGATCACAGGATGTACCTGATAGCTTTTTGACAGGATCACAGGATGTACCTGATAGCTTTTTGACAAGATAACCCTCATGCACCCCGACAATTTGGGGCTATGGCGGGCAGGCAGGATAACTTGGATTGCTTTTTTCTTGTCGCAAATAAAATGAACGGGCGGGTCGAGACCCGCCCTTTTTTATTTTGGACATAAATTAGGCATTTCGGGATGAGGAAAAAGATACCCTATAGCAAATTAAATATCTCATAAAAGAAACCATCTTCGCCAAAAAAGTGCAAAGACGGAGAATTGTCGATATATCGACTTTATCGATCCTATCAACTTGCTGCGTATATACTTCTGCCAGGGAAAGATGATCCTGATGACCTTTATACCTTCTTACCTTTATACCTGATTCATCCTGACGGCCTCAACTTCACTCCGAAAATTCAGGGCTATGTATAGCAAGCTTCTCACCTTCTTATGCTAAGCCTGAATCTCAGCCTATTGGATATATAATAATCATCAATTTGATTTTTTATCAATTCTTCTATTGGGCAGTCTAATAAGACCTCTGAGTATTCCATGGATCATTGCAATGGGTAAAAGGATAAGCCCGGCTATAAGCATTCCGAGTTCGTAGAATAATGTACTTCCTTTATATTTTTTCCCATGAAGTCGGGAGAGAAATGCGCTAAAGGGAATTCCGTAGATATTTCCTGCGATCATTACTTGAACTGCAGCAAGAATGACGGCAGTTTCTTTTTTGCCATATTCATTTACAATAGAGTTATAGGCATATTCTTTAGGGAAACCTCTACTATCGGCAAAGTGTTGTGCAAACATGATAGCTTTTGCTTCTTCTGCTTTGGTGAAATCACCCTCGCCGCCTAAAAAGCTGTTAATTTCTTCATTGCTCATGCCTTGTTTTAGCGCCATTTTTGTATGCTGATATGAACAAGCTGCACAACCGTTTACTTCGGTTACAGCAAGTTGTAAGCGTTCTATGAAATGCTGATCAAGTAATTTACTTTTACTATTTTTGATCAGTTTTAATATTGCCCTTGGAACAAAAATAAAAGATCGATACAATTCCCACAAAGTAAATTTTCGTTTAAATGTATCATGTTGTTTTACCGACTCTGATAAGCTTGACTTATTCATATGTTTTTGTCCTTGTCTTGTTTGTTTGCTGATAATTTGCATATTATTAATTGAAATAGCTAAAATTATAATTTATTTTTTGTGTTGGTATATATTTAATTTAGCGCGTGTATTTTATATTCTTTCAAACCTAAGCATCTCCTTTAAGTATAAATCAGCAATTCTTAAGCGAATTTAAAAAAAGCTCGCCCCGAAATTTCGAGAGCGAGCTCAGAATTTAGACTATTTTTTAGTTGATATTTATTTAGAATTTATAGCCAAGAGAAAGCGCTAAAACACCATGTGTTGCTTTATGATTATTACCAGTCATCGTTGAAACATTGATTAAACCCAGGTTATAATAAACGCCGACTAACAAGGAGTTAAGATCTACACCGGCACCCATAGTCAGACCAAAATCTAATCTATTGTAAGAGCCGTCTTCACCCCAGGTGATTTCGCTATCTCCACTTGTTTCTATGTTGCCAATGATTGTTTTGACTTTAGCTTTTCCGCTTAAGCCAACACCAAGATAGGGACCAAAAGCTCCAAAAACACCCAGATCGCCAAGGTCAACATTGATCTTAGCAGTTACTGGAATATCAAGATAAAGAAGCATGGTATTTGTTTTGGTAGTAGTACTTAATATCTCTGTTGTGCTTGCATATCCTTTAGTCGAAAGCAGTACTCCGGCTTCAAGAGACAGGAATTCGTTAAAAGAAAATTCAGCCGTGGGACCAACATGAAAACCAGGATTCATTTGATAGTTTTCACTGTAGTTAAAAGTATCATCTTTTTGAACCATGTTGGACAAATTTAATCCGGCTTTGATTCCAAATGTTTGTGCATAAGAAGCTGTTACCATTGTTAGTACAAACAGTACGATTAAGAGTTTTGTTACATTTTTCATCTATATTTCCTTTTAGAATATATAAACCCCGAATGCCTGTTTAGGCACTCAGGGATATATTTTATGTTCAATTAGCTAAGAATTTCTTCGATAGTGATAAATTTACCAACATTACCGGTCATTTCTTCTACATTATTTTTAACATCAAGTGTTTTCTTGCCAGGTCTCCAGCCAGCAGGACAAACAACTTCATTTTCAGTTGCGTGCTGCCATGCTTGTACTTGTCTTAAGAATTCATTTACGTTTCTACCAACGGAGTCAGCTTGAACTTCTTGAGCTACACAAATACCATCAGGATTAAATAGAAAACGACCTCTTAAAGCAACACCTTCTTCTTCAACAAGAACGCCAAATGCACGGCTAACTTCTTGAGTTGTGTCAGCACCGATGGTCAGTTTAAGATCTTTTAGAATAGGTTCCGTTTCAACAAATCTTTTGTGTGAGAATTTTGAGTCAACTGATACAGGAACGATCTCAGTGTTCAATGCCTTAAATTCATCATATTTAGCATTCATTGCAGCAATTTCTGTAGGACATACAAATGTAAAGTCAGCTGGATAGAAACAAACTACTGTCCATTTGCCTTTAAAGTCATCGCTTGAAATTGTTGTATAAGATTTAGTAGCTGCATTATAAGCATCCATTGTAAATTCCGGCATCATTTGCCTTACCATTGTTGAACTCATATTTTTTTCCTCTTTTGTTTCTAAGTTTAAATTTTCTTTGTTTTCTACGGTTTTCTTTTTGAGCGGTTTTAAACCAGTATCACATCCCATGATTTCTCCTTTTTTTAGTTTCCAAATTTTTCAATAACAATTTTATTTCTACTACTCTTTTTTAAAGAATAATTAACACTTATCAAATCTACCTTTTATCTGAAGAACAAGATCTTCAATTTTAAATCCATCTATCTTTATATTGTTAAAATGGTTTTCAAGTATTTTATCAAGATCTTCATCATAATAATCTTTAATGGTAGCACATTCGGAACAGTATAAATGATGATGTTTTTTTGTTACGCCATCATATCTCATGACTTCTGTATCTGCCTGCACTTTTTGTATTAAGCCACTTTCCACTAAAGTATCTAAGACTTTATAGACTGTACCTTTTGCAATATTTGGGTGGTCTTTATGGACAAGCTTAATGATATTGTCTGCGCAAGGATGGTTATCTGATTTATAGATAGCTTCAAGTATGGCAACGCGCTGAGGCGTGATCTTTAAGCCTTTCTCTACAAAGAGTTGTCTGATATTTTTACTTGAACTTTTCATTGAACCTTTCTTTTATGAGAATCATTCTCCGATAAGACTAATATAATACAATTGGAGAATAAAGCAAGCATTTTAATAAAATTATTAATTATTTTAGCAAGAATACTTAAGCGCAAGGGGGTCGGGGGAGATTGGCTTTATTTTTAGATAGATTGACATAATGCCTTGAGCACTGTTAGTGTTCAATAAGATGATATGATAAAAGACTAAATATTTAAAGAGCCGTGACCAGAGCCTATACATACATTTTTATGTAAAAATCAGTGTTTTTTGATCCTTAGCTCGCTAATGATTGTCTGCCCTGTACTTGCCTTTTGTAGAAATAAATATGGTTTCCCATTTTGATAATAGATGTCGACTTCAGAATAGCCATCAGACCATTTTTTATCATATACCCTTTGTCCTAAAGTTCCATAATAATCTAATTTTTCTATTCGTGCAGTTCCGCCTTTGTTTTTATTGAAAAAAACATAAACCTGGTGATCCAGGGTGAAAAAGCAAATATTACTCCACCCGGTTGACCACTTCTTTTTGTAAGATTCTTCGCCAAGATTGGAGATTGAATTACCATTATGTACAGCCATTTCAAGTTGTCTAAGGTCTATATTGTTTATGACACATGTTCCTTCGTCACCTTTTTGATATAATATATAAAATCTATTACCGTTTGCTGTCATGGCAAAATTTATATATCCTTTGCTCCATGTTTTTTCATACAGTTTCAATCCTACACCACCACCCATAGTTGCGGCATTTAATCTTGCTAAACCAGTGCTTTTTTTATAATGAAAAAAATAAAGAATATTATTATGAACAAAGAATTCTGTAGTAGTCCAACCGCTACTCCATTTATCTTCATATATCTTAGGCCCCATTGTTTTATTGGCCATGATTTCATTGTAATCCAGCCTATTTATTCTAGCTGTTCCTTCGCTACTTTTTTGATGAAAAAAATACACCTTGCCCTTGAATTCATGAAAATTAATGTTAGTCCAACCGCTACTCCATTTTTTAGAATAAATTGGTGAACCCCCTTTTTCCAGATTCCAAATATCAGTTTGACCGGTGTTGGAGTTATGACTAAAGAGAAATTTTTCTTCATTTAAAACAAAAACTTGAGAATGAGTATAGCCTTTCCCCAAATTAACATCTACTTCTTTAACTAATTCAATCTCTCCGGGAAGATTTTGTGAAAATATAAAATTCGCAAACATTAACAGAAGCACTGCAATGATAAGCTTTAATGTTTTCATGATTTTCCTTTTAATTTTCCTGCTTAGATGGTTTTTCGCTTCCACCTACCTTGTTTAAGCAGGTTTTAGTCTCCACTTTTGCCCAATATTTAGGGACTCGACCTAAAGTATTTTAGTGCTTTTATATTAATAGCATGTGTTTTGGTATTATTCATATACAAATGCTTTTATTTCATTCGTTTGCAGATGAGGGTTGTGATATTCAAGATATAATAAACTAAAATCTTTTTTTTGTCTTTGCAATGAAAAAATCTTAGTGGCAGTCACCAACTTAGGCGAGTTCGAAAAGGGAGATCACCTGATAATTATCTGCCGCAAAGCTCTTATCATTAGAGCTTTTATTCTTTACTTTTACTGAATTCTTTGATTAAGTCTAATATATTTGGAATCTGTTCTTCAAAACGTATATAAACATCTGTGGAGAGCTCTTTTTCTACAAGGGGAATTATTTTAGTGTATTCCTGGATGTCACCGGCAATCCTGCCATACTTATATTCATAGCTAAATTGACCATTGGAATTGATTTGGTTCTTTTTATTGTCAGGGTTGGGGACACTTATATAAAATTCGCTATTTTTCATATCTCCTTCATTTTTGAAAAGTCTTTTATCATTCATGTATGTAAACAATTCTTCAGCAATATTTCTAGCCGGGTCAATTAAGGAGATCTTTTCAGCCATAAAGTCTCGATACAAATAGGTGTTCTCCTCTGTTTTATAATTGTATAATTCCTCGAACACCGTATTGAAATCTTCGATGAGGTAAGGATAGTGTGTACAGCCGAGGATCAATGTTTTTAATTTTTTTTGGGTTTTGGATTTTCTGATATTTTCCATTAAGCTAACCAAGTGGTATCTCACATAATTTTCTGCATCGTTGAGTTGAAGTATGGAGGAGTTCTCGGCAAGTTTATGATCGCATAGCATTTTGTGATCATCAAAATTGAAATTATAAACATCAAGCAAGGCTTTATCAATTTTAACCTCACCGTCCAGCTTTGGTCCTTTGTAATTATCTCGGGGCTCTGTCAGTGTTTTATCGTAAAAGTTAAGCTCTTCGTCAACGGCTTCAGCAATTCCTAAGGCTCCTTGAGAAAAGATCTCAATATTCCCACTATAATTGTTTTTTTCTATATATTTGATGATGGTGTTTTTATAACCTTCAGAAGCGATGGTACCAACAGTTGCCATGACTCCGATAATTGCATTTTCATTTTGGTCAATATGCTCAAAAGCAGCCCGTACACCGGCATCTATGACTCCAATGACTTTCATATCGATCTTTGTTTGCTTGATAAATTGTTCAATCGATTCTTTGCCGTAAGCTGTTGCAGTATTGCAAGCTATAACAATGGCTTTGACCGGTTGTTTATCAGTATTAACTGTACTGGTATATGAATTTGAATAATATTTATTACCCAGTAGAAATTGTGCATCTTTTATGATGTGTTCCTGCAATAAGTCAATATTATTCTCCAAGGAGTAGTTTCCATAGGGCATGTTGGCCTGGTCGCCGAGATAAATAAATGTCTCTTTTTGGAAATCTAATATACCGTCACTTCCCGGCTTATGCTCAGTATTGTCGTTTTCGTCGTAGTTTATAATGGCTTTAAGAACGGTTAAGCCGCCTGTTCCAGAATCGAAAACTCCGATTGGAAGATTGCTTCTCTCTTTTGGATATGTGCTGAAATCAATATAGTAAAAAGAGCTTTTATCATTGAGGATTGATATAACGATATCCCCGCTCTTGCTTCCACATCCAATTAAGAGTAGAAGCAGAATGCTGATCAACTTAAAGTAATGTTTCATTGTTATCCCTTTTTTTACTCTTGACCATAGTTTGTCAAGAGGACCGATCAATAACTTGTCTTTCTATGATTGGATCGCATAATTTTTTAGTTTCTCAATTCATTAAAATTAAGGAATATGATTTATATTTCCTACAGGAAAACGTACCGAGCGTTCTTGAATGCAGATTGCAGATTGCAGATTGCAGATTTCAGATTGATGATTTGAGATTCGATTGAAGATCAACGCTTTGAATTTTGCGATCTGAAATAACAACAGAATATCGCTCCTACGGAGCTTTTACTTATGCTTTATAAATATTTCTATAAAGGGAGCGTCCCGCCGGGGCTATCAATTCAAATTTTGGCAAACGAAAATAGTTTATATTGTTATTCGGTCCATTGCTGAATCAAAGTAAGATCATGACTTTTACCAAATAAACACCCAATAGAACTTTCATTGAATGCAGATTGATGATTGATGATTTTTGATTTGAGATTCGATTGAAGATCAACGCTCTGAATTTTGCGATCTGCAATAAAAACAGAGTGTCTTCGAATGCAGATTGATGAATGTTGATTGTTAATTTAGAAATCGATTTAAGATCAGCACTCTAAACTCTGCGATCTGCAATAAAAACGGAGTGTCTTCGAATGCAGATTGATGAATGTTGATTGTTAATTTAGAAATCGATTTAAGATCAGCACTCTGAGCTCTGCGATCTGCA